>Ga0306866_1000051_pt1 | contig 48122 bp, 65 predicted proteins | sample AntRauTorckE5432_FD_190450 | JGI IMG/M metagenome (GOLD analysis project Ga0306866, IMG submission 190450) | Saline lake microbial communities from Rauer Islands, Antarctica - Metagenome Torckler E5 #432 (v2) (version 2) | ecosystem: Environmental > Aquatic > Non-marine Saline and Alkaline >...
GTGTTTAAAGTATTGCATGCTGGGTGGTAATCACTCAAAGTACCTAAAAAATTTAGCGTCTAACATACCATACTTAACGCCTAAGAGATTTAAACAACACACGCACACACATATAAGTAATTAACCAATACAATAGCTTAGAAGGCTTTAAAACAACTCTTTATTTTATTGATTTGCTTTATTAAAGAGTGAATTAACTAATTAATATCTAATCAATCAATCATCCTGTCATTTGCTGCTTATTACTATAAGATTTGTCTATAGTTTACATGGGTAATTATAGATTATAGTTATTGATATAAAAAAATAGTGCAACATTATAGTAAAAAAGTGCATCAAAACAACTAAATAATCTTGATGCACACCTTTGATGCCCACCCCTATAATTAAGATAATACATTGAATACGTGATGTTTAGGTTTTAGAAAGTGCAACATAGGGTAAAAAACCCCTATAACTATTATAGAATAATATAAAAGTTAGGGTGATATTTAGAGAATGTTGCACTTTTTACTCATAAAACGTTGATAATCACGTATTTAAAGGGTGTGCATCAAGGTGTGCATCAGAATGTTGATGCACACCTAAAGAAATAATAATCACCAATCTCTGCTATTTATAAATATTACTCATAAAACTTTGTTAATGAATGTATATATAAAGATGTTGTATATTATGTTTGTATCATTAAAACAACTAAAAAAAGAATTATGAGTCATTCAACAATTTACCCAGAATTAGGAGAAACAACAAACGCAGCAATTGAGTACAGAGCTAGTTATTCAAATGGATTCTACCTTACCACAGACTTAGGATTAAAGGGTAGAGGTATTACTATAATTGGAGATGGCAGCGAACACAAAAGAGGAAAAAAGACTTATAGAGCTACTAAAACAGCTATGGATAAATTAAAGAAAAATCACGAGGTTTGCTATCTAGCAAGCTTTTAATAAATAAGCAGCACAATGGAAGAAAAAAGCAAAGAGGAAAAGCAAATTGATTTAGCTATTGAAAAAGCTCGCAGAGAAGAGCGAAGACAAAGCCGTTTCTATATTAGTTCTTTTGATTACGGAAAAGGTTTTAGAGCCGGTATTGATTATCAAAAGAAGTTAGTAAACGATGAGGAAAAGGAAAATGAAAACCCTATAATAAAAGAAATGAATGAAGCCGTAAAAAAAAATGTTAATGAATTTTTTTTATTTGAAAAGCGAAAATTTAATAATCCTATTGTTAATATTTATCAAGATAAGATTATAGATTTTAACGATTCCAATCCATTAAAGGATTCTGATTATAAAAAAGATCCTTTTCAGCAAAATTATAATTGCGATGATAAGCAAGAACACAATACTTAACCAATGAATTACCAACTTATAGACAACGATGGATTCGAAAAGCTTTTTAGCTCAAAAAGCGATGCTATGCAATATTTGCTAAAAACTCACGGAGCTACTATTGTTTCTATTTGCTTAGAAAACGGAGGAATAGTTTTTTATGCCGAAAAAGTTGTAATAAAAAACCAACTTATCTTTTCTGCTACTAAAAAACTCCAAAAGGAATTAATTCATAAGCCTAGAAAGTAGTAAGTTTGTAACCCTTTAAAAAATTATCCATGTACTCCAAAGCAAAAAAAAACCACAATAAGTTTCTCAAGCAAAAAACCCAACTAAATGAATTATAAAACTAAGAAAGACACTGAAAAGTTTGATGAGTTTGATACTTCATTTGATCAACCACAGCAGACCGGCAAGCTAAAAGAACAATTTACTTATCTATCTTTAAAATATGATTTTCGACACAATACGGTGTTGAGCAGAAAAGAATTTCGATACAGTGTGCATGATAACAAAAAACAAACGGTATCAAAAAGCGACTGGGAAATACTAACGGATAGTGATGTTAACACGATTAGGCTAAAATTAATAAGTGAAGACTTGCCTTTAACGGAGAAAGATTTAATGACTTATATTGACTCTAAGGACATGTGCTTACGTTATAACCCCTTGCTTGACTACTTCAACCATCTGGATGACTGGGGAGGCGATGTTGATCATATTGCTGATTTAGCAAAGACGTGTAAAACAGATAACGATGACTTATTTATCATCGTATTAAAAAGGTTTTTAGTCGCCTCGGTTGAGTGTTTATTAAACGAGGATGCGGTTAATGATATTTGCTTAATAATGCAAGGGGCTCAAGGGGTGGGTAAATCCAGATGGATGCGAAAGTTAATCCCTAATCAATTTATGAGGGAGTACTATTATGAAGGTCCAATTGATACAAGCAAAAATGATCATGTGGAGTACTTAAGCAAATGCTGGTTTATAAATTTAGAAGAATTGGAGGTCATGAATAAGAACAGCGTTAATTCGCTTAAGAGCTTTGTGACTAGGCAGCGCATAAATTTTCGTAGATCCTACGGAAGATTTTCCGAAGACTATTTAAGGAGGGCTAGTTTTATTGGTTCTGTAAATGAAACAACTTTTTTAACCGATATGACAGGAAACAGGCGCTGGCTAGTCTTTAGAGTTTTTGAAGTAGATCACATGCATAAACTGGATTTAGATAAAATATGGGCGCAAGCATATTCTTTGTATTTAAGCGGCTTTAGAAGTTGGTTTAATTTGGAGGATATTGATAAAATCAACGAACGAAATGAACAGTTTAGAGATCAAAGTTATGAAGAGGAGTTAATCATTAAATTCTTTGATTTTCCAGATATCGAGAAAACTGGTGCGGGTCATTGGCTTTCAAGTTCAGAGGTTATTGATTTCTTAAGCGCACAGAATAAAAGTCAAGCATCAAAGTATAACGCTAGAGGTATCGGTCGCATATTGGGAAAGAATACCGATCTAAAAAAAAGAACTGGAGGAGTCACGAAGTATTATCTAAAAACGCTTATCGATTTTAACGATCAATCTTCTGGTGATAACGGGGCTTATGGCGCTGATAAAAGTGTAGGTGACAACGACGATTTACCTTTTTAAAACTTAATCTTAAAGTTTTGTTAAATATAGTTTTTAAAGCTTATAAGTATCTTACATTTGAACAACTTAAAAAAATAATAATGGAATCAGATTACGAAAAATTTATTAAATCAAAGAAGCATCTTTTGGGAAATTTTGGTTTTGAAGCAAATTATATACCAGATATAGCGTTTGATTTTCAAAAAGACATAATACAAAAAGCGGTTAAAAAAGGGCGAATTGGAGTTTTTGCGGATACTGGATTGGGAAAGACTTTAATTCAATTATCAATAGCTCAAAATGTAGTTCAACATACTAATAGAAAGGTTTTGATTTTAACGCCTTTAGCCGTTGCTTTTCAATTTATATTAGAAGCTGAAAAGATTGGTATTGATGATATTGAATATTCAAAAGATGGAAAACATACTAAAAAAATAGTAATTTGTAATTACGAGCGATTACATTATTTTGACAGTAAAGATTTTGAAGGGGTTATTTGTGATGAAAGTTCGATATTAAAAAACTTTGATGGCAAAATAAAAAACCAAATAACAAGTTTTGTAAAAAAGATCCCATATAGATTTTTAAGCACCGCCACACCCTCTCCTAATGATTTTATTGAATTAGGTACAAGTAGCGAAGCTTTGGGATATATGGGTTATATGGATATGTTAGGTAAATTTTTTAAGAATAATCAAAATAGCTCAGATGTTAAAAACATTGGAGAAAAGTTTTACTTAAAACCACATGCGGAAAATGATTTTTTTGCGTGGGTTAACCAATGGTCTATAATGGTTAAAATGCCTAGTGATCTCGGATTTTCAGATGAGCGTTATATTTTGCCTGAATTAATTACTAATAAACATGTTGTAAAAAATCAATCATTAATAGATGTTAATGGTCAGGTTCAAATGTTTACACCTATTGCAAAGTCAATGACTGAGGTTAGGCATGAACAAAAAATGACAATAGAAAGTAGATGTTTAAAAGCTGTAGATTTAGCAAAAGACAATACATCTGTTTATTGGTGTAATAGAAATGATGAAAGCGGTTTGCTTAAAGAATTAGATCGTGAAGCTGTTGAAATTAGAGGAAGTCAGTCTATTGAAAAGAAAGAAGAAATATTAAAAGCTTTTGCTGATGGTGAAATAAAAAGATTAATAACAAAGGCTAAAATGACTGGTATGGGTTTGAATTGGCAACATTGTAACCATTCTGTTTTTTTTCCTACTTGGAGTTATGAACAATACTACCAAGCTATAAGAAGGTTTTGGAGGTTTGGACAAAAAAGGGATGTTACTATTGATATGGTTATATCAGATGGCCAAACAAGAGTATTAGAAGCTTTAGAACAAAAGACAAAAAAAGCTATTGAGCTGCATAGGAATTTAGTAAAAAATGTAAATACTGAATTTATAGACTTAAAAAAAGATTTTGACAAAGAATTAATTAAACCTAAATTTTAGAATTATGAGCAAAGTAAAAGAGCAAATTATTACAGATCGTTACGCAATTTATAACAGCGACTGTATGTTAGTAATGCCAACCTTAGAAAATGAAAGTATTGATTTATCGGTTTATTCGCCTCCATTTGCAGGATTGTATAATTACAGTTCTAGTGAAAACGACTTTAGCAATTGCGAATCAAAAGAACAATTTTTAGAACAATATGAATTTCTAATAAAAGAAATTTCCAGGGTTACAAAAAAAGGACGTATAACCGCCGTTCATGCTACTGATATTTTTGATAATACTTGTAGGCTTTGGGATTTTCCAAACGAAATAATAAGGATCCATGCAAAGTATGGTTTTGAATATCGAAACAGAATTACAATATGGAAAGAGCCTTTAAAAGTAAGAATGAGAACTATGGTTCAGTCTTTAATGCACAAATTTATAGTTGAAGATTCTACAAAATGTTTTACGGCTATGCCAGATTATGTTTTAGTTTTTACTAAGAAAGGAGAAAATGAAGTACCAGTAACACATCCATTTGGAATAAATCACTATGCTGGAGAAATTCCAATATTACCAAACATTTTAAGAGCCTGGAATAATGCAAACAATTCTAAATTAAACGCCGAACAACTTTGGGACCATTTGCAAACCATAAATGAAGATGATAAAATCACAAAACTTAATCATTATATATGGCAACGATACGCATCTAGTGTTTGGGATGATATTAGAATTGACAATGTACTACCGTTTAAAGATAGTAGAGAGGAGGACGATGAGAAGCACGTTCACGCTTTGCAGTTAGATGTTATTGATCGAATAGTTGAATTATACTCAAATCCTGATGAAGTTGTTTTAACGCCATTTATGGGCGTTGGTAGTGAGGTTTATAGTCCTGTATCTATGGGAAGAAAAGCTATTGGAATTGAGTTAAAAGATAGTTACTTTAAGCAAGCGAAACTAAACATGAAAGACGCTGAAAAAAGATTCTACGCAATACCAAAGCAAGAAAGTTTATTTGAATAATCTAATTCCCCCGAATAAGGGGGGTATTAAAACTTTATATATGAAAAAAGTAATAATAGAAAGTCCTTACGCTGGAGATATAGAGAGGAATATAAAATATGCTAGAGCGTGTTTAAAAGATAGTTTAGATCGTAATGAAGCTCCACTAGTTAGCCATTTATTATACACTCAAGAGGGAGTTTTAGATGATAGTATAAAAGCCGAAAGAATGAAAGGTATAAACGCTGGATTAGCTTGGATAGAATTTGCAGATATACACGTCTTTTATATTGATTATGGAATGAGTAAAGGGATGGAATATGCCAGAGGTTTTTCTATGGGTTCTGGTGTAAAAGTGGAATACAGGAAGTTAGTACAATTATAAACCATGTATAAAATCTCAATTTTTGAAAACGTAAGAAGCAATGTCCCTCATGATTATGATTTAGATGACTGGTTAAGGCACACCATAAGACCTAAAGGTAGACTAAAGAAATCAATCGATAATTATAGGAGTACTTTTTCTAAAGAGGATAAAAAAGCTTTGCCATGCATTACCGTTTCCGCCAGGTTTACAAAGTGGCGTGAGGAAAAGAATATAGTCGAAAAAATGCCTTTTATTTGCTTAGACATCGATAGGAAGACGAATCAATGTATTAGTATGTTATTAGTCAAGGAGTTATTTATGAACCACCCCTGCTGCTATTATACAGGGTATAGCACTTCAATAGATGGTGTGTATGCCATAATGAAAATTAGCGATCCAGAAAAGTTGGATAAATATTTTGAATACTTTGAGGTCGCATTGAAAAAGATAGGAATAAACATTGATCAAAGTTGCAAAGATTACGCCCGTTTAAGATTTTTTAGTTTTGACTCCGAAGCATATCACAACACAGAAGCTAAAGCATTAAAACTACCAAAAAAAGCAGCAAGGGGAGATTATACAAATCAAACAATAACAAGCGAAAGCGAAAAAGTGGAGAAGCTTATAAATGTTTTAACCACAAATTCTTTAGATATCACCTCAAATTATGAAGATTGGATTAAAATTGCTGGCGCCTTAAATAGCGAATTTGGAGAAAATGGACGGGGTTATTTTCACACTATAAGTAAATACCATGAAAATTATACTTTTGAAAAAGCCGATAAAAAATATGATAGTTGTAGTAAAATGAATAAAACAAGCCTAGGAAGTTTATTTAAAATTGCAAGTGATTACGGAGCTAGGTATTAATAACAAACACGATTTACAATGAAAAAAAAACTCTACAAATTAGGCAAGTATCTTGCAAAAAAGTACTGCCCTCACACAAACACAGAACTCGTTTATATGTGTTGTCAAGACAGATATTATCACGACAGATGCAGGGAATGTAAAAAAGATATTTATACAGGAATGTTATAGAAAAATAATCATGGATCATAAAATAGAATTAAAACTAAGAATTGCAACCTCTAATGATTTTATAGAACTTAGCCATTATAAAGCAGATAGAAAAAGCAAAGTTTTTAAGCTAAGAATAGGTCAGCCGTTTTGGTGTATTAATTCTAAAGGAGTAATTGAGCAAAAAAACTATTGCACTAAAGAAGGGATGGACAAAGTTCAGTTTAAAATATTATTGATGCATGAGCAAATTTTAGTTTGCGATATTGAGGATGGATTAATTAAAACTTAATTCTTAAAACTTTGTTAATAGTAGTTTTCAAAGCTTTTAATTAATTTATATTTGTAATGTAATTAAAAATAACAGATCATGAAAATTAAAGCAAAAGATTTAAAGATAGGACAAGATGTAAAATTTGGAAATCACTGGATTAAAATTGAAAATTTAATTAAAGGTTTTCAGAAAAATGGAAAAGGTTTTTTTCAAATATGCGGAACTGTTTATGAGGGAAAAATAAAAGACGTTAATGGTAATAGAAAAATAGAATCTTACTACAGTAATTCTAATTACGCAAAATTGGAAACTTTAGTAACTATAAGATAAATAAACCAAACGGGGTTTAACCGCCCCAATAAAACCACATAAAAATGTCACAAGAAATAACAGCAGAATACAGATTTGCAAATCACAAAGAATGGAAGGAAGCAATGCAAGAAGCTCCAAATCCAAAATGGATAAAAACCAGAGATTTATCTGGTAATAAATCTAGCAGTTACATTCCTGTCGGAGTGCAAGAGGCTTTGGCCGATCTTTTTTTTAGAGAATTTGATATTATAGACACACAAATTGAAGTTAACGGAAACCAGATTTTAGCTCAGGTTAAAATAAATGTTCTTCCAGATTATCCACACGCAGAACATAGAACCATTTCCGGAGTAGCTGCAAGGGTTATGACCAAAGCGGGTAACTCATTAGAGTACGGAGCCAGATCAGCAAAGAACGCAGCCAAAAGCGAAGCATTAACAGACTTTTCAAACATTTTTGGAAGAAACTTAAACAGGGATTTTGCAAATGATTTTTCTTATAGTAAAGCAAAGAAAAAAGAAGAGCCAAAGCAAACAAGGGGAAACGAAAACCCAATCAGTCAAGAAAATAATAACCTAAACCATAAAAACGATGCTACAGCTAAAACAGCCTAAACAAAGCAGCATTAGTTTTAATTTACCAGATTCAGAACCGCAAATAAAGCCCCTTCAAAGAACGAAAGATTGGCATAATAAAAGGCTTGGGAACTGGACTGGGAGCAAAATTAAAGATATAATGGCGTGTAGTCCAAAAGGCGCTAGAATGTCATGGTCAGATGATGCTAAAGTTTACGAATTTTCAAAAGGCGCTATTAAATATGTTTACAGCCGCGCTATGGAGCGAAAAACCCAAAGATACATTGACGGCGCCTCAACAAAGGAAATGGATTACGGAACCAAGGTGGAGCCGTTTATTTGCAAAATTGGAGAGGATTTAATTGGTCAAAAAATTAAAGAAGTTGATTTCATTACCCATCCAGAAATTACAACATTAGGAGCCTCAAGCGATGGGATTACAGCGGATGGAAAATTTGTGATAGAAATTAAAGCTTGCATAAACTGGGGGACGCATTATGAAAGGACGTTCGATTTGCTAAATGAAAAAAGCCAAGACTTTTGGCAAGTGCAAAATGAAATGTTGGTTTGGGGAGTTGATAAATGTTATTATTTAATTGCCGAGCCGCCACATTCTATCTGGCCATATTTAAAAGATGAAAAAGTATTTGAAGATTTTGAAAAAGAATGTAAAGTTGATTTTCAAGTTGTAAATGCTTCAAAATTTCATCAAAACGCATTATTAAAAAGAATAGAAATAGTCGAGTCTACCTGCGGCAAATGGATACAGGAGGGAGGAGATTTAAACACAATATTTTATGAGCAAATCGATGAAAAAAGATAGAAAAAAGAGAAAGTGCCGCTTCATTGAGGCTAACGAAATTTGTAAATCTTTAGGTTATAAAAGTAGCTTAGACTACATTGAGAAAAGAGGAGTTTACGAGTTTAGGAGAAATATTAAGCCTCGACTATAATGGCAAGGGACTTATCTCTTACCTTAGGATAACTATTAAAACTTTGTTAATATTAATAGTTAAACATTGTATTAATATTATATTTGTTAAAAATTAACAACCGAGCAAATCAGCTCAAAAAACAATAATCAAATGTCACAAAGAACACTAAATGGAACCATCGCACTAGATCGATTAATATCGGTGATGATGAAGAAAAAAAACAAAGCTGGAGAAATTATTGAGGGGATATTCATCCCTTTAGAGCTTAACAAATTGGAAAAAGTTTCTTATGAAACTCAAAGCGGAACTGTTAATGAAATACAGTTGCCAATCAGAGTCATTGTAAAAGACACAAGCGACGCAAAAGGTCAGGACGGATTTATAACTAAAGCGATTGGCTCAAAAACCTACAAAGCGGCTACTTCTGCAGAACAGGAGGCTTTTAAAGATTACAACAACGAAGCGACCAAAAAGTTGACTCCGATCTTAGGTAATATTAAAGATTTTTCTGGAGGCGGTGCTAAAGCAAATAATACCCAAGTAGTATCCGATGACGTTGTTGATGCTGACAATGACGACTTACCATTCTAAGATGGAAAAAAGCAGCAAAGGGGGGGTAAACGCTCCAAAAAAGCAATCGGAAGATCAATTACAATCTTCAATAGTAAGAAAGTTCTCAGAGCTGCACCCCGAAAAACGGGGGCAGCTTTTTCACGTTGCTAATGAAAGAAATCATGCCTTGCAAGCAATGCAGGCTAGAAGCAAAGGAATATTCCCTGGGGTTGCGGATCTTATTTACATTGATTTAAAATCAATGTTTCAGCCCAGAATTTTGGGAATAGAATTAAAAACGCCGGGGAGCAGCCACAAAGTTGATACGGTGCGCCAGCAAGTCGAATGGGGAGAAATCTTAGAGAAAAACGGCGGGACATGGAGATTATGTGACAATATAGACGATGCTATGTATTGCATTAACGGATTTTATGAAGGATTTACCACCCAAGAGGTAAGAGAAAAATTAGCCAATAACGGCAATAAAAAAACTATTAAATTTTAGAAACACCGGCATCCAGCCGAAAAAAAAGAAACCATGAGTTTAAAAGAAAAAATACAGGACATTTTAGATGTTAATGAAAACGAATCTATTATTATTGATTTGATTAAAAACGAAATTAAGCACTTCAAGAGAGACACGAATAGGGTCAGGTATGACTTACAAGAGTACTATGATGACGTGATCACAAATCGCAACGAATTAGCTCAAGCGATAGCCATTAAAGGCTTAAGTGAAAAGATTATTTATGCAAAGATTTACGGTCATGAAGTTAGAGGTTTTAATCCTGCTAATGAAAACACGGAGCTAACTAAAAAAATCTGTTTAGCTTTAAAGTGTAAAAGAGAGGATATAATTAAAAAGGTTGTTTCTTAAAGTTTTGTTAATAGTAGTTTTTGAAGCTTTTGTTGGTTGTATATTTGTACAAGCAATAAAGCTAAAAAAAATAAAAGCTATGAATACTCAAAAATTAACAATAACAGGAATAAACTTAGATACAAATAAAAATGTAAGCTTTACAATAAAAGCTTCTAATCATTATATGTTAGCTAAAAAATATTTAGAAGTTGTAAACCCTTTACATATTGAGGATTGGAATTTAGAAAATAACGAATGGAATTGCGGAAACAAAGGAATGAACGCTGGAGCTTATTTATGTGAAACAATGGAACAGTTAAGCGGATTAAAATTAAACTAAAAAACAAACGGGGCCTAGCCACCCCTTTAAAACCTAAATCATGAAACAAGAAAGCACCCCAACACCTCAACCACCAAAAAAAGATTTTATTGATCAAATCGCAGATGTATTGCTTTTAAATCTAAAAGCCAATACAGATGATAAAAGTATGAGTTATGAATTAGCTCTTAAAGTAGATCCTGGATCAATTACGTTATCCAAGCTTAGAAAAATTCTAGCTTTAGCGGGCATTAAAGAAATCACTATTGATAACTTAACTATAAAAATAATTAACTGATGGGAGTTTACGAAGCAATAAGAGCGGGAAACGGAGTTTTAAGTTTTTTAAACGCAAACGAAAGCAAAATTGATATTGGCAAGCCTAAAACGAAAAGCCATAGTCAACAAGAAATTCATTTAAATAATCTAATTATTAAGTTTGGCGAAGACAATGAAATTAAAATGATAAGAAATAACTCCCCTAAATACAAGGGCAATTTTTCTCCATTTTTTAGTAATTGCATAGAAGTTCAAAATAATTGGGTTTTATTTAGAAAATGGATTTTTGAAAATTACAGCAAAGAATTAACCTTAAAAACAATTAACTAATGAGCAATCAAACAATAGAACTTTTAGAATTAACAGAGCTTTTAATACTTCTCTTCCTTGCTGCTATTGCGCTAGGAGTCACTTTGGTAATCACAAAAATAATTTGTGTGTTAATAAATAATATCTTAGAAAAACACAAAAAAAATAAACTTCTTAATTGTGAAATTAACGAAGAAAAAGAGGAGGCTCATTTTGTAGCCTGTGAAATAGATGGAAGGAAAGAAGCTGCAAGGTTTGTTTCTGCTTTAAAAAACCACAAAGATATATCATCATTAGACGTTTATACAAATAATGATGAACATTGGGATTATTATTATCAAATCACAGGATTTTATAAATTAAATTATTTTTTGGCTTATGCTTATAAACCAAAAAACAAAAATATTTCAGCCTTGATAAAGAGTCACGTAACACCTAACGACAAAGAGCTCAAACAATTTTTTAAAACAATAACAAACTTAAAATTTGAATTATCATGAATAATCACACTAATAAAAAAGAAGCCATGAAAGACCAGTTAAAAAAAGAAGTAAAAATTATCGGATTAAGCGTCAATAAAAGCTTTGGCGGATTAAAAGCTACTGAGCTAAAATTTAACGAGGATAACAGATTAACAGTCGTAAAAGGAGAGGTTGGAAGCGGAAAAACTACGCTAAACAGAGCATTATCTTTGACCACAAAAGGATCTAAAACCTTAGAGGATAATAACCTTTATGGCGAAGTTGATCTAACCGCTCAATTATTGGATGGAGATTATAAAGTTTTTGTGAATTGCAAAAGCGACCAAAACGGCAAACTAAGTCATAGTATCTACACCATTGATGAGCATGGCAATAAATTAAAAGACGTTGTTATTGATGGGCAAAAATTAACGCCTGCTAACTATTTAAAAAGCCTTCAAACTTCATTAACCTGGAGGCTGGATGAACTTACTAGCGAAAATCCAGTAACACAGAGGAAGATTTTATTAGAATTGTATTCATCGGAGCTGGAAAAAAAGGGAGTTATTTTTGATAAAAACCACCCTAAATTTACCGAAAGCATAATCCATAAAATAGAAGTGGCTAAAAATGATCGTAATTATGCCGACATGAAGCGAAAAGAAGTTGGCGGAATAGCTGAGGATCTTAAAGCAAAGGGCATAGATTATGAAAACGCAAGAGACTTAAAGGATGTTATTACGCTGGAGCAGCAAATCAGCACGGCTCAAAGTGATGTGAATTATTTACAACGTAACGCAAAGCAAGTTCATGAAAGCGCCTTAAACGAGCTTAAAACAAAGGGTTTAGAAATAAATGCAAAGCTTAAAGATTTTAGGGATAAAATTACTGGTCACAACGCTGTTATTCAAGAGGAGTTAAACCTTTGGAAACAACATAAAAGAGAAGTATCTGAATATGTAGATAAAATACATGAAACTTTAGAAAGTTTAAAATCCAATAATATTGATGACGTATTGGCTTTAGTTAATTCTGGATTACCTGTTTATAATGAGCCAGAAAATGAATTCTTAACTCAGTTAGAATTTAATGAAAAAGGTCAATGTACATCACAGCCAGAGGATTTTAAAGATGAAGAAATAAACCAACTTTTAAAGGCTTACATTTTTTCAAAATCTCAATATTCCGCAAAAGCAAACCAAGAGGATATTATTCCAGATACATCTAAGCAAGAGGAAAAAATTGCTTACTTAAAAGATAAGTTAAATTCTAATTACTTATGGAATAAGGAAGCTAAATCTATTAATTCATTCCACGATTGGAGAGAATCAGATCAAGCCGTTAAGGATTTAAAAAATGATTACTATAAGAAATTAACCGGTATAGACACTGGCGTTGATGGATTGCATATTTCATTAGAAAATGCCGAAAGCGAAAACATATTTTTAATGTATGACGGATCTTATGATACTGAATATTTCCACAACCCAAAAAAGGAATTAAGAAAATTAAGCTCATACAGCGACACTCAAAAACCTTTAATCTGTCTTTTGATACAAAACTACTTACTAAAGCAAAAAGGAAAGTCGATGCCTTACCTATGGATCGACAAGGTGCCTATTGATAATAAAACCAGATTGCTACTTAACAGAATGAGCGAGGAACTGGGCTTGTGGTTATTTGTTAGCTGGACTGGCGATTTTGATAAAACTTCTTTAGTTGATGGCGAATTGCTAATTGAGAATGGAGATGTATTTTTTTCATAAAATAAATAAAAATTATAAAAGTAAAACAGACTGAGCAAGTTGAATTAGAAAACTATGAAATTTGCAAAGGTTTAAAACTAAAATTAAATTTTAAAACTATGTGTAATATAATAGTAATAAACAAAGGCGAAAAAGAAATAGAAACGCCAAGACATTTTTTAGAGCATTTTGGATTTATGGCAAAGAAAGAAATCTACTATAATAAAATTGAAATAGATAGTTGTTTGTGTCAATGTGATATTGAAAAATCTCTAATTGAAAACAAAATTCTCTTTAAAAAAGACTGTGGCGACTTTTATGTAGGTATGTTGAATGAAGTTATCGGTGATGACGATTGATAGCCTTGCACATAACGTTTGGCTAAGATTAGTGGCCGTTAATCACTGACCATCAAATTATAACAAGACCTATTGAGGCTATTAACTTTAGCTATTGTTAGGCACTTTTAATTATGAGTAAAATATACAAACTTACAGCATTATGCACCATTAGCATACAGACAAATGTAACGGCAAACTCTTTAGAAGAAGCCATAGAGATAGCAAACCAAAGACAAGATATAATGCACGAACAATACGAACACCCAGACGAAAACGAGCATTGGTGTGCTGATGAATATGACGGAGTTCCTTTTAATATAGGGTTAAGAGAGGATTAGGTTTCAATTGTGCTTAACGTCGGCATAAGATTAGTACGGGATAGAAAGCTAAAACCTACTGTATTACTCGGAAATTTATAAAAAGGTAATTAGCTGAAATTTGACACTAAACCCGTATTAATTTTATGTGGTGTTATAAGCCGTTAATTTAAAAACTATGAACAAAAGATATTTAGCTGTAAGTGCCTTGGATGGTAAAGATGAACTTTATTTAGTTTCTAAAACAGCAGAACGAAAATTCACTAAACAGTTTGGGGAATTTGATAGACCTTGGGAAAAACACGAAGAGGCAGTTGATTGGTTAAGAGAAAATGCAAAATATTTAGGCGTTTGCACTTGCGTAACCCCTTAATTGGCTATAACACCTGCATAACATCATTGCTGATATATCACATAAAAAATTAAAAACTAAGAAAAAAATAATGAGCAAAATAATATTAAGAGATTACCAGTTGTCCGTTGTAAATGAAACTAGGCAAAGATTAAAAGACGGGTTTATGCATTTAATCGTTCAGCTTCCTACAGGTGGAGGTAAGACAATAATCTTTTCATACATAGCTCAAAACGCCATCCCTAAAGGTAAAAAAGTCCTTATCTTAACTGATAGGGATGAGCTTCTAAAACAGGCTGGCGGAACGCTTCAAGATTTCAACATTAACCCATATTTCATAAAAGCGGGCGCCAAAATAATTGACCATAGAAAAAGCTGTTTTATCGCCATGTCTCAAACGTTACGAAAGCGAATTGATAAACCAGACTGGCGAAAATGGATCTTAGATGAGATTGATATTGTAATCATTGATGAGGCACACATTCAAGAGTTTAATTATATTTTTGAAAGTGGTTTGTTAGATAAAAAAATGGTTCTAGGATTTACGGCCACGCCTTCAAGAAGCGGCAAGATGAGGCAACTAGGATTAGATTATGAACGAATGGTTCGTGGTCCACAAGTCAAAGAATTAGTTTCTAAGGGCTTTTTGGTTAATTGTGATACTTACGATTGTGGCTCTCCGAGTCTTGATGAGGTCAGCGTTAATTCGCAAACCAATGATTACAATTATACGGCCATGGCTAAACAATTTGATAAGCCTAATTTATATGCTGGATTGATTAAAAATTATGAGAAATATACGCCAAATCAAAAGATGCTCGTTTTTTGTTGCAATGTAGATCACGCAATTAAGACCGCTATTGAGTTTTCTAAAAAAGGCTATCCCGTTAAATTTGTAAGCAGTAGCCGGGCGAAACCAAAGCAACCAGAAAACGGATGTACCGAGGGGAAAATTCAGAGGTATAAAGAAAGCGTGAAAGCTTATGACTTTTATAAGGAAAATTATGAGCAATTTAGCGGCGGACGTAAATCAGTTTTAAAGTGGTTCAAAGAAACCAAAGGCGCTATTCTTGTAAATGTAGATATGCTCACAAAGGGATTTGATGAGCCGTCTATCGAGGTAGTGGCATTAAACAGAGCCACCAAATCAATGACTTTATATTTGCAAATGATAGGCCGTGGATCGCGTACTTTTAAGGATAAATTAAATTTTACTTTGTTTGATTTTGGCGGAAACGCCAAACGGCTAGGCTCTTATGAGGGAAACAGAGAATGGGCACTTTGGCATGAAGAGAAGAAAGGCGGCAGTGGTGTGCCACCATTAAAAGAATGCAGTTTGACTAATAAAGGAAAGCCTATCACAGGATCTGGCGAAATTAAAAAGGGATGTAAAAGATTAATCATTGCTTCTGTTAGTTTATGCCCTTTTTGCGGGTTTAAATATCCAGAAGCGGATCCAGCCAAAGAAATCGATCTTCAATTGGCTGAAATAAAGGACGCGAATGGAGTCAGCATAAAGGTAAAGAGCTTTAAATTAATGAATCATTATGAGCTAAAGACCTATCGACAAATTAAAGAGCATACAAGCGCATGGCTTTGGCGTCAACTATGGTTAAGAGGCGGTGAAAAGGAGCTTAGGGATTTTGCCAACTATGACCATTGGAGTAGTGGCACAACTCAAAGAGCTATAGGATTTTGCAGAGGTAAATTTTAATTTAAAAACTAAAAAATGGCATTAATAAATTAATTATGAAAGTTTCAATAATTGTAATAATTATAGTAATGATAGCAGGATTTATATTTGGTAAATATTATTATTCTTAAAGTTTTGTTAACTATGGTTTTTAAAGCTTATAAGTATCTTATATTTGTACAAGCAATAAAGCTAAACTAAAATTTTAATCATGAAAATTACAATTAAAAAAGTAGAGCAAGTAATTAATCCAAAAATTCAAAACTTAAAAACAGATTCAGAAATATATGAAGCAATTTACAGCACGTTTCAAATATTAGATCAAAAAATTGACTATAATTCAAAATTCGGAAAATCAACTCTCTTTTTTTCAGATGCAAATTGGAGAGAAATTTCAAAAGATATAGCCAATACAATAAACGCTAAATAAAATAAACGGGGTTTAAAAGCCCCTTTAAAACAAACATTATGAAAACATTTGAACTTACAATATTTAAAGGAAACGAAAGAAAACAGACAAAGACAGTAAACGCAAGTAGTCAAGAGGATTTAAAAGCTCAAAGGAATGCGTTCTGGATGGAGTCTCCTTATAATAAATCTTTGCCCCAAAACTGGATGGGAACAAGAAGAATAAGATAAAGTAATATTAAAAAAAAACATTATGAAAACTGCAACAAAAAAAATAGTATTGACCGCAACAGGAGCAAAGAACAAAAGAGTCTTAAACGCATTAGAGAACTGCCGTTTTTCTTTTTCAACTAGAAGGATATACACAGGGTATTACCTAGGAAGCGGTAGATACACAACGCGCCACACGGCAGCACCTACGTTAATATCATTACTAGAAACACAAGGGTATAAGTTCACGGAGGGAAATGTTAGTCCCCAGGGCGGCGCGTCTGGCGAGTACATTGAAGTATCAAGGGTAGCATTTAAATTTATAGAAGGGCTTAGAAAATGAAAACCTGCAAAGACTGCCACAAAGAAAAACCTTTTGAGGACTTCCCTAAAGATGGGGTAACGGCTCAGGGCGTTCAAAAATATAGAGCTAATTGTAGAAATTGTCATAGCATTTATAAGAGCAAAAACTATAAGTCTAGCAAAAAAAGAGCCGAAAAACGCGGCGTTGTGCTAAGGAGAAATGAAATAAAAAACATAACATTTAGTAAAGAATGCCATGAGATAAAACAGGTCGTGCAATTTGTTACTAAGATAAAAAACATTGAAGACTTTAACCGGACAACTATTAACGTTTTAGCAAGGGCAGCCTATTACCGCCTTTGCTTGCAAATGATACCTAACATAACTAAGATAGCTACGGCGCACTCAATCGGATATGACAATGCAAGCCTGCACCACTCTTTAAAAGTGTACGAAAATAATAGCGAAGTAAAAATTATCTTTGACGCGTGCTTTAATATACTGGAAAAAAATCTATATAAGGTAAAAGCAGCTGCACTGGATGTTGAATTAGATAAGGCTAAGCGCATGGTCGAGGTGTTACAGGCAAAAATATCTCAAGACAAAACGTCAATAGTCCTTGCATCATACATCGTGGAAGAGCTGGCAGGACTAACGGAATCACAAAAAGAAGGATTTAAATTTAGATTTGATAGCTACATAAAATTATGCAAAGCATCAAATAAACAGAACGGCTACTTCACAGCCAAGGGATTATGAAAACAAACGAAGAAGTAAAGGAGCATTTTAAAAACGCAAAAGAAGTTAAGTGTTTGTCAGATGGTAATGTGTATGACATTACTAAAGAAGGTGCTAAACAGATTCATCAGCCTTTAAGCCAAGAATGCTGGATATGTTCATTCAAAACAAATGTAAAGCTTTCTAATAAAGAAGGTGACTACGCTGAGATCATTAGCACTAAAGATCATATACAGGAATATAATAAATCCCTTAAAAAGCTTAATGTGTATGAATGGAAGTGGATTTGTAGTGAAGATGGTGAGTTGTTTGTTTTAGTAGATTACTACACTAGCAAAAAAGATTTTGTTAAACAAACTCATATAAGTCTCAAAATAATATCTAAAATAAAAAGTACTAAACGAATTAAAAGCAACTAATTAGACTATATTTGTTGCGCTTCTTATATTTTCATGATTATTTTTTTTAGGTTACTGCAAAAACCCCTTAAATTAACTTTTAAGGGGTTTTTACTTGCTCTATTTTTGATGCGCTGATATTCGTTGTTACTGGCGCTACCGTATAAACACCACCAAGAGAACCAATGGCCGTAGCTATTTTACCCAATTCAGCATTTAATAAAGTATCTGATGAAGTCAAAGCATTTGACAAAGCTTGATATCTAACCGCATTATCAATGTCTCCTCCGATTTCGCAAGTGCCATCAGTTTTTAAATGTATCGCAAAGCTTACCGAACCATCCAGAGATTGTGAAAATATGCGTTTTTCCCCCTCCTCTGCTACTTGATTAGTATTGATATATCCAATTATAACAGGCTCGGAGTTAACCGCTGTCGGCGAATATATAGCGGTCATATTCTTTAACGGCTGGGAATCCTCTCCGTAATTAGCGGCGACTTTAGCTGTTTTTGCGCCATATTGATCAACTTTTAAAATCCGTTTTCCGTTCTCAATTAAAAAATCTCTTACTTTGCTAAATGTTATCATATTTTTTGTGTGTTTTATTGCATGTCAAAAATATTCGTTGGAGTTCCTCCTGTAAAAGCTTCGGGAGTTAAGCAATTAATACTCATTGTGTCGCCTAAACTATCCTCTTTGTAATTAATTTCATTAACAATAAATTTTTGCCTTTTATAGATAAACAATTCCTTATTTTGAAATTCAATTACTTGCCCGCATAATAATTTAAAGTCTATTTTAGGCAAAATTAAAGTGAGGCTGATCCCTCTTAATTCGGCTGCTAACGCGTTTCTTGCAGCCTCGATAGTGCTAGTATCTGTTCCGCTAGAAAGCACTTTACAAAGGCTTCTTTCTTGCTTAACATTTGGGTTTTTTATGCTGTCAAAAGTGCTAACGCCTATATTATCATCACTAGGCTGTCGCCTTACTGTAATGTCGCTATGAAAAGCCCTCCCGTTAATGCTTACGGCACTTGATAACAAATTATAAGAGTTATAAAACCTAATTGGCTTAGCGCCTATAAACGCATTAAAATAATAAACATCTCCTTTTTTTGTATGACCAATAACTATATTTCTCTGGCTTGCTAGTTGAGTTAAAAAAGAGGCTACTGATTGACTTGGCTGAGCTACGGCTTTTTCATATACTAAGCCCATTTTATTTGAAACATTACTTTCAATTAATTGATTTATTCCAAACGGTCTTAAAAGTTGAGACGAGATCTCAGTTAAAGATTGGTTGTTTTTTTCCAACGGATAGACGCTTTCTGGAATGCTTACATCCTCTAAAATACCGCTTTTTGAATAACCGCTAAACGAAACTAATTGAGGAGTTTTTGTGGAAGTAAAAGAATTATTAACAATATTACCGGTAAGCAGCAAGGTCATATCGTTTGAGAAAATTTCAATTTTTGGATATGTTAAAGGTTTGAATATCTTTTGATGCTCAACATTATCTGGATCAAATCTAGCGTCAAAACTAAACACACTAGCAAAAGTGTCTAAGCTAAATTTTAGAGTTAAGTTACTGAAGTGGTTGAAGAATTTATTTTCTATTTTTATTTTCATGTCGTGTGATACATTTACGTTTTTTTTCCTAAATATAATAAGTAATTAATCTACCTTTTTTTATTCTATAAGATTCATTTAATCCGATATTGTTTATTTTTTTAAATGCCTCCAAATTTTCATCGCTTGCAACGCCTAAAAACCTATGCGTTAAAACAATTAAATTACTGTCTTTGTTTATTCTAGTAGACCGCTCCTGTCGAGCGTCAAAACTTAGTACAAACAGGCTCTTGCTTGTGTATGTGACCAAATCAATTAAAGCTGATTGCAAATCAAGGTCTGGCGAATATTCATTCATAATATTCTCTAAAGGGATTTGATTTCTATCAATGGTCGCTAAATAGTCACGATACAAAGTAAGCATTTCAAAATTTACCCTTTCAATATCGGATCTAAGGACGTAATCGTCAGGCAAAGGATTAACGGCCGATTGCGCCATATTACCTATTAAAGTAGCCGATTGGGACTCAAAGTAATATTTACTTTGTCGGTTGTTTATATTAAGGGTATTTTTTATTTCTTGATATGCTGATTTAACCGATTGGATTTTACTGCTAATATTTCTAATAAAATTAGCTGGCTCACTAAGAACTATTTGACTGCTAATTATAGCCGAGTCAGTTTCTTGAACCAGCAAATTAAGGTCGTTCAAAGATTTGTTTTTTATCGCACGATACTCGTTAAAACGGCTTGAATTTGGCTCAAATCTAGCAGCCGATATCTGTATGGATGATTTAATCGTGTTTATGTCACCAGTGTTTGGACGTGCTTTTGACGCGTAGTTTTGAACAGCAAGATTATTAACAATGTTTACCCGTTGTTTTACTTCATCGGGTATTGAATCGCTTTCTTGTGGGTAATCATCGGCGATGCTCTCCCAAAATAAAACGTTTATTTCTGTATTTCCATAACTATTATCGTTGCGCTCTATATTCGTAGGGTGACCGCTTAAAGTGCCGTAAAAAGGGTGCGTAACCGTCCATAATCTCTTATCTTTTGCGCTTTCTTCAAAAGCTTTGGCTTGATCAAGATTGTCCTCTCCGGTAAAATAAAAATTTAACGGAAATGAACCAGACTCAGACTCTTTTCGATCAATAAAAGATCCACGAACATTTATAAAATCATACTTTGCAAAATTTAGCTTTGTTGATTTTACACTATCTCGCCAAAGCGGATAATATACAGATCCATCGCCTGTTTTTATGGTAAATTTTATATTGTCAAGATTTTCCTTCCAGCTCATTATTTCCAATGTTTATTTAGTTGATATTCTGCGTTTTTCTTGTAAAATATATTAATTGATTTAGAAGCTTTCGTCTTTGCCGCTCTTATAAATCCTCTACCATTTACATTTGCATTATCTGATTTTTTTAATATAAATAACTTTTTAAGCTTAAATCTGGGACCTTGAGCATTTGTGCTTCTTTTAACTCCGCTTAATTCATATAAAGTACCCGTTCCCGAACTACCTAAAAGCATGTATTTCTTTCCACTAGCTGCGGTTGACATTACAGCAGCCACAAATTTAGAGTTTCGTGTACCTGTGTGCGATTTAAAAGCTCTTCCAGCGTTGTGAGCTTCTATGGTATTCAAACGGTTTTTTCTCTGTAAGCGTCGCCCTTTACTTTTTGATACTCTAGCATCATCATGAGGCACTAAACGCCCTGTATCTAAATTACCTCCGAACTCTTGCTTTTCTAATTCGTTGGCAGTATCAGCTCCTTTTTTAGAATCTATTCCAGCCATAGAAACCATTGAGTCAATTTTAAATCCGCTAGCTTTATCAACCGTGCTAAACGCTTTTAAAAAAGATTTGCTCCTAGTAATAAAACGTTTTGCACCCTGTATTGGAATCTCTTTTTTAGTTTCAAAAGCGGCATTGTTGAGCGTATTTCTAACCGCACTAGGAAGAGCCGATTTATGAAGTTTTTCAAGCTTTACAGTTAATTTAATAACGCTATCGGCATCTAGTTTTAGCATGCTATTTTGTGTTTTTTAGGCTTGCACTTTTTAATTTATATATTCCACAGATTGCCAATAAATCCACTTTTAAAGTAGATTTTAGCCTCTTGTGTAAATACTTGACCGTTTGTATTATTTAAAAAATTCTCAAAATTTCTAGTTCCGCCCGTAAAAGGATAGCTATATATATCACCATTTATAAAAGTGTAAAATTTAGAGTTTTTGATAAAATAGTTTGTTGATTTTTGAAAATCAGAATTAAGAGTAATGTCAGAACTTTGATTAAAAACAAAGGTAGCGGCGGTAAATACATAACCTCTTAATTTAAAATCATCAGCGTCATTATTTCCTAAATTGCTAATATACACCTCTTTTTGGTCAGCGAATAGATAAGGTGCGTGATCAGTCGATGACTGCTGTGTTAATGTTTGCTTATTAGCGACTGTGCTCAAATCGCTTAAATCAAACATATACATATCATACACCGTTGCGCTAGGCGTTTTTGCCATACAAATTAAGACTCCTTTATGAATTAAAGCGTCATAAATTAATATGTCGTTGTCGCCCTCATCTACCCTAATGACTTGCTGCACGTTATATGCTTGAGGTGTGTTTTTTAAAATAAATCCATCGGATAAATAATAAGTTTCTTCGGTTGAATTGTAACTAAGAACCCCGCTGTAAGGTAGGCTTATAGTATTTTGAACTACTTCTTTTGACAGGTCTATTAATTTAACTCCTGACGAATTATTAATTATCAATAAAACCTGAGAATTAGCATTGATATTAGACTCTGGATTAAAAGAATAAGCATTAATTCCCGTGCCTGTTAATTCATAAGTGGTAGAAGAAAGTAGAGGTTCCGAAACTTGACCGATAAAAATATAATTATTCGGCAAACTATCCAAATCAACATTTATAGAAACATCAGTGCCCTCAACTGATAAAACTTGTAAAAGGTCGTTTGTTTCGTTTGAAAATACTTTTAAAGCGTCTAAAAATTGATATTGAGTGCTTTCGCTGTCTTCCGTTTCCGTAAACTCAACGCCCGCATCTCTTATGATTTTATAAATGTTAGTTATAACATCACCGTAGATTTCTCTGACAACTGGCGTTCCCGCTTCCGTGGCTGTTTCATTTTTAATTTGACCATCAGGAAAAAGCGTGTTATTTCCATCCTGTGCGATTGGTAAATCTCTTATTGTTCTCATTTTATAATTGTATTACGTCAACGTGAATGACTAGATTTGTTGTAACGTTACCCGTTTTTTCAATGTATAACTTTACTTTTGTTGTGTTTACTATCTTAAAAGGTATCGGTTTAATATCATTATCGAAATTCATATTTCCTAAGCTTTGAACGCTTACATCGACTTTGTAAATTGTTGAGTCCATTGTATTAGAAAAAGTCACATCAACCTCTGTAATGTTACCAGGAGAGGCGGCAACCACTGCGGATATATCACCATTTGAAACGAAATTAGTTCCAACAGAAGAACCTCCCACATTTCCTAAAACAAAACGCCCTCTATTCCTTAATGCAGGCGATCCAATCCCTGCTATAATATCAAACTGAGCAGCAGTTAGAAGTCCGTTTCTTGCTGCGGTTGCTAAATAATCACCGCTATCAGATCCAATCACTCTTTTTGTAAATGCCGTTTTGTTTATTAACGGTGTAGTCGCTACCGTGTTAATCGTTCCAGCGTTTTCTTGCGCTTGTGTACCCGCTTTTAAATATAGAAGCTCATCTATTACGGTGCCTAAATTAAAGGCGTCTACCTCACGTATAATCAAAACCCCCGAAGCTGTATTAATCAGCCTTACATATTCATCTTGCTTAAAATCGCCTAAGTAAGTAACCGCTTTATTTGCGTTATCTAAAGTGCCTCTGATTGAAGCTTCAGTTCCCTTATCAAACCCCGCTTTTGCTCTTATTATTTCACTGTTAACAACTCGTCCTAATCGAACTGGCAAAGTTAAAATGCTTCCAGATTTTCCTAAATCATAAATTAAATCATTCTTAGTCGCTAAGCTTCTTAACGAATCAATAAATTGATACCCGTTTGTTTCGTTTTCTGGTAGGTTGTTAAAATCCAATCCAGCTAAGTTCATAAGCTTTGCAACTAGCTGATGAAAATCCCCGTAAACTCTTTCATTTACAGGCGTTCCGCCTCCCGCTCCTGTGTTGTCTTTAATTCTACCATTAAGATAATTTGCTGGATCTGAATTATCTATATTTTGTAACGTTGCTTTATCTCTAGCCATTTTATAATTTTTTATGAGTTGCTAATTCTGCCTATTTTACGATTTTGTACTCTTTTTATTATCATGTAAAGTTAATAAAAATATAAGCAGCTAAATGGGCTGGCTTTAATTTTAATACTAATTCCCGAAATTCACGCCTTCTAATTTCTGGAATTACAGCGTTCTCTCCTAAATTTTGCCCGCATATAAAGAAGCTTGCCCACAAATTAGCTCCAACGCCGTAGGACTCATCTTCATCTATTTTATTTGCAATCACTTGGGAAGTTACTCCCCCGTGAAATGTGCCGTTACCATGCTGCGTGTCTCCCCCATGCTCCGTTGTGTCTACAATAGTCCCAGCAACTTCTGACGGCGTTTTGTAAGGAAGTGTATTTTCAAAGACCCTAACATCAAAGCCCGAAAGTCTTAATTGGTCTTCAATAAAACTTTTTGATTGTCTAGCCTTTATATTATTTGGATGTCCTATTTTTCTTCTTAACCCCGCTTTTCTAAATTCTAAGTTACTTCCTGTTCTGTCTGATAGCCCATAATTATATTCCAAAAATGAAGCGTCTTCTTTTGTGAAGTTTTCATTATCTGGAATACTTGCATCAATTAAATTTTTATAATCATTTACAAATCGTAAAAAACTCAAATTAATTGCATCGTGTAACAAATCAAAAGTGCCTCCTTTTGGCTTGTAAAAGGCTCTACCCGTCGGATATAGTTGATCAACCAAATTAGATAGCTCAAAGTCTATTATATCGTCATCAGTTTGCACTGAGCTTGACGGGTACTTATGCGGAGTGGTTAATCCATATTGGGAATTAATCCCATGCTGCGTTTTATCATTGCTCATAAGTAGTTTACATTTATAAGATTTGGTATTTTTTCCCTTGCGAAAATAAAACTAGTCTGGGTCACTCCATCAATCAACATATTAAAATCATTGAAAAAGTTATCCGCGCTTAAAACATCGGTAACAACTCCCTGTAATTTTGCCGTGTATAGAATGTCGTTTTTATTTCTTAGCAAATCAGCGCCATCTACAAAGGGTCTAATGCTTCTCAAAAATGAAATTAAATTAACTTCTATTGCATTTCTAATCTCGGTGCTGCTATCAACTAAACCAATTATATTTACCTCAACGCCTACAGGATCAACTGGCAAAACTTCTAAATTAGCCTGTATTGGACGCCTCGATCTTTCTTGCAAAGGTCTGGTTTGATCTGGATCAAAATTAACAACCTCCTCAACATCGTCTAAAATGCTTTGAGTTGGAACACCTCCACTTCCAGATGACTCCACAAATATTTGAACGGTTCCGCCGTCAGAGTCCTTTATATAAGGATAGACAAAGCGAACTCCAGCTGCATCCGAAGACCAAATCCGATAGTCAGCTTTTGATCCACCTTGTGGCTCTAGCTGAATAGCGTTTAATATGGCATTTCTAAATTCTTGAGTTGTTTCTGCACTGACTGGCTCCTGCATAATTGACCCGCCAGCTCCTTTGTTAATTACCACGGTTTTGTCAACGCCAATAACTGGTTCGGTAATCGTCAAATTATTTAAATCATCTTGAAAATAATCTAAACCGCCACCAATGGATCTAATCGTGATTAAATCATCCGTGCCGGTTAACGTATATTCATTTTCTAAAATGTAAAGTTTGCCAGCATTTTCGGAGTCCTCATTCGATTTAAAAGTCAATCCGCTTCGTAAAACGCTATCCTCTACACCCGTTACATCTACTCTATAAATTGCCGATGTTGCTGGCCTTATATCTCGATTTAAATAAATACGTCCTAAACGATTAAGAGATCCGCCGTTCTCAAAAGTGTCCGCCGTATCTGGATATAAATTTCTTTGAGCATCTTCAAGCCCTAAGTAGGCAAGTTTAAATTGAGCGGCTAAAACACCCGAAAAAGCGTCTAACGTTTTCTTAAGCTTATCATCAGACAAATTTAATCGATTTCTTAAATCGTTAGATATCTGCTCTTTTAATCCTATTATCGTTTTCATATTATTTCTTGAATTACTAATTCATTTCTGGAATTTTCCCAAACCATTTTTAATTGCCTATCTGCTTGGTTTTGAAACTCTGATATTGCTATTATTATTTCGGCTTTGTTATTTGCTGCAATATTTACCTCAACTGTAAAATTAACTACATTGTTAAGGAATTGCAAATCCGCATTAACCGCATCCTCGATTAATTTTATACCCTCCCCATTTAGTGCAACGGTTGATAAAGTTCTCTCAGTTTGCGAATTAAACCATTTGTCTGGATCGTTAGAGTAAAAAAGTTGATTGCCCCAATAGTCAAAGTTTTCTTCGGATGAATTTTCTTCGCTTGTAGTATTTTGTTCGACATTGCCGCCGTAAAGAGCCAAGTAAATAGTTTGGTAAATAGTTTCCGAAAGCAAAAGATCGGAGTTTAAAATCCTCATTTCACCTCCAGATCCGCTCTCGAATAAATTTATATCTTTTGTTGACATTGCTTTATATTTTAATTAATTAACCGCCATACTCTAAAATCCCGACCGTATTCTGCATGTTTATAGGTATTGAATTTCCATCTTGAGATACTTTCTCAACGTTTCCGCCTTTATCTCTCACATCTATTCTAACGCTGCTGTCTCTGATCGTTTCGGTAGTTTGTTGACTTGCTGCTTGCCCGCTGCTAGGTAAAACACCGCTTTCGTCTCCCGTTCTATCAAAATTAAAATTGGCTTCCATTTCATTAAGCTTTTCCAAACCAATGCCAGCCAAATCTCCTACCTTTCCAGGCAGTTCAGATAAAAGAAACAGCAATCCTTTTAATGGCAGCAGCATATAAGTAATTAACGCGTTTCCAATTCCTTTAAAAAAGTCTAAGAAGTCAAATTCTTGAAAAAACTTAGTAATTGCGTCCCATGAAGTTTTTAGGACTCCTGTAAACTTAATAAATTGTTGACCGAAAAAGGCGACTATTTCATCCCAGTAAAGGAATATATACACCACAGCTAAAACAGCAGCAATGATTGCTAGTATCGGCCATGTGGCCGCTATAACAGATATCGCTAGAGCAACGAAAGCGGAGTTAGCGATATAAGTGGCTGCGGTGCTTAAAAACATAGCTACCCTATAAGCGCCTTGAGCTACCGCATTAGATATTAACGCCCTTTTGTTTGTTTGGGTAATTGCGCTATTAACCCCCATTACAACATTATAACCGAATAATGCGATTTTAGAGGCTATAATAGCCCCTTTAGTCACCAACATTATAGCCGCTAAACTTACAGCAACAACAACTAATGTTTCCATGTTATCAGAAACAAAGAACAAAGCAGTTTGTAAAGTGTCTAAGCCACTTCCAGAGGTTGCGGTTTTTAAAGTTAAATTAGTAAATGATTTAGCAACATCAGCAATCGCTGTATTAACTGTTTTTGTAGATGCGTTATATTCGTTATTTAACGCTGTGTTTTTTTCAAACTCAGAAGCGGAAAGAGCCATTTTGTCTTGAAGCAATTCAAAATTTGTAGCCAACGGGACTATTCCTTTTGATACGGTTTCTCCTTTTAAGCCCGCTTGATCTAAGGCTTGAGCAACGGAGCCACCTTCTTTTGAAATTCTGCTTAATCCGCCTACAAAGTTAGTAAAAGCTTGCTGAGGACTTTTTCCAAAATCTTCAACAACCTGTTTAGAAGTTTTGCCCATTATTTTAGCGTAAGCCTCCAGCTCTGAACCTCCGCTTAAAGTAGCCATTTCAATCCCTCTAAATACTTTTGCAACGGCAGTACCAGCGGCTTCTGGACGCACGTCTAAAGACTTTAAGGCTGTTGATAGTCCTAGTATTTCTTTGGCTTGCAAGCCATAAGCAGCTGTTCCTCGAGCAACCTCACTAGCCACGCTTAAAATCTCTGATTCCGTAGCGGCTGAATTGTTACCAAGACCAACGATGGCAGATGCAAACTGATCCACTATTCCAACGCCTTCTCCTGTAATGGTTAATAGTCTGGCAATGCTAGAAGCGCCCTCCTCTCCTGACAAATCGGATGCTTTGCCTAGTTTGGCCATTGTGCCAGAAAATTTTAAAATATTTTCCGATCCTTGAACGCCTAATTGCCCAGCAGTTTGACCTATCTCCAAAAGTGACTCGGTTGAAACCCCCCGCATACTATCTGACAAATCTATAAAATCCGCTCCTAATTGCTTTAGTTCCTGACCGCTGGCTCCTGTGGTTTTACCCACCCCAACCAAACCCTGTTCAAAATCTGTAATCCCTTGAAAAACTGCAAAAGCTAAAAACCCTCCAGCAAGCAATCCAAATTGACCCAACTGAGCTTGAGCCCTTTTAATAGGACTCAGTAATCTATTAAAGCGATGTTCTACCCTCGCAATTCCCACAGACGCCTTAGAAGCGAAGCCATGCACGTTGGCACTCATTCGTCTCAAAGTAGGACTCAACCTATCATTTGCGGTAAAAATAACGGGTGCTTTAATCGTTGCGGCCATAACTACAAAAATAATAAAAAAAAATATAGTAAATCGTTTTTACAGCCGTATAATAATAGATACGTTTTATAACTGTTAAAGTTTTGTTAAGTATGATTTGTAAACAGTATGTTAGTCTTATATTTGTGGTGTAATTAAAACAAACGTTATGAAAATCACACTAAACGGAGTTGAAGTAAGTTATACATCTTATGAATATGAGCCACAAGAGGGAATGTTTTTATGGACTGCTCAAATAACTAAAATCGCAGGAGTTAAATTAAACGGACATGATGACATGGGACATAACTTTTCAGAAGATTATAACGGTGCTGATCTTACAGCATATAGTAAAAAAGATTTGTATTCTTACATTCGTAAATTAAACAAAGAAAACAATTTATTTATAAATAAAAACGCAGGTTACTAAATAAAACGGGGTGTAAAAACCCCTTAAAAAATAAGCTATGGATTTAAAACAATATCAATACAAAAGAATGTTGGAAGAAAGGATAGGGCATAATTATCAGTACCCAACAAATGAACAACAAATAAAAAATGACTCTTTAGGATACGTTCATCACGAATTTGTTGACAGAAAGGGATTAAAAAGCATGGAAACAAGAAATGAAGAAACAGCTAAAGAAATAGTAATAAATTACAGGGGTAAAGGCTTTTTTTCAAGAATAGTATGTTACCCTAATAACATAATAGGAGCTAAATATTTTTCAGTTATTTATAGAAAAAAACCCTAACATCTTTATACCTGTATAATAATAGATACGTTTTATAACTGTTAAAATTTTGTTAAGTATGATTTGTAAACAGTATGTTCGTCTTATATTTGTGGTGTAATTAAAACGAAACGTTATGAAAACTTGCAAAAAAACAGGAATGAATATTCTTATTAAAACAGGCTCCAGGGTAGATGTTAATTTTATTATAACTGAATCATGGGAATCTAAAGCCACTTTATTAAAAGGCAAAGTGCTTTCTATTAAAACCTCACATGGTAGCTCTTATTTATTGATAGGCACAGGTAGAGAGTCATCACATGAGGAATTTACTCAAGAATTACCTAGCGGGTATTATTCTACATTGTCTCACGAAATAACGTTAACTAAATAATATTATGAAAAATTCTCAGATAGTAGGCATTAATGAAAAGTATTCAGATAACGAAGGAGCGACCTCCACCGCTTTTTATGTCGAAAACGGTGTGTTAAAAAGTGATATGTTTGCCAGCGGCTACGGTGGCAGATTTGACGACTACACTGCAGAAGCGTCTAACTTTACAAAGTTACGGGCAATCTCTTTGTACAGAAACCCAGCAACCAACGACTTAGATTTACCTGTAAATATAGGAAGCGTGGTTACTCTTAAGCGTTCAAGAAAATTACCTAACAGGGTTGCGCTTACTATTTGCGAAATCGTAAAGCCATATTACAACGGGTATGATTACACCCCTTTGCAATATGGCTTTAAAATAAATGGCATTTTAGTCTATACGGCTGCAAATTGCTTAAACTTAATTTTAAAAAACCCTTTTCCTAACTTTATAAAACTTTAAAACCCAGTAATTACTTACCGGGTTTTTTTAATTTATCATGCATCTCTTTTGCGTTATCATACCAATACCCAATTCCATGGTAATCCAATGAATCTAAATACATAGCATCGATAACAGAAGGCGGCCAGTGATGCTCATTGATCACAGATTTAATTGCAATATCAATGTTGGCACTATCTAACCACCCGTTTAAAAAACCGAACAGAGTTGGTTTAAAGTATCGAAATCATCCTTTTCAAGCTCCTTAATATCCACCTCTTGCAACATGGTTATATAAGCAATTATTCGTAAAGTATAAGTTCCTAACTTTTTTTGAACTTCTAAACCATCCATTAGAACGTGCTTATCAGCAGCCTTTATTCTGCCTCTAATTTCAACTTTTTTGATTGCCAATGCAGCATCTTCTTTATCAGTAAACAAAGGATATCGAAGCGTATATTCCACTTTTCCTTTTGAGTCGATAATTAGTAAGCCATCCTCAACGGCTTCAATCATGTCTTCATACTCATCATAGATTTTAGAGTCAGACATTTTACCTCTTCTAAATTCCTTTTTTAAATGAAGTTGTAAATATCTCTTTACATCCTCAAAAGCTACTTCTTTACTTACTTTACTCATTTTGCTTTGTTATTTTGGCGGCTTTTACACCGCCGTTAAATTATTTTTTGTTGATTTTTTAAAGCTTTTCTAGCTTTCCGCCTCCAGCGATCTTAGCGGTTAATTGCGCTGTGTTCGTGTCAATTTGAATATCGCCCACAAATTTACCGCGACCTCTAAAAGTGATATTAGAAATATGGGTAAAAGTCCAAGTGGCAAGCTCCATGCTTTCTGCTAATTTCGGTAAATTCAAAAGCTCGTTATTGCTTATGAAATCAGCCTGTAAAGGTCCCTCAAATGACCAGCGAACACGATTGATTTGATCTATCATATCGCCTCCACCAGTAATCATATTTCCGTCGTCATTTGATCTAAAACCTCCTGGATCTATCGTGTAGGACTCGTTTGATTTAGTCGTAAACTTAAAACTTCCTAAAGAGGGATGGTTGCATGTGATCTCTATAATGTCACCTCCTGCGTATGTTGCCATTTTGTGTGTTTTTTATGTGATTAAATTTATGCTCTTAATTAATATCCAGCTTCTACAGTGGTAGACTCTATGCGTGCAACTCCCGTTCTTTTATATCTAAAAAAAGTTTCAAAACGATCTGGATTTGTTTCTCCCCTTTGCACTGAGCAGCTTTCTTTAGAAAATTCTGGCTCCGTGATTAAGGCTCTAGTCGCTAAATCTTCAAAGTAATCGCTTAAAATACTTTGCCATTGTCTTGGCTTAATAGTTTTTGCAGCATCGCTCACTTGACTGTCCGCTATAATAACGTGATCTTTTACATTTAGAGTCTCTAAAAGTCCGTAACCTTCTCTAATATTAAAATCAATATTTAAGTTTCTAGGATAGGCATACTGCAAAGGAATTTCACCCTCTGGATGATATGTCGTAACCAAATCCTGCACCTTGTAAGATCCATTTTCTAATAAAACGGTTGAGCATCCATTTTTGACCAATAAATCTCTATTGTTATAATCCGCCATATCTCCAATCACTCCCGAATTTGGAGTTGGCATATCTGGATAGCTTTGATTATTTACCGTTAATTGCGGAGTATCTTGCATTACTCTAGCTGATAACGCTACCATGTTTGCAGCTGCTTCCCAACTAAATCCTGCGGAATTTGGAGCGGGACAAAGCACATTTGTGACCTCGTTAATCCTATCCGTAGCATTTGTGATAGTAATCAAATCATCTTTATCATCTTCAACACTTCCAAAGAAAGCTAAAAAAGGCTTAAAGTCGATTGCGTTATATCTACCCGTTGGTGTGACTCCAAAAGGAACACCGTTAATTTGTTCAAATTGCTCTAATTTATCCGCATAAGGATTAATTATTGAGTTGTACCAAGTAGATCCAAATTGAGCAAAACTAGGCGCTAAATCAACCGTTCCAGCTCCCGAACTTTTATTGGTTTGCGAATAAGTAACTCCAGCCGCGTCGCCTTGATTGCTTATAATTACGCCCGCTGTGTCGCTCGTTGCGCCTTTCCATTTTGTTAGAAAAATTACCACTCCAGCGGATGAAGTAGCCGTAAATGGTGATCCTAAAACTGAATTAACAGCCAAGACAATTTTAGCAGCCGTTACGGTTGGTGTATCATCCTTAACAACTGAGTAATCATAGGTTTGAAAATCTAGATTATCCCGCCCGTTTACCTCTAGAGTGTGCGTGGCGTTTTTTGTTGCATTGCCTACCACCGTCCATTCTATTTCTGTTGGTTTTGCGTCTCCAGCGGTTTCCTGTGGAAAAACCACTGTAGGTATTCCCGCAACTCCAGAAGAATTTGAAGGCCTTAAAATTCTTAGTATCTGATGAATTGGACTTCCAAAGCCGTAAAGCTCTCCAGCTTCTTGAGCTGATGTAACTTCTTTTTTGGTGATATCCAAAGCTCCTTGATTGGCGGTGTTCGCTTCGCCAAAAATTGCGATAATTTGATTTAGATTTGCGCTTGTCTCGTTAAAAAATCCCTTTGTGATTCTATAACCAGCTACTCTTGCTCTACGCTCTAAACCTACTGCGGTTGAAATTGATGCCATGGTTTTTTTGTTTATTAATTAATTAATTCGTATTTATACCCTAAATCGGTATTTGATAATTTTACGTTTGCTAAATTATTCGTCAGCAAAACGCCTTCTTCAACTTTATAATTTTGATAAAATCTAACTTCGTGATTTAACCTAGCCATGCTCATAAAACTAGCATCTTGATTATTGCTTGGCTCGTATGGCTCAATATTTTGAACATTTGAAGACATGACTAAACCAGGAGTAAAATCCAATGTCACATAAAAATTACTTTGCAAGATTGCTTTAATTTGAAAAGTAATCTTATCTCTTAAGTTCGTGCTTAATAAATCCCCCCTTTTTGTTGGTGTTTGCTTTGCCGTAGCCCACGTGTCAATGGTAAAGGTTCCCGTTTCTTGCGATCCATATTGATTTATTGAATCTGGATTTAAGCTTTCAAACCTTACATTAATTACTAATATCTCAGATTTGTCAATAGGCACCATTCGATCAACAAAAACATTTATTGGAAAAGTATCTGATTGTAAAACTTTTTGATTTTCCAATTCCGTTTTTAAAATAGCAGCAATTTGATGCTTTATAAGCTCAATGCCTGATGGTGCTATAATAGTATTAATCAGTGCCATAATCGCCAAGTATGCAAGTTATCATTCCAAGAGTTTCATCTGGAAAGTTTTCAGTAACAATGTAGTTTTTTAAATTGCCGGTTGAGTCTTTGACGTTTACAAGATGATTCAGTAAATTAACCTCATTATTATCATCCCGAGGGTTATAATTTTTGGCTAACAAATCCGCTTCATCAAAACAAACATGAGCATTTTTACTATTAATAGGTAAGCCATCGGAATCAAAGTTTATGTGATGTTTAGAAGATAAACCATCGGTTTCGATAGTTAAGCCGCTAGTAGGATGAATTAAAGTGATTTTTTCACTAAAACCGCCCTTCATAATTCTTTTGGCATCCCTTCTGGCTTTTATTAATAGCTTTCCGCTCATTGTTTACTTCTTATCTGGTTTAAATGTTTTTTCTGGCTTTGCCTTTTTATCCTCTTTTACCGCTTCCACAAAACCGCTTTTAAGGCTTTCGTTTATGTCTACAAATTTGGACTCATGAATAACATCGCCTTTAACTGCGATTTGATTATTTGCCAAAAGATGCTTAAAAGTCAATATTTTGAATTTACTCATTTTGATTTTTTTTATAATGGCGGCTTTTACACCGCCGTTAAATTATTAAGCTTTTACGCCGCATTTTACTAAGCTAAAACTTGAGCCGTATAAATTCGGTCAATTGTGATCGGCATTGCTAATGGCGCCGAAGTGATTTCCAAAGTGGAGCTCATCGTTTTCATATCCGAATAAGCTCTAAGTAAAAACTCAGCCTCAGTAACGGAAGGCATAGAGCTTGTCTGTCCACCTATCTGACGATCTACCATGTTAGGTAATCCTGCAAAAACTGTTTTTGCCATAAAATCGTCTGGAATAAATACCGCTTTGTTTGCGTCTAAATAGTATGCTGTGCTTGCATCCGCCTTGGTGTACTTTTGATTATACGTCCAAAGATTAATGTTAAAATCACCAGCAGAAACTTGACCATGAAATGCAAAACCAGTAACGTTGTTAAATTCTGGAGATTGCACATCAGCGCGGTTAATGCGTCTGTTATCAGCTTCTTCTTTAAATTTTGGATTAGTAAGCAAGGCGGCTAAACCCTCCCCACGCATTACCATATTAAGTGTCATTGAAGAACTCGCTCCAACATCACGTAAAAAAGTTCCAGCATCCTTTAAACTAGCCAAAGGATTAGCTGTCGCGTTAGTAAAATACTCGCCAGCTCCTAAATCAACCATCGATGCCGATTTTCTCTTGTAATCAATGGAATCACCATTTTCAAGCTCAACTATTCCCGTCATCATTACATCGGCTTGCTGCTTTCTGATAGCTCTTTCGATTTTGTCACGCATTTTGCGAATGTTTTTTAAGGCATTCTGAGCAATAATCGCATTAACATCTGAGTTTTCTAGACCAACGCCCAATGCGATTGTAGACATGTAGACTTCGTCTTTTTGAAAGTCGTACTCCTCACGAAAATATGGAGGCTGAAACTTCTTTTCAGTAACGATGCTAAATTTGTTTTTGTTTCCTTCGGTAAATCTACGAACGTCAACGGCGATGCTATCGTTGTCCCGCTGAACTTCTAAATCTACCTGCAAAGTCAAAGCTGTTTCCCGTGGAAAAAAGCCCGAAAATCCAGCCAAAACTGGCTTGTCTTCTACAAATGTTCCGACAACCTTACTGGCGATCGTTTTTGTGTGGTTTTGAATAGTAATTGCCATAATTAATTGTCTATTTTGGTTTGTTCTTGAACTGTGAAAATCACAAATCCTAAATCAGTTAATATATCTCTCAATGCTTTGTTACCAACAGTAGTGTCCAACGCTACGTTTGTCGGCAAAGATAATAGTCCACCGTCAATATCTCCTTTGATTGCGTAATCAATTTTTACCGTTGCGGCGTTATCCGCTAAAGTAGCTGGGTTCATGAATGTAATCCCTATAACATCAGCTAAATTATCTGCTGTGGCTAGCTCTAACTGCCCAGCATTTCCAGTATCTCGAACGACTAATTGACCTATCGTGGCCGCTTGAGAAGCCTCGGGATCTGTGTTATTCGCTAAAACGCCTTTGTAAAATCTGGCTCCGTATAGGAATAAGTTTTTTCTAACGTAATCAACCGTTGATTGATTGTTAGTTTCGTTTCTTTGTGTGGCTGTTATGCTCATAATTTATTTCAATTTAAAATTAAACGCTTCTTTCAACTCTTTTTCAGCTTCTGTAGATCCCGCGTCAAGAGTTGATTCGCCCGTCTGAAAGTCAGTAGTCGATTCACTTTGTATCGCTTCAATGGTTTTCATTTTGCTAGATTTTACTAACAATTTTTCACGCTGTGAGCTTGATATTTCTTTTCCGCTTTCAATGCCTTCCATTACGGCTTTTGAGTCGGTTTCGTTGTGAGCCAACCAGCTTTGAACTCTTTCCGACTCAGCTGTTATGCCCATGCCAAGAACTTCGCTAAAGAGTTCTGGATGCGCTTGTTTTAGTTCTTGATGTGTCATTTTGCTATTTGAATTAAAATTAAGATTAGTGTTAATGTTGTTGTTTGTTATTATTTTTTGGAATAAATCCTCCATTGTAGATTTACCATCTAAGTATATTCCCGTGTCGTCTTTTGCGAAAATTGCGTTTCCGTTTAATTGCTCATTTGTTAATTTAGGTCTATTTGCTTGTAATACAGAGATAAACCTTTCATTGATTGGGTCTAAAAGTTCATCAACTAAAAGAGTGTAGTTATCATTGTTTAAAGCCTCTTCAAGTGGCTTATTCTTTAAAACGGATTTGGTTGCGTACAATCTAATATATTTAACTCCGTCTTTTTCGCTGTTTGCCGCTCTTCCCTCAGTTTGTAACATAGTCCCAAGGCTTCCAACCATAGACATATCACTTTGATAATATATACCATCAGCAGCGGAAGCTATGCCATAAGCAGCACTTGCTAGAGTCCCACCTTTTGAAATCAAAACATAAACGGGTTTTCCCATCGATTTAACCTCGTTAATAGTATCGACCATTATTTCAACGGCGGCGGTAGATCCGCCGCCCGAATCCATATCAAAAATAAATCCTTTAACTCGGCTATCTTTTGCCATGGATAAAACGTTTTTTGAAACGTCTGACATTCCCACGGTTGAAGCTCCTCCGCTGGTTAAAATTGGACCATTAATTTTCACAACCCCAACGCCATTAAATTGATCTTGATTTTCTAATTCGTAAGTTCGGCGAACCAATCTATCCTCGCTGTTAAATACAATATCAAAGCAATCGTTTTTAAGTCCGTTGTTGGACTTAAATTTTACGCCATTCTTAATATCGCTTAAAACCGCTAACATTGCGGGCAACGTAAAAGAGTCAACGCAAAAAGGCGTTAAACCGTATATCTCTCTGGCTAGTTGAAAATTCATATTACAAAATTAACGATTATTTTTATATTATTGCTTTTTTTCACGATATAACTTTTTTTATTACTAATTTTTAGTTATTTTTTTAAACTTTTCAACTCCACGACTTCCAAAATAAGCTAAATAAACAGTCACTAATAACGTCTTTAGCAGGTCAACCCAAACAGGATCAACATTAAAGTTGTTTCCTGAGCTGTCTAAAATTATAAACAAAGTCATTGCTAAAGTCAAAAAGCCCAAGCAAATAGGTCTAATGTTTTTACTTAAGAAAGAGTCTGACTCCATGTCGTATTTCCAGCGATTAGAAATATTAACCATATCCTCTTTATCCATTTCAAGTTGAGCCAAAAGCATTTTTTTATCAATCTCAGAAAGTTCATTTGATCCGCTTATTTTATCACCTAAATCGCTTAAGGCTTTTACACCTGTTATGTTAGCAGCAAGATCGAGAATGCTAGGAGTAACCACCGCGCCTTTATCCACCAGCCATCTAAGGCTGTCGCCCACTCTTGTGGTTCCGTTTCTTTCTTTATAAGATTTTTTCCCTGGATCTACCATGTTCTGTTTTTTCCTAAATCAATGTGAACAAAATGCTTTCTTTGATAATGCTTAAATCCTCCCATCCATTTATTGCTAAACAAATTAGATAAATAAATTATCTGACCTTGCTCTACCGTAGTAATATCTACCGCTCCCCACAAATGACTGCTTTCTCCGCTTCTCCCCTTGCTTAACTCGTGTCTTTTTGTACGTTTTCCGCAAGTAATAAAAAAAGAAAATCCAGCATCAGTTCTGTAAGGCTGCAAAGCCCATAAAATTGATAAATTTTGTTGCTGTTCTACGGTGCTTAATTGCTCAAATTCTTTTAAAATTAACTCTCTGTCTGACTCTGTGACTACGGAGTAACTGCCATAATTAAGATATTCACGAACCGAAAAGTTTTCGGGTGTAATTAGTTTTTTTTCTAATAAATCTAATCTTGTTTTTATATCGTTTTTCATGCCTTGTATTTTTTTAATTCCGCTAAAAGTAGTTTATTTTCTTTTCTTAACCCTGTAACCTCTTTTTCTAAATGATGAATTTTTTGTGTTTGCTCGTCAATTTTCTTGCTTTGCAAATCTATTCTTTTTGTCATAGTGAGGATAAAATCATTATTTTGCTTAGCCATTAGCTCATAAGCCTTTCCGATCTCTATGTTCGCATTACTGTCTCTTGATTTTTTACCAACTACAAAAGAAAATACAGTGCCAACGACGCCTGTAGCTCCTGTTATTATTATGGTGAGATTGTCGTTTAATACACTCATTTTTTTTTATTTATTAAAGTAAAAAATCATTTTCATCTATTTCTGGAGCTTCAAAAGTTGTAAGAATTCCTAAATTACACTCTTTGTATTCCGTTTCAAAGATAAAATAATTTCCGTTCTTATCTTTAATTGGATTGTAATAAGAATCTTGACTGGTTTTTTTGCCAATTAAAAAATCCTTTTCTTCTTTTGTTAATTTATACGACTTTATCATAAGTTTATTCCGTTATTTCCATTATATATATCTGACCAATCTTGCTCAGTGTAGCCCCTGCCTTTTAAAATTACTGTGCGTTTTTGTTTGCCTATTAAATTTAAATCCGCTGCAAAGCTTGCGTTTCCTAGTTGCATTGGGGATGTTGCGTTTACAAAAACAAATCCGTTAGGCACTGGAGCAGTTGCAACTTGCTCTCCGTTTAAATTTAAAAATAAATTAGAACCTATTTTGCTAACGCCTACCATATATTCTTTATTAAAATTAATATCAACAGAAAACTGAATAAATAAATCAACATTATTATCTGACACAATGTTAAAGCTAAATCTTCCCGCTAAATAAACAAGCTGCCAAGCCCTTACTCCTGACACGTTTTGCTTGATCCTACTCACCAACCAAAAACGATTTTGAGAATTAAAAGCGGTTGCGATAAATTCTGTTTTAATTGTAAAATCAACGTTAGCACCATTCCCATCAACAAAGTTTAAATTTGCGTTGTTAGGCACTTCTACAACGGCGTTGTCACCCGCATACGTGTAATACTCTCCATCTCTTGAAACCGAGCCGCTTATTGTTCCGTCCTCCCCGTTAATGGTGTCTATGGCGTCACCAGTTGTCTCGTTAAAAGGGTAGTTTGCGACCGCGTCAACGGCCAATGCGGTTGGGTTTACAGCTGGGTTTATTGTTATTATTTTTTGGCTAAAAAGCGATAAATTGAAAAACTCATCGGCCATAACCAGTTGCACTTTGTTATTATTATCCGAAGGAATATTTAACAGTAAAAGCGTGTTTGAATAAGGATAAAAACTAAAGAAAAGATCATTTATAAAAACTAAAATATACGTTAATGTGTTAGTTGATGCTGGATCGCTAAAACTTAAGGTTGCAAACGTAGCCCCTGTATTACTTACCGTTGTCGCGCCTATGCGATCAGGTGGAGTTTCATCAAGGATTGATATTTCTGTGCCTAAAAAATTAGTCGTTTGATTTGGATGCTTTGTATATAAATTTCCTGTGGAGTCTTTTAATTTATTTGTACCTGTTAAATCTTTTACCTCAGGAATGTAAAAAGTTCCTTTTAAAATTCTTCTTAAGCCAACAGACCCTATTTCCGTGACTGATTTAGAGTGAAAAAATAAATTATTGCTTCCTTGCAAGGCATTTGTTGTGTCTAGCAAAAAAGCCCCGTAATCTAAGAAAGTAAATATAGAGGAGTTTAAAAAACTATTTTGAACCAAAACATAATCTTTTAAAATTAAACAAGAAATTCTATTACCGTCGTTTTTAAACACTCTAATGTCTGCCGGATTAATCCCCGTCATTATAGCTGCTAATTGCGCTGCTGTGGTATAGGTAGATCCCACACCATTAATAAAAGTGTTAGGCTTTAATTCCCGTCTTCTTATGATTGATTTATATGCCATTTTTGGTTGTTAAAGTAAAAAATCTTCGTTGTTATTCTCAGGCGTTTCAAAAACTGTGAGCACGCCTAAATTGCAATCCTGGTGCTCAATTTCAAATATAAAATAGTCCCCATTCTTATCTTGAATAGGCTTATATGCCGAGTCCCCACTGGTTTTTTTTCCAGTTAAAAACTCTTTTTCTGCCGTTGTTAATTTGTATGCGTTGATCATATATCTATTCCGTTACCTCCGTTATATATGTCTGACCAATCCTGCTGGGTGTAGCCTCGACCTTTTAATATTACTGTGCGTTTTTGTTTGCCGATTAGATTTAAATTACTTAAAAAAAGTGCATTTCCAAATTCCATTTTGGAAGTTGTATCGCGAAAAATAAATCCGTTAGGTACGGCTTCCGTGGCTACCTGCTCCCCGTCAAGATTAAGGAACAGATTTGACCCTATGCAGCTGACGCCAAACATGTACTCTTTGTTTAAGATTAAAGGATTTGGGAAGCGTATAGATAAAAGAACGTTGTCTTCTGAAAAAATACCGAAGATAAATTGTCCGCCAGAATACAACAACTGCCAACCTCTATCCGTTGCCGTATTTGCCTCTGTTTTGCTGACGATCCAAAAACGGTTATCTACATTGAAAGCTGTTGCGATAAATTCTGTTTTTATTGTAAAATCTACATTTGCCCCATTTCCATCAATAAAATTTAAATTTGCGTTATTAGGCACTGTAACAACGGCATTAGCACCGCCATAGGTGTAGTATTCACCATCTCTTGATATCGACCCGCTAAGCGTTCCATCTTCCCCGTTAATGGTGTCTATGGCGTCACCAGTTGTCTCATCAAATGGGTAGTTTGCGACCGCATCAACGGCTAGAGCTGTTGCGCTTACGGCTGGTCTGGTCACGGTAAATAAATCACGTGATAAAAATGATAAATTAAAAAACTCATCAGCGACAATAAATTGATATTTGTCCGTCGTATTTTCTGGAATGTTTAAAAGTTCATAAGTGGCTGCTAAGGGTAAAATCCTATCAAAAAAACCATTCTTAAACATGAGTACAAACTCAATAGTGTTAGTCGAGGCAGGATTTGTAATGGCTATTGTCATAAATGTAGCCCCTACATTTGACGCTGTGGCTGCTATTACTCTATCAGGCTGAACAAGGCTTGTTATATCCACTTTTGTGCCCGAAAAGGTAACATTATTAACCTCGTCACTAGGCAGGTATAATGTACCTGTGGAAACCGAAAAACTATTGCTTTCAAAGGTGTCTAATGAGCGCAATAAAACACGCTGATTTAGATTGCTCGAAAAAGTAAATATGCCTATCTCCCTCATCGACGGCAAGAAAAATAAACAATTATTATTTACGCGAAAAGAGCTTAATCGCGAAGCTCTAGCAAATCCGCCAAAATCTATAAAAGCGGTTAAATTACTGTCATAAAAAGCTCCATTAGTTACTGTATATGGCATTGAAATTAAACAAGAAATATTAACCCCGTCATTTTTAAACACTTTAATATCTGCCGCTTCAATGCCTATAAATTCATCCGCTAATAATGCCGCTGTGGTATAGGTAGCACCCACACCATTAATAAAAGTATTAGGCTTTAATTCCCTACGTCTTATGATCGATTTAAAACTCATTAGTAAGATTTAGTTTGAAATGCAACCTCTAGGCTTAGATCATCTAAAACTTGAATTTCAATGTCCATAATTTGCGATGGAAACCAATTTTCTACACCCGATAATCTCCCAGTTAAATCAGCCCCGTCAATGGTAAATGTGGCGGTGGTTGCTGCCGTGTTTACTCGTAGCTGTATAACTGCTCCAGCGGTTTTATTTTCTACCGTGAAAACGTTTTGTGTGCTTGGTGCTCGCCAGTTATAGCGGTTAATCGCTAAGTTTGACCCGTCTAGCTTTCCCTGTTCTGCTCCTGCGGTTGCGACGGTGAGATAGGTTATGAATTTAATCCCGTCCAGCTTGGTTATTAGCGTGTCAAGAATTAAGCTTTTGTTAGCTTCTACGGCTACGTAGTCGGCTGGATCAAAATCTTTAACATCTTGTAGATTTGTTATCTCGCTATCCATTAACGCCCCTGCCGCTTGCACGTTGGTAGCGTCGGTAACATCAGCGTCATCTTCTACATTTATAAGTGTTCTTAGTTGAGCGGGCGTAAGCTCCTGTGAGTCTCCTGCCCCAGCTGCTATACGACCTAGGATTGTGTTAGTTGCTACGTTAGACACAACGTTAACTGTTTTATCATCAACATATTTTTTTGTAGACGCCTGTAAATCGGTGGTTGGGGCTGGTATTATTGGGGAGCTGCTAAAAGTCTTAACGCCTGCAATAGTTTCAGCGCCTGTCTTTGATACTTTTTCTGATAATTCAGTTACTGTGTCGTCAGGTAAATTCTCGCCTTTAGTTAAAATAGCTTGAATTTCAGGACTAGTCTTCGCAACAGTTACCGCCTCATCGTCTACCGTCCAAGCAGCGCCGTTATTACTTACCGTTATGTCTCCTTTGTCTCCGTCGGTAACGCCGCCGCCACTATTAGATGCAGGGGTAGTAAGTAACCAATTGTTATCATTTGAAGTGGTAGGCTCTGAATTTACTCCAGATAAACTAGTCCACTGATTGCCTGCATGACTTACGCTTTCACCTACTTTTGGTCGAAAGTTTACGCTCCAAATCTTTTTTTTATTCTCAGTATTGGCTGTTATTTGTGAAGACATTTTTTATTTTTTTAATAATTTCTTAATCGTTTTCCCTGGAAGTTCCGTTAACACTTCCATTTCTAGTTTCTTTAGGCTCCTCAAGTAACGGCTTTAATTCAATGTTAGAATTTTCTTTTTTGTACTTATTATAGTTGCTCAACCAATCACTTCCATTAGCCATTTGCGTAGCTTGCTCCCTGCTTATTAACGGGGTGTTATCTTGAAGTAGTGATCTAATCGCTTTCGCCTCTTTAAATGGGTCAATATGTTGCATTTTCTTACCAACAAATCTTGAAGAATAATAAGCCTCCAAAGCCATTTCATCATTTGTTGCAACAGCTCTGTCATAACCAGAACTATCTAAGGTGCCTTTCATATACTGATAATAGCACCAGAAGCGGTTAATTGGCTTATAAAATTGCTCTACTATGATGTTTTCTCGATATATATCGATAATATACTCCCACATATTTATTGCTGCTCTGGAGCTGCTATATGACTGCTCAAACATCTGGTTAGCAAATTCTGGCGGTATATCAATAGAAGCACAAAGTGATCTAATAATTGCTTTATGAAATGGATCAAAACTTACTTCGCTTTCGTTTGTTGTAGATTTTAATTTTGCACCCATTGGCAAGTTAAGAACCTGACCACTGGTTGATTGCCTTAAGGCTTGAGCGGTTCGTCCGCTTTCTTCAAAACTGCTTTTGTCGTTTATTGTGGTGCTTACCTTTCTTGCGCCTAAACCTCCTAGCGGGTTTTCACCTGTTGAGTGATCATCATGCTCAAAGGTGTAAACTAAATCAGCCATTTTCTCAGCCTTAGAAACAGAAGCCTCAACAAATCTGTCTAGTTTAGAGATTTTCTCCATCATGGAGCTAATTTTTGGAATGCCTCTATGATGATCCACCCTATGTTTGTCTCCATAAATCATCCAAGCCATTAAATTACCTCGAGAGTCCTTAGATTTTACTCTTTCGTAATCTGCTAAGTTGTTGTTTTTATCAGTTTTAACCCAAAAAGCCACATGCTCCCCTTTTGCGTTAACTTCAACCCCTTCAACTATTTTATTATTAAGTCCTTTTTTTTCTTGACTAAACGGAGTCTCGATTTGCTCGCCGTCAATTAACTGGATCTTTATTCCCGTTTTTTCTAATCTCATTATTATAAGGGCGTCTCCGCCTAAGAAAGCGGTTTTAAAGGCGTCACTTGCTTTAGCGTGTAGATTTTGCCTTCCCGAATAATCGCTTAATTTTGATTTTGCCCAAAGATTAAATAACCGCTCTTTTTTATTAATGTCGTCATCACTTATTGGATTATAGCCCAATAATCCTAAAACTTCATTATCTGGCTCATATTCAAATTTTAGCCCAGTACCAACGCACCATTTAAAAAATTTGCCTGTAATCAGCTTAACTAAATCAGTCTTTAAATCTAATTCGTAAGCTCGAAGCCTTAATTTTAAATGATCTGGTTTTAAATCGTAAATATCTCCTAGCTCTCCGATGGTTTTTTCACCGTCGAAAGCAGCAGAATAGACCAAGTTTTGAGTCCTAGGATATGCGGGCATGTAGTTACCGCTATGGCTATTAACCTCTAATGATTTTGGATCAATATTTTGATTACCTAAGGTGCTTTTCTCTTTAGCTTCTTTGGATTTGTTTTTAAAAAAATCATTCCATGCCATAAATTAGTAATTTATTCGCCCTCGCAAAATAGTTATTCTTCCGTTGTGCCTGTTGATGTACATCTGTAGTTGAGTCTCTAACGCATGTATTCCCTTGACAATCTGGTCTAAGGATCTATATTCCGTGCTAATTTTCATCTGACCATCATCTAATGTATAAGATGCAGTGCCCGAGTCATCTATTGCATCGATCATTTTCTCATACATCGAGTCAATTAAAATTTCAATCGCTTCAATCCTAGCCTGTTGGCTGGACTGCGATTTAATATATTCGGAAATAGTGTAAATAGATCTCATAAATACAAATATATAAAAAAACCTATTGTCGATGACAATAAGTTTTTTTATTTTTTTTATAGATTTACTTGTTTAATAAACCTCATCCGCTGACAAACTCCACAAAACTAGCCCAGTCTAAATGCCTAAATTTAGAGGGATTACTTCTTTTTATGAGATCCATGTAAACATAACGAGCGGCTAAATTATAAATTTCAACATCCCAAAAGTGGTTTTCTGTCATCGTGGTTTTTTTATCCCACTTAAAGCCTACGACTTGCCCGTTTTCTTTTACTTCTTTTCTTTGCTCGCTTTCAAAATGCTTAAAATAATCCTTAAAACTATATTTGCCGTCTTTAGGACTTGGAAAATTCATAAAGCCAGGAGGTTGTGTGCCATCATCTGTTTTCCTTAGCTTCATGTAGCTTGCTAATTCGTCTTTTAATTGATTTACTTCTAATATATATAACTTTATGTTCTCACGGCTTCTCTTAACGGCCGGCGTGTCTTTGCTTTCGGCTCTATAATTTTTATCAGCTATTCCCTTTATTCCATACACGGGATTATTTCCGTCATACATCCCTATAAATTGATCTGCATATCTTGTGAAATAGCCGGTATCAATTATAGAAATGCTAATAACATATTCTGTGCCGCTCTGACCGATTAAATCACCTCTAATTATTTTATCTAAAATAGGCCACACGCTATTTTTTTGGCCGTGCATATAAGTGTATTTTTTTCTCTGATAGTCGTTTTCAATTTCTCTTTTAGATTTTGTATGTTTACGCTTAAAAGTTCCAATAGATCCCTGATCGATTGAATATTTCACACCGTTTGCTGCATAAGCAGAAATTGCCCAATCAATACGAACATCCTCAACATCTTCATCTGTGTTCATTATACCGCCAAGGTCAGCAGCAAGGGAAATAAAAACGATTTCGCCGTTTCCGTCCTCTTTTGATAGCTCATCTGGTATTATTCCAATTTCATAGGTTCCCGTATTTTTCATTAACTGCATAATTTTTGGAGCTTCTCCTCTTTCCTCAAAAGGTAAACCCAACCGAACATTATAAAATGCCTTTAGCATATCGATGTTGACGGGTTTCTTTGGTGGACACGCCTCTAAAAATTCTTTAACAAGATCCAGCCAGCTAAAAAACCCAGGAGGTATAATAAGCGAATTAATGTAATAGCTTCTATAATTTTCCTCTAACGGCTCAGCCGTTGCAATCCATTTTCCGTTTTGGTTTAAATCGTTTTTTGATTTTTGACTTACCTTATGGCCGCAATGTGGACATTTATATCTTACACTGTTTTTTATTAATTTATTGTTTTCATCAGTCTCCCAAACTATTCCCGCGCGTTTGTTATTTGGCAAATTAATTTGAAAATCTGTCGGCATCCATCCATTACATTCTACACATAACCAATGCCATTTTCTTTGGTCCCCTTGCATATATGACTCATAAACATTTGATGTTTGAGTTTCTGTAGGTGTGGAGATAACATACATTTTCGCTAAATTACCATAAGAGGTTTGACGCGCTTCAACTAGCTTTCTAATGCTACCCTCTTTTTTATCACTCTTAGGTGCAGCATCGAAATCATCCATGAAAACAGTTTTGACACTAAAAAATCTAAACTTACTAGCGTTATTGGTTCCCTCTATAATTGCAGATCCGCCAGCAAATTCTTTTGATAAATCCGTGTCTCCAGATCGTTGACCCTTTGCTCTTATAGTGTTTGGTCTTATTAAATGCTTTAAATTACTCGCCTGCATTATATTATCAAACCGTTCTCGAATTGTTTTCTTTGCCAAATCTTTATCTCCAGCAGTAAACAAAAAATTATCTGGATTTTCAGAAATTATATAGGCCATTCCAGGAACCACTAAACCCTGAGTAATTCCAGATTGAGCGGATTTCATAACCGCCACCATTTTCGTTGGATCGCTTGGGTGTAACGTGTCAACGATTTCCCGACAATATGGAGACAAATCGTAACTCATGCGGCCGTTAAATCTGGAAACTTCTTTCGGTAAAAAAATGTTATTTTCAATCCATTGGCTTGGAATCTCTTTTACAGATTTATAACTATAAAGTTTTTCTTGAAAACTATTTATTTTTTCCTTCCATTGTTCTGCTATCATTTTCTTTGCCCTCTATTTAATGTTTCTGAATATTCCTCAATCGCGTTATCTAATTCCTTTTGCGATAGGTCTTTTGATTTTTCAACATTTAAATTTATTATTACCGAAAGTTTATCAGTGATCTCGGCTAATTTATTTCGATCCCCTTCCGCTAGGATCTCGCAATATATACTCGCTAAATTTTCCGCATCACTTTGAAAAGTTGAAAAAATACTTTTGTTGTGAATGTTTAAAATTTGAAAAACTAAATCAACTGGAATTAATTTACCAGCCATTTTTTCAATCTTTAAACGCTCATGTTCAGCCCTGTATTCCACCAGCTCCGCATCTGCTTTCTTTTTTCTAGTAGCCCAGTCAATAATTTTTTGACTATTTAAATCAGCAGCACTTGGCGCGTCGTTAGCTTCTTTGTTTTTTAGGGGTGTCGTGGAACCCGACGGCCTTGGTTTTTTCTTTACCGTTGGCAATGGTTTGGCTAATGGCTTTTTATTTGACTTAGGTAAAGGCTCTACAACCTCCGTATAAACCTCGTTTATCGATCTATTTTTATCATCAAACTTTTTTTGATACCGATCAAAGAAAGTTTTATTTTGAGCGTTTTCTGTATTTATTTTTCTAAACTCAACCACCAAATTATTACGACCAACGTTCGTATTTATTACTTGAACGTTCGTATGGCAAAGAGCAGCAAATTCTTTTCTAGTTAGTAATGCCATTATTTTTTTAAATCTTCTTTAAGTTTATTTAGGCATTCAATTAAATCATCCTCAGAATAAAGATTTCTAGTATTCCAATAGTCTTTATTATCAATCCTATCTTGTATTGGCTCAATCCCTAAATTGTTAAACCATTTTTGAATATTCATCTGTTATTTTTTTTACCTCAACCCCATGTTTTACAAGGGTTTTCAATTTGTTATATAACAAATATAATCTTTTTTAGCACAAATCAATATAACAAACCGCAAATCTATGTAAAATACCTAAAGACCGGGGTGTTTAAAGTATTGCATTATGTGTGGTAATCACTCAAAGTACCTAAAAAATTTAGCGTCTAACACACCACACTTAACGCCTAAGAGATTTAAACAACACTCACGCACAGATATAAAGCATCAACCAATACAATAGCTTAGAAGGCTTTAAAACAACTCTTTATTTTATTGATTTCCTTTATTAAAGAATAAATTAACAACTCAATAGTTAATCAATCAATCATCCTATCATTTGCTGCTTATTACTATAAGATTTGTCTATTGTTACAACTAATTATTATAGATATAGTTTATATAAATAAAAAAATAGTGCAACATTATAGTAAAAAAGTGCATCAAAACAACTAAATAATCTTGATGCACACCTTTGATGCCCACCCCTATAATTAATATAATGCGTTGAATACGTGATGTTTAGGTTTTAGAAAGTGCAACATAGGGTAAAAAACCCCTATAACTATTATAGAATAATATAAAAGTTAGGGTAATATTTAGAGAATGTTGCACTTTTTACTCATAAAACGTTGATAATCACGTATTTAAAGGGTGGGCATCAAGGTGTGCATCAGAATGTTGATGCACACCTATAGATCTTATAATATTTTTTTGCTGCTTTTTTAGTTTATTACT
>Ga0306866_1000053_pt1 | contig 47384 bp, 43 predicted proteins | sample AntRauTorckE5432_FD_190450 | JGI IMG/M metagenome (GOLD analysis project Ga0306866, IMG submission 190450) | Saline lake microbial communities from Rauer Islands, Antarctica - Metagenome Torckler E5 #432 (v2) (version 2) | ecosystem: Environmental > Aquatic > Non-marine Saline and Alkaline >...
TCCATAAAGGCCGTCAGGTGTATATCGTTTATCCACTGATTGAAGAATCTGCCAACTTTGACTATAAAGATCTAATGGACGGCTATGCAAGTATAGAACGCGAATTTCCAAAACCCAAGTATCAAATTTCAATTGTTCACGGCAAGATGAAGCCTCAAGACAAAGCTTACGAGATGGAACGCTTCGTTAAAGGAAAAACACAGATCATGGTCGCCACGACTGTTATAGAAGTTGGCGTTAACGTCCCTAATGCCAGTTTAATGATTATAGAGAGTGCTGAGCGTTTTGGCTTATCACAGTTACACCAATTGAGAGGCCGAGTAGGACGAGGGGCAGAGCAAAGTTATTGTGTTCTCATCACAGGGAAAAAATTAAGCGCTGATGGGAAAACCCGGATGGAAACCCTGACAGGTACCAACGACGGATTTGAAATCGCTGAGGTCGATTTAAAATTGAGAGGCCCTGGTAATTTGATGGGAACCCAGCAAAGTGGAGTTCTCGAATTAAAAATCGCTGACTTGGTTAAGGACAATCAGATTCTAAAAATTGCTCGGAGCTATGCCCACCACGTTATCAAGGCCGATCCTAATTTCAAATTAGAGGAGCACCACATGATCAATGTGGCCTTCAGAGCTCTATTTAATGATAAGACGATTTGGAATTATATAAGTTAGAGTTTGGCTTCGACGAGGAATCTCAATGTCATTCCGACGAAGAAGCTTTTTTTGCATCGACGAGGAATCTTTTTGTCATTCCGACAGAGAAGTTTTTTGGCTTCGACTAGGAATCTCAATGTCATTCCGACAGAGAAGCTTTTGTCTTCGACGAGGAATCTCAGTGTCATTCCGACAGAGAAGTTTTTTAGCTTCGACGAGGAATCTTTTTGTCATTTCGACAGAGAAGCTTTTTGGCTTCGACGAGGAATCTCAATGTCATTCCGACAGAGAAGCTTTTTTCTTCGACGAGGAATCTCAATGTCATTCCGACAGAGAAGCTCTTTTTCTTCGACGAGGAATCTCAATGTCATTCTGACAGAGAAGCTTTTGTCTTCGATGAGGAATCTCAGTGTCATTCCGACAGAGAAGTTTTTTAGCTTCGACGAGGAATCTCAATGTCATTCCGACAGAGAAGCTCTTTTTCTTCGACGAGGAATCTCAATGTCATTCCGACAGAGAAGTTTTTTGGCTTCGACGAGGAATCTCAATGTCATTCCGACAGAGAAGCTTTTTAGCTTCGACGAGGAATCTATTGTACTTTCGATAAAAAGAGATTCTTCAGTCGCCTATCGGCTCTTTCAGAATAACAGCAGTGTCTTGTCATTCCGACTGGGAAGTTTTTTGCTTCGACAAGGACTCTTTATGTTGTTGTGAGAATCGATTAATAATAGAAGGAGGAACTAACTTTAATTGCGGTTTGAAAATGGACTTTACACTAAAGAGTGAAAACCGTTAACGATATCACACTTTTAAAAAGTATTATCCAACACTAGTGATTATATTTATAGAAATTCTGCCACTATGAAAAATTTATTGATGCTTAAAAGTTGCATTTTATGTTTTACATTATTTTGTTTGTGTTCTACGTCTTTTTCTCAGACTCAGAAGACTGTAAATTTAGATACATTATCGCTTACATATGCAAAGTCTTCATTTGATGAACTGCATGAGTTTTTTAGTTTACCAAATGATGCAAACCAACCTGAACAAATTGAACCTAATGTCAAATGGTGTGAAAGTGCCTTTGCAAAAAGAGGTTTTAAAACACAACGTTTAGACACTGAAGGGATACCACTGTTACTTGCTACAAAAAATTATCCAAATGCTAAAAAGACTGTTTTAATATATTTACAAGTCGATGGTCAACCTGTTGATATTACTAAATGGAATCAACCAGATGCTTACATTCCGGCATTAAAAAAACAAGATGAAAATGGGGAATGGAACACTATTGATTGGAACAACCTAAAGGGTGAATTAAATAGAGATTGGCGAATTTTTTCGCGTTCAGCCTCTGATGCTCGTGGTCCAGACATGATGTTTCTAAAAGCTATGGATATCGTTAATGATTTAAAAGTGCAGCCCAATTTCAATATTAAAGTCATTATGGATTTTGAAGAAGAATTAGGCTCTCCACGTTTACCAAAAGCAGTTAGCCAATTTAAAAGTGAACTTGATGCAGATATGTTAGTCATTTTTGATGGGCCTAGACACCTATCAAACGAACCAACTTTAACTTATGGCGCAAGGGGTATTGCCAAGATTTCATTGGAAGTCTTTGGGCCAAGAGTGCCTTTGCATAGCGGAAACTATGGAAATTACTCACCAAATCCAGCACTGAAGCTTTCAAAATTATTAGCAACTATGTGGAATGATGATGGACGTGTTGCTATCCCTAATTGGTACGATGGCATCACTATTTCTGATGAAGTAAAAGAAATTTTAAAGCAAGTGCCAGATGATGAAGCACAAATTCAGAAAGACTTCGGAATTGCTTCTACCGAAAATATCGGCACTAACTTTCAAGAAGCTATACAGTATCCAGCTTTGGGTATTTTAGGATTAGAGGCAGCATGGGTGGGTAACCAAACGCGAACTATCATCCCCGCGACCGCAATCGCCGAATTAAATATAAGATTGGTAAAAGAAACCAATGGCAACCATATGGTTAAATTGGTAAAAGATCACATCATCAATCAAGGGTATTATTTAGTTGAAGACAAACCAACTGAAAAAGAACGTATGGCATATGATAAAATTATGCGTTTTAATGCTGAGGTTTCATACGGAGCCTTTAGAACAGAGTTTGATACTGAAGTAGGAGCGTGGTTGAGAAAAGGAATGCAAACTGCTTTCGGAAAAGATCCTATACAAATTAGAACAAGTGGCGGTTCCATACCTATCTCCCCTTTTGTGATAACCTTAGATATTCCTGCAGTTGCGGTGCCTACAGTCAATCCAGATAATAATCAACATAGTCCAAACGAAAATATTCGTCTAGGCAATTATGTAGATGGTATTAAAACTATTGCAGCTATTTTAATGGAAAAGCTATAATGGTTATTTCCTAATTTTCTTTTTATCTGTTTTTTAAAAGTTTATCTATATGTGGTAAAAGAAAACTTGAAGTTTGATTCAACTTTTTTAATATATTTAAATTAGTGAATCTTCAATAATAAAGTTCAAAAATATTACTTCCCAATACAGAAAGTACTTGCCCAATAATAACAAGGGGTGAGGGCGTTTCAACACAAATACAACACAAGAAATAGTTTAAAAAGGGGTAATGCATTTAACTTTTATCCCTTTAGACCGATCTTAATTTATAAATAAGCGTTAGCCATACCTTCTATAGCACAACGCTCATTTTATATGGGAATAAGCTTTTATCTCATTTAGAAAAATAATAGATTTACAATTGATGAAAATCCGTTAAATTCTTTTTAACGGTTCTTGTAAAAAACAAACTCAACTTATAAATGTCAGAGGATCAAAAAAGATTATTAAAAAAGCAGCTATGGGCAATCGCCAACCTTCTAAGAGGTAAAATGGATGCCGATGATTACAGAAACTATATACTGGGCTTTATTTTTTTTAAATACCTTTCGGAAAAACTCCATATCTATGCTGATGAAATATTGGAGCCCGACAACTTAACCTATGAACAAATAGACGAAAACCTAGAAAGTAATAAGGTCTTTATTGATGCTATTCGAAAAGCCTGTATCAAAAAACTGGGTTACTTTTTAAAACCTTCAGAATTATTTACTTCTATTGCTCAAAAAGGCAACAACCTTTCTGAAGTTGAAACCAATGAAAATGATGAAGCTAAACAGTTTTTCATCATTGAAGATCTAGAGCGTATTCTGAATAATATCGAGCAAAGTACCATGGGAACAGAGTCTGAAGATGACTTTGTTAGCTTGTTTGAAGATTTGGATTTAACATCCTCAAAATTAGGCAGAACCGTAAAGGCTAAAAATGAAATTATCGCTAAAATTATTACGCATTTAGATGAAATTGACTTCAAATTAAAAGATTCTGAAAGTGATTTACTAGGGGATGCGTACGAGTATTTAATTGGCGAATTTGCCTCAAATGCAGGTAAAAAGGCAGGGGAGTTTTATACACCGCAGGAAGTCTCTACCATATTAGCAAAAATTGTCACTACCCGTAAAAAACGTATAAAATCGGTTTATGATCCTACTTGTGGTAGTGGGTCTTTGCTATTGAGAGTTGCTAAAGAAGTTGAAGATGTGGGTTTTTTTTACGGTCAAGAGTTGAACAGGACAACGTACAACCTCGCCCGTATGAATATGATTTTGCATGATGTACATTTTAGCAAATTCGATATTAAGCAAGCCGATACCTTGGAGGAACCCCAGCATAAAGAAATGGAATTAAAAGCTGAAGCTATTGTTGCCAACCCACCATTTTCTGCTAAGTGGAGTGCCAGCGGCATTTTTAGTACCGACGATAGGTTTAGCCAATATGGGAAGTTAGCCCCAAAAACCAAAGCAGATTTTGCCTTTGTTCAACACATGGTCCATCATCTGGATGAAAACGGGATTATGGCAACGGTATTACCACATGGTGTGTTGTTTAGAGGTTCTTCAGAAGCACATATAAGACGTTATTTAATAGAAGATAGAAATTACATAGATGCCGTTATAGGCTTACCTGCCAACATCTTTTTTGGTACTGGAATTCCTACTTGTATAATGGTGATTAAAAAATGTAGAGAGGATAATGAAGATGTTTTATTTATAGATGCGAGTAATCATTTTGAAAAGCAAGGCAAAGACAATAAGCTGCTACCAGAACATATAGAAGCAATAGTAGATACCTATAAAAATAGAACCGTAACCGATAAATACAGTTATAGAGCCACTCTACAAGAAATAGCAGATAATGATTACAACCTGAATATACCGCGTTATGTAGACACTTTTGAAGAAGAAGACTCTGTAGATATTACCGCTGTCGCGAAAGACATAAAAGCACTAGACCTAGAGATCGCAGAAACCAATACTCGTATTGCCGACTTCTGTAAAGAGTTGAATATTGAAACTCCTTTTTAAGCTATGAGCATGAGCAATACTATTACTACTGCATATCTGAGCGTGACCCAAGGGTTGGGCTATACGTTGCAATCTTTTTGCTCGTACCTCACAAAAAGGATTTCCACTGCTAACCCTCACGCAAAAAAACAACTGTTATGCTAGAAAAAAAACAAGTACCTGTATTGCGGTTTGCGGAGTTTGATGAGAAATGGAAAAAGCAAAAATTAATAGATATAAGTATAAATGGATTCACCAATGGTGCTTTTAACGACCCCCGAAAAGTAGGCAGTGGTTATAGAATTATAAATGTTAAGGATATGTTTCTTAACAGCACTATTGTTGTCGATAATTTAGAAAGGGTTGCATTAGATGAGAAAGAGTTTTTAAGAAATAAAGTAGAATATGGAGATATTTTTTTTACTAGGTCTTCATTAGTCAAAGCAGGTATTGCTTTTGCTAATGTAAATCTATCCAAAGAGGGGAATTTAACTTATGATGGTCATTTGATTAAAATGAGTCCAGATAAGACGAGATTTTCACCATTCTTTTTATACAATCTATTTAAAACTCCAAATTCACGAAAACAGTTTATTGTTCGAGGAAAGACAGCAACAATGACAACTATTGGTCAAGAAGATATTTCTGATGTAGTAGTCATTTTCCCATCTCTTCCAGAACAACAAAAAATAGCTTCTTTCCTTACAGAAGTAGATACAAAACTCTCCCAACTCACCAAAAAGAAAGCCCTATTAGAAAACTATAAAAAAGGAGTGATGCAACAAATCTTTAGTCAGGAGATTAGGTTTAAGGATGGTGATGGAAATGATTATGGTGATTGGGAAGAGAAGAAGTTGGGAGAGATTGCAACCATAACTACAGGTAGCTCAAACAGAGTGGATTCAAATTTAACAGGGGAGTATGCATTTTTTGATAGGTCACAAGATATTAGAACAAGTGGCATTTATTTGTTTGACGGTGAAGCAATTATTGTGGCAGGTGAAGGTCAAGAATTTATTCCAAAGTATTTTGTTGGTAAATTTGATTTACATCAAAGGACATACTCAATAATGGATTTTAATAAGAATAACGGTAAGTTTTTATACTATTTAATTTATAAGAATAGACATTATTTTTATATTCAGGCAGTGGGTTCAACTGTAAAATCGCTAAGGTTGCCAATGTTTCAAGAAATGAAAATAAAATTACCAAATATTAAAGAACAAACTAAAATCGCCAATTTTTTAAATGATCTAGATGCTAAAATAGAAGTATTAAGCAAGAGCATAGAAAACACAGAGACCTTTAAGAAGGGGTTGTTACAGCAAATGTTTGTATAAGCTTATAGTGTTTTGAGAATTTTTTTAAAGTAAAATATTAAGTATGCATATTTTATACGTAGATGAAAGCGGTGACCCTGGTAAACACAAATACAGTTCACCTCATTTTATTTTGTCGGGTCTCATTATCTCTCAAGAAGATTGGACTCTGTGTTTAGACCGTTTAAAAACTTTTAGGAAATCTATTTATACAACTTACGGCTTAAACCAGAGAACCGAAATACACGCCTCAGAATTAATAAGAATCAATAATTTAAAAGAGTATCAAAAAATAACTAAAACTAATAGAATTAATATTCTAAGAGACTACGCCTCTCAAATACCTATAATATTTAGCAATGCCAAAATTATAAATATATGTTTGAAAATTGAAGAGCATCCAGAACGAGATATTTTTGATTTAGCGTGGTCAAGATTGTTACAGCGTTATGACATTTATTTAAAAAAGGAAGCAAAAGATAAAGGCATTGTAGTCGTTGATGATACAGATAGTATTAAACTTCAAAACTTGCAACGCAAAATGAGAGTTTATAACCCTATTCCATCACATTTTAGTGAAGGTACTTACAATGCGCCAATAAATAATATATTAGAAGATCCTTTTTCAAGAACTTCAAATCAATCTTATTTTATACAAACAGTAGATGTTATAGCGCATTTATTGTACAGGAAAGAATATCCAAAGGGAAGTTTAAAAAAGTTTGGGTTAGAATATCAATTCAGTAAATTTGAACCTATTCTTTTAAAGAAAGCAAGTAAATTAGATAACTTAGGTATTGTTAGAAAATAAAAAAACCTCAGTTCAAAAACCGAGGATTTTGTTGCGGCCCTATTAAAGCAAACGGTTTTAATCGAGTCGACTTATATCATAAACAAATAAACTGTATTTTTAAATATCAATAAACAACCTAGCAAACAAAAATACAAACAAATGGTCAGATATAACATTAATTTATATTAAAATACAAGAGTAACTATAAAAATATTAGTCAAAATAACCCAACCAGAGCAAGTATTAGAAAAAATTCATGAAATAGGCATGTAATAAAACGTAGGTGAAAATTAGTAAATCCCAGTAAAATAAGTGCTTTTGAGTGTAGGTAGTATTTAACTAAACCATGAATAAAGAAGATATAGACCAACTTATTACAGCATTACAAGCATTACCAAAAGAGATTAGTACTGAAGCTGTTTGTGTGAAAATGTTAATAAGTAAACCTACAGGTTGATTATATGGAAATAGTTGATATATTTGCAGAGAAATTATACGCAGTCAAGCATGCATATGATACAATAGACGTTTATAACAAGTGTATAGAATCTTGGACAGATGTAGAATATGTTCGAGAATTTGTTAAAAAGCATCAGTCAGATATTAAAGGCAAAGACATTAACAAAGTTGTTGAAAATATTATTGAAGATGCAGAAGATATAGACCAATTACTATATGAACTATCATTATCAACCAATGAAAACATTGATGAATTTTTCGCACCTCTTCTTAATAGTGAATACAAAGTCCAATTGCTTTCAAGGCAAAAAGGAAGAATCCACAGGAAAAGTTATACCAGAATTTATGGAATAAAAATTGAATCCAACTGTTTTGTTATTACAGGAGGAGCCATAAAGTTTACCCTTTTTATGGATGAACGAGAACACACCAAACAAGAACTAAAAAACATTGATAAGGTAAGAGATTATCTAAAGGATAACCAAGTTATCGATAAATACACTTTTCAGGATCTAGATCTTAAATAAAAACTATGGCAAATCTTAATACATTAAAAGCAATAGCTAAAGACGATAAGGCTTTAGAAAAAATTAAAGATAGAATCAATAACCGTATCTGGTTAAAATATTCTCAAAAAGTAGCTTTAATTGTACTTAATGAAATTGAACTTAAAGATATTTCTCAAAAGGAATTAGCACTCAAAATGGAGGTAAGCCCTCAATACATAAATAAGTTGGTTAAGGGTAAAGAAAAATTAAATATTGAAACTATTTCGAAATTAGAATCAGCATTAAATATCAATATTTTGACTATTTCTGAACCCAGAAAACTAGAGCCAAAGGGTAGAGTGGTAAACGTTGATTTTTCAGTTGATTTAAGCTTAGATCAGTTTTCAACACCTCACACAGCAAAAGGATAGATAGAAATGAAAAAAGATAAACTATCAATACCTTTTAGAATAATCGATATTGAAACAAAACAATGGGCTATCACACCTGAAAACTTCGATAAGGATAATTCAGGTATTGAGATTAAATTTCATTCAGGTTTCTCAATTAAAATAGAACACCATCAAATAATTTCCTTACCTAAATTGACACTGCTACAAAATGATAAATCTTTCATGGTAATAGAAACAGCTTTTAGATTCCTAGTTGAAGAAAAAGGTTGGGAAAGAATGGTTCATAACGATAAATTAATAATTCCAAAAGCATTAAAAGAACATCTACTTGTTATTGCCATAGGCACTTTAAGGGGGATTATAATCGAAAAAACAAATTCTAAAGAATCAAGTATAGATAGTTTTGTGTTACCAGCTATTGATGTAAGAAATGGTACAGGAGATGACCTTATCTTTGAATTAAATAATGAATAAAAGTGACAATCCAACTAGAGCAAGTATTAAAAAAAATTATGTAACAGGTTTATAAAAAAATTTAGTAGATACCAGTAAAATAGCTACTTTTGAGTGTAAATAGTATTTAACTAAACTAAGAATAAAGAAGATATAGACCAACTTATTACAGAATTACAAGTATTACCTAAAGAGATTAGTGCTGAAGCTGTTTGTGTGAAAAATGTTAATAAGTAAACCTAGAGTTCATTATATGAAAATAGTTAATATATTTGCAAACTATAATCTAAACGATATTATATGTATTTTTTCGGTTATCCATTTTGAAAAGAACGTACTAGTTACTAAAGATAATACACCTTCCTTGCCTCTCAAAGATGCACACTTGGAAGGTTTTTTCATTTCTAACCCTATCTTAAATGGCTAAAAGACAATATTCCAAACAGCCATTAAGCTTTGAAGAGCAGCTACAGTTATTGAAAGATCGAAATCTGATTGTGGATAATGATATTAAAGCGCTATCCTATCTACGAGGTATTAGTTACTATAGATTGAGCGCATATTATTTGCCTTTCCAGCAGCATAAGGATGTATTTAATCCTAATACTAACTTTCAAGAAGTTATTGATATATATTCTTTTGATCGCCAACTTAGATTGCTCATTTTTGACTGTATCGAAAGATTGGAAATTGCAATTAGGACGCAATTTATTTATGCAATGTCGATGCATCATAATGATTCCCACTGGCAAGATAACAAAGCTCATTTTGTGAAACCCTATTATAATAGAGTTGGTAATCTAATTGATCCATATACTGATTTGCAGAATATTGTTTTTAAAGCTAAGACAGATCGTAAACCTGAAGTCTTTATTAAACATTACATAGACAACTATAACATACCTTCTAATCCTCCTTCTTGGATGTGTATGGAATTACTTACAATAGGTCAATTGTCACATATGTATAAAGGCTTAAGAAGTAAAGCTGATAAAAAGCGAATTGCTGGTTTTTTCGATGTGCATCCTTCTGTTTTTCAATCCTGGTTGCACTCCATAACTTATGTTAGAAATTTATGCGCACATCATTCAAGATTATGGAATAGAGATTTAGCCATTGAGCCAAATAGACTTTTAAAGCCAGTAGGACATTGGGTAGGTCCTAGATATCAAAACAATAAACGTATGTTTTATTTCCTTTGTGTTCTAAGGTATTTATTACTTAGAGCGAACCCTGGCAATAGTTTGAAAGATAAGTTGATAGATTTATTTGGTAAATACCCAAATGTTCCAATTAAATATCTTGGCATACCTTCAGACAAAAACGGTGAAATATTAAATTGGGGTGAAGAATCTCTTTGGACTTAAATTTTATGACAACTCAACCAGAACAAGTTCTAGAAAATAATTTAGTCAACCAATTAATTGGGTTAGGCCACCAAGCGGTTATTATAAAAACAGAGGATGATCTAGTACGCAATCTTAAATCACAGTTAGAAAAGCACAATAAAACTACTTTTACAGCTTCTGAGTTCGATAGGATAATTATCCATCTGTCTAAGGGTAATATTTTTGATAAAGCAAAAACACTACGTGATAAATATGTGTTACAAAAAGATGATGGAGACAAAGCCTATATAGAGTTTATCAATCAAGATTTTTGGTGTCAAAATCAATTTCAAGTCACTAATCAGGTGACTATAAACGGCAAACGAGAGAACCGTTATGACGTCACTATTCTCATCAATGGCTTACCATTAGTACAAATAGAACTAAAGCGCAGAGGTATCGAGCTTAAAGAAGCCTTTAACCAAGTACAGCGCTATCAAAGAGAATCTTTTGCTTCCAATAATGCCCTGTTCAACTACGTGCAAATATTTGTGATTAGCAATGGTGTAGATACAAAGTACTATGCCAATAGTCCAAAGATGGGCATCAAGTTCACCTCTTTTTGGGGTGACGATAAGAATAAAAAAATCACACAGCTGGAACCTTTTACCAGTATTTTTTTAGAGCCTTGTCATATTGCAAAAATGATCACGAAGTACATTGTGCTACACGAAAGTGATAAGATTTTAATGGTGCTTAGACCCTATCAATTTCATGCTGTAGAAGCTATTATAGACAGGGTGAAGAATAGCGATAAAAATGGCTATATCTGGCATACTACAGGTTCAGGTAAAACACTCACCTCTTTTAAAGCAAGTCAAATACTTACACACAATCCTAAGGTAAAAAAAGTAGTATTTGTTGTCGATAGGCAAGATCTGGACGACCAAACCGTAAGAGAGTTTAGAGCCTTTGATAAAGACAGTATTGATGGTACAGAAAACACCAAAATGCTCATCGATCAATTTTTGGATAATACCAGACCCTTATTGGTGACTACGATTCAAAAACTAAATGCGGCGATTAAAAAAGCAAAATTTAGGAATCGGATTGAAAAATTAAAGGATGAGAAGATTGTTTTTATTTTCGATGAATGTCACAGGTCACAGTTCGGAGATACACACCAACGTATAGTAAATTTCTTTACTAACCATCAATTATTTGGCTTTACAGGCACACCTATTTTCGTAAAAAATGCCATTAGTATAAAGAGTGTAAAACAAACCACGGCAAACTTGTTCCACGAGTGTTTACATCGATATGTTATTACAGATGCTATAAGGGATGAAAATGTATTAAAATTCTCAATAGAGTATTATAATGTCTTTAAATCTAAAGAAGGGGTGGAGGATATAAAGGTTGAAGAAATTGATAAACAAGAAGTGTATGAGAGTGATGAATATTTAAACTCCATTACCAACTATATTCTAGCCAATCACAATCGTAAAACTCATCACAGGGAGTTTACAGCCATATTTTGTGTAAGTAGTGTAGATATTCTAATTAAATACTATGAGCTGTTAAAAGCTAAAAAAGAGGCAGGAGAACACCGATTAAATATAGCTACTATATTTTCTTATGCTCCCAATCCTGAAGATACGTCTGCTAACGGTGAAATACCAGAAGAAGATTTTCCTGGTATGGCTATGGCTGCAGAAGCATCTGCCTCTTATGGGAAAATACCTCACAAAGATAAATTGGATATTTACATAGAAGATTACAACAAACAGTTTGGAGATAAGCATTCTGCCAAAGACGGAAACAGCTTTTTAAATTATAAAAAAAGCATTTCGAAACGTGTTAAGAATAAACAGATAGATATTCTTTTGGTCGTTAATATGTTTTTAACGGGTTTTGATAGTAAGTCATTAAACACACTTTATGTAGATAAAAATTTAAACTATCATGGTTTAATACAGGCTTTCTCTCGTACTAATAGAATATTAAATGAGAAAAAATCGCAGGGGAACATCTTAGTCTTCCGTAATCTAAAGCAAAATACAGATGATGCCATTGCCTTATTTTCAGATAAAAATGCGAAAGAAACCATTACTATAGATCCTTACGAAGATCAAGTCAAGAAGTTTAACTCGGCATACAAAGATTTGATGGCAATTGCTCCAACAGTTGATAGTGTAAATGATTTAGATACTGAAGAAGATGAATTAGCTTTTGCTAAAGCCTTTAGAGAAATAATGCGTTTAAAAAATATACTCTCCTCTTTTGTAGAATTTACATTTGAAGATACTTATATGAAAGAACAAGACTTTGCAGACTACACGAGCAAATACTTGGATCTTTACGATAAAATTAAATCCAATACCCGAAAGGAATCAGTATCTATTTTAGAAGAAATTGATTTTGAATTAGAATTGATACATCGTGACGAAATTAATGTCGCTTACATCATGAAATTACTGGCACAATTGAAAGATGCTAAACCTAAAGATCAAGCTAAACAGAAAAAACAAATTATAGATTTAATTTCAGGTGAGACCGAGTTGAGAAGTAAACGAGTATTGATCGAACAGTTTATTCAAAATAACCTGCCTAAAATTACTGATGGCGATGATATTGAAAATGAATTTAAAACCTATTGGAAAGCAGAAACCCAAAAGGCTTTAAAAGAGTTAAGTAAAACAGAAGCTCTAGACCAAAATAGGGTAGAAGATATCATTAACGATTATTTGTTTACAGGCCGAATGGCCAATGAAGATGAGGTTATTGAGGCCCTAGAAGATCAACCCAGTGTCTTACAAAGAGAATCAATAAGCAATCGAATAACGAAAAAGATACAAGACTTTATCAAGACTTTTGTGAATGGAGTTGATGGTTAGGTAGTACTTTTTTTATTACAGTACTTGTTGACAAATCGTTATTTTATCTTTTTTATACTTTTCATTTTTGGAATTCCGCTTTGTTTATCCAGTTCGTATTTTAATAATCGAGTTTCTAATTTGTCCACTTTTTCTCTATCTATCCTAAATGTATATTCAACTAAAATTTTGTTGTTAAATATTGTATCAATTTCAACTTAAGAAGGAGACCAAGTTAGCAAAGATTCAATGCCTTTTGATTTCCAAACACTATCTTTTTGTATTGAATGCGGTTCAATTTTAAATTCAGATTTTTTATAAGTATTTAAGTCAAAAGCAATTATTTGAATCGAGCCAAAATCAGTTTCAGTTGGTAAAATTGTCCAGTTTTGATATTTATAAAGTTGGTCGTTTTCATTCCATTCAACTCAACTCCTTGGTAAAAACCTTTTCCAAAATAAACTAATTCCCATTAGATCATTTATAATCAGTCAGTTCAGTCAAAAAGCCATTCATTTTAGGTTACCTAAATACAGCAGAAGCTGAGTCAACCACACGAATTTTTAGCTGTAGATTTATTCTTTTAGTTGCTTTAAACTCCATTTGATTCCATAAAAAATATATCGCAGTCCAAATGAAATAAACAAGACAATTCCAATCAGTTTGAACTTATCGTTATCTTCAATGGTGTTGTAAAAAAAAGAATTCTTAGAAACTTTTATTCTGTCTTTTAATTTAGATAGATGTACTCTCTGCCATAATAATTACATTGAACTTAGTATTACTTCCACGACCTCCCTTCTGTATTTGGTGTAATAATTTTGAGGCTTCTACAATAAAGTAAACTTCATGCATCTCCATCATTCCCTCTAAAGTATAGCGGTCATGTTTATTCCATGGCTTTGCGAAGTTTATGGAACGTTGCCCATTCTGGTTGATATCGTTTCAAGCCCAGTTGTCTTCGTATCTCCTTATATAAAAGCCTTTCTTGGTATTGCTCAAAAGGAATATGGTCTTGTACCATGTCATAAATGAATGACAGGTTTTACACTAATAACTCCATTTGTTCTTAAGTTAGAAGTGGTCCGTTGCTTCACAACGATTACAAATTAATTCTATTTTATCCTGTTTTTCCTAGAAATGCAAAGTACAGCTTTTTTCGTTTGGAAAATAAAGTGAAAAATATACATATATAACTATCTTAATATTAGATATATATGCAAAATAATCTAAAATTTAAGGCCACGAACGAATATGCAGTCGTCTAAAAACGTATAAAAATAATAATAACACTTATATGTTTTTACCTATACATTCGTATTGTGAATCTAAAAACGCAAAAGATGACAGTCCCTAAAAACCACGAGGCAAAAACAGAAGCTGCTTATGCCGCTTTACAGAATTCTGAGTCTAAAGTGACTCAGATTAAAACACATAATGTAGATACAGGCGATGGAAGAACCTTAACAGCACTCTTAAGAAGTGTAGAATCTTTAACCCAAAAAATTTTAAACAATGAAGCAAAATAATATTAATAGGATAGCCAAACGAGACGCACGTTTGGGCGTACTTGCTCAAATTTTGAATGGTGAATACCAATTCCCACCTGGCATGCTTGAAATTCTCAATGACTATTCTCATAAAATTACCGAATTGAAGAACAAGCTGCAAGGCAATATTGAACGAGAACTTGCTATTCTAAAAGATGCCGCTCTGAGTTTACAGGATGAATTTCTAGCAATAGTTGAGGAACATCGCTTTAAATTTGCCAAACTAGAAACAGAGCTTTCTGAGAAGCGTTTAGAACTAGAAGAAGTGAATCAGGAATTACAGGGTTTAAGTGAAGAACTTGGGATTACTGGAGAGATTATTGTAGCTAAGAAAACACCTAAGAATAAACAAGAAAAGCAGGTAACAACTAGTATACTAATAATTATAGGGTTATCAATATTTGTATTTGATTTGTTAATGGCGGCAGACATGTTTGCCGGATTTGCACAACTTATAACTCCACTGGAAAACAATATCAGAGCTGCAATTTTCTTAGCAATAACACTTATATTTTTGATGCTATTAATTTTCGGAAATCAAGCTGCTAAACATCTACTAAGATTTTTTGAGATACTCATTGTTCTACAGGTTATTTTTACTATAACAGCGTACACGCTTAGTAAGCTTCCTTTTGCTATGGACGCTCACTGGTTCAAAATTTTTATTTCAGCTTTTCCAAAAGTGTTACTCGGTTTGGCAGTTGTAGTTCTAGCACACTTTTTTATTAAATACAAGTTATTGCAATCTCAGAGCATAAGCTCAGAGATTATTTTAGAAAAAGATGAATTAATTAAAGAAGAGGTGGATCCAGATGTGTTACAACAACTCCAATTAACAGCATTAAAAAACACATTAGAGAAAAAGATAAAATTCCTAATTAATACTATTGAGAATTTAAAAGTTAATCCACCTGTCGAGTTGTTTATATTAGAAGAGGAACAGAAGGAACGCCTAGAGGAAGCAAAGCGTATAAATGATTTGGTTATAGTGACTAGAGGAGAACTAGAAATACTTGTGCCTGAGATACAAGGCAAACTGGACTTCTATAAATCTGTTTACTTAATGCATTTCAGGAAAAACGCCACTAGTTTAGTTAGCAAACCAGTGTTCCCTGTAAATGAAGACATCAATAAATATTTTAACCTTAATAAAAGACTAAAATGAAAAAGTTCATGTTCTTTACCGTTGTAGCTCTAACAGTTATTAGCTGTGAAATTCCAGAGTGCAATCTAGTTACCCATAATGAATCTACTATATTAGTAGATGTTACGGATCAAAAGTTACTTTCTCAGATTGACCGCGAAATTGAATACTTTAGCGCTTTCGCAAAAGCAAAAAAGCTATTAGAGTTAGAAGAATGCGGATCATCTACTATTAGTCTAGCACCTATATCTTCTAATTATAACCTTAGTATTGCCAAGGCTAGTATAGAGCTTAATACGCTAAACCTTACAGGACGTGAAATAGCTATAAGACGTGATACCGACACTCTATTTACAAAGCTCGTATCCAATTATCAAAGTATTAAGGACAGGGTTACTCTAAATCCAGATTTAATGGCATCTACAGATATCGCAACTGTTATTGCAAAGTCAATTATACGTTTGGAAGATACAAATTCAGCTAATGTATTTGTCTTCAGTGATTTTATAAACTATTCGGAGGATTTTAACTTTTACAAAAGCGTCCCTAATGGAGATGATGCCAAAGAAGCATTTAAGATAATGATTGGGAAAACACTATTCCATAAAATGAAAACGATTATAGATACTGGTGTTATAGATACAATCTTTTTAATAAACCTTACACCACCAAAAAAGATGTCTAAGCAGCAGTTACAAAAAATACACACCTTTTGGGAAAAAGCTTTTTCAGACATGAGCGTAGAGCTAGTTATAACGGATTCCCTAACTAATCTTTAAATCTAATTATAAGCTAATTTGATATGAACACATACTTTCAATTTATACTAACGCTACTAGGAGTGTTTTTTATAGTAGTTATATACTTAAAAGCATCAGGATTCTCTAGATACCTTGCACTGCATTTGTCCAATTTAAAGGTCATTTTAAAACGCCCCTTTAAATTTGAATCTCAAGTTGCTTTTATAGCACTTGTCTGCATGATTTCTAACTGGTTTTTTCAATACTACAGTATTGAACTTATTTCCTACATACTTAATTTTACAAAGGGAATCGAGGAATTTCAGCATACCACTAGGGGAGTGATTGATTTGAACAATAATTACCAGGGTATAACTTGGATAAAAGTTATTGTAAATGGATTTGTTAGGCCGTTAGTAGCATTTGCAGGAATAGCAATAATGTATGAAACACTCAACTTTGTATTGTTCAGTATTGCAAAGAAATTTCCTTTGATACTCAGAGATCGAAGTTCTCTGACTTTTTACACTATGTCGGGTGTCTTTTTACACATTGGCATTACCTCAATTTTTTATGCTCAAAGTAATATAGTGGCGCGTAATGTGTTAGTACTTATTTTAGAATCAATTGCATACATCACTATTTGCATTCTATTTCTGGCATATAAAAGAAGAATCGATATTGTCCACTATATAAATGCACCAGGAGGAAATCTTAATCGTGTAGAAAAATTAGCTTTACATAATCCTGCTATCCTTATATTTATAGGTATCTGTATTTATAATGTAATGTTGTTACCTAAGAATGTAGGCATGCCGTTTTATAAACCTGAGGAGTTCTCCTTTTTTTTATTGCTAATATCATTGCTATTAATCACTTATTTCACTCGCAAACATCTGTTTAAAAACCTATTGGCAGCACTGGTAGATATTATCGTCTCATCAGATAGAAACCAGCCTTATAGTCCAAAGTCTTTAAATATTAGAGTAGTTAAGAAGATATTACTGATTCTAGGTGTAGGATTATGTATTGTTTTTTTTACTTCAATAAGTAAGCTGGCTTTTGTGTTTTGGATTGGTCTATCAATCTTTGCATTACTTCAAATGAGTATTTTTGGTTTAGGTAGCATTGCGTTCATGGAGACTATAGGGTTAGCTATTAAAAAATCTAAATCTGTAATGTTCCCTTTACTGATTTGGAAGAAAAACTATAAGTTTTATAGTGTTTTAGTAAGTCAAGCCGTGTTACCTCTTATTGTGATACTTTTAGTTTGCTTTACGCTGTATACGATTGCGCCACTCCCTTCAGCTAACTACAGAAAAATGGTCAGTAACACACTTCTTGATAGTTCAGGCGAGTTAGTTCAGGTAGATTTTAAAAATCAAATACTACCCGCGGTAGAGATGAGAGTTGAAAGTACTTGGCTTAACAGAATGATAATAGCTCAAGAGGATAACCACCTTAGAGAGATGCGCGGTTGGCTGCCTCATTATAATAATTTCAATGGTTTAAACATAACTAATTTTTTTGGTTCCAACATCCTTAACCAATTGAGTAAACAGCTTTCGTTTTACGATTCAAAAGAGCCGATTACGCCTATTCGGAAGTTAAATGAACTGTCCTTAGGTGTCATTTTAAGCAATAGTTATTCTACTGATGAATTATTACGTATGTACACAACTATCAGTGGATTTGGCGATGGGCAGGGATATCGTGGCGCATATTTGGCTTCATATCGATTATTTAACAAGGATATAAATAAGTTAAATCAATTGGAGATCTTACTTCTTGTAGAGACTTTAAAATTTAGTAAAGGAATGCTAGTTAATGGAAAATTTACATCAACTAATGATTACGAAAGTAACAAGAGAGATATACGAGATTTTCTAACGACAAAATTGCAAAACTTTAAGAATAAAGGCCACCTAACTGAAAAGGAATATAAGCGCATAAGAAGGAAACCCTTGAGGCTTTCAGTACAGAATTTGGTAGCTCTTGCAAATAATGAGCAAGAGACCATTACCACACCAGTAATGAGTACTGGGACTAGACATTTTTTAAGTGCTGCTCCTAAAGGAAAAACTACAATTTCTTCCATAAATGTTGAGGCATTGCAAGCTGCTAGAAGCGCTGATAGCTTATTTGATATTGAGATGTCATCGCACAAAACTAAGGGTGGTTTTAAACTAATTAATTTAGGTATAGCTATTGATATAAAACGAGCTAAAGTCATCTCGCACTGGGGTGAAGACAATGTCCTGGCAGACTACACAAGAGGTAATAAAAGATATGGATTCACGTTTAATCCAGTCTCCACCAATAAACCATTATTTATGGCTCTTGCTTTGAATAACGGATTAAAGCCTACTGATAAATTATATGACGGTCCAAGGAATAAATGGTCCCCACGTAATCACGATCATTATACATTTGAATATAAGGACCTTGAATGGTGTCTGGCAGAGAGCCCCAACGTACCATACTTTAATATGCCTATTACAGTAAACGTTAGCCAAACGATTAAGGACTTTGAAGTGATTTTAAAAGAAATAGGTGCAGATGCGGGCCCATTTGATCAGAATATCACGCTTGGTTATAACTCTATTAGCATCTTTGATTTAAGTAGGTTATATCTGGCGTTATTTAATGATGGCCAGCTAAAGAACTTAAATGCGTATGCCGAGCATGAATTGAAAAGTCTGCCCATATTCAAGTCTCAAAATGCGAATCAAGTAAAAGAATGGCTACGCGCTACCACCAAATATGGCACTGGTAAGCACTTAAAGAGTCTATTACCAGCTAATGATACTTTTTACTCAAAAAGTGGAACATCAAATATTAATGCAAATACAGGGTGGTATGTTCTCGCTAATGATGATATTTTGATAGTCTCTATGGTAACTTATATGAATCCTAATAATCTTGAAGATCCATTTAAAGATAGACCTTCTATCCCTTACAGATCGGGAGCTAAAACTGCTGGGTACTTTAGTTTATATTTTATGAAGGAACTTTTAAAAACAAGAAAAGAATAAAAACCAAACGATATGAAACTATACATGTTTGCACTAAAAACAAGAATGGTAGATGTAAATTTTAAATTTAAAATACTGTTATTCTGTTAAATTAGGATTCTCTAAAAATTTCAATTCTAAATAGATATTCACTCGATATTTTACAGTAAACAATTCAAAAACTAAGCAATTAAGTTTAAATTTTGATTTTCAATGAGTTCGTGAATTAATTTGTTTAAGGTATTTTGCCACCCCTTATTGGGATAGCTTCTTCTAAAACTTGTTGCGCCGCTTTTGTTAAAGTCAAAATGTTTTAATATTTTCTTTTTGCAAAAAAAAAATAAAAATTTACATGGAGTTATTTAAGATTAGTAAAATTAATAATTGTGAAATTTATATTTCTTCTTGCCCTGAAGTAAGTGAGAATGGAAGTATTCATTTTCCTATATTCAATGATTTTAATATAGTTCTAATCTCACTTCTAGACAATAGAGAAGCTAAATTTTTAAAACTTGAAAACGAAGCAGAAGAGGCGGAAAAAGTATATTCTGAGTTTATATGTTTTCCAATTATTGATATGGGTATTCCAGGATATCAAGATTTTGTCACATTAATAGATTTATTACTTTCTAAAACAAACTATTCGAAAAAAATAATAATCCATTGTAAACATGGGATTGGCCGTTCAGGTCTTATCGCTCTAGGATTAATGATAAGAGACGGTCGTGATTTAAAACAAGCTGTAGAAAAAGTCTCTAAAATAAGAGGCTTTGACATTCCACAATCTTCTTCTCAAAGGAAGTTAATCTCGCTTTATTACAAAAACATCAATTCTTTATAATTTCAAAGAGTTTCTATCTATCTATTCTTATTAACTAGATACTTGCTTTACTTAAGCTTCATTAAGTATAAAACGTATAAAAACGTATAAAATATTCTAACGACTTCAATATAATTCATTCTATATTTGTACCAATGTTAAAAAATAAATATATTTCGATAGATAGTTTATGCTTTGGATATACTCCAAGTCAAATGATATTAAATAACATTTCATTTGAAATTATAAAAGGAAGTTATATGGCTTTGTTAGGCGCTTCTGGAAGTGGAAAGTCAACTCTCCTGCGGATTATAGCAAATATTTTACCAAACAATAAAGCCCAATACTTTAATGGAGAGGTGTCAGTTTTTGGGGAGTCAGCTATTGATTACAGAGATACGGGATATTTATCATTTATGTTTCAAGAGCCAAGTTTAATGCCTAATCTCAACGTGCGAGATAATATAGAATTTCCACTCCGACTCCGAGGGGAAAGTGTTGATATAGATTTTGTTGACTCCTTAATTTCCACAGTTGGACTAAAAGAACATCAAAATAAACTTCCTAAAGAACTTTCTGGAGGCATGAAAACTCGTGTATCGTTGGCACGTGCCTTTGTTACTAAACCAGAGTTATTACTTTTAGATGAACCTTTCTCAGCCTTGGATATTTCTTGGAGGTATGAAATGTACACCTACTTAGATAAAATAAAGGAAAAGTTAAGCACTACTGTAATTTTAGTAACACATGATATACAGGAGGCAGTTTTATTGGCTGACAAAATATTGGTTTTATCTAAAGAGGGAAGGATCATCAATGAGAAGAAATTAGATCAACAAACTGGGCGTTACTTTGATTATGAATACACCAATAAAATTTTAACAAATAAGCAATCAACACTTTTAGAATTGCAAACGGATATATTGTTAGATGGAAGGAAACAGGTTAAGGGTGAGGAAATTAAAATAATTTCATCTAAGATTGATAAAGAGATAACTACAGATGAAAAATAAAATAATTTATATAATTCTTTTATTAATAATCGTGTGCGCTTGGGAGTATTTCGGATCATCTAATAATACGGTGCGACTCTTAATTAGTAGTCCTAGCAATGTTTTAGATTATTTTGGCGAAAACAAAAGCGACCTATTAGAAGCAACAGGAATTACTCTTCTTGAGTCGGTATTGGGACTCCTAATTGCTTCATTGTTTAGCTTCACAATAATGATATTATGTTTTTATATACCGAAGTTATTAAATTTTGTAATGCCTATAATGGTTGGAACACAAATTATTCCACTTATAGTATTAGCTCCCTTTTTTATATTGTTGTTGGGTATAGGTATTAGCTCTAAAGTAGCAATGGCGGCTTTAATATCTTTTTTTCCCATTTTTGTCAATTTTGGTGCTGGTGTAAAGACCATTCCTAGAGAAATATTGGATTTTGCTTATATAAATAAAGCCTCAACTTGGAAAAAAATTAAAAATATTTATTTTCCTCTGTCATTATCTAATATTTTTGCTGGATTAAAAATAGCCGCAACACTATCCGTGATTGGGGCGATAGTGTCAGAGTTCTCAGGTGCAAAATCTGGAATTGGGAAGAATCTGTTTATAAGTGCAATGCGATTGGAGCCAGAATTGATGATGAGTTCACTTTTATTAGCTACTTTGATAGGCTTTTTATCGTTTGGGTTAATTATATTATTAGAAAAAAAAATGTTACGACAATAATGAATTTAGATTTAAAAATAAAAATTTGTATAAAGTCTTTGGAGCTATTGAATAATAACTATTCGACAAAGCCTAGAATTTATGAGATAGAACTGATTAAAAAAAAGTTCATACAGTATTCTGATGTTTTTCCTTGCGATGTTTTTCAAGATGCCTCATTTTTCACACCTTTAATTGAAGTATGTAAAAATGAAAGTTTTTTAGAAATAGGTTCTGGAAGTGGTGTGACTTCAGTGATAAAAGCAAAAGAAGGAGCTATTGTAACAGGATTAGACATTAATCCTAGTGCTATAGAAAATTCAAAAAAAAATGCAATTTTGCATAAGGTTGAAAAAAAATGTAAATTTTATTTTTCAGAACTGTTTGATGGTATTGAAGGCCAAAAATTTCACACGATTTATTGGAATATTCCGTTTTGCTCATTAATGATGAAACCCACAATTTTAGAAAGATCAATTATTGATGCTGAATATAAGAACATTGAAAAATTCTTCAAAAATTGTAAAAATTATTTGAATGAAGGCGGTAGAGTTCTAATTGGCTTTTCTGAGACCATAGGTGATTTTCCTAAACTAATTAAGTTTTTAGAAAAATATGGTTTTACTAATTTTAAGGTTTTAGGTAAAAAGAATGTTGAATTGGATGATTTTAGTTTCGACTTAATACTATATGAATTAAAATATAAATCATGAAAAAAATAATTATCCTATTAGGACTATGCACTATATTAACATGTTGCAAAGAAGCTAAAAAAGAACAAAATCAAAACGTCTTAAACGAAACAAAATATGAGGCGAGCCTTCGATTTAACTGGCTTACTACTTGTTCTTTTGCAGGAGAAGTGGTTGGAGCAAAGAAATTTGCAGAAAAGCACTCATTAAATCTTAGATTGGACGAAGGTGGGATTGGAATGGACCCGATCAAACTTGTTCAAGCTGATGAGAACACATTTGGCCTTGCTGGTGCAGACTTAGTATTAGCAGCAAATGATAAAGGTGCAGATTTTGTAATCATCGGTCTTGTTAATTATGACTCGCCGGGAGTTTGGGTTTCAAAAAAAGAAAAAAATATTAAATCTGTAGATGATATTAAACCGAATACTCGGATTGGAGAATTACCTGGAGGAAATATTATTTATTTATATGAGGTCTTTCTGAAAAAAGCTAATCTAAAGCGAAATACTGACTTTACGCCAGTACCTATTCCTTTTGAATTGAAAAATTTTATTGCAAGTGATGAATGTGATTTGAGACCAATATTTATTTATGAAGTATTGCCTGAACTAGATATGCTTGGCATAGAATACAATGTAATAGAACCTAAAGATGAAAATGTTTCATTTAAAGGTTTAACATATTTTTGTAAAAGAGAAACGATTGAAAAAAATCCTGAATTAGTAAAAGCATTTATACATACCATGATAGATGGTTGGACTTATGCATTGGCAAATAAAAAACAATCAATTGAGCTTTTAAGTGAGTTTGATAATTCGATTAACCAAGAAAAGGAATTGCTTGGTTTAAAAGCAGGAGAAGACTACTTTAACGGTTATGAAGAAAAACTACTTTATTCTGATCTAGAATCTTGGACGCAAATGATAAATGATATGAAAGATTTGGGATTCCTGAAGAATGATGTCGATTTAAATAAAGTGTTAAATTTAGATTTTGTTAAAGAATATTATAAAAATGAATAATAAAATAGATATGCTAGAAAAACAATCTCAATTATCAGAGATATTTGAGAATAAGGAATGTAGTGTTATAAGCGACGGAGTCTACAATGAATCCCCTGGTAATTCCAATGTTTATTCTTTATGTTCACCTATTTCTATTGATTTCATAAATGAAAGGATTAGTGATTTTGTACTTTTAGGAGGCGAAAAGCGAAGTTTAAACCTAAGTGATTTTAAAATAGGATTAAACATCGTAATTATTGACGGTACTGAAATAGACGAGGAAGGCTTGCACGTGCATTTATCTCATTTAATAGCCATTGTGTTTGATGGTTCTGGTGTTTTAGAATGGGAAACTAAAACTGGTCAAAGAAAAAAAAATTTAGCTAAAAAAGGCGATTTAGTAATCATACCAAGAGGAGTTATGCATTACTTCACAGGGAAACTTAGCTTTGCAGGCATTGAAATTAGTGATATAATCGATTATCAAAAACACCACTACTCATCTATAGAATAATTTAGAGGTTTATGATTAAAGATATTTTAAACGAATGGAAAGAGGAACTAGGTAAATTAACTGGTAACTCTATTCTATCTCTTAAAATATTATTTCCGACTGATGAGTCATTAACGAGTTTAGATCAGGTATTATTTATAAACGCTGTTGATCGTATTAAATACAAAAATTTTGAAGACGCTTATATAAAACCTGGTAAATCTGCTGGAGCTCGAGTAACACGTTCCTTAACATTTTTAAAATATAACGATTCTATAAAATATAATAACATAAGTGGTTACGTTTTAAAGGAAGATATAGCTAATAATGAAGTTGAAAAAGATATAACATATCATAAACAGATTGCAATAAATTTTTCAAAATCTCAAGTTAAAAACCTATCAAATTCTAATAACGTTGATCTTTGGTGGAATGATTGGTGTGAACTAATGCCATGTCATTTTCCAAAAGCTAAATCTACATTATGGACATATATTAATATTAGAAGATCTACTAACACATCAATTATTTGTTCTTGCTATTTAATTTTTTCTAAAAAAATCAAAAAAAAAAATCAACATTTAGTTAACAAGATAAGCCAAGATTATCTGTTTAAAATAGTTTTAGGACATTTTGAAAATAAATTATTTTCTACAGCACTTCAGTCATCCCTTTCTGCGGTAGCCTCCAGAAATCAAAGCCACAATATCGGGAGTCATGTTTTAAACAACCTCTCAAATCCAGAACAGATTAAGAAATTTTTAGATGATAAGGGCTACAAGAATTTATATAAATGTTCAGATAATGAACCTCATAAAGAAAAACGGTACCATCTTGTTGGAAAGTGTAAAGATAATATGTTGTCTAATTATATTTCTAAGGACGATGTTAAACCAGAACAGCTTATAGCCCATTTTAATACGTATTTGAAAGCTCGAATGGATTTTATTGCCGATGTGGGTACTAGTGTTCAGTCTAGCTTAATGAATACCTCTAATCTTTTTGATGAGGTATTTGCATATTTTGAAAAAAACTTAATCTTATTACGAGAAATAAGTGGCAAAGAAGACGAGTTTCAATACGGCTTTAACCTTCATTATAATAATGATAAAGACAAAAAGGGACCTCAAGTAGCAATGCCTAATGGGTTACTTGGCCAGCAAGCTTTCTATATTATTTTAGAAAACATTATACGTAACACAGCCAAACACGAGAGTATTTCTAAAAATGACAAAGTGTGTTTTACAATAGATGCTAATTCAAAAACAGAAGGTGTAAAAAAAGACTTCTGCGAAATTACTATTTATAGTAATTTGCTAAAGAAAAAAAATAATTTAAAATCACTTCTTGAAAAACGTAATGAATCTATAAACAGACCTGTATTAGACCCAGACAATACTGTGCGCGAAGGTGGTTGGGGTACAATTGAAATGAAACTATCTGCCGCATACTTGCGTGGAATAAATTTGCTTGATATAGACAATGAAGCTTATAACGTAACTGGTGATTACAATGAAAATGTCTTCCCGATTTTCGAAGCTGTTTCCAAAAAGGCTGCTGGTAAAGAATATTTCGGGTACCGATTCTATGTTTGTAAACCAAAATTGGCACTGATTGTTTTTGAGGAAAATAATACAAATAAAATAAAAGAACTTAATAACAAAGAAGGAATAGCTGCTGTTTTTAAAAAACATGAGAGTTTAGAGAATGAAATCTTTAACCACGACTTTTTGATTTATGTGGGTAATGATTTTAATGAAGCAGAGTGGAATAGCAAGAAAAATTTACCACAACGGGTTATACATTATAAATTAGAAGATGAAATACTTGATATTAATGAGGAAACTATTTGGAAAAAATATTATGATTTCTATTTAAATACTTTGTTTAGTAGTGAATTAAAAAAGCAAGACAAATATTTTAAATTTAGAGAAGAAAAATATTATTTTGATCGACACGGTAATAGATTCCCCAAGTTCAAGAATAAGTCGGAATATAAGTACATTGAACCTTTTGGCACATCTACTCTTTTAGGACATTTTTTAAATAATACTTCATTTAGAAATTCCCTATTGAAATTTCATCAGTGTGTCGAAGCTGTCGATGCTAAAATTATAATTATTGATGAACGGGTCCAATCTGCAAGGTCTTATTCATATCAAAACGATGATGGTTGTAAAATTCTATTTGAAGAAATTTACGAAAAAACAGGCATTATTGTTCCTGATAGTAATTGCATCAGTTTGATAAAAACTGAGCTCAAATCCATAAAAGGCTACAAAGCTGTTAAGAAATTTATTTTAGACAATATTGAAGGAGTAAGCTATCTTGTTTTACATTACGGAATAGTTGAAGTTTTAGATGAATTTAGTCCTTGTGGGAATTTCTTAGTCGAAATTGAAAAATTAATATTTGAAAAATTATATAACAAAATAAAAATTGTCATTGTCTCTGGACGCGGACAAACTAAAGATATTCCAAAAGAATACTATTTTATAAATCATTCAACTTTTTCTTACTTTGTTGCTAACCAATTTGGACGTAGCAAACTACATTTAACCCAATTACTCAAATCCAGCAGATCTATAAACTAAAATATTATGACAAGAATTATTTGTATTTGTATGCTAAGCGAAGTATTCAACCAGAGCTCTTATGAAGACAAAATTAATAGTGACGTAATTCATCAATTATATTTTGATATTGAATTAAAAGTGCAGGAAAATATTAAGCAAAATATTGCTTTCGATGATATTATAATGTTTCCAGATTTTTATATTAAACAAAGTGGGGAAAGTACGCTAACGAAAAACAATAAAAAAATTTTAAAAAACTTAATCAATGAAACTAATTTTTACATTGTTTTACACCTCAGCCATAAAGACCATCAATTAAAAATAATAGAGGAAATATCCAACTCTAACATAGAAAAAAAGAAATTATTATCGAGTAGTCACGGGACGAATATATACGATGATGGCTTACTTTACGACTTACCTAAAGTTAGTTCACAACAGGAATGGGAAACGCTCTTTGGTAAGATACTTTCAAAATTTCACGATGAAACATTAGAAGAAGCAATCAAAAAATCTATTGACTGTTCAGAAAATAATTATGCTATTCTAGACAACTATATAGCTGAATTAAAAAAGAAACTGCAATGACCTATACCATTGCAAATTCTAGTTTTAATATCTCGTCTAATTTATGCACAGAGGATTATTCTTTAGATGAAGCTTTACAAATCATTACAGCTGTAAAATCAATTGATCATATTATTATTGTTGCAGAGGCACATTCAAAAGATAGCTTTTATCAAAACCTTGATGGTTTAACACTACTAAAACATCTATTGGTTGACTCTAAAAAGCACTTTTATAAAATTCCAATCACACTATTGCACATTACTCCTTATGAGTACATATTTAACAATGAGCCAGACAACCTCATTATTATGGCACCAAATATTTCTAGACATCGTTGGAACGCCAAATGGAAAAAAAATCTACCCACTTTTGAAAAGAACGATTGTTCTAAAATTTCCTTTCAGCACTTTAAAAGATACGTGCTTTACAGCCATAAAGACGAACAGTATTCTGAACATGATGCTAGGAACGAGTTGGGTGCTAAAAAACTTTTGCAAGAATGGAACAATGAATTTACATATTCAGACTTGCCTTTGCATAACAAAAAGCAAATATTTTTAGAACAGACTAAAATGCGATTGTTTTCTTTAAATAACAAACACAGATATCTTCAACAAAAACAAGGTGTTAATAGAGTGTTGATATTAGAAGATGAAAAGAAAAAATGGGAACCAGTTTTTCAGCAATTATTGCCCAATAAATTTGATATGTATTCAGATTATACAGAAGCAACAAACTACTTAAAAGAAGTAAAGGCTAAAATCAAGACCTTATTTGATCATTATACTGGAGATTTTTATGCTAAGGGCTATAATAATGAAGCTCCGCCTAATGAATCAAATTCATACATGACTGATATTGCTGCGATTTGGAAATACGATATGGTAATCTGTGATCTTAATTTTAAAACTCATAATGGAATACATGAAGGCCTTGAGCTTATAAAAATTTTAAGAAGTTTTGACCCCTACATTCCAATTATGGTTTTTACAGCTTCAAAAAAAAGCGAAGGCTTTCAAAATCTTAAAATGCTTAACGCCAATATTTCTGAAGTTTTTGTAAAAGGAGTGCATAGCTTACCAAGGCTAACAAATTTTATTTTAGACAATACATTAGATTATAAGCTATACCATTTACAATGGAGAACTAAATTAAATTTACATAGATTTTGGAACCAAGAGGGAATCTATTTTTTTGATTATAAAAATTTTAAATTTGAACAGATAAATGATTCAAAAAAGCTCTCAATTAAAATCGTACTGGAAACACTTCACGATCTTCTAAAGCCCAATAGCTTTCAGCGTCCCTCCTTTCATAATTTAATAGCAAGTGAAATCTTTGATAGTAAAAACGAATCAAGACTTCTTCAGGATATTTTTTGCTTATTCTTAATATCTGAAATAAAGTTGGCTTATAGCGAGAATATGAATTATGAAGAATTGATTGATTTTGAGGGGCACACGAGTATTTTTAAAACTGAAAAATACTTTAGAGGGTTAAGAAATAAATTATATCACGTAAATAATGAAACCTTAGAAGCATCTAATGGCTTGGGTAATTTTCTTAACTTTTACTTATTACAATTTTTGGATTGGCTCATAAACCCATTACAGGTTGAAGAAGTGAGAAAAATGCTGGAACATAAAAAAGTGATTGATGGCAAAACTTGAAACATTAAGTAGGTATAAATCCTTGTCCTCAAATGATGATGTAAGGTATTTAGCACCAGATATTACCCAAGAAGCTATTTCCAACTGGAAACCTGAGGAGAAAATACCCGTAATAATACTAGAAGAAAAATATACGGCGTTTGACGGTAATTATTTTCAAAACCTTTCTGGATTAGACGTGGTGTATGAATATCGAAAAACTGGATATGGTGGGCCTCTTGTAGTATTGTCAATTTTTGATCTAGATCAAGTTGAAACACTGGTTAAGTTTCAATACAGTAGGTTTAAAGAAAAAACCCATCGTATTTTACGGACCTCTAACATCAATTTTGTGTGTGTGCGGGAAAATGATTGGAATTCTAATACAGAAAAAATTATATCTGAAACCAAATCTATTATAATTTCAAATTTTTCTCGGACTTATGCGCTTCGTTACGCCACGCAGCATACTTCTGCTGTTACTAAGATTTTACACGATTTGAAAAATGCACTCCTTTTAACCGAAAATGAAAATACTACCGAAGAAATTGAAAAGTATTTAAAGATGATTGCAGATAATCACATTGATCGTTCTAAAATTCAAAAATTTATAAAAGAAAAACTATTATTCTCAAAACAAAAAAATGTCGATAAATTCAAAGTTGCTATAAATGATTTGCTTTTAACAGAAAATCAAGTTGAGCTATCAGATAAAAATGAAAGAATGAATCTTTCAATAGAAGAATATCATTGGGATGTGTTGGTCATTGAAGACAATAAGAAGATAGCACAAAAAATAAATAAATCACTTAAAAATGAAGGATTTAAATCTTGTTATGTTACTTCCCCATCAGCAGCAATTGATAAGATTAAAACAATGAGGAATCTCGTCTGGGTAGTATCGGATTATCATTTAGAGGATGTTCATCAAAATTGGTATGCACTGCAAGGAATCGACTTGTTATTAAAAATACAGAAAGCACAAAATACACTACACAAAAAAATTCATCTTACAATTTTGACATCTAAAAGAGATATTTTAACCAGAGCTCACTGGACGAATTTTAGTGGTATTACATTTTTTAACAAATCAATACTTAAAAATAAGAGAGATTATAAGATATTTATTGAAACACAATTACCTCATTTGTTTGATGTTTATTCCTATAACGAAAATAAGTTCGTAACCCCAACATCTTGGAAAACAGAAAGTGTAGACGCGATTACGATTAGATTAAATTCAAAAAAATTCCGATCTATGGAGGCTTCTAAACATGTAGTAGAAAGTGGCAAAAGATTACTCCGCAAGTTTGAGGCTGATTGTTCAGATGAAATACGCTTCGCTTCTTGGAATTACATTTGGTCTAAAATAAGCGCTGAAGATGATTGGAATGACATAAATAAAGAAATAAACAAAATTGTTGAAGGGGTGGTAATTAGCAGTGAATCTGTAAAATTGAATTATTATAAAATTAAACTTCTTGCAAAAATAGATTTAAGTAGAGATAATTGGAAAACCAATGTGAAAGATAGATTAATTGTTAGGCGACTTTGTCTTGTCGCTTTTGTTCATTATAATTTGGGAAAATATCCAGAAAACAATTTTAGTAACCCAGTAAATCTATTTAATAATTTTTTATCGAATATATTAAATAAACCAATATCAACGGAGTTTAACCATTTTAGAAGTTCTTCAGGTTTTGAACCCAAAGAATTGTTTTCAGACTTTGAATTGCAATATAAAAGTATACCACAAGAGGAAAGAAGCTTTTTAGAATTATATTTTGAATCTTTAGGGGGAGAGTAAATTAAACTCTGTTTGTTTCGTTTGGTGGTCTAGCCTCTCCAAAGCGAAGTAGTAAATCCAACTGGATTCTATCGCCAGATTTAATATACAATTACTGAATTATATAACTCCACATATGTAACGGGCTTTTCCACTCTTTTTGATATTTGAGTTGCTTGGCACTTCAGCTTCAGTAGTGACACATCGCGTACAAAGGTTCCTGATGTTTTTGTTATTTGCCTTATTTGACAGATGTAAAACTCAACATTATTAGTTGTATAAATAAGTAAAAGCTAATAAAAAGAAATTAAGTTACTTCCCAATACAAAAATTAGCGAATATATTTCCAAGCAATTCATCATTGGTGACTTCTCCTGTAATCTCTCCAAAATGGTATAGAGCCTGTCTGATATCGATGGCGAGTAAGTCTGTGGTTAGCTTCTCGTTAAGTCCTATTTGTACTTTATTGATCTCTTCCAAAGCCAATAACAAGGCGTTATAATGTCTTGAGTTGGTTACAATGGTGTCATTATTTCTTAGCTCTCCGTTATCTACAAAGCTGAGTAATCGAGTTTGGATTTCTTCTATGCCCGTTTTATCCTTAGCTGAAATAAAAAGTAGGTCCCTAAATTCTCTAGTTAATAGGTCTTTTTTCTCTGGGGAAAGTAGGTCAGCTTTATTGGCCAGTAGGAGGAAAGAACGTTCTGGAAAGTTAGTTTTCAACTGATGTATATCGGCTTTTATCCGTTTCCATTCGGTTTCTATCAACTCTTGCTGGTCATCAAAAAGCGTGGGGCTATCTATTAACTTAATAATGACTTGGGACTGTTCAATTTTTTTAAAAGTTCTCTGTATACCCAGCCCTTCAATAGTGTCTTGTGTTTCTCGAATGCCAGCGGTATCTATAAATCTAAAACCTATACCTCCTATAGAAATCTCATCCTCTATCGTATCCCGAGTAGTACCAGCGATTTCACTTACAATGGCTCGTTCTTCATTGAGCAAGGCATTTAATAAGGTAGATTTACCCACATTAGGTTCACCAACAATAGCGACAGGAATACCGTTTTTAATCACGTTTCCCACCGCAAATGAATCGATAAGCCGTGATAAAACTTTCTGTATTTTTAGGACTAAAGCTTGAAATTGCTCACGGTTGGCAAATTCGACATCTTCTTCAGAAAAATCGAGCTCAAGTTCCATCAAAGAAGCGAAATCTAAGAGTTCTTGTCGAAGTTCTTGAATTTGGTTTGTAAATCCACCACGCATTTGTTGCATAGCCAGCTGGTGACTCGCAGCATTATCACTAGAGATCAAATCGGCCACTGCTTCGGCTTGACTCAAGTCCATTTTACCATTTAAAAAAGCTCTTAAGGTAAATTCTCCAGGCTGTGCAGTACGGCACCCTTTTTTAATTAATAATTGAATGATTTCCTTTTGAATAAAAGAACTCCCGTGACAAGAAATTTCAACAGTGGGTTCACCAGTATAAGACTTATAACCTCTAAAAACGCTCACTAAAACTTCATCTAATATGCGTTGTCCGTCTTGGATAGTTCCCAGTTGTAACGTATGACTTTTTTGGTCTAAAATGGAAATTCCACTTTTAGCTTCAAATAAAGGTGAGCAAACTTCTAAGGCTTTGTTTCCGCTCACACGAATCACTGCTATAGCTCCATTTCCAGAAGCAGTCGCTAGAGCAATTATAGTATCATTATTTATCATAGTACAAATCTACAGTCTGTATCTTTAACAAGCATAGAATTTGATTTAGAATTAAGACCTCATTTTTTTGTATCTTAAGATTAAATTGTTAAAAGTTGTAACGAATTTGAAAACAAGTAGTCTTATAAAAAAAACAATGATCTATGGAAGTATATCAAGACCCGTTATTAAGAGAGGATAGACAACTCCTATTGTTTACACATCTTTCTCAATTACTTAACCTTATTACTGGTTTTGGAGGATTTATTGTTCCTTTAGTGATTTGGCTAACTCAAAAGAATAAGGTTGAACATATGGACCAGCAGGGTAAGGAAATCTTAAATTTTCAATTGACAATGATAATTTTGAGCCTTGTATCTATCCCCCTTATGTTCATTATAATTGGATTTATTACCCTAGCTATTGTCGCCTTGCTAACTTTAATTTTTCCAATCATAAATGCCATAAAAGCAAACAATGGGGAACCGACATATTATCCTTTTAGTATAAAGTTTTTTAATTAAAAGAACCGTTGTAGATAAGTCCTTGTAAATAGCAAAGTTTGTATATTAAAAAATAGTGTTTTATTTGTTTGAATAACAAAAGCCTCCAAATTGGAGGCTTTTGTTATTTTATAAAATGATGAAATTAACTATTGATTACCCAACATAACAGGCATGACAAGCATAGTGATATGTTCGCCTTCTTCCAGACCATCTACGGGAGTTAGAATTCCAGCTCTGTTTGGCAAACTCATTTTTATTTTTACATCTTCTGAATTTAAGTTATTCAACATTTCTGTTAGAAACTTTGAATTAAATCCAATCGTTAAGTCGTCTCCTTGGTAATCACAAGTTAAGCGCTCTTCTGCTTTATTGGAATAATCTAAATCTTCTGCAGAAATATTTAATTCGGCTCCTGCGATCTTTAAGCGAATTTGATGCGTAGTTTTATTTGAGAAGATCGAAACTCTTCTTACAGAACTTAAAAATAATGAGCGATCTATAGTTAATGTATTTGGGTTTTCTTGTGGGATGACGGCTTCATAATTTGGATATTTGCCATCCACCAATCTACAGGTTAATTCTAAGTTTTCAAAACTGAATTTCGCATTCGATTCATTAAATTCTATTTGAACATCCTCTTCGCTTCCTAATAATACACCTTTCAGAAGGTTTAAAGGTTTTTTTGGCATTATAAACTCGGCTGGCTTATCTGCTTTTATATCTGTTCTAGAATACTTTACTAATTTATGAGCATCTGTACCCACAAAAATCAAAGCTTCTGGTGTGAATCTGAAAAAAACACCATTCATCACTGGTCTTAAATCATCATTTCCTGTAGCAAAGATAGTTTTGTTGATAGCTGTCGCTAGTATATCACCAACTAAGATGGTTTGGCTAGGATCTTCAATACTCACTGGCGAAGGGAAGTCTTCTGCATTTGCATAAGCTAAAGCATACTTTCCTTGTTCAGAACTTATTTCAATAGTATGATTGTCCAGCTTATGAAAGGTTAGTGGCTGTTCTGGAAACGATTTAAGCGTATCTAGCAACAACCTAGCAGGGACAGCAATTTTGCCTTGGTCACTAGATTCTACATCTAAGGCAGAACACATAGTAGTTTCTAGATCTGACGCTGATATCTTAAGGGAATTATGATCCAATTCGAATAAGAAATTATCCAAAATAGGCATTGTATTATTGTTGTTGATCACACCTCCAAGAGTTTGAAGGTTTTTCAACATATATGTACTAGAGATAATAAATTTCATAAGGCTCAATTAAATAGTCAATGCAAATATATTTTTTTCTGATGAATAATCCCTTTTATATAAGTTACAACTTACATTTTCTAGGGTAAACTATCTATAACGAGTTCTTCTTTAAATTCCCACTGGCTCAACCCTCCTTTTAAATCGTAAACCTTTTTAAACCCTGCTTTCTTTAAAATATCAGAACATTCTTTAGACCGTCTTCCAGTCTTGCAGTAAACTGCTACAGGTTTTGATTTGTCAAGTTGTTTTATTTTTTGAGCAAAATCATTATCATAAATAAGATTTTGTGCGCCTTTAAGGTGACCCTCTCTAAATTCCTCTAAAGATCTAACATCGATCAATTGTATAGTATCCATTTCCATTAACTTCTTCATTTCTTCTGAAGATACCAATGTAGGACTAGATTCGTATGGAGATTGACATGAGGAAGCGAAAAGAAAAATAACAGCTAAAAGTGTGAAAGATTTCATACTATTTTTTTAAATCACCTGTCCAATCCAATATTCCGCCTTGCAGATTGAAAGTGCTTTCAATTCCAGCTCTTTCCATTAGTTGGCAAGCCATTTCACTTCGTCTGCCGGATCTACAATACACATAGTAATCTGTGTCTTTTTCAAGTTTTTCGACCTCTGCCATAAATTTACTGGAATCTTGGATATTCAGTAGTCGAGCTCCCTCGATATAGCCGTTGTCAAATTCATCTGGAGTTCTTACATCAATTATTTTTGAATTGGAAGAGGCTTTGTGAGCATCATACCATTTTTTTTCATTTAGATTTTCCATAATTAAATTTTATCTTAAGTTGTAAAAATACATTATTCATAACTGCTAATACCAAATTATATTTATAATGCCGTATGAATAAATTGAATTATTTTTTGAATGATTGATTGAAATCAAAAATAACTAGCATAGCCTTAGCTACGGTAATTATTTTTGATGAAAAGCAGGCGAAAAAGAAACGATTTATTGCGTCATTATAGGTCTAATTTGGTATAATATAATTAGATCTGAAAATCGTTTAAAATTCTCACCTATAAAAGCCATTGGTAATTTAACAAATAATTTAATTTTTCCTTTCCTAAGGAGTTATAAGTTTGTAGGTACAATTATTGTTATAACATGATTATTGAAAAAGAGTTGAAAATTTCAAAAGAGCTAACAGAATCTAAACGAGTCTTGCTTAATCTCCTTTTTACAGGAAGCCGGGTAACTGATGAAATAACGTTTGCTTTAAAACCGTTTGATATTTCTACACAACAATTTAATGTCTTAAGAATATTAAAAGGCATGAAAGGCAAGCCGAGTTCTCTTCAAACTATCCAAGATAGAATGATTAATAAAATGAGTAACACCACCCGCCTGGTAGATAAATTAATAAAAAAAGGCTACGTAGAAAGAGAGCAATGCGAATCAAATCGCCGAAAAGTAGACATAACTATCACTTTTCAAGGGATTGAAACTTTAAGTATTATAAATACCGCCGTTGATACTACTGAGATGAATATTACAAATAATTTATCTTCAGAAGAATCAAGAAGTCTGAACTTATTACTAAACAAACTAAGAAATTAATATATGAATAAATATATTGAAAATTTACATTGGCGGTATGCTACAAAAAATTTTAATCCAGAAAAAAAAGTATCTAAAAACGATTTAGAAACCTTACTAGAAGCTATTAGATTATCTGCTTCTTCTTATGGATTACAGCCTTATGAAGTGATGGTGATAGAAGATCCTAAAGTGAGGGCTAAGCTAAAACTCTCAGCATTTGGTCAACCTCAAATAACAGATGCATCTTGTTTGTTGGTTTTTGCATACAACACCAATGTGGATGAACATTATCTCGACGAGTTTATTAAAAATAATAGTGAAACTAGAAATCAACCAGCAGAGGAATTTCAGGATTTAAAAGAAATGATTCAAAACTCTGTGTTGACATTTACTGAAGAAGCTAAACACAATTGGGCCTCTCGCCAGGTTTACATCGCCTTGGGAAATTTGCTTTCTGCAGCCGCAGACCTTAAAATAGATGTTTGCCCAATGGAGGGATTCAATGCTACTGAATTTGATGAATTTTTGGATTTAAAATCCAAAAATCTTAAATCAGTTACTTTAGCAACTGTTGGTTATAGAAGTGAAGCCGATCAGTTGAAAGATGCTAAAAAAGTAAGAAAATCTAAAGACGAATTATTTACTAGAATTTAATATTAACACAAACCCTAAATTTAAAATTATGAAAATGAATGTTTTAAAAGGCGCTTTAGCCACAACACTTATCTTAGCCTTGGTCGCCTTTACCAACACGGTTGAAAAGAAACAAGTCGACGTTAAGGAAAGTACCATCCTATGGGAGGGAGAAAAACTAACAGGTTCTCACTCGGGAACTATCAATCTAGAAGATGGTTTTTTCTTGATGGAGAATGGAGAATTAATCGGTGGTGAATTCACTGCAGATATGACCTCTATTGATGTTACTGATCTTAAAGGAGACAGTAGAAATGATTTAATGGGCCATCTTAAATCAGATGATTTTTTTGGTGTAGAAACTCATAAAACTGCAAAATTTGTCATTACGACAGTAGCCAAAAAAGGAGATGTATATGGTGTATCTGGAGATCTTACTATCAAAGGGAATAACAATCCAATCGCATTTGATTTGACTATGACTAAAAATTCAGCGACTACAAATCTTAGTATTGATAGAACAAAATACAATGTGAGATATGGTTCAGGAACCTTTTTCGATAACTTAGGTGACAAAACTATTTATGATGAATTTAATCTAGCGATCAACTTAAAATTTTAATGGCGATTGATTTTGTTTTGATTGAGTTAAACCTGCCAGAGATGGCAGGTTTTTTTGTGAGACAATTACAAAATTTCCAAGAAAGACAAACAGCCTATAGATCACTTTTGAAAAAATAAATTTAGGAGTCCTTTATCTTGTAACATAACTTAGCTTAGTCCTTGTTGAAGTTATTCCAAGTTATTTTTAGACCTTCTTCTACTTTGAATTTAGGTTCATATCCCATCAATTTTTTTGCTTTATTTATATCCGCTAAGGAATCTTTTACATCACCTTGTCTTGGTGAACCATAGTTTGCTTTTAAAGAACGACCAGACGCTTTTTCTAAAGCCGACCATAGCAGATTTAAGCTGATCCGATCGCCACAAGCTACATTGTAAACCTCATTGGTTGCTTTCTTATCTGCAAAGGAGGCTTTGATATTGGCTTGTACTGCATTTTCTACAAACGTAAAATCTCTGGTTTGCTCACCATCACCGTTCATAGTTGGTGAGTTTTGGTCTTTTAAGGCTTGCATAAATAAAGGAATAACAGCAGCATAGGCGCCTTCTGGACTTTGTTTAGGTCCGAAAACATTAAAATACCGAAGGCCAATGACTTCAAGTCCGTAAGTTTTAGCAAATACATCGGCGTATAGCTCATTGACATATTTGGTCACGGCATAAGGAGATAAGGGCTTGCCTATAGTGTCTTCAACTTTTGGTAAAGTAGGGCTGTCTCCGTAAGTTGAGCTAGAAGCCGCATAAACAAAACGTTTTACAGTTTTAGAATTTTTACAAGCGACCAACATATTTAAAAATCCAGAGACATTTACAGAGTTACTTAAAATGGGATCATCTATAGATCTCGGTACAGATCCTAAAGCAGCTTGATGAAGAACTATATCGATATCTTCAACGGCTTGTTCACAATCCTCAATTTTTCTGATATCCCCTTCTAAAAATTCAAAGTTAGATTCTGACTCAAATTCTCTGATGTTGATTCTGTATCCATTAGATAAATTGTCTAAAACTCGGACGTGTTTAGCTCCAAATTTCAATAGGTATTCTACGATATTGGCGCCTATAAACCCAGCTCCTCCAGTCACTAAAAATCGAAATTTAGATAAATCTTGTGTATGGTATTCTGTTTCGTACATCATAATCTGCCGTCAATTTTATCGGTTGGTAAAAAAGATTTCACATCAAAAATAACTGCATTATCATTTTTTAAAGCTTCAAAATCTAAATTTAAAAATTCATTGTGAGACACAGCTAAGATGATAGTGTCATAGGTTAACTTGAGATCTTCACATCCTAATAAGTCAATATCAAATAAAGTTTTCACCTCCTGTTTATCAGCCCAAGGATCGCAAACGTCTACATCCATATTGTATTTTTTCAATTCTTCTATCACGTCAATTGCTTTGGTATTACGAGTGTCTGGGCAGTTTTCTTTAAAGGTAATACCTAATACTAAAGCCTTTCCGTTTTTTATCTTTGTTTCTTTATTGAGCATTAATTTTATAACCTCACTGGCTACATATTTCCCCATCCCATCGTTTATTCGACGACCAGATAAAATAATTTCAGGATTATAGCCTACTTCCAAAGCCTTTTGAGCTAAATAATATGGATCTACACCTATACAGTGTCCCCCTACTAAACCTGGAGAAAACTTTATAAAATTCCATTTGGTCGCTGCAGCCTCTAACACATCGTTAGTATCTATATTCAGTAGTCTAAAAATTTTCGACAATTCGTTTACAAAAGCAATATTGATGTCTCTTTGCGAATTTTCAATCACCTTTGCAGCTTCTGCTACTCTTATGCTAGTGGCTAAATGAGTACCTGCTGTAATAATCGAAGCATATAGATCGTCTACTCTTCTTGCAATTTCCGGAGTAGATCCTGAGGTTACCTTCAGTATAGTAGTGATGGTATGTTCTTTATCTCCTGGATTAATTCTTTCTGGAGAATAGCCTGCAAAAAAGTCTTTGTTGAAGGTTTTACCAGAAAATTGTTCCAAAACAGGAACGCAAACTTCCTCCGTTACTCCAGGGTATACTGTAGACTCGTAAATAACAATATCACCATCTTTAAGAATGCGCCCAATGGTTTCGCTGGCTTTTACTAAAGGGGTTAAGACCGGTTGCCTGTTTTTGTCTGTTGGAGTGGGCACAGTTACAATAAAAATGGTTGCTTCTTTCATGTCATTTGACTCTGTAGACAACTTCATGGCAGGAGAATCATTGTTAGTCAAAGCTTCCTTTAAATCCTTATCTGAAACTTCTAAGGTATGATCGGTGCCGCTATTTAATTCATCCACTCGAGATTGATTTATATCAAAACCCACCACAGGATATTTTTTAGCAAAAGCGACAGCTAAGGGAAGTCCTACATACCCTAAGCCAATAATTGCAATTTTTGGATAACTCATAGTTAGTTTTTTATCAGTGATTTAAATATATTAAACAATTGTAATTTTCTATTTTAAAATAAACTTTTTAGCTTTTTCTACATTCATCTATACACTTGATGTAAGGGTGTATGAGGAGTGAGCTTTTCATCCTTATTTCACCATGTCTATCTTCAAGTAACCCACAAAAATAGGCTATTTCTTGTGTGGATAATGTCAATTCTTTTAAATTGCAAATAAGATAAAACATACTTGTTAATTCTTGTTTTAAAGCTTTTGCTATTACACATAATAACTTGATAATTAACGGTTTATAAGGTCTTTGTGTTTTTTGAAAAAGAATCAAATTATCTTCAACTAAGTAGGATAATCGCTTTGTGCTAGTACAAGGCATAAGTGATGGAAAGTAAAATTATTTTTAAAGGAGTGAATTTCATTTAATGATCAATTGGTTATGACAAATATAGTTTTTGATTTAGAAACTGAAACCTAATATCTTATTTTATATGTGATCAATATATTGAAATTGGATCTAGTGTATGTTATGAGCATAATTTTCTAGTAAATTTTATTTTTTTGGTCTTATGCTTTATGTTTATGCTGAACTTAAGCCAAAAACATCGCTTATTCCAAATCTTGTTTAAAATGAAACGATTCCAGAAGAGACGATTGAACATTTTTTATCTGAAGTTTATTCCACTATGAAAACTAATTTTTAAAAGACAAGATTTAAATTTGAGTAAAATTTATTTTTAATATATATCAAAAATCATACGTACCGATGGTATTTAAAAGCATTAACCCATATAACAATGAAGAAGTAGGAGACCATATTGCCCTCACTTCTGAAGAATTAAATCAGAAATTAAGTGATGCTAATTCAGCATATAAAGTATGGAGCCAAAAGCCTTTAGCATATAGAACTAAGCTCATAAAAAAAGCAGGAGATATCTTAAAAGATAATAGAAATGAATACGCTCAAATGATAACTATAGAAATGGGGAAACCAATTGCAGAAGCAAAATTAGAAATTGAAAAATGTGTTTGGGTTTGCCATTATTATGCCGAACATGCCGAAGAATTTCTTTCTGACGAACATATAAAAACCGAGGCTTCAACTAGTTTTGTGCGTCACGATCCTATAGGAACTATTTTTGCGGTCATGCCTTGGAATTTTCCATTTTGGCAAGTCTTTAGATTCGCAGCACCTACTTTAACTTCAGGAAATACGGGTTTACTGAAACATGCTCCAAATGTATTTGGTTGTGCTCAAAAAATAGAGGAGGTCTTTACAAAGGCTGGATTTCCAAAAGGAGTATTTCAAAGCTTAGTTGTAGGTCATGATGTCACTGAAAAAATAATATCCCATGAGGGGGTAAAAGCAATTACTTTGACAGGGAGTGAAAAAGCGGGTTCGGCAGTTGCTCAAATTGCAGGAAAGCACCTTAAAAAAAGTCTGCTGGAATTGGGGGGAAGTAATTCTTTTATTGTCCTAGAGGATGCAGATCTAGATTTGGCCGTTAAAACGGCTGTTAAAGCTAGAATGCTTAATAGTGGTCAAAGTTGTATTGCGGCTAAACGCTTTATCATTCAAGACTCTGTTTATAAAGAATTTGTATCAAAATTTACTGAAGCAGCGCGTCAACTCAAAGTTGGTGATCCAATTTTAGAGGACACACAGGTTGGACCTTTGGCTAGAAAAGATCTAGTGGATAAACTACAACGACAAGTTGAGGAATCTATGAATCAAGGGGCAGAATTACTTCTTGGTGGACATCAAAATAACTGTTTTTATGAACCTACTGTCCTCGGTGAAGTCACCCATAACATGCCAGTTTTTAAGGAAGAGACTTTTGGACCTTTGGCAGCTATGATTAAAGTAAAAACAATGGAAGAGGCTTTTGAGTTATCTGAAGAATCTCAATTTGGACTTGGCGTTAGTTTGTTTACAAAAGATATTCTAAAGGCACAGAAATTTGCTAGTAGAGTAAGCGATGGTGCACTGTTTATTAACGAATTGGTAAAATCTGACCCAAGGTTACCTTTTGGTGGAACCAAAAAGTCTGGATATGGAAGAGAACTCGCAAAAGAAGGTATGATGGAATTCATCAACCGGAAAGTGGTTTATATAAAATAAAAGTCAAACTGATTTGACTTTTATTGTGTCGTGAAAGAATTCGAAATATTTTTTGCTCGTATCATTAAAAAAAGCTGAAAGAGAATACCAGCTACTCCTTTTCAGCTTTTTTATTTTGAGATAGTTTTTATATTTCTAACTCGTTAACCCAGGAATATCTGGCATTCCTTCTTTAGCAACAGCAGAAACTTCTGTATCATTTATTTTACTAGCTTTTTGGATAGCTTTGTTAAGTGTTAATATTAAATAATCTTCAAGCTGTTCTTTATCTTTTAATAGTTCATCATTTATTTCTATAGATTTTAGTTCTCTGTTAGCAGTAATAGTTACCTTCAATAGGTCATCATTGCTCTTTTCAGTAAGCATGACAGTATCAAGCCGCTTTTTGGTTTGCTCTAATTTTGCTTGGGTTTCTTTGATTTTATTCATCATACCCATCATATCTCCAAACATAACTTTAATTTAAAATTGAAAAACAAATTTAGTATATTGTATTGTCATTAAACGTTGTTAAAGATTAATAAAAAATTTCAGACTTATGAAACACTTCCTCCCATTTTTAGCTCTAAGCCTTATATTTGTTGCATCTTGTAAAAATGATAATTCCGACATATTGAAAACAGATATAAAAGCTCCTTTTGCTGAAAAGCAACCAAAAACTCTTACTATTCACAATGATGATAGAGTTGATAATTACTATTGGATGAATGATAGAGAAGACCAAAAAGTCATTGACTATCTCAATTCAGAAAATGACTATTACCAAGAATCTACAGCTCATACCAAAGCTTTTCAGACCGATCTCTTTGAAGAGATGAAAGCAAAAATCAAGGAAGATGATTCATCAGTGCCTTACAAATTGAACGGGTATTGGTATCAAGTTCGTTATGAGACAGGTAAAGATTACCCTATTTATACCCGAAGGAAAGGATCTTTGGAAGCCGAAGAAGAAATTATGTTCGACTGTAATAAGATGGCAGAAGATCATGCTTACTTTAATTTAGGAGGTATAAGTATAAGTCCTGATAATAAATACGCCTCTTTTGGAATAGATACGGTAAGTCGAAGAAAGTATACGATCCAAATTAAAAATTTAGAGACTGGTGAATTATTTCCAGAAAAAATTGAAATGACTACGGGGGGGTCTACTTGGGCTAATGATAATAAAACTCTTTTTTATACTAGGAAGGAAGAGCAAACATTAAGATCCAATCAGATTTTTAAACATAAACTTGACAATTCTGCAGAAGATGATGTCGTCATTTTTGAAGAAGGCGATGAGACCTTTAATGTGTATGTCTATAAAACAAAATCTAAAGATTATATTATCATTGGGTCATCAAGTACGATGTCTGATGAATATCAAATCCTTAATGCTGACACACCAGACGCTGATTTTAAATTGTTTTCTGAAAGGAGGAGGGGTTTAGAGTATGATTTAGCTCATTATAAAGATGATTTTTTCATCCTTACTAATAAGGACGAAGCTCAAAATTTTAAACTGATGAAAACCTCTGTTAGATCAACATCAGAATCTAATTGGGAAGAAGTGATACCTCACCGAAAGGACATTCTTCTTGAAGGAGTTGATATTTTTAAAAAGTTCTTAGTGACCAGTGAGCGTTATAATGGTTTGAGTAGAATCCGTGTACAAAGTTGGGATGAAAGCGATGATTATTATTTGCCTTTTACAAGTGAAACATACTCTGCAATTACAACGACTAATGTTGACTTTGATACTGATAAGTTAAGATATGCCTTTAATTCCTTAACAACGCCAGCGTCGGTTATTGAATTTGACATGGTAGATAAAACTGAAAAGGTTCTTAAAGAACAAGAAGTCCAAGATCCGAGTTTTGATAAAGATAAGTATATATCGGAAAGAATCTGGGCGACTGCAAATGATGGTACAGAAGTCCCCGTCTCTTTAGTGTATAAAAAAGGTATTAAAAAAGATGGAAACAATCCCCTTCTACAGTATGGCTACGGAAGTTATGGGGCGACGATGGATCCTTACTTCTCCACAACTAGACTTTCTCTTTTAGATAGAGGCTTTATTTATGCTATTGCTCATGTGAGAGGTGGCGAATATTTAGGAAGAGATTGGTATGAAAAGGGAAAGCTTTTTCATAAGAAAAATACATTTACAGATTTTATTGATGTATCTGAGTTTTTAATAGATCAAAAGTACACCTCACCAGAGCATTTATATGCTATGGGAGGATCTGCAGGTGGACTTCTAATGGGAGCTATTATCAATATGTCGCCAGAACTCTATAACGGAGTGATAGCAGCAGTACCTTTTGTAGATGTTGTTACTACAATGCTAGATGAGAGTATTCCCTTAACAACTGGAGAATATGATGAGTGGGGAAATCCCAATGAAGAAGAATATTATAAGTATATTAAGACCTATTCACCTTACGATAATGTTGAGGCTAAAAAATATCCAAACATGTTGGTGACTACTGGTCTTTACGATTCTCAGGTGCAGTATTGGGAACCAGCCAAATGGGTAGCGAAATTAAGAGAACTTAAAACCGATCAAAATAAATTGTATTTAGACACGAATATGGATGCTGGACATGGAGGAGCTTCTGGCCGATTTGAGGCTTTGAGAGAGCTTTCTAAAGATTATGCCTTTTTACTTGATTTGGAGCAAATTTTAAAGTAATCGAATAAAAAATTGTAATTTTGTTTGTTATTTATTTTAAGAAACATTATTTACGTGAAAAGACGTTGGCTTTATGCATAAAAAATTGAATGTTCACGATAACTTGCTATCAATGGTAGGTTGTACACCATTAATAAGACTTAATAACATTACTAAACATTTTGAAGGAGAATTCTTAGCAAAATATGAGGCTCAAAATCCTGGACTATCTTCTAAAGACAGAATTGCGCATTATATCATCGAAAAAGCTGAGAAAAATGGTGATTTAAAGCCAGGAGATACCATTATAGAGACTACGTCAGGTAATACTGGTTTTAGTATCGCAATGGTTGCTGCCATAAAAGGATATAAATGTATTCTTGCAGTAAGTTCTAAATCTTCAAAAGATAAAATATCTCTTTTAAAAACAATGGGGGCAGATGTAACTGTTTGCCCTTCGAATGTAGATCCTGAAGATCCGAGATCTTATTACGAAGTAGCTAAGCGTATTTATAGAGAGACCCCTGGTTCAATTTATATCAATCAATACTTCAATGACCTGAATATTGATGCCCATTATTTAACTACAGGCCCAGAAATATGGGAACAAACACAAGGAAAAATAACACATCTTGTAGCGTGTAGTGGGACAGGAGGAACGATTTCTGGAACTGCAAGGTATCTAAAGGAGCAAAATCCAGATATTAAAATTCTAGGTATAGACGCCTTTGGATCCGTTCTACAAAAATACCATGAGACGGGTAAATTTGATAAAAATGAAATTTACCCTTATAAAATTGAAGGTTTAGGAAAAAGCTTAATTCCAAGTGCTACAGATTTTGATGTCATTGATAAATTCACAAAAGTAACCGATGAGGATAGTGCTTACATGGCTAGAGATATAGCCAAAACTGAAGGTATGTTTGTTGGGTATACAAGTGGTGCAGTGATGCAAGGCATAAAACAATTGGCTTCAGAAAACGAATTTAATTCTAAAAGTAAAGTGGTGGCCATTTTTCCAGATCATGGATCACGGTATATGAGTAAAGTTTTTTCTGATGAGTGGATGAAATCTCAAGGATTTACTAATTACCCTGGATTGGAAGATGAACAAAACCAAAGCAATTTGAAAAAAGCCCATATCACAAACATCAATTAGTTGAGATGAGGTAGATTTAAAAAATAAATATATAGAAAGCTTATGAAAGATTTATTTGCAAAAATTTACAGAGATAAAGGCCCTTTAGGTAAGTGGGCAGATCAAGCTGAAGGTTATTTTGTTTTTCCAAAATTGGAAGGACAAATCAGCAATAGAATGCAGTTCCAAGGTCGAGAGGTTATCACTTGGAGCATCAATGATTACTTAGGACTAGCTAACAATCCAGAAGTGAGAAAAACGGATGAAGAAGCTGTAAAAAAATGGGGGAGTGCCTACCCAATGGGGGCTAGAATGATGAGTGGACACACAAGCTTACACGAACAGCTACAAGAAGAATTGGCAGATTTCGTAAGTAAAGAATCTGCATACGTCCTCAACTTTGGTTACCAAGGTATTTTATCAACAATCGATGCCTTAGTTTGTAAAGATGATGTTATAGTTTACGATGTAGATGCTCATGCCTGTATCATTGATGGCGTTCGATTACACATCGGTAAGCGTTTTACCTACAAACATAACGATTTAGATAGCATAGAGCTTAACTTAGCTAGAGCTGAAAAGATAGCTGAGCAAACTGGAGGGGGTGTTCTTCTTATTTCGGAAGGTGTTTTTGGAATGAGAGGTGAACAAGGTAAGCTCAAAGAAATTGTAGAATTAAAGAAGAAGTACAATTTTAGATTACTTGTTGATGATGCTCATGGTTTTGGAACTTTAGGTAAAACAGGAGCAGGAGCAGGAGAGGAGCAAGGTGTTCAGGATGACATAGATGTCTATTTTGCAACTTTTGCTAAATCAATGGCCAGTACAGGAGCCTTTATTGCTGCAGACAAAGAAATTATCGATTATTTAAAATACAATCTCAGATCGCAGATGTTTGCTAAATCATTGCAAATGTCCTTAGTAGAGGGTGCTCTTAAGCGTTTGGAATTAATGCGAAATTCGACTGCGTTTAAAGATAAGCTTTGGGAAAACGTCAATGCGCTCCAGAATGGTTTAAAAGAAAATGGTTTTGATATTGGTACAACTACAAGTTGTGTTACACCGGTATATTTGAAGGGAAGCATCCCAGAAGCGATGGCATTAGTTAAAGATCTCCGTGAGAATCATGGTATCTTCTGTTCTATAGTTGTGTATCCCGTAATTCCAAAAGGATTAATCCTCTTAAGAATGATACCTACAGCGACGCATACTATGGAGGATATAGATTTAACTCTCAAAGCTTTTTCTGCGATAAGAGAGCGCTTGGAAAATGGGACTTATAAAAAGTTATCACAAGCCATAATGGAAGAAATGGAAAAATAATCAAAACATATGTCTAGTCCTAAATAACCGATACAGATTATTAAAGGATTAAATTTATAACTTAAAAAGCTTAACGATACTAGCATCGTTAAGCTTTTTGAGTTTGTATTGTTTTCTTTTGAGTTTTTTTTGCTTGTGCATTTCTACAGGTGTTAGCATGTGGTTTGATGAATGTGGTCTAAAATTATTGTATGTGACCACTGCACTTTTTATGAGCTGTTTCTTTAAATATATGTTCTTAATATTTCTAGCAATGCCAGACTCTTGCTTGAGTACACCATTGTAGTCTTCAATAACTCGGGCGTGTAGTTTTTTCTTATCTGAGTATCATATTCCTTCTCAGCCATATCGACCAGCATATTGAAGATGACGACCTTCTTATACCAAATATGCTTTGTATCGCCGTATATTATTCGTATATTTATATATGGGAAGAAAAGCAATTTTAGATATTAGGGAATCAGATTCGGAGCTAAACAAACTCTTGTTAAAACAGAAAACCTT
>Ga0306866_1000055_pt1 | contig 46558 bp, 49 predicted proteins | sample AntRauTorckE5432_FD_190450 | JGI IMG/M metagenome (GOLD analysis project Ga0306866, IMG submission 190450) | Saline lake microbial communities from Rauer Islands, Antarctica - Metagenome Torckler E5 #432 (v2) (version 2) | ecosystem: Environmental > Aquatic > Non-marine Saline and Alkaline >...
CATTTCATCTACGTTATCACACATCTGAATATATTCATTGTACTTTTCGGTTATGGATTCCATTTTCTCAGGTGTAATACAATCTTTAATGTCAGGGTATTTTTGTATAGCTTCAATTGTTTTTAACCAGTAACCGCCTATACGCTCTCTATCTCTAATTAGTCTATCCATTTCATAAGCTCTAAAATGTTTATCATCTTCCATTTCTTGCTGAAATCTTAATGCAGGAGTATCAGTTTCAAACGAAACAAATTTGTTATCCACTGTCCAATTCTTATCATCAATCTTTGTGATGTCACTTTTGTAATTACTTTTACCACTTAATGTTTTTGAGAGTCCCCATCCCATTAATCCAAAAAATCCTATCATTGCTATTAGTTCCATATTCTTAATTTTACTTGTTAATAAATCCGCACCAGCAGGTAACACCGTATATAATTCAGTTGTAAAAAACAACCGAAATCATATACCAATACGTTGTAGGCAATTAATCATCCCTCATACAATAACAGGGTCTTTTTGAAAGGCAAGTGTTGCAATATTCACTAAATAGCTCGTCTGCAAACTTTTCTCTTTCCATTCCGTCCATTTTACTTAATTCTTTCATCAAGGCACTACGCCTAACACCAAATAAAAATAATAGCTTCCACCATAGCATATTAACTAAGTTTTTCGCCAATATAAGTAATGTATAATTTTCATAATTCTGCTTATTTATTCCGCTTCAAACTTTATACAACACGTTGTATGCCATTGAAAAGTACGCTTTGCCATACAACATTTTATAACAAAACATAAAATTTACTTAGTTTCTCGTTCCAATTTTTCATTTATGGCATCAACAAACCACGATCCCAATTCATCTTGGAAATCCGATGCTTTTTGTGCATTACCTTTAAATAAGTTTTGGATTGCTCCCCAACCTCTTACATCTAATATCATTTGTAGTTCTCCTTTTTCGTTCTCTCCAAATATTTGCGTGCCATCTTCAAAGTAAGTCGCTTTCTTTCCAATAAAGTCCTGTGGTTTCATATCGTAAATTTTTCGTTTGTTATACTTAGCTTCTACAACAAAGTGTATAAAAAATAGCCTAATTAAGTTTAGTTATTAATCCGTTGGTCTGTGTATGGGCTACTTTTCATACACAAAACGTTATAAAAGTTATTATTCCTTATAAGCTTCATTACCTTTACATTCGCATACTTCGCAATGTTCTGCTTTATCTTCTGTTTCAATTCCGCAACCCTCGCAGTTATTAACTATATTTTGGGTTTCAAAATGCTTAACTACTGTGTCAATTGCTATGCCTAATTCTCTAGGTTGAGCCATTTTAGGGTCAGATTTTCTTGATAAACCAACACTGTTGAACCTTCTCCATTCATTATGGTCTTTTAATATTTGTATTGCTTCTTTTAGTTTCATCTTTTTTCTTGTTTCTTATATTTATATTCGATCATAATTCAGTTTATTTAAGTTGTTTCAATTTTACTTATACTTTTCATTCCAGTAATTTTTTAATTGATCTGCTGATTCAGTTTTGGTTTTCTTAATGTAGTGGAGCATCATATCTTCTTTCGCCCAGCCACAAATGTTCATTAAATCTCTATTAGAAATCTGACCGAACAAATTAGTAGCAAATGATCTTCTGCAAATGTGAGAGCTTACAAGCTTGTATTTTTTGTACATGCCTTTCACTTTTCTTTTGTCTTTAGTTTTCTGATCCACTACAACCAAGCCACCTTTAATTTTCTGATCAATCTCAGCCAGCATACAGATGATTTTAATTTGTTCATTAAAATGCTTGTTACTGCTCTTAACAGGAAGGTTTCCGTGGCGTTTTTTTATAACAGATTTTACTTGTGGATGCAAAGGAATTGTTACCCAGGCTCCGGTCTTCTGTGTTTTTATTTTGATATATTCTTCGTCGATGTTTGAAATATCAAGGTTTTTATTAAAGTCTGAAATACGAAGCCCAGTCCATAACCCTATAATCGCGTTATCTCTTATGTTGTCAAGACTTTGGTCGTGAGATAAGTCAAGGTTGTAAATAGCGTCAATCTCCTTTTCATTTAGATATGGATGAGTAGTATCATCGTCTTCTTTTTCTACAAAAACACGGTCAAGATAGGTAGGGTCTGTTTTAATTCCTTCTGTTTTTGCTCTGGCCAAGAAGAATTTCGCACGAACAAGATGTCTTTTTGTTGTACTTGTGGCGTAATTCTTACTTGTCATAAAAGTTGTAAGGTTATCCAAGACTTCATTTCCTAAGTCCTGAATTTTGTAGTGCTTACTGCCTTCAAACTCCCTCCATATTTTTACAAACGACTCGTATTGTGATACTACACGATTACTTAAGCTTTTATTTTTTTCGGTCTTCCATTTTGAAGCCTTATTTTTTATCCACCAATCAGCAAAATCAGAATAATAAACGAAATGTTTCTGGATCGAGAGTTTTTTCTCCTGCTTTGGGCGGTCAAAAAACGTGCTGACCGCATCGCTTAGCCAACTCTTATCTATTATGTCGCCAGTCATAAAAGAATCATTGTACGCTTCTAAGACGTGCACTTTAAGCTTTTCAAATTTGGCTTGTTTTTTTACTCGATCCTTAATTGTCGATAGGTTTTTAAAATTAGCCTTCTTATTATCCCATTTCGAGGGATCAACTCCTAAATTTGTGGAGCAGCTAATATCAAAATTTCTACCGTTTATAAATCGAATATAAAGAGTAGAGGGGTTTTTGCTTCCCTTTACTAGAAGTTTTACTGTTGCCATTTCCCGTGGTGTTAAGTTATTGTTCTGTTTAAAATACTGAGCATCCTGAACCGCATGCATCTTCAAGGTCAAATAAATCACTCTCGTATACATACTCATCAGTAGCTCTTGTGAATGGCTGCTCTGCCATTTTTACTAAATCCTCTATTGTGTTGTAACCTCTGTAAAAACTCATATAACCATTACTTTCAAGCAGTTCATTGTAACTGGGAGAAGTAGGCTTAGGAGTAGTGCCGTATTTTTCTATCATTCTGCTCCACCACTCGCCCTTCTCAGGCTCTTCTTCCAAAATAGTCATAAGCTTTCTGTTCGATTTCTGAAAGCATAAATCACAGTTACCTTTAAAAGCTGGTATATCAATCTGAATAGGCTGATTATTCCAGAACTTATTTCTTTCTTTAGTTGTGATTTGATTATCAATTAACGGGTAGAAAACATTATTCGTTTTATAATCTTTTCTTACTCTGTCAATCTCATCGGCTCTAATACCAACAGCTATCGAGTAATTTCCTTTGCCAAAAATATCATCTGCATATTTTTTTAAGGGATCAAGCTTCATATCTCGGTTGCACCACTTGTTATCCTTAAATGGTATTCCTAACTTCTTAATTCCAGACTCAAATATTTCACCGTCTCTTTTTAGATTTGCATAATTTACAACATGGTAACTCGGCCCTCTTCCGTTTTCGTGAAACTCAGCCTCTATCCAACTCAAATCTAAGCCAAAATACTGATCGCACTTATGCATAAAATCCAAACTTTCAGGTCTTTCTTTAGAAGTATTTGCCATTGCACAAACTATGTTGTGATCAGGAAACCATTCTTTAATTTTAATAGCCATCATAACGCTAGAGTAGCCTGCTGAAACGCTGCAAAAAATATTTTTATTGTCCTTAAACTTCATCTCTGAATATATTTTTATTCATTGTCTTCATTAATTATAGTTTCTGATTCAAAGTCATACTAAACATCTTCCCGATATTTTCCCGACGTATTTTACGTGGCATTATATCTAATAGTACAAATGTAGAAATAAAAAATGGATTAATATTAATTTAGTGTATAAATATGTATAAATATAGTATATGCTCTAATTCCCTCCGCGGTCGCTAAGGAATAAAAAAAAACCCCAGTAAACACTGGGGTTTTGTGGTTTTTATACTTAATTTTCCCGACATCTTCCCAACATTTCACCGTCTTCGTGAACGCTTGACTGCTACCACGTTAAATAAAGCGATCACTTCATCAAGGCTTACGGTGTAGTCTTCGTAGAGTTCATTCAAACTGTGTAATGTTAGCTTAGCAGTCTTTAAATTGTGGTCTATAATTCTTTTTACTACCACTCCACGATCGCGATGTGCAATTACGAAATCCCAGCTATTAATGTGTATTTTATTTTGCCAGTGATGTTTCTGGACTTCCCTGCATAACAGAATATCCCTATCTAAAATAGCTTCAGATGGATTTGAATTATTCATACTATCCCCTTCAACCTCAAAAGAAACATAGTTTCCTTTATATTCTCGATCTACTTCCCAAGGTATTATAGGTAGCTCTTCGATATACTCTTGATCTCCCCAGCCAGAAAGAAATCCTGCCTTAGCCCTTATGCTTATTAAAGGAACCAACTTGACTCCGTTATTGGTGTTAAAGTAAGCCTCCGGAACTGAGTTGTTAAAAGCCTCATTATACATCTGCTTTAAGATTTTCTCTTTAGTTCCAGGCACGACTTTACCTTGTTCATAACTAATAATTGTTCTTTTTGAAACGCCAAGTTTGTTTGCAAACTCGGTCTGATTAAGCTTTAACGCTTTCCTGATTTTTTTGATTTGTTCCCCGTCCATAAGTTAAAATTAAAAAAAAGTGAAAATTTGCACTATTACATATCAATTAAGTGCAATATTTTACTATTTTTGCCACGTATTGATATATTATGATGCATAACGAAGTTAATGTAGTGAAATTTTTCATATAAACAAATGATTATGAGTTTAATAATGATTTTACAGTACGGTAGAGGTCCAGGAAAGCATACTCCAGCATGCGATAATCCTAACCCACCGCCTTGGTGTCCAGACTACGAACCTGCTACAACAATAGCTTCATGGTCTTACTATATAGCTATCGGAATTTTTATTGTAGCGCTAATTTATTTCCTCTATGTAGCCTGCTTAGCCTTTAATGAATATTACTTAAAGCCGAAGAGACAAAAAAAATGGCTAGAGAAAAAATACTCAGAAAAAGAAAATAATTCTAATTAATAATAAACAATGGGAAACACAACAATTCAATTACAATCACTACACTTAAGGTACTTTAAATCTTTTCGAGATTTTAAAATCAACTTTAAAAACGACGTTACAACTATCGAGGGAGATAATGGAACAGGTAAAACAACTATTTCTGATGCTTTCTTCTGGTTGTTTTTTGGAAAAGACACCAACGACAACAGCGATACAAAGTTTAGCATAAAAACAATAGATGCTGCTACTGAAAAAATTATTGATCGAGTAGATCACAGCGTTGAAGCAGTGCTCCTTATTAATGGAGAAAGAACTACAGCCAAACGAGAGCTTATAGAAAAGTGGACCAAGAAAAAAGGTGCTAGCGAAAAAGTGTATTCTGGTAATGTAACCAAATATTACTGGAATGAAGTTCCTCTTACTCAGAGAGACTACATGAGCAAGATTAATCATTTTATATCTGAGGAAGTATTTAAACTCATAACTGATCCCTATAAATTTAACTCTATGCACTGGGAGAAAATGAGAGAGGTGTTGACTCGACTTGTAGATAATGTATCTAATCAGAAAGTAGCCGAAGGCAATAAATCGTTTCAGGATTTGCTCGGTAAGCTTACTAATAAAACGTTTGATGAGTACAAAAAGCAAATGAAGCACACTCTTAAGAAGCTTAAGGAAGATAATGAAGGAATCCCTATGCGTATAGATGAGCAGAAAAGAGGCATGCCTGAAAGTGAAGATTTTGATGCTATTGAGGCTGAAATTGAGAGTAAGAAAAAATTATTAGAAGTAGTTGACGACAAAATTTCTGACAAAAATAAAACAGCTCAAAATTTACATGATGAGTATGATAAGCTCAGAAAAGAAAAAACTTCTCTCGATCTAAGTAATGACAATATCTATTCAGAGGTTCAAAGAAAAGTAAACGAATCATTAGCTGAGAATGAAAACCCAGTCGAGAAACTATCGAAAGGAATTAAAGCTGCTGAAGACGATCTGAATAAATATTCAAGAGCCGTAAAAAATATCGAAGCTGAGATTTCTTCTGATAAAGCTAAGCTTGAAAAAGTTGAGAAACAAAAGCAAGAAAAATCACAGGAATGGGATAAAGAGAACGCTGCTGATATAAATTTTGAAGAAGGAGATTTCGCTTGCCCTACATGTAAAAGACCTTTGGAAGCAGAAGACGAGGAGAAGGAGAAGGAAAAAATGAAGACTGACTTTATTGAAGACAAGAAAACAGCACTTGCTTCAATAAATAAAGAAGGACTTGCATTAAAAAACCAAGCAGACTCTCTTCAGTTGTCAATTAAAGAGAATAAAAAAAGACTTGAAAAAGGTAATGCTGAGATCGAAAAATCCAAAACCGTAAAGGCCAAGCTAGAGAAGTCGCTTGCACAAGCTAAAGAAGAAGTCCAGACAACACCAGATAAAAAAGAGATGATTAAAGATTCTCTTAGGAAAAACAAAGAATACATAGACAACCAAACTCGGATTTTAGAAATAGAAGAGCAGCTTCAAAATCAAGAAGGTGTTGATGTTAAGTCGTTAAAGGAGGACAGAGATGGTTTGCTTGAAAAAATTTCTGACTTAAAAAAATCACTGGACGACAAGTACAAAATTGAGAGCATTAATAAACGTGTAACTGAATTAATGACTGAAGAGAAACAAAACTCTCAACTCGTAGCGGATGCAGAGCGTGAGCTTAATACTCTTCAAGAGTTTGAAATCACTAAGATGAACTTAACTGAGGAGTCGATCAATAGTAAATTCGACAAAGTAACTTTTAAAATGTTCAACGAATTAGTTGACGGCACTCAAGTTCCTGATTGCATCTGCCACTACCAAGGCGTGCCCTTCCAAGACGTAAATACAGCTTGGCAGATTGTCGCTGGACTGGACATCATTAATACCCTATGTGATCACTACAGTACACAAGCGGTAATTTTTATAGATGGTGCTGAAAGTATCACTGATATTCCAGAAACAAAAAGTCAGCAAATAAGATTGCAAGTAAAAAAAGGAGTTAAATCACTATCAATTAAATAATCATGACAAAAAACACAATCAACTTATTAAGAGACGAATGTTACCTAGCTTCTGTAAATGCTGGTTGGCATACAGATTTAGAAACAGGAGAGCTCAAAGAGAGAAACAAAGGTGAAATGCTTTGCCTAATTCATAGCGAAATATCAGAAGCTATGGAAGGAGAGCGTAAAGACCTTATGGATGATCACTTACCACACAGGAAAATGAGTGAGGTAGAGTTAGCTGATGCCGTAATCAGAATCATGGACTACGCAGGCCGATTCAATTACGATATTGGAGGTGCTATTGAAGAGAAGCTTGAGTACAACAGTAAAAGAGCTGATCACAAGCTTGAAAACAGAACTAAGAACGGAGGTAAAAAATTTTAATCTAAATCAATACTAAATTTATGAGTACAGAAACAAAAAAAACAACAGAAGTTGCTAAGAAAAAACAGACAGACATCACTAGCACTGTTTTGAAGAAAGTAGAAGCCTTTCAGCAAGCTGGTGAGCTAAGACTTCCTAAAAATTACAGTCCAGAAAATGCTTTGAAATCTGCTCAACTAATGCTGTCTGAAACAACAGACAAAAACGGTAAAGCTGTTATGGAGAGTTGCAGCAGAACAAGTATTGCTAACGCTCTTCTTAAAACAGTTGTATGGGGGTTATCTCCAAACAAAGGCCAAGTATATTTCATTCCTTATGCTGGTAAACTAGAATGTAGCGTATCGTATACTGGAAACATTGCTATCGCAAAGAGATACGCAGGGCTTAAAAGAATCAAGGCTAACTGCGTAATGAAAGGTGATGATTTCGAATTTGAAGTCGATAATGAAAGTGGTAGAAAAAAAATAGTTCATCACAAACAGACACTTGAAAGTATTGGTTCTGAAAAAATAGAAGGAGCATACGCTGTTTACGAGCTTGAAGACGGCACAATAGATGTGGAAATAATGAGTTTTTCACAAATTTCAAAGTCCTGGGATCAAAGACAAGGCAATGGCCTTAGCCCTGCTCATAAAAACTTTCCAGATCAAATGGCTATGAAAACTGTACTCAACAGAGCATGTAAGCTGTTAGTGAGAACGAGTGATGATAGCATCCTATATGATGATGAGGACAAAAACATCGACCACACCAAAGAAGACGTTAAGCACGACGTTAAGCAAAATGCCAACAAAGACACTATTGATATTGACGATGTGGAATATGAGGAAGTAGATGACGAGGTTAAATCATCTGAAAAAACTCCAGAGAGTAAAGACAAGACCTTTGAAAAGCCTGCTAAAGAAAAATCTGAAAATCAAGAAGATCCGAATCAAGCGAAAGCATTTTAATTTATGGAGTTAGTAGTTATAGGCTCTGGAAGCCAAGGGAATAGTTACATTTTAAGAAACGAAACTGACACTCTACTTATTGAGCTAGGCGTAAATTTTAAGCGAATCAAAAAAGCGCTTAACTTTAATATCATTGATGTGGATGGAGCTATTGTAAGCCACATACACAGCGATCACGCCAAGTCAATAAAGGAGGCTGTTGAATGTGGTATTGACGTGTATTCCGGAGCCGAAACTATTAATGCAACAGGAATCAAAAGTCATAGGCTTAAGCCTGTTGAATCTAAGAAAGCGTATAAGGTAGGAGCTTTTAAAATAATGCCTTTTGATCTGCGACACGACGTTCCATGTTTAGGCTTTCTAATAAAACATGAGGATTGCGGTAAGGTTGTATTTATTACAGACACGTACTATTCTCCTTTCAAGTTTGCTGGAATTAACCAGTGGATTATCGAAGCTAATTATAGTCAAGAGATATTGGACGGGAAAGACGGTTACGGAAGCTCTAAGACATTCTTAAGAAACAGAGTAATGACTAGCCACTTGAGTATAGAAAACTGCTTGAGCCTGCTAGAAGTAAATGATTTAAGCCAGACTAACAACGTTTTACTTACACACCTTTCAGACAGTAATAGTCATGCAGATCAGTTTAAAAAATTAGTAGAAAATCAAACTGGTAAAAATGTTTCTGTTGCTGAAACAGGACTCACAATACCATTCAAAAAAAGACCATTTTAAATGTCAAAAATAAAAGCAAGTGATCTCGTAGAGATTGATGAGGACTTCATACAAAAAGTTGCTGATCAACTAAAAAAGAAAAGAGAGCAAAGTGAAATTGAAAATCCTTACTACACTACAAATGAAGTAGCTAAGATTTTGAAAAAAACTAGGCTCACCATTGTAAGATATATTAACAGCTATCTTGATCCATCCAGATATCCAAACACTCAAAGACTAAAAGCAGTAAAAGGAGGTAAAAGCTGGTTGATAAAAAAATCAGACCTAGAAGCTTATTTAGAAAACCCAGAAAACCCAGAATATGATGAAAAATAGATTTTATGTTACAGATAAGGACTTATTTGAAGTTGTAACCACTCTACACAACAAAGGATTTGCTATGCTTCCTAACTGTTTTACAGAAAAAGATCAATCTAAAAAGAGTTTAATCATTAATACTAAAGACGAAACTTTCTGGAAGGTTGATGTGCCAGCTTATAGGCAAACCTTAAGCGTAATAAGCAATCATTTTAATGAATTAATATACCCTTACGATCCTGAAGAAATATTCAATAATACTCAGGATCAGCCTTCTGAAGAATCAGCAATTAAAAATAATGATGGACTTATAGATGATTTTGCGAAGAGCGCATTACAAGGTGAATTAGCCTCAATGTCAGACGATACAGTTTTCGATATTAATGTAATAACAGGAAGAGCTTATAAACTAGCAACTAGTATGCTTGCTTCAAGACAAGAATATTTTAAAAATCAAAAAAGACAATAGATGGAATTATCAGGAATTATAAAAGTAATAGGAGATACAAAAGCTTATGGCCGTAATGACTTTCTTAAAAGAGAGGTAGTGATTACTACCGAAGAACAATATCCTCAGTCGATTATTATTGAGTTTGTAAAGGATAAATGTGCTTTGCTAGACAGATTTGCTGAAGGTCAACGTGTCGATATAGGAATCAATCTAAGAGGTAGAGAATGGGTGAGTCCTCAAGGGGAGACAAAGTATTTTAATACAATACAAGGCTGGAAAATATTTGCTAGCAATGATACTCCTCAACAGGAGCCAGAACCTCAAAACCAAGAACAAGAGCTTCCTAACGAACCAGAACTACCATCTGATGAAGAGGAAGAAGATGATTTGCCATTTTAATATAAATAAGTATAAATATTATATGTTTCAGAATGAAGTTGAAGAGTTTAAAAGTAAAAGTAATAATTGGCATAACGATCCCTTTTTTATGGTAGCTCCACACCTAACTGACACCAACATACAGTACGTGTACAGAAGGCTGAGCCCTACTTCTTATAGAGAAATAGAAGTCGTGATAAAAAGAGGAATAATCAAACCCGAAAGCAAGCTCACAAAGTCTGAAACAGAGTACTTTGAAAAAAATTTGCTATAATTTTTATACTTTTATTATACGTACTTATATTTTATTTATATATTTGTCTCGGCATGACATTATATAAAAACATTTTCAGGGATCAAACCCGGACAATCGCCCGTACCTACCTCTTGTGTCATGCCAGATTCAAAATAGTACGGGCTTTTTTGTTTTCTAATATTAATAAAACCTCGCGATACCAGGTTAATCGCTAATATAATTATGGGAAATTTTAAAGTAGGTGAACTGTACGATGAGTCGTTCAGAAAATTACAACCAAAAGACAGACACGACAACCTCGCTAGCGTATGCTATGAGGAAGCTCAAAAGAACTACACTAAAAACCTTACTGAAGAAGAGGTGCTTGATCGTAAAGAAGAGTACGCTGAAATGGGTTTAGTGATTTCAGAAATGGAAGATGAGAAAAAAAATTACTTAGAGGCTTTCAAGGAACGCATGAAACCTAAGAAAGAAAAAGCTCAAGAACTTCTTAGCTCTATCAAGTTTAAATCAGAGCAGCGTTTTGGAAATGTTTACAGTGTAGACGACCAAGAAGAAGGTATGATGTACTTCTTTGATGATAGTGGTTACTGCGTTGACGCTAGGCCGTTAACCCGAGACGAAAGACAAACTAGAATCAAACAATTAAACAATTAATTATTATGGAAATCGAAAGAATAGCAGAAGAAGCTTTTAAAAAAGAACAAGGAAGTATTATTGTCTTAACTGGTGAAGCTCCAAAGCAATACAACCCTGAGCCAGTTACAATAAATGGAAATATTGATGCTCCTTCCAGATTTGTTGATGGTAAAAATAAAGAGTTTGAAAAATCACAACGTCATTGCATGGTTTCAAAAACGGACGGAAAAATTGTACTAATCTTAAACGAACAATCAATAGTAAACCGATACACAATTCAAGGTAGAATCAGTATTGGAAAGAAATTTAAAGCTCTTGGAATAAATCAAGATAATGTTGCATATAGCCCTGAAGAGCTTGCAAATAAGTTTAAGCTACTCAGAGCCATGTTTAAAAACAACATGGAGCACGCTTCGATATGCAGTACGCTAAGAAACCTTAAAGCTAAAGTTAATAGAGATATTGATAATCAAGACGACAGGAAAGGCAATGTTACCACAAACTTTAAACAAACTGTTGAAAGCAACATGCCAGATGCAATCACTTTAAAACTTCCTCTTCTCGAAGGCGAGGATCCAGTAGAAGTTGAAGTAAACGTAGTGTTGGAAACCAATGGTGCTACTGATATTCTTTGCTACCTAGAAAGCATTGACGCTGCTGAAATTATTGAAAAACTTTTTGAACAAAGAGTTAATCAAGAAGTAGAAAAACTTAAAGATTTCGTTACGATTATAGAATGCTAACAAATAGGCCTGCCCCACGGTAGGCCTTCATTATTCCATCTAATTATGTTAAATATCAACACGAGTACAATTACAGACACTGTTGAGATTGCTGAGCTTGGAAACAAAACACACGCACAAATACTACAAGAGCTTCGGGAAACTCAAAACAAGATTGCAACCAAAGACTACAGAAACCTTTGGAATATAAGTAGATACAAGGATAGCCTCGGCAGGAAATGTATTATGTATAACGTAACCAAGAAAGGCTGGCTTCTCTTACTTAAAAACTTTGAGGCTAATACAAGGCTTGAGATGATAGATAAATGTATTGAGGATGAGAATAAGCTTCAAACCAAATTAAGAACACAACAAGTCATGGCTGAACGCTTATGGGATGCCTCTGACAGAAAAGATTTATACAGAAGAATATGAGTAAAGATCCAGCATTTTTATTGTACAGTCAGGCTTTTTATGAGAGCACAAGATTAATGATGCCAGAAGAAAGAGCTTGCTTTTTAGACCTACTAATCTACCAACATCAGAATGGAGAAATACCTATAGATTCGTCAAGAATGCACCTTTATTGTACGGGTGTAACTAACGAGGTGGTTAACCAAGTGCTTAACGAAAAGTTCACGAAGACAGAGACGGGATGGATCAATAAAAAGATGAGTAGCGTAGTTGAAGATCGTAAAAAATCGAACCCAAAAAAACGCGCTTATTCCACTTTGGCAGGGCTTTTATCGTCAAATAGTTTAACTAAAACTCAGGCTGAAAAAATCAAAAAAGAGTTCAACGTTGAAGATTTTTCTGACCTACCTATTGATGAATTAAAATCAAAAGTAAAGGAATGGTTTTATGGTGTTGTTAACCGCTTTGTTAACAATAATAAAGATAAAGATAAAGATAAAAGTAAAGATATAATTAAAGCTAAAGATGAAAATAAAGAAGAAGTGGGAGCCAGAAAATTTGATTCGGCTGATTTCAAAAACATTTTAGTCGATTTAGGAGCAGATGAAGAGCACGTCGAAGACTGGTTAGTAGCCAGGAAGAAGAAGAGAGCTTCTAACACAAAGACGGCTTTAAAACTTTTTATAAACGAATGCAGTAAGCACAGTTATCCCGTTCACAAAGCCGTTAAAGACTGCGCTGAGAATAGCTGGTCCGGCTTCAGATACGAATGGGTAAATAATTTAAAACAAAATCAATCACATGGAAACCAAAGTAACAGTAACAAACAATCAGGTTCAACAGATTTCACGAAAATCCTCTCAGGAATTGATGCAATGTATGGCGACCAATGATTTTCATTCTTTTGTTGCTATAGAAGGGGATATGACAGTTTTAAAAGCCTTGAAAGGTGTTCAGTTGAGGAAACTAAAAAGTCAAGTCAGCAAAGTCAATGTAATAAAATCACTATCGTTTCTCATCTCGAATTTCAATAATAATTTTAATGCTAAAGGCAAGCTTAACGAAGAGCAAATTATAATACTAGCTGGCGATCTTTTCGACAGATTTAGTTACGAATCTATGGAAGATGTAATGCTGATGTTCAAATACGCCAGACAAGGAAAGATTGGAGATGGGAGAGATTATAAGCTGGATAGTCAGACCGTATTTCACAAGTGGGTTCCTGAATATTTAGAGCTTAAAGCTTCTGAAAGAGAAACTATTCACCAACAGAGAAAAAGCCAAAAATCTAACGTTACATCTTTTGAATGGAAGAAGGAGGACCTGGAGAAATTTAAAGTTGCAAAGCAGCAGAAGAATCCAAATAAAAATCTAGGCAAAAGGATTAAAGATGTTTTAGCAAAGCCAGAGGATGAAGCTATAAGCAAATCTACTGATCAAATTTCATACAATAAGCTGGCATTTTACAATCAAGCTAAAAGCGACGTGAAGAATCAACCAGAAGAGAATCTGAAGATTTATCTCAAGGCTGAAAAAAAATCAGTTATACCAGACGATGTGATGATTGGTATAGTTGAAGAAGAGCTTAGTTTAAGGAAAAAATCTAAAAAGAAACAGGCATGATTTTTTTCCAGAGTATACTATTCTAATTACAGCAGCTTTTTCTTTTATAAAAATCAACAACGTGATGAATACGAAAAGCGAATACCCAGTAAGTAAACGCTAATTAAGCCACAATTACAATTAAAACAGGACCGGTAAATAACCTGGTCCTGTTTTTTTATTCTTCTAAGAGGTCTTTATTTTTATTCTTAATAATCTGATTAAAGTCTCGAACGTTATATAAGTAATCGAGTTGTATTTTAGATTTTTTCTCTTCTTCATTATACTTTAAATCAACGTCATTAATCTTACTAATTACACTCTGTTCAGTAATTTCTTTAAGAGGAGGAATAATCCCAGCCATTAAAGCTTTTACATCGTCTTTAGATATTCCACTTTTTTTATAAGCCCTAAATATATCTGCTTCCGAAACGCCAAGCTTCCGGGCTCCTTTAACTCCAATCATTAAGCTCTCTGCCATTTCTTTGTTGGCTTCCTCGTATTCACTTACAGCTTCATTTATTCTCAAACCATCGAGTCTTCTGTTTGATTTAAAAACACTCGTGATATCTTTTTTCTTTTCGTCAAAAGTGTTTTTGTTTTTGTAACCAAGAGAAGTCATTCCGGCAGCGTAATTCATTGTAGTAAACCTGAACCCCATAAGTCCAAGCAAAGCATCTGTATTAGTGTACTCTCTACCGTAAGAGGTAAACTTATCTCCAAAAAATTCAGGTCTTATATTGTTAGCTCTAGCAAATTCAGTAACGTTTGCATAAGCTCCAGGGCCAGCATTTTTCATGTAGTGCTGAAATACTTTATCTGGATTATTAAAGACTCCATCTATTAAGTTTTCACCCTCATAGATTCTACGATCATAAACGTCTCGATTGAAAAATAATTCATTCATTGTTTTAAAACTTATATCAAATCCAATATAAGGAGACACAGCTTCTTTTAATGATTGAGCAATGTTGTCTTCAACATCACGGCCTTCTCTATCGTTCAGTAAAGTTCTTAATGGCTTCAGGTAGACTTCGGACGGAATCAATGCGGTTGCATCCATGAATATTGGTTGCTCATTTTCATCCTTTCCAAAGTACCATAGCAAACTATTGGTTTGATAAGACGGCAGCATATCTCTGATCTTATCATCATCATCATCGTCAAATCCCATCAAGCTTCTGGTTAATTGAGCAGCTCCTAAGTGAAATGAGTTTGCGATTATAAAACCAGCAGCCTGCTTAGCTGCCATAGACTTTCTTCCTGCTTTAATATCTTCTCTAAGGTACTTCATAGTATTAGCAGAAGTTCTTACGGCCTCATAAGGAAAGGAAACGAACGTACCTACAAGAGGAACCCTCCTTAATCTCTGTATGTTTTTAGGGAGCATGGAATATGTAGGAAAAGTATCTCTAATTCTTTGAGCTGCCTTAGCTTCAGCGTCAGCAGTACTCATCCCAGATTCCTCATATCTTTTTTTGTAAGAATAATATCCAAGTACTTTGTAAAAATCATCACCCAGAGCATAAGCTTTTTTTACTGTATTAAAGACTCTCTTTCCAGTACTTTGATTTGAAAGTCTTTCCAGATCAGAAGTAAAGTCATTCATGGTTTCCATAACCTCTCTGGAGACAGCGCCATCACCTAAGACTCCAAACTCAAATAGCTTATCGGTTTCTGATTTCAGCTCCCCTCTACTTTTTTTAGAGCCCCATGACATACTTAAAGAATCTTTCATTTTACTTGGATTTGATGCGAAAAAGAATCCAGCATTTATACCTAATACCATACCACTGTAAAAGTTTCTTAAGGTAGTTGTCGGGCTCAATACAGTTTTACCAAGCTTAGTGAATGCAGCAAAGGCTACCCAGCTCTTGTAAAAGTCATTCTCAATAGTAGACAAAGGCTGTAAGTCTTTTATCGCATCAGCAAGTTCTTGCGGTACGTATACACCGCTTAATCCACTCCAAGCTTCATTATCTGAAGTAAGCTTAGTATATCCGGCCTGAGCCTCATAAGTTCCTTGTCCGGTACTTAGTAAGTGCTCACGCATTGTGTCTTGATAATCTGCGGAAGCTAAGTAATTACTGATTTTAAAAACAGTTGAAGCGTAGTTGAGCATTGGATCTTTTGACTCACCTAACAGCTCTCTAAATACTTGAGGTATTTTATCGTTTCTTTTTTTGAAAAATGGCGCCTTTTTTTCTCCTTGTAATGCAGAGGAAAGTAGGTCGCTTTCATTTTTTAAAGATTCTAAGTATTTAAACACTCTCCTCCTAGCGTCTGACTCTTTTATTTGAGTACCAAACAAATCAGCGCTCTCATCCATAAGATACTGTACCGCGTTATCTATACGCCTACGCCCTTCTTTGTTCACATTCTTGCCGGTTAGCCTTTCAAGATATTTGGGATCTTTAAAAGCGTCGTATGATCTGTGTAGATATTCTCCTTTGTTTGCTCTGATTGTTTCTTGTAAAGCTTTTACTCTCTCAATGGCATCATTAATAGAAGATTCGGCAGCGCTTCCTTCCTCTGCTTCTTCCAGCTTTTCTTCTAAGTCAGATTTTTGCTGCTCAAGTTTATCATCGAGTTTACCTGAAAGATTGTCAACTCTGTCTCTAAGAGCGTCAATCTTTTGTTTCTGCTCTTTACTCAAGAAAGAAACATCAGCTCCTTCAGCGCCAAGTAGATAATCGTTTACGGCTTTAGCGTTATCATTGAAGCTATTAGTATTTTTACCTTTGGAAGATTTAGTAATGATCTTTTTAAGTTCTGAAAGCTCATGCTCAAGTGCATTTGTGGCAGCACTCATTTCAAAACCAAGCGATCTCATAATTTTACCAATCTCTTTAGATGCTCCTGCGTTTGTTTTAAACGTTTGATTCCAGAATCTTCGAGTTCTTCTTTGAATCTCGTCTAAAGCTTTAACTGGACCACCCTCTCCAAGAGAAGAGTCTCTTACTTTATTTCGTGAAGTAACACCCATGGCCTGAACTTCTCCGTCGGAGTTTTGTTCTGGCTGATCAGTATTTAATCGTTCTGTTTTTGCTGGCGATCCTTCAGGTTCTTGTATGCTTGAAGAGCTGCTTTCTGATTCTCGGTTAGTTTGCCCTTCCAGTTCAGCTTGGGTTCTTTCTTCTGTTGTTCCGAATTTGTCTTCATAATATTCTAGTTTTTCTTGATAAGTAAGTTCTTCTAAATAGGAGTCTTCTGCCATTTGAGACTCAACTAAGGATAATTCTTCACTTGATAAAGAACCTAAAAAGGCATTAAGCTCCTGTTCACTTTGCTGAGAATCAAGATCCTCTTGTAAAGATAATATTTCATTTTGAATTTCAGAAACGCTTTGTTTCGTTCGCAGTATTTCATTTATAGCATCTCGAATTTCTATCTGGTCCATTTCTACATCAGAGTCATCTGAAATATTTTCTGAAGCTCTCTCTACGCTTGGTAGTTCATTGTCTTTTTTGAAACTAGTAGCCCACCTAACTTCTCCCTGGCTTAATCCACTTTCTTTTTGTGCTGAAACTGAGTTTACATTACCTCCAGAGGCGAAATAATTTAAAGCAGCTTCGTATGGTGTTGTTGGAACGTAATTATCAATAGCTTTAAAGATTTTAGCTTTATTACTTTCACGCCTCTGGTTTGTAGTTAGCTCTCCTAGAGCCTCTGCTTCTATTCGAGAATAGTTAGAATTAGGACGTAATGATGTTCTTCCTGTTCTTTTACTTTTACGTTCAACAAACTTAGAAATTTCTCGACCATCTTTAGCGCTTCTTATGTTTACTACATTACCTTCCGCGTTGACATCAACATCAAATTGACCTTTTACGCCTTTAGGGTTAACTTTTTTAGTAGTAATTTTAGGCTGAGTAGTCTCTGTGTTTTTATTTACTTCAGTCGTTCCTTGACTTGTTGTATCGTCAACGACGGGCTGTGCCTCTTGTCTTTTTTGTGTGTTACCACCCTCGATAACGTCAGGTCGAACGCTTCCATCAGTATCAGTATTTCCTTCCGGTGTTGCTTCATTGGTTTTTTTAACTTCTTGTAACTTATTATTAATAACACTTGCAGCTTCAGCTTCAGTAAATCCATCAGATTTAAATTCATTTTTTACAGAAGACAATAACTCTTTAAAAGAACCTCCTTGCTCAGTAAAAGCTCTTACTGATTCCCTCATTTTTAAACCATCAGCATACCACGTGGACGGGTTGCCAAAAAAAGAATTTTTAAAATCAGTCTTAGCTTCTATCTTACTTACACTATTACTATACTTTTTAACTATTTCTTTAGTCTCATTTGCATCTCGTTTTTCAATAAACGTACCGTAATTATTAGGCATACTTTTATCTTTTTCAAGTAAGTTGTCAACTACACTTACAATTTCGCTAAGAGGAGCGTTTAAAACACTTCGCCACTCCCTTTTTTCAACTTCCTTTTCAATCTTATTAAATCTGTTTTCTAAGTCATAATCCTTGTTGTCTTCTATTGAAAACATTTCATTTTCTAAATCTTCCGTTGTTTTGGATGAAAAATCTTCATCTACTTCTTGCGTTTGACTTGCTCTATCTTCCTCTCGTAATATCTCTTGCTGCGTTTCTTGCGTGGTTTGAGTTTCTGTTTCTTTATTAGGTTCAGAGTTGGTTGGTTGGTTGTTATTTGTCTTGGGAGTTTCTGTTTCAACTTCTACTTCGTCCTGGATATTTTCAAGCCTATTGTTTATTTCATTTATCTCAGCTCTCTTCTTTTTGACTAGAGCAGGATCCTTGCCTTCGATCTGTCTTTCAATTTGACTCTTACGTTTTATAAGATTAGCTGCTTTTACTTTCTGATCCTTAGTTAAATCTAAGTCTTGTGTCTGATCATAGTAGCTCTTGACCTCATTAAAAGTGTACATTCTAGTCTTCATCTCTGCTTCAGAAATCTCACCATTCTTGACCATTTTAGTCAAATCTCTCTCAAGGAACTTTTTAGAATATGATCTGCCAGCTATGTCAAGTTTTTCACTATCTATATCAGCATCACCCTCAAACATCTTACTTAAGCTTTCGTATGATCCCCCTGAAATATCTTTATCTAATCTTTTAGCTTCGGTAAACTGTCTAGCCATCTGGCCTCCTGTACCTGAGCCTGCCAATCCGGAACCCATTGTTCCTCCAATAATAAAAGCATCAACCATTCTAGTCATAACTTCTTGAAAAGCATCTTCTTTTCCAGAAACTAAATTATCTATTAATGAATTAGCGATCTCTGCGGAAGCTTCAGATCCTCCTTCCAGAAAACCATCTTTAGTCATTTTACCTAATAAATCTTTTATTGTCTTGACAGTAGCCTTTGGATGAACGTCGAATGATATTAGAAACTTTTTACCAAGCTTTCCAGATATACTCTCAACTGCTGCCTCAACAGCTCCAGAAAGCACAGCGTTTGTAGAGGTGGCTAACCCTAAGTCTTCACCGTCTTGCTGAAGCTGTTTGCTTTTTTGAGCTGCTGTTTGTACTCCTAGCGTAGTAATTCCTACATAAGGAATCATTGTCTCCATTAAAGCTGGAGTAGTTTCGGCTAAGGCGTTTGCTATTCTTTTTGATGCCTGTCCTACATCTAAATCGAGTATGTCCTCGCCAATAGATTGATCGTATTGCTTAGAAGCTTTTTGCATAAAGTCATGCTCTTTATCAAGCTCTTCTGCAATTCGTTGTGTCTTCTCAATTCCACCGTCTTCAAAAAACCATTTAGCTACTGGGTGAGCTTTCATAAGTTCAGGCATTTTTTGAAAAGCCTCTTCGGTCATGTCTCTAATGACTCTTCGCCTGCCGTCCACTTCTAAACTATTAAGATTTTCTAACTGTTTCTCGTCTAAGCCGGCAGTTGCTACCTGGTCTAAAATAAAATTAGGTATCTCAAAGATACCTTGCAGTGTAGATTTTTTTCCTTTTTCAAAAGAGTAGCTGAGACTATCATCGTCGGCAGCTTTAGCTTTGACTCTTTCGCTCATTTGTTTTTCATACTCAGGAGAGCCGAACGGTACACCTTCCTCCATAAGTTCAAGCTTAGTCTCGCCTTTAAACTTTTTTACTCTTTCTTCGCTTACGACTGACTCTTCATTTTGCTCTGAAATTTCAGGTTTTGAAGTAACCGAAGAACCATCCTGATTGTCCACTATTGGGAGCTTTTGTTCCAATTCCGAAGCACGTTTTGGATATATAGCACCAGGGCCTTTTTTTTTTACACCAATTAGACTTTGAAAAGAATCCAAGTCTTTTGAATATCCTCTCTTCTGAACTTCAGAGTAAATATCATTAAGAGCATCTTCATCGTTTTGTAGTAAGTTTTTAAAAGAGTCAATGTCTTTCTTGTAACCTTTCTTTTTTGCAATACTATGAGCTGCAACAAGTTCTTTATTTTTAGGATCCGTCATACTTTTGTTTGTTTTCATAATTACTTTTCTCCCCAGTTTACTACGGCTTCTTCTTCGGCTTCAAATTCTGGAACACCATCAGGGAAGGCTCTACTTCTTAAGGTTTCAATACCTCCCAGTGGACCAGCCACCGCAGCTTCGTCTTCTTTTGGGATAGTAACTACTTTTCTTTTATTTTTGGCGCCAGTGGATATTCTGTCTAGTTCTAGTCCGACCTTTTTAATTTCTTTATCGAGCTCTTGTTTTACGCCTTCGCTTTGGGCTGACTCTTTTCTCAGGATAAGTTCTTCTAGGAAGTCTTTCTGTTCTGCCCTGTATGATGCACTCTTCTGATCTTCGTATGAAATATCAACCATCATATTACCCTCTCTGTCGTAGGTAACGTTTTTAACAGTAGCATCTGTAATCACTTCTTCACCGTCTCTTACAGCATCTAATACGATACCGTTTACACCAACACTTTTTGCTTTTGGGTTTATGTTGATGAACTTACTACTCCATACTTCTTCGGAAGGTTTTACTGGCTGTGTTAGTTTGAAAGCAGTTTTTTCTTTTTCACTACCTAATCTATTTTCTCTAATCCTAGAGGTTTGCGCTCCAGAATCAATGCTTTCTTCTTTCAAGTAGTCTGTGTAAGATTTTGATAAGGAAATAAAATCCTGCTCTATTTTTTTAAGATCATCTGGATTTGGAGATTGATAGTTCATTCCGCGCTGTCTCATAAAGCTTATGGCTGCTTCAGTAGGAGCGCCGTTCTGGTCATAAAGTACTTTTTCAGCTCCCATTTTTAAAGCTTCGAACTTTACCTCCTCAACTCTTTTTTCTCCAAATCCACCGTTTGTAACTTCCGTAACGTCGGTTTTTCCTGCTATATCAGCTATACCTTTAGCCATGTTTTCCATGGTGTATTTTTTCTGCCAGTCAAACAACGGCATGCCTTTACTGATCTCATCAAAAGTTTGAACTCCAAGCAAGTCGTTTTTACCGTCTTTATTCTTATCGACAAATGCAACAGTAGGCCTCATTTGCTCATCAAGACCAAGCTCAAATGTTTCAAATCCATTCTGAAAAGTCCTCTCAAGGTCTTGATTTTGCCATGCAGTTCCGCTTTCTTTTGCCTTTTTATAAGCATCCCATTCAGCAGAATATTTTTGAGTAACCAGTTTGTAGTGTTCTGGTAACTTATTTAAGTTGTCAAGCCTTAGCCTGGCTTTAATTTGATCTTCCCTACTAGCGTTAGGATCTTCGAGTATTTTTAAATTAGGAAGGTATTGATCTCTGGCTTCACTAAGCCCTCTTGCAATTACCTCATTAAGAGATTTAGAACCAGTATCGTATGCCTTTCCAGGCTTTACGTACTTGTCATACAGATCCTCTTCTCTTTGTTTTTTAGCTAACTGCTTCTCGTATTGGATACTGTCCTCAACTCTAGCTTCTTGCCTTCTTTTGTACCCGTCATTATTCCAGTATTGAACATCATCTGACAGGCCTTGGGTTGGTGTCAACCTTTGTAATGCAGCGTAATTACCTTGCTTTGCCATTTTCTATAATAAAAATCTATATTAAATACAAATTTAATAGAAAAATAGCATCATTATAATTATATCTCGTATAAATTAGATTAATTTATCTGAGAGGTAAGATTTATTGAGTAGGGCGAATTTTCGCCCTACTGATAAAACAAAAGTTTTTAGTTAATTTCCACTCTTCGGTCAATAGCTCTTCGTCCTTCGTCTATTTTAACAAGTTTATTATCTCGAAAATAATAGAACTTGACATTTTGAGCATTATAACCATATAAAACCCTATAAATAGTCCAGCCATTTTCAAGAGAAACTAATTCTTCGTGCTTAGCTTCTTTAGTAAATTCGTTAACAGTCATACCTGTCACTACCTGTGGAGCTTTGACGGAGTAACAGGAGCTAAATAATAATGAAGCAAATATTAGTGTAATTGTATTTTTATAAAATAATTTCATATTCCCGACTTTTAGTTTAAAGCCAATATACAAAATTATATTTTATCCAAATTGTTTAGGAGCAGCCTCATTATACAGTCTCCTTTCTTCTTGAGTTCTCATGTAATTGCTTATCAAATCAGTTTGTCCAAACTCAGAATTTGGAATCACTCCAGATGTTACTACTGGGGCAGGAGCGCTCATTTGCAATGGGTTTGAAGCAAGTGTGTTTACTTCTGAAGCTTGTGGCATATTTTGACCACCGCCTCCAATATTTCCTTTCGCACCATATCCAATCATACTTATTCCATTAAAAGCGCCTTGTATGCCTGTTTGAATGTTTTGTCTTCCTACGTTGATTTGTTGCCCAATACCATCTAGCTCAGCATTGTCTCTGTTCTCCTGTACGCCTTGGATTCTTTTCTCGTCTCCAGCTCTAGCATAGTCTCTCTTCATTACTTGATTGTCTACATCAAGTTGATTCTGTCTAGCTGCTCTGTTGTTTGATTCTTGGATGCTTGGAAGAGCGCTTAGAACTCCTCTTATACCAGAACCCCTCGCAGCCTGAGTTAGATTTGCAGTAGCCAGGCTATTGTCTTCACGCCTCATGTCAGAGCCCAGTAATGATATAGAAATATCATCGTAAACATTAGTAAGCTCCTGTCTCTCGAATGCGTTCAAAGCTGCTTCTCCTTGTTTCTTATCTTTCATTCCTTGAGCTATTTGAAGTCCTGAGCCTAATAAAGCTGCACCACCCATTACTGCTGCTGAAGTTGCTATTGCCATAACCTATTTTTTAGTTTATACTTAGTACAAATTTAATATAATAATCTGTCGATTAGCGCAGATATTTTACAAATCTACAACGTTTTAATCATTTCACATGTGCCTGTGCTCCCCATTACATAACCGCAATCTTGAAATCGTTTTTTCAAGCCTTGGTTTTTAAGGCTAGTGAATAGAAAAGATTTTTCCATTTTTTTACACACATCTGACATAGTGTTGATAAGTAAATTCAAAGACTCAGTTCGCAATTTTCTATCCTTGATTTCAAAGTTTGCTACAATGTATTCGATCATAGCTCCTTTTGGAACTGTTGTATTTATAATGAATCCAGCGCAAATCTCTTTATCACCATCCACAACCATAATGCCTTGCAAAATTCCGTTAACTTGCGGTAGATAATCAAATCCCGGAGGGGTGAACCTATTGTCTTCCCACCAGTTTACAAGAGTAGGATAGTCTTCGTTTTCAAGCAGTCTGGCTTTTATCATATTCCGCTTTTAATTGCATTAGTTGTTATTGCGAAAAGCTTTGCGTTATCTGTTGATTCGAGTTCTAACGTTACTTCCATGTAGTAGCCCCTTATCTCAGCACCTTCTATTCTAGCCACTTTTCTTACGAAGCAATAAGCATTTTCTTGAGGAGTTTGATTGATTGAGTTAATTGTAATAGTGTCTTTAGTGTATGCTGAAATAACTCCAATTAACTCCGTTTCCTCTCCGTTCACTTGAAATAGAGCATCACCTATATTGGTATTGTCAGGAACCTTACTTACTTTGATTATTGTGGGAGAGTTAATTTGTTCTGAATCTGGCTCTATAAACTCAATAGATCCTATGCCTTGAACATCGCCTCCTCGAAAATTATCTTCTGCTTCAGCTTGTCTTAAGTACGCAAATTCTCTACTCTCTTTAGTTACAAACTCATTGGTTCTCACTGTGCTTTTTACAAAATTAGTTTCTACCGTGGCTTTCCATTTTTTATCACCTTCCAATACTAAGGTTTTATACATTTTGTCAGACTCAGGGCTGTCGTTAAAAACAGTCTTTATTCTTGGCGTATACTGTACTCCGTAAAAGTTACACCTAGTAGGATTCTCTCTGTCGTTGTGTAAGAAGAGTTGCCCGTTTTTAAATGAGTAAAACCTATTATTCAGGCTAGTCATTGAGCCTGGAGTGAATGGCGCCTCTCCTGTCCATCCTTTATTTCTCTCTGAGTAAGTTAATGTCTGTGCCATAATTTAATTTTACTGTCCTGTTCCTGTTGCTATTGCTTGCAAACTTTTTGCGTTAGGAGCCTCTACAAGTTTGTTTTGATTGTTAATTGTTGGCGTGCCAAAAGATATAGTAGCGGTGCTCGATATCATGTCTTGTGAGCCAATATTTAAAACTTGAGCTATACATTGTAATGAAACAGATAGGGATTCTGATGCGGATAAGGTTATATAGCCCTCTATGGTATTGCTGTCTAAATCGCCATTCATGTCATTGCTGTCATAGAATAATTGTGATCCTGAAGTAAGAGTTGCACTTACAAAACTTCCATTCTTATAGAAATCTACCCTAGATGTAGCGATAGTATCTATTGAAGTACTTCTTGATATACCTAAACTTACAGTGAAGTATACCGTAACAATCTCTGAAGGCTCCAGCGATGGATCAGTGGAGAAAACATCTAGCAATATTTTTTCCCTATTATACGCATCAGTACTATTATCATCAACAGGGTTGCTTGTGAGGTTTAAGTTTATGGTTTCTTGGGTTCTTTCTTCTGTTCCAGGATCTTCTGGCTCAGGATCTTCTGGTTTGTTTATGTAATCCCATATTAAATATAAATTTTCATCACCATTAGGCCTGTTAAAATTAAAGTTGCTCTGATAAATAAAGTTTGTAAGCGATACTTGAGTTTGACTTGTAGTAATGAAAGTTGCTTCTGAAATAATTGTCTCTATGTCTTCTGCTAAATAATTATTACTCGTGATTAAGTAGCCTAGCCTGTTGCCTGTTTTAGTGTTAAACTCTCCGGTAGTTGTGCCGTTTTTGTAAGATTGTATGTTTACATTTTTGCCTCGTTCTGGAAACCTTGATGTTCCTTCAAGGCCTTCTGAAACTTCAAACTGACTTAATTCTGAGTTTTCAAACAAATGTTCATCACTAAAAAACGAACTAGCCCCCCAGCGATAACGATTGATTATTGTCTTACTAATATCATTATCATCAGCTAAGACTATACTAATAACTTTCATTGGTATTCCAGTAGGGCAGACGTTAGTTGCTTGTATCGTAGCGGTTTCTGTAACTGGAGTTATCTTTATCTCAATCTCTGTTTTGCTTATATCGTCTCTAGGTATTGTAATGCTAGAACTTGTAGAAACACCGTTTTCTCCATACGTCGTGTTATCATATTCAGCTTCAATATTTACTTCTCCATCGCTTACCTGAAAGTCAAGTATGGTTTCTCCAAGTAAAAAGTTTAGGTTTAAGATAAAGGTGAATGGTTCGTCTATTGTTTTTTGGATAATATTACCGCAAAATGCGTTAAGCGTTTGGTTTATCTCATCTTCAATACTGATTACATACTTTTTAAAATATGGATCGTACCCTCCAATTTTTCTTGAGGTAGGGTTTTCTATAAATAGATTTCTGAAATGAGAAGACATGCCGTAGTTTATCTCTGTTGTTCCGTCAGTAGACAATCTCATAGGTGTTCCTCTTCTGGAGTTCACCCAGCTTACTCGTGTTCCGTCAACCGCTACGCTTTCAGGATTACGTCCTACACCATTATCTCCAGCATAAGGCCTGTAGCTGCCAAGTATCTCAGGAACTTTACTTACGACGCTCTGGCCGTTAGCAGAAGTAATTAAATCTTTACCAAATAAAACATATCCGATTTTCTCTTCTTGGAGTACCAGCAAGTTCCCTTCTCTGGATATTGTCTTCTGTATGCTTCCATACTGCTTATCAAGCTCTTTAAAATTCGCAGTACTTAAGTTAAACTCATTAAGGCCGTTTATATTTGTGCTCTCTATAAATGGTTTGCCATAAGTTTGATCGGCAAACCTCCTTATTTCTTTGTACTCTTCGACGCTTGTAGATGAAGGCCTTGTGTCGATGCTTAGAAAGTTAGTGTTAAACTCGTCTCTAATTCTGTAACTTTCTACGCCATTGCCTTGAGTAAAACAGTTGAAAAAATCCATTTCAACTATTGCAGGCTGACCTGATGCAACAGATTGGTCCTGAGTGTTTCCGATATGATTACCGTCAACAATATCAAAGCATTGCTCTGTTTCGTAGAATATTTCAGTATCAGCTTTTTTCTCAACAGTTTCAAAAACATATTCACCGCTTCCAACGCGAACAATCATACTAGCTCTTACTCGACCTTTACGACCTCTCGTTCCTCCAGAAAGCAAACTTTGCACCTCTAGGAATAGTCTTCCGTTAGGGTTTTCTTCTATACCAATTGTTATTCCTAAAAAAGATATTAGCGTACCTCTTACCATTCTAATATTTGGCAGATAATCGTAATCAAATTCTTCAGATCCGTCGTCTGCTCTCAGGGTTGTTCGGCTAAAAATAGTTTCATTAAACCACTCCTCAATACTTTCATAGTTTCTTTGTGCAAATACTTGCTCATCGTAAAGAATGTTCACCCATCCAGAATCATAATTCCTTGAGCTGTTTATTTTTAGTGTTAATGAAGTTCCTGCTGGAATTGCAATTTCTTCGTAGTTACCATTAGCTTCATTTAAGTCGCTAAACAAAGGCATGTATGTTGTAGGAAAACCACTTGAGCTTCCTATCTCAGGAGCTTCTGTTTCTCTAACCTCAAAATCATCTTTATTCATAGTAAAGTTGATCGGCTTTATCTTCATATAAACGCCTGATCTCTCTATTACATCGTTTCCGTCGGCATCGGTATTGTTAAGTATAAAATCTTTATCTTGACTTTTTATTTCTAACACCTTAATTTTTACTGGTTCTGTAATTATTGCTTGGCCAGCTTTTTTAGCAATTAAGAAATCACCTTCGTTAATTTTATCCTTGTTGTTTCCTTCCAGCTTACACCAAGTATAGAAATTATCCTCATAGAACTCAGTGATGTAAATTGTTTGGTACGATAAAGGATTTGATTTTACTACTAACTTATATCTGTCGGCCCAATATGGAGCCGAACTATTTATTGTAGCTACTAGCTTGTTCTGAAAAGTAGAGTATTTTTGAGGTATGAATAAAGTATTATTCTCTGAAGTGAGTACCGTGCTCCTTCTTCCGTATTTATCTAAATAAACTTTGCCTACTTCGTAATTCCTGTTGGTTTTAGCTGTACCAGTATTTATGTCTTTGGCAATAGATATGTTAGTCTGTGGATCAAAAGTAACAGCAGCAAATCTAGTAGCATCATTATTAGCCGAATCAGTGTAGACCAAATTATTTAAGCTTAACCTAGGAGGGTTTTCGTTTGATGTTATAAAGATTCCACTACCTCCTTGAGAAACATAATCTGGCGGTTTGGTGTAATTTCCTAATTCATTGAAGTTAACGTTTAAATCACCGTCGATTATATCAATGAACGATTCAAAGTCTTGATCCCTGAATAAGTCAATAAGAGAATTAAAATCTGACTTTAATGTGTAAAAGAAAGTTTTTCTATAACTAGGTAAATCGTTGATATTGGTAGCGATATCAAATATGAGCTGAAATCCTTTTTTAAGCTCATAGTTTTCTGGATTACTAAGAATTAGATAATTAGTTGCCGTGTTTACAATTTCTATATCTAATTGATCTCCTGAATCTAATGCGTTATTTTGAAGTGAAACGTTATAATCAATATTGATAGGATTCTTATTTGAATCCACTATGTCGTAGCCTTCAAGATAATTACTGAAGATAGGTATGTTTTCTAGTAATGATAAAGCCTTTGCTTGTCTAGGTACATTGTCAAACGATCTAAGTAATTGATCGCTTGGTAATGGTAGTAATGTTTTGTTGTTAGCATAGATTAGGCTTTTAGTTTCGTTGTGGCCCCATCCCTTTTTTTCTTTAGCAAAAGTCTCGATAACATTTAAAGCACCACTTAAACCCTCCTTTACAAGTAGCTGTATATCAGTTACTTGTTTTTCCCCGGTGTTAAATTCGATTTTTGCTGCGTTAAAAGAATTGATCATACCCAAGTTGTCTAGGGTGAAAAAATCTAACTTAAATTTTTGAGGAGTAAAAGTGTAATTACTAAAGTCTGAAGGAGCACTATATTCACCGTCAAGGTATCTGTACCTATAAGCAAAAAGTAAAAACTTCTCTTCAATATTATTGCTACCATCATTAGTGTAAGTAGGCGTTACCTTTGGAGCTTTTCTGGGCGGTTTTTTAATAAGAAGAATATCCTCCTCTACAAACCCATTAATACCATAAGTCTTAGCTCTTTCAATATTTATACAAATAGGCTGCATATTATCATCAGTAAACAACATCAAATCATCGTCTACGTCTTGAGTGTTTACTTTTACAATTCCATTAATCAAGTAATCCTTATTCAGAAAAAAAACTCTATCTTCCTCTGGCCTAGTATCTCCGAGGACTAAAGACTGAACTTTGTTTATATCATCCCACTCGAAAAGAAACGATCCTGTGTCAGATAAAACCATCCAGTATATCTTTTTCCTAAACTCATCAGAAAAGCTCCCCATATCGACAGGATTTGGACCTACATCGTAATTCGTAAGTTGCTTATTGGAAAGCATAACTTCGATAGCTCCCACATCAGAGCCTTCACTGTTGATAATCTCGATTCCAAATGCGTCTCGAAATTCTCCTTTAGGAATCAGTCTAATATCAGCGTCTTTATTTAAACGCCCTTTAAGAAAGTTCTGCTTTAATATCATTTTGGCTTGGAATTAATTACTCGGCCTATTGTAAGGAAGTCAAACTTTAAAGCTTTTATCATCGCTTCATGCTTCTCTTTTAAAAATCTATTTCTGGCCGTTGTTTTATCGTATTGATTTACACTCTTTCTGGTTGATATAATCTCTGAGATTGCGAACCATTTGACCGCTTCCTGAAAGTCTTTATGTATCTTGATTTCCTGTTCTTTTAGCTTTTGCATATCTAGGCCGTCGGAACGGTATTCGATAACTATACATTTATCTTCCAGGTCGCTACTGAAATGAATAGTGCCTCTATCATCATTCACTTTAAACTCACCAAACTTAGAAAGCAAAGAAGTGTCGTTTGTAGTATTTACAGTATGTTTTATGTAAGGAACCTGATAAGCATTAGCCATGTCAGTCGTTAGAAGCTCACCGTCATGGTTGAAAAGTATCTCGTATTTATGATTCTGTAAATACCCATCTGAAGTATTGATTCTGTTGTTTACTCCTAAAGGCTGCATCCGGTCATTCTCGTCTATTACAGAAACTCTCTCCCAATCTACATAGTTCTGAGGTAATGCAAAATATAAACTTGTGCCAACCGTGATTTGCACCGCGTGGTACATTTTGTTAGTGTCCTTATTTATTGTTCTGATCCCTCTTTTTATTTGCCTTACAATCTGACTTCTTTTTGTATTGGCTAAATAGCTATCTGAATCGGTGGTGTCAGCAAGCATATCATCCACTAAGTCTTTTAAAGTGATGCTCTGGTAGCCTCCCCAACTTTTGTAGTCTGCATGATATTCTGCCGGTGTCTGTGTTGCCATAATTAAGAAGCGTTATCTTGGTTAAAATCTTTACTGTCTTCCTGCATTGCAAAAGCCTGTATGTCTTGAGCTTTTAAATGAACTCCAAACGCTAAGAGAACTCGCCTTACCATCTCATCTTCTTCGCTAGAGTGTATATCAGCATCTTGAAAATCATCTGCGTCAGGATTAAAAAGCTCAACTCCATCAATAACCGTATAGGTCCATTTTGGATATTTAGTTTTTCTTAGATAGCTTAAAGTAATTTTAGATCCATTTTTCACGGGATAGATTAGCATACCGTTTCCAATAATTGTGTAAACCGGATATTGTTTAGTCGCAAATGTTTTTTGGATATTGAACTCACGTTTGTTTTTGCAAAACTCAAGCGTAGCTCCATCAACTAATTCGGACTCATCAATATATCTCCAGTGTTCAGGTAGAGTAATCTTGCTATCGACTACCTCGATAGGATCTGATTCTTCTAGGTAGTGAAGAATTTTCTCACTATATGTATCTGATATGTTTGCCAGACCGCCAGTAATCATTCCTCTGTTCTCTCTTACAATTAATCTATTTAGGTCGTAGAAGTACTCTTCGTTCCTTCCTTGGATTGCATCGTTAAGAGCTAGTTCAAATTTTCCTGGAGTGAAATTTCCTCTCAGCTCTGTGTTTAAGAAGAACTCAACCTTTCTTTTAATACGATCAATCATTTCAGTATAAGTAAAATTAATAGCTAAGACAAAAATAATAGATTTAAAGTGTTATTTTGGTATAAGTTTTATATAAATTAAATATATGTTTGATGCAAGAAAAAGAGCTAGAAATTAAAGTGCTTAATGAGGTAGATAAGTTTCACGAAAAGACAGGAGGAAAATGCGGAATATCAGCAAATCAAATCGCCTTCAATCTTAATCTACCTTTTTTAGAAATAAAAAAATCCCTGAACAACTTATATGACAGAAAGGCTTTCAGGATCAAGAATGGAATAAACCACATTTTAATATTTAAAAACAATATATGATTTCACAAAAAAAACTAGATCGAAATAATTATTTTACTTCACTAGATCACATTCAAAAACAAATCCTTTTAAAAAAAGTCAACAGAGATAAAATTACTCTTGGAGTTAATATGAGTGAGCTCCGTGGATTTGACTTCTGGGTAGACAAATGCTCCCCAACAAAGCACGTCAAAACAATAGTAGAAGAAATACTTGAGTAATAAAAAATAAATCATCATGAAAGAAAAGGAGTTTAAAAAAGTTATCAGCGATACCCTGTCTAATATTAACGATACAATTATTAAAAAAGGTATTGAATATCGAAGAGAAAACAATCCGTTCCACAATTTTGAAAAAGGAGAGAGCAAAACAGGAAGAACTAGAGAGCAAGTGCTGGATGGTTTTTTGCTTAAGCACGAAATATCTATATCTGATTTAACAGATGATCTAGCCAAAGGTAAATTGCCGAGTATACAAACGGTAAATGAAAAATTTGATGATAATATTATTTACCTACTTATTAAAAAAGCAATGTTTATAGATAAGATCAAAAATGAAACAAGAGAAAATTGAATTTGAACAGCCAAGTCGAGAGTGCGATTGCTGGCTAGACAACGATAAATGTAAATGTGAATTATGAGTAAATCAATACCATGCATCTGTGTAGATGCCAAACATAGGCCAGCCAAAATACCAGAGAGTAAATGGCCAAAGAAAGGGGAGGAGTATCACGTTAATCATGTGTTCATAATGCACATCCAGGACGGTATAAAAGGATGCGAACTTTCTGAGTTTGATATCAGCATGCACGCTCCTTACAACTGTTACAGATTATCTAGGTTCGCTTTTACTCAAGAAGACTTGATCAAATTGATTAGTCTTATTGAAGAGTGCGCAAAGCTGAATGGAGTGCCAGATATTGACATAAATAAAATAACAAGAGAAATTCCAATTAAAAAGTAAAATATGAAAGAATACAGTATACAAAACACTAGGCATGCCGGTAGGATTTATAAGCAGATAAGGTTTATGAAAAACGGAAAAACATTACTACTTGCTAGATGGAAGCCCGAAGACAAAGAAGCTGAAGAGAAAGCTATTAGGAGTGCTGACATCACAATCATAAAGCATAAGCTTAATTATAACACTAGAAAATTAAAGAAAAAAGAATGATAGCTAAAGTTGGTCAAAAAATAAGATGGCATTTTGGTGAAAGCAAATTAACGCCCGAGAGATTAAGAGGTAAAACTTTTACTTCTGAAGTAAAAATGATTGACATAGAGGAAAAGCATTACGGTGTAATTGCTTCTTACGGTCAAGATTACATATCATTTAAAGATGCAGAAATCGTAAAGATTGGATGGAATAAAGAAAAGTTACCGCTTAGGATTATCACCTCTCCGCTTAAGCTTGCATTTCAATTACTATGGAGAATACTTTGCGCCTTCATGGAAACGTATAGCTGGGTTCGTTTCGGCTCACAAGAGCTAATGTATGGCAAGGATAAAGGTAAAAGCTTAGTTAAGTTAATTGAGCAAAACGAAAAACTAATAGAGTTGTGGGAGAGTCGTAGTGATAAAAAGAGAAACCCCTAATTAAAGGGGTTTCAGCGTCGGGAAACGCACAACCAGCGTTACAACTGGGAAGTATCTATAATTAGTCCTGTTCTGGACCTTCTTTTATCTTGGATTGAATCCAATCTAAATCGTTCTTTTTGTTGTTAGGAACCTGCTTTCCCATAATAGCTTCAAATTCTACACGAGCCTCTTCTATGTCAAGCTCTTCAGAGCTTTTTTTTGACTGCGAAGCTACGCTATCTGTATCATTATCGCTAGATAATTTTTCAATTTCTTTATCCGCAGTGAAGTCTGTTTTTCTCTCGTAGCTTCTCTTTATTTTCTCTCCAATTTCCTGAAGAGTAAGCTTCGCGTCTTCGTCTTTACCAGAAAGGAACTGTCCAAGCTTTGTGATTGGATCCTGACCAGCAGCAACGCTTATTACTTGCTTTCCTGTATCACCCCAGCTTACCTGAGTGTTTGTTGGGTTTAAGACTAAAGCTCCTCTAAGCACTGCTAAAGCTCCTACTGTCTTAGCCTCATAATCAGGATTTTTCATTTCCTTTAAGACTGCCTCTGGATCATCCATAGCAAGCTGCTTAAGCTGAGACTCGACAACTCTGTCTGATTGAGAAATAACATAAGGACCTAATAAAACAAAAGCTCTGGCTCTCATCTCATCTTTGTCTTTGCTGCTTACTTTTTCGTAAGCTTTGACTCTGAGTTCCATTTTATCAAGGTCTTTCTGAGCAGTAACATCGTGATCAACAAGCTCAAAATGAATCCCGTTCCATGGGTGTCTTTTTAAAATCTCAGCTAATGCAATGTTGTCTTCTGAAACTTGTAAAGATCCGTCTTCAAACCATACATCTACTGGCTCTTCATCTCCAGCATGATCTTCTTTAAAAATGCTCTCTTGTCCAGGAACATACTCGATGCTTCTCTGTCCTTTATTTACTTTGTCAATATACTTGTTAAGCATGACGTTTTTAATAGGAAGCTGCCATCCTGCTGGTCTAGCTCCGCTTTTTAATGTATAATTTAATTTTTCTTTTGCCATTTCCGTTAGCTTTTAAATTAATATAAAAACGGGAGCTTACTTTATAGCTCCCGTTTGTTATTGTTACTCAGATTATGAGTATACTGCTGTTCCTCTACCTACTAGGTAGTTGTTAGCTCCTGCTACCTGGTTGGTACATTCAGATAACCAGTGAGCACTTTGAGCATCCTTAACTTGAGGTGTTCCATCAGGGCCAAATAATTTCACTTGACGCTTACGGTTTGTCGCTGAGTTCCCTCTGTATCTTACAGATAAGTAAGGTCTTGAGATTGACTCTCCGTTTTCGTATACGCTAGTGTTTCCGTTTGGAACCATCAAGTATGCGATACCAGTCTGACGAAATTTAGTACTTCCCATCAATGAAGGGTTGTCTAAAATCTCCCATGGCTGGAAGAAGAAGGTGATACCGTCGATGTACACATCATTAAATCCAAGAGCAAGAGACATATCTCTGCTGTTGTCAAAAGCACCGTAGTTTCCACCACCGGCATAGTGAGCGTTTACTCCAGCAAACATTCTGCGGAAGTGAGCTCCTTGAGTGTGATCGTGCCAGATGTTGTATGAGTTACAACCACCACCTTGCTGCTTAAGTCTTCTTACAATATCAGAAAGCTGCTCAATAGTAGTAATGTACTCATTGGCAATATTTCCTCTTTGTTCGATTTGTGGAATCACACCGTTCATACCTCTATCGTTTCCAGAAGCTTTACGCTCGTGGAAGAAATGAGTGAACTCAACTTTGTTGTCAAACAAGTTAGCAGTTCTCATCATTTCGTAGTTATGCCACATTGGTCCTTCAGGAGTTTCAATCCAAGTTTTGTGCGCCATATCTGAACCATTCACTTCGTAATACTCTTTTACGATATGAGTGAAGTTTTCATAAATAGCTGGATCCCATCTTCTAGCAGTCGTGAAGTTGACATCTCCTTTTGGCCAAGAGTTAGTGAAGTCAATAAGAACATCGACATTTCCAGCAAAGTTGAAGGCAGCTCCATTAGTAGTCGCTGTAAAAACAGTTGGACTTGTAATAGACTGTACTTCAGCCTGCCAGTTAGAAGTACCATCAGAAATCATAATGGTATCTTTCACTCTTGCGTTGTGAGGAACTGAGGAAGTAAAAACATTTCCTGCAACAGAAACATCTTTCACAAAATTGTGAAGTCTTCCCTCTTCTGAGTGTTGAATTTTATCAGAAGCATACGTGTCCTCGTTACCAATAAGCTCAGTAAGCTTAAGGATTTTACCTTTTCCGTATGCGCTGTGAAGCTGTGGAATAAGCTCAGGAGCAAATTTCTGAGCATAAGTATAGTCGTCGATGAAGTTTTCAGCAGTAGCATTTACTCCGGCAGGAGCAGAGATGACCGCTGGGCCTCCTGACAAGTTATTGTCTAATAAATCAAAAGCCATTTTTGTAGGATTTTAGTTTTTAAAATTGATCAGGTGTAAACCCGATACCTTTGTTTGTCTTACCTCTCCAATGTGTAATAGGCTTCTTAGATGCTGTTGAATCTGTGCCTGGCATAGATTTGGTTTTGACACCAGCATTATGCTCAAGAGCAACAAAGTCTTCAGCTTGTTTAGCTAAGGCTTTATGTACAATGGCTGTGATTGATTTTTCCCGTTTTGCTGGATCAGCCCAGTGCAATCCTTCTTGAAGTTTGCCATAGTCTAATCCTTTATCGCCACCGAAAGCTTTTTGATAGAAGCTGTCTATGTTTAATGCAGACGAAGCCATATCACGCACTTCATCTTTTGAATAATCATAGGCAACACTTATAACTTTATCAGTGCCGTTCTCATCAACTTTAATATCAAAAGCGGAAGATTTGATGTTATCCGAAGCTTCCTTAATGCTGTTTTGATATTTCTGCTGTTGATCTACTAGTTTATCGTAGGTCTTTTTTTCCATTCTTTGACCGTTCTCAAGAGTTACCATTTCCTCCTGTCCAGGTCTTTCGATTGGTTTTTTATATTTTTCCTTAAGCTCAGTCTGAGAATTAACGTAATCAGAGCTGTAATTCTTAAGCTTCATCTTTTCTACTGGAGACAAATCATTTATATCTGACAAGTCTACATTTAAGTCTTCCTGCAAGTACTCGTCTACGTTACTAGAGTCTAAGTAGCCATCACTCATAGCTATAGCTTTTTCTCTTGCTATATCTATTGGGCTTGCTTGAGAGAAGTCTCTATTTAAGGTCTTAAATTCTTCAAAGCCTCTTCCAGTTTCTTTGTTATATTTTATGAATTGAGCTGCTTCTTCCGAAAGGCCATCATAAGGATCAACGGCTGGCTCAGGTTCTTTAAATAAATCATCAACACTGCTTAGTTCTTTCCCTTTTTTATTCTTGAAATACTCGAGCACAGCATCATCATCTAGCTCAAGTGGTTTTGTATCTGGTTCTGGCTCTGTTTCCTGACTTGGCTCTGGCTCAGGATCACTACCGGGTTCTGGCTCAGGACTAGGATCAGGTGTTGAGTCTGGAGATAGTTCAGGCTCAGGCGTAGGTTCTGGCTCAGGCGTAGCATCAGGATCAGGTGTTGGCTCAGGCGTAGCATCAGGATCAGGTGTTGGCTCTGGCTCGTTGTTGGCTGGAGCTGGAACTGGATTCTGAGGCTGTTGATCTTTTCTAAAAGAGCTTAACATGTTTTTCCCGATCATAACTATATTGTTTATCTATTGTATGTAACAAAAGTATAAAATATAGCAATACTAAAACAAGTTAATTTATATAAAATATATATTTTTATTATATAAGTTTGATCCAATATATATAAAAATAAAAATGGAGTCGAAGGAATTAAGAATTGGGAACTTTATAAACGGAAGTATTGAAGTGTTAGAGATTGATCAATACGGTATAAACGGTTTTTATGACGAAGGAATGGGTGGTATGAATTATAATGAATACGGATGCCTTATTGAAGACGCTAGGCCAATTCCTTTAAATGAAAAATGGCTTGATGATTTTGGATTTAGAGAAGTTAACGGGCACTTAGGTAAGGGGTATACAAAAGGAAGAATGTTTTTAGAGTATTCTTTTATTGGTTTTTTGTTTAAAAACGATATGATAAGTGATAAAATAAGAATAGACTCTGTTCACAAGTTACAGAATCTATTCTATGAATTACTAGGTAAAGATTTAAAGTTAAGCAGGAACGCCTAAAAGATCATTAAGATCAATGTCGGGTTTGGTGAAATCGAATGGGCCCATCTCATCTTGACGTTGCTCAATAAGCTTACTCTGTTGAGTGCTTTGCTTGTCTACTCTATCATCTTTGGCGTTTTCTTTCATCTCATCTCTTTGAAGTAAAGCCATGCTTTTGACTTGCTCTAAGTAAACATCTTGCTGAAACTTTTCTTGTCTCAGAGGTTGATCTATTTGCTGTTTTTGCGCATGTTGTTTTAGAGTTATTGCGCTTTCCTGAGCTTTGTACTGTAAATCTATTTGCTTCTTCTTTTGATAAACAATTAGCTCTCCTTGCTGTTTAGCTTGAGCTGACTGCATATTGTTTTTAGCCTGAGTCTTGTTGTTAAACTCTGTCTCTTTCATTCTTTGCTTAATATTTCTTGCGCGAACGAAGTGCATATATTGTCTGGCTTGCTTCATGTTGTTTCTGGCAATAGCCATGATTTCTGATTTATCTGAAACGTCAATCGTTCCTTCATTTAAGGCTATGCCTAAATCCTGTCTTAACTCATCAATCTCTTCTTTTGCAGGAATCATCTCTACTGTAAATCCAAACTCATGAAGGCTTCTGTTTTCAACACCTTCTAGCGCATCAATGTTTTCGCGACCTACTGCATCTGAAAGTATTTTTCTAAGATGCTTGAGTCTTTCAAACTTGAATATACCTTTAACTCTGGCGCTTATTGTTTCGCATACTCTTTTATCAAACATTACTGAAGCATCGACTAAATGCTTAGTGGCCGTGTTGTTTGATAGTTGAATCATCTGATTTGTTCCTACTAATGATTGTGCTTGTACTGGATCTAATCCAGTGATGTCTTGTATCTGCTTGTAGTAAAAATTCCAGCTATTTAGTAGTACTCCAAGAGCGCTACCTTGCTGCTGAGGAACTGGACGGCTTGCACTACCGTCTTTCATGCCGTCCTCACCCATGTTTACCCTCTTTTTAATCACAACACCTTTAACGCTTAGGTAGGATAGAGTTTTTTTAATGTTTTCTTCAGGATTACCTTTAGCATCACCTACCAAGTTAGCGATCTGATCAATGTCGATTTCAATAAGATCAGGCTTCAGCTCAGCTACTAAGTGCTGTATTTTCAAGTGAATACGTTGCAAGGTTTTACACAAAGGAACTATGTTTTTTAAAAAGCTTCTAAGTCTGTTTCGGTATAAGTTTGTTGACTGAACGACGAAAGAAGGGAGTACTTTATTCATTTCATCCTTTGCCAGTATTTCAGACTCTTGGTAGTTGTATATGTATTGGTTACTTCCAATCACATAGTTTCCTTCGTACCAAGTATCTAAGCGTCGCACTAAACGGCTTTTTTCTGCGCCTTCAGGAACTTGATAACTATCGTCTCTAAGTGCTACTTTTTTAGTTCTATTCTTTTTATCCATGTACCTTTTCCAAACGATCTTCTTATCGCTTTCAAAAGTGAATCTTAAAATATGAACTTTAATATCTAGGATATTCTCCATTGGGGCGTGAGAGAAATTAAATGCAAGTTCATTGATCTTGTTTTGACCAGCATAAAGTTTTGCAATTCTTCTGCATGTAGTTTCGTCGTAACCGCTTTCTCTTCTGAGCTCGTTTATAGTTATCGTGTCTACTTGTCCAAAGTAAAATGCATCTTTATAATCTTCTAATTCAGCGAAACTGTGTACGAAAGTTCCTGCATCAACATATTCAGGAACTACTCCGTTGTTTTCGTCAGTATAAATTCTAGCTACTTGCATGTCGCAAACTGCCAAATCTTTATCCGTCTTTTTTTTAGTCTGATCCCATCCGTTTGTTTTTTTAGAAAAGTCAATTAGGATTTCCTCAGAAATCTCCTGCATAGGTCTTTCTTTAATCTGAGTGTAAAGCCTTAGTTCTTCTTTGTCCTGCGGAACGTAACCCTTCTCTGTTAAGTCTGGAAGTCCAAGAGCTGCTGCTTTTTCAAGCATAGGATTAGCAGCCATATTTGTTTTGTGTCTGTCGTACTTTTTCTTTTTCTCCAAGCTCGAAAATCTATCTATTGATCTAACGTCGATTCGATAGTAGTCTTTACTTATGCCGTTAACCACTTTATTAACAAACTTCTCTGCATAGTTGATCGGAGTAAAATCTAAATTATGCAAAGTAAGGTCTTCCGGTTGCCTTGAGATATGCTGCTTGTCGCTATCTAAGTCATATTCACCGCGAACGAAACGTCTTAATTCGTCAATCTCCTGATGTTTTTGACTGAACAGGCATTTGTTAGTAATCATTCCTCCTCCAAACCATTCTTGCTGTATAGCATTGGCCCATTTTAATCCGTATGAAGGATCCTTTTTATCAGCCTCAGAAGCTAGTGGGTCTGGGATTCCCATTACTTTTCTGGATTTCAGTTTATCATTCATTACATTGCTAATTTTGAAACAGCGCCACTATTATCGTAGGTAGTAAACGGTATAGTAACAGGCTTCGATTCAACTTCTTTTTTGACAGTTCGTTTTTGATTTCCTACATCGGCCAAACTCGCCCCAATGTACGCATCAAATTTAGTTCTATTATTGGTATCAACTTCCTTGTATTGATATAATGTTCGTGTAAATGGCATATCCCCCATTTCTCCTTGAAGACGGTAGGAATTATCTCTGGCAACGCCTATATGATCAGCAACAAAAGCTTCAGTTGCATAGAATTGAGCCTCGCCAATTTTAGCGTCCTGCTGCGGAGCACCGCCAAATTCTTGCTCTGTTGGAGATAAATCATTCCATCCTTTCTTAAATGGATTGTTCATGCTGAAATGTCTAAATCCCCACTCTTTAATTTTTGCCAAAAACCTTTCGTTGGATAGCTCAGATAAGAACGGTATACTATAATATATAGATACCATAAGTACGTCCTCGAAAAAGTATTCAACCTTTTTAGGCCTGTCGATGTACTCAAGTATCTGCGCATTGTTAGGTAGGTAGTCGCAAGTATGAGTTTTGGTTTTAAGGATTATAGCTCCTTTAGAACCACGTCCATCTGCGTTCTTACTTCTGTTATAAGGGTCAACTCCAAAAGTTCCAATATGTCCAGCTAAAGGAGCGTTTGCTAAGATGCCTCCATTCTTTCTTACAAGCTCGTATTTATTTCTGAACTCCTCTGGTGGGTGGCAGCCTTTCTTTATAAAAAACCTTCCTTTATCTGGGTCTGGACTCCATCGTACAGTGCCAAATCTAATACCGTCTACCCAAGTGAAGTTGCCTCTCTCTACATCATTGTTACCATTCCAAGTTCCTGTTTCGCTATTGTAAGTATCGTTTAATTCCCAGTTGTTGTGCTCTATCTGCTCATCAAGTTTTGTTTCGTCAAATTCACAATCGCCACTTTCATTCCGGAAGGCATCCTCTACTTTCTCTGGGTTTTGACGCATAAATTCATTAAGCTCTTCTGGATCGTCCTTTAGAGCTTCAATACTGTTTCTTAAGAAGCTTTTAGCTCCAATCTCAACGTATACGCCTTCATCAGTTTTGATTGGCTTGTTAGGATCTTCGAGTATAGAGAAACCGTACTCATCAAACATACCTTCAAGACAATACTTTGCTGCAATAAAAATTCGGTATAGTCCTGATTTAGTTTGACCGTTGGCATCTCGTTTATTGCAATCACTTTGATCCCATATTTTTTTGTATTCGGAACCTCCTTTTTTTAAAGAGTTTACCGTAGAAACAACCATGGACTTGCCAGTAATGATAATACCTTTTCTGTGAGAAGTTTTTACGATACCCCAGTACTTAGAGAATGGCACGTCTTTAGGGAACTTACCAGACTCATCAATAAGCGATCTAAAAATAGCATCACCATCCATTGCGTTTAAGTCGGTGTTGTGCCATTCAACCATAGTTCCTAAACCATTACCCATGGAAATAGAAGAGCCTGCTGACTTTCTCTTGGTTGCTTCCTCAAGGTTTAATTTTTTCTTAGGGTTGTTAGTACCATCCCATATAGGCCTGAAAAAAGAAGGAAGTCTTTTAAATGCTGCTATGTATCTTCTGAATATCTTTCCAGCATCTTCACCTTTCTTAGAAACCATGCCTAGCAACTTGTCTTCATTCAAGGTAGCTGCATCAATCATTTCCATAATGGCCAGCAAGGAAGCGCCCATACGTCTGTTCTTAACGTATTGCATACCGAAACATCTAGGATCAGCTTTACATGCTTCCCAAAATATCATAAGCTCATTCTGGATTACCCTGAAGTTAGGATATTCAGAAATCTCTCTCACCCACTGTACTCCAAACCAATAAGTTCCGGTTACGTAAACTGGCTTGCCTTTAAGATAAATCCATATCCCTTTATCTCTTTTTTCGTACTGTTCGTTTATGTATGGTTGATGCCTTTTGAAAACCGTATCAAGATATTCGTCAATCTGTTCTTGTTTCTGTGAAGCGTTTCCAGTAAATTTAGAAGTATGTTCATCTATGCTAGAATACTCCAGCTCTTTAGGCATCTTCTCTCTGACAAATTTCTGTTGAGATTCAATCTTATTGTGATTGATGATATCTTTCTTTTTAGGCATATCTGGTAAACCAATTCTAAGGCCCATAACCTCATAAACATCTCCTAGAGTTCCATCTTTAGAAATGATTACAACATCATGCTCTTTATTGTAGCCATACTCCCAAGACTTTAACTTATTAAGAGTCGCTTTGTCTGAAGCTTTCAGATTTAGTTTTACCTTATTTCCTAAATAGTATATCATTAACTTTTAGCTCTTCCTTTTGTTGGGTGTTGAAACCCTTTTTCTTGTTTTTTTTCCTGAGACTGATCACCGTCTCCTGAGCCTTCGCTTGCTTTTAAGTGATGCTCTAAACTTTCAATCTTATTTAGAAACACATCAACCTGATCTAAGGCGGTACTTCTTTTTTTAATGCGCTCTAATTTTTTATGCTCAGTCTCTTCTTTCCCATCCTCTTCAGACTCTCCGCTTGCGTCTTCTTCAAATATCTCAAACACATCATCAATCAAAGATTTGTATTTATCAATTAAGGAAAGAGTTTTTTCTTTTCTAAATTTTTGTACGTCCTGATCTGTCTTCATGCTACTTCTTTTTTGGCGCCAATTACATGTCTGTTTTTAAGCCAAATAAATTTGTGTCCTCTGACGTTTATTTCTACATCAGTAAATTGCTTATGAAAAATAAAGTCGTTCCTTTCAACGCCTGTTTCTTTTAACTCATCATTTAGCACTACCACTTTAAGAGGAAGCGTGTCTTGCGGTTTATCTTTACTCATATCAGGAATGAATATGGATCCAATTTGCTCAATATCTTTTTCCTTATTTTCAGGCTGCGCCTTTTCGCACAATAAATTGTCTTGGAATCCATAAAATTCAGTTTCATCGCCCATAGAGTAGCAAATAATAAGTGAAGGATCTACTCTATATAGACTTCTCTTTCTGTCTACTAGATACTGATTCTCTTCTTCTCCAAACTTCTGGAATACCTGATTGTGTACCAAAACAGGATCGACTAATAAATTGCATCCAGGCTTAATTTCACCTTCGTAAGTCAATGGAGTTTCGAGTACTTCAAAAATATTGTTTGCCAAGTCTTTACCTGAAAAGTTTTTATCAAGCAAATACTCGAAACCGCTATCTGTTTTAGCGGTTGTCTTGTACGTCTTCGGTATGTGGACTATGAAATCTTTATGTGCTTGCATTCTATAATTTTATATGATTAATGTTTACCAAAACTTTAGTTTCTTAATCCATGTCATTGGATTTAATGATGATATTTTTACTAAAATAAATATGATCACTCCTGCTACTAAGTGAAAAAACCAGTGCCACGGACTTACTTTATACTTTACTACCTCTTCTTTATCTTCTATTGATTTGTCCGAGGTGGTTTTCAGGCTCTTGTAGGTACTCTGGCCTGTAAGTAGTCTTACATTTAGGTAGTTGTTTTTTACTCCAACAGAAGCCTGATTTACCCCACTAGATTTAAGGTAATTGACAGGTTTTACGTTTCCAAGGCTATCGCACTCCAGACGTATAGAGTAGTCTGTCTTAATAGGCATACTAACGTATTCTTTTTCACTCTTAGTCGTTAAAACAGAAGTGTTGGAAGTGGTTGTTTTTTTGCTACCACAGCTCATTAAAAAAATGAGCAGAATAATGTAGGTTAATTTTTTCATCGGTCTGTAGGTAGTTTTAAACGTCTATCTATTGAGGTGTAGTGTAAGTACTCATGCATAGCATCAAAGGACGGGCATTCTTTGATGCGCTCCCAAGTGTCTATTTCTCCATTTCCGTTTTGATCGTCAGAGAAGTCTCTATGGCCACCAACCCAAAAATCTACTTCAGTGTTTTGCTCTTGGCTTTCAAGCCAGAGCATTGAATCGCTAATAAGATGTTGAAGCTTTAATTTTTGATCTGGAGTCCTAGTGTCTTTGGCAATTTTGTAATTGTCTTTTTTAACGCCACCTACATAAGAAATATGGATATACTCGTCATTAAAGCCGAGTACGCCATTGGTGATAAACCTATAGGTTGATTTGCTTGATGTTTTAGAGTAGCCTCCGGTCCTTACGGTAGGTTTTACTAAATACCAAATTTGGCCATCTAAGTCAACAATAGCGTTATAACCTTTGCTTTTTCTCCATCCTAGAATATCCCACCAGTATATCTCAATAGCTTCTATGCTGCTATATCCAGCAGAACAATGAATGGCAACTCCTTTAATTTTTTCTGGTCTTGGCATATTTATTTATTGTCCTGAACTTGATGTTCTATGCATTTTTTGTTCCATAAGTTCAATCCTTAATTCTTCCCTAACCTCTTTAGGAAAGCCATCTAGTTTACGCTCAATCATCTTATGGTGTTCTCTGTTCTGCTCTACATCACGCTCACGCATAGAGATGAGAGCCTTGCTATTCTCGTTGGCTTGTTGTGAAAGATGTACAAAGTCTTTTCTGCCCTCTATGGCTTCACTTCTCCACACTTCTTGATCTGCATTTATTTTTAATGCCATTTTATAGGCTACAAAAGCAACACCAATAAGAATAATTCCAAGTATTCCATAATCTAGGAGTTTGTTTGAAACATTTTCAAGTTGAAAAAAAATGTAGAAAAACGTCATTTTATTATTTTAAAAAATTAATATTTAATTTCTTGATCTTATTACACTATCAAAAAGTAGTAATCAAAAACAAAACAATAGGAAAAAATATTGTAGCAAAATAATCCCAAGGATCACCTCCTGTTTTTCTATAAAACTCATCATAAATTTCCTTCCCTGCTCCTGCTACAAAAGCTAGTAGAACTCCAATGTAAGGCTCAAATAATAACGCTCCTACAATGTAAATAACTATTCCCGCTATTGCATGGTAGAGCTTATCTCTTTTCCATAAGTGATTTAAAATCCATTTTAAGTATCCCATAATTTCTATTTATTGTTGTTTATAATCCTCAATTTTACTTAAATCAAATTGTTTGTTTCCAAAGAATACTTCCGCATCTTTCAAAGTGCCTTGAAAAACCATCCGACCTATTGTGTGGTGTGTTATACCTTCCGTTGGAGCTTCAATAACACTTATTATTTTAGTTTGTTCGTAAATTATTAATATCATATTTTTATTTTTAAGATGTTGTTATTGTATGTCCATAGTTGTTAACCAGCACGTATATTTTTTGCCCTTGGTTTGTTGGATTTCCGTTATTTGAACCTTGGATAAATCCTGTAGGTGCTTCTACTGTGCCTACAGGAATTGCTGACCCACCACTCTCGCCCCAAGCAACATCTCTAAATTGTTCTGGATAGTCTTCATCTTCAGGAGCTAAAGAGGGGTCTAAATAAGCATTTTCAAAAACCAGAATATATAATTTATCTACAAATAGGTTGTATTTATTTACGGTATTAACGACTTGATTAAACCCGCCTAAACCGAAATCTATCATACTTTTTAGCGGCTTAAAAGATATTGGGATTTGGTCTATTAAAGATTCAGTTAATGATAAAGGAGCAAAAAGAACGAGGTTTTTAAAATTAGAAAAATCAAACCACTCATCGTTAGAAATATTATTAACGGAAATTATTAATATTCTTAAAGATGTTAAGTTTATTATTTCGGAAAAATCACTTATTCCGTTATTCGGAATAGTTAATCTATTTAGAATATTAAGTTGGGAAATTGAATTACTTGGAATTAAATCAATATTACAACCAGTAAAATCTAAAATTTTCAAGGAATCTTTTAATTCTCCAATACGGAATAAATTGCTAGAAATAGGGTCGCTTAAATCAAGTGAACTAGGGAAATATAATTCTTCAACATTGGAAGAAAATAGGCCATCGGGTATCTTTAGAGCTTTATTTAATAAGCTAAAACCAACATATATTTCCCTTAAATTTTTAGGGAATTTTTCTGGTAATCTGTCTACTGTTCTTGCAAAGGCTATCGTATATTTGTCTAAATTTTTAAAAAAAAAGATATTAGAAGGAAGCAACCCTTTCAATCTGATAAATCTAAAAAAGACTTCGCTTAATCTCTCTGGATTTGTAAATTCAAAATTTATGGTTCTTAAACCCGTAAAATTATCTGTAAAAAAATGACGTTCGATCTCATAATTATTTAATTCTGAGCTTGTTGAGTATCCTATTACATATTCGTTATCAATTAGTTTAAAGTCTTCACTATGAGTATTTCCATCTCCATAATTAACCGTTAAAGTATTTTCACCAATACTTGTAAATTTACAATAACCTCTCTGACCTGTATCTATACCGTTTGCATCATCATCTGAAGTATCATCCCAAGATTTTGGAAAGTATGCGCCAGAAACTTGAAAAGGTAAATTTCTAACAATTTTCTGTGGAAATTTATTATTTAACGATATTATTTTATTTCCTATTTTATACATAATATTACGATATAGTAGTTGTGTCTATAGAATGCCAAACCCCGTTTGTTTTATCAAATTTTATATAAATTTTGTTTAATAAAGGGCAAACTACTTGAAATCCATTTTCTTCATCTGAATAATCATTGTTTAAATCTGCCTTTGATAAATCAGAATTAACAGAAGGTTTGAACACCATTAATTCAATAATTTCTCTAGTTTCAGAAATCGCACCAGGTCCAACAACTTCAACTTCAAATTCATCTAAACCTCTATGCTCTGGCCTGTATTTTGAAGCAAAAGAATCCACAATTTGCCACCTTTCAATAGAATCAACGTAAACCAATTCGGTAGTTCCTTGAATACCCATATTGGTTAATCCTGTAGGTAGTTTTATTCTTTTATTTTCATCTGAATTTGTATCCTCAGCATTTAACCTTACATCAAAGTCTGAATTATTTATTAAAGTGATTCTTTTGTAAGCTTCAAAACTAAATCCATTAACAATGGCCTGGGCGTTGGTGTTAGTGAATTGAATCACATTTCCTGTAAGCTCTAGGTTGTTGTAGTTACCTCCAGAGTCTATGATTTGCTCTATTAAACCTAAACCTATACCTTTCCAGTTTTCAGATTTAGTCCTGTCTTGACCGTTCCATTTGTAGTGAGACTGAGACTCTTCTGAGTAAACTATAATACCTTCAAATATGTTATCTAGCTCAGTATCGCTTAGTAAGTCGCTGTCAAGTTCTACAACATCTCTATCATCTCTTGGAACAGGATTATTTACTTCAAATCCTCCTGGTATACTAAAACTTCCTTTATATTTTTTAGCCATTTTATTCTAGTTTATAAGTGAACTCAGCCGTTGCTTTGTTGATTATGTATTGTATTAAGTTTAGAGCGGTTCCGTCTTGAAACTCTACCGTGATAGGTGTTTCTATATAACCACTACTTAAGGCAAATCCAGTTCCTTCCTCTATGATGTCGGCTCCAGATTTTGTACTAAGAAAGACTCCGTATTTATTAGCCGGAACTATAATGCTTGTGGTTGTGCTGGATTGTAATATTTTAGAAAGAGCTCCGTTCAGGCTAGAGTAGTCTTGGCCATTAAATCCTGCATTAGAATTAGACGAACCTTTGAACTGAGGAGTTAAAGCTTGAGCTTCAAACGTCCTTGAAAGGTTTTTG
>Ga0306866_1000056_pt1 | contig 45304 bp, 59 predicted proteins | sample AntRauTorckE5432_FD_190450 | JGI IMG/M metagenome (GOLD analysis project Ga0306866, IMG submission 190450) | Saline lake microbial communities from Rauer Islands, Antarctica - Metagenome Torckler E5 #432 (v2) (version 2) | ecosystem: Environmental > Aquatic > Non-marine Saline and Alkaline >...
GTCGTCTTGGCTTCGTAGTCTCTAAGGGTCCTGTAATGAATCACCTCATACGTCTCGACAGTTCCTCCGCCCTGTGTTACAGTGACAGAGAACGTGGCGATCTGTTGGGCGGGGAAGTCCTGTGGGAAATCTTCGTAAGTTCCCCCGTAAGCCGCGCTCACAGGAAGGCGATCTGAAAGATTTAACTGAGGAAGGGCGCTGAGGGTCGCTACGGGGTTCGCCCCTGCAACGTAGTCCGTCTGCCCCAGGTCCCTGGTAGGGGTCGAAGCATCTTCCGGGTCACCTTCGACAAAGATCACACCTACATCAAGGGCTGCTACTTCAACACCGCCTGCCTCCAAGACAAGGATACCGCGATCGGCAGGGAACACCGTCCCTTGAATCGTCACATCTCCTGCCCCCACAAGAGGGTGCAGAAACGCGGGGGTCGCTCCGCCGTCGTCATAGAATCCCTGGACCGCTACAGGAGTGGTGTCCACAGCGCCTGTATTCAAGGGGTTCGATGTCTCACCAATCTGGTTAGGCAGAGGCGTGGGAGCCTGTAGAGCCGACTGATTGATATGCTCTTGAACGTTGTCTCCCGACAGCGCAAGAGGCGTCTGGTTGGACACCTCGGAAGCTCGGGTTTCTCCTCCCGACACGCTGCTCTGAAAGGTCACCGAAGTGATGGCGACGGAACCTCGCCCTGCAAGTCCTGCACCGACGCGGATATCTGTAGGATTTTTCTTGGATGGCATCAGGTCCTCACTTGATCAGGGGATTTGACTTGAGACGGTAAATCGCAGCCGCGCTCAGGTTCGGCGTAAAGGATACTCGGTTCTCTTCTACCGAGAAGTTCGTCGGTAGTAATGAAGAGTAATCGTAGTATTGTGAGAGCACTACAAGAACTGCGCTTCCCTCCGGGCCAAAGTCTGTGTCTCTGGTAAGGCGGGCTACAAAAGGAATGAACGCTTTGTGCTCGACGGGACCCGAGAGTGACTGGGCGATCGCTGTGGGGATGTAAGACCCTTCAGCTACAGCGGTGTAGTGGTCAATGAATTCCAGTGTCTGAGAGCCGATCACGTTCACGGGGTCTTGTAGCGTGATATTCGTGGCGGCGGCCATAGGCACGAACGTGTGAAGTTCAAGCATACCCACATCAGCGTCGAAGTCGTCTACCGAGATAGGGCCGGGTGCGTTGAGTTCAGCTTCCTTCTGGAAGGTCGCCCCCGCTGTGGCACACACAGGGATTTGCTGTGAGGCACCTTCATAGGGGAACGGCGTGGTCACGGAGCCTGAAGAAGCCGTCACCGTGTACACCTTATCAGAGATGTACAAGGGCTGTAGCTCCAGGCTCAAGTTGACCAGATCCGCTGGGTTGTTTAGAAGCTCAAAGGGAATCGCTTGAATCGCGGGAGCGAGGTAGTACAAGGTCAACTCTGGCCCAGTCCGAGGAATGGGGAGGTTGGGCGTGTAATCAACCGTCGCGGCGAAACCGCCCGAGGCTTCTGCGGGGTCAAAGGTCAACGTCTTCCTGTCCGCGCTGATCGCAGTGACCGTCTTGGCGTTCCCGTTCACTACCAGGGTGAAATCGGGGGCTGGAGTCGTCGGATCTGCCACGTAAGCCGTCTCAGGCAGTTCCACCGTGTCCGTAGCCGTAGAGAACGTTGAGAGGCTTCTGACGGCATCTGAACGGTATTTAAGCAGCACTTCACGGTGGGGGCCTTCTTCGTAGACCGCCGTGAGGAAAGGCGCTATGTTATCTCGCCCTGTCTGGTCATCCGTGAAGTTGGCAGTGAACAGTGCGTTGAATGAAGACGGGTTATGAATCAGGATGTCATAATTAGGAGCGGGCTCGTTTACAAGCGAGGTGAGTCCCGATCCCGAAGGGTAGGACACCTCATACTCAACCCAAACGTCAGACGAGTTCCCTGCCAAGGGAGGGTCTTCAAGAGTAATCGTGACGGTTCCAGTTCCCAAGCCTTCCACAGTAAAGTTCGCGAAGGCAGGCAGTCCCACGGTTCCCGAGTTGTCATTGAGGCGGACTGACAGGACATCTTGAATGACGGTCCCCAGGGGCTGTTCGTCTTCAATGTTCGTGGCTACAAAGTCCAACTCCAACGTATCAGCGGCTACCCAGGTGCCTCCGCCCGAGAACGTTGCTGCGTCATACTCGACTGTAAATCTTTCGAGGTGTGGTCGGTCCGTGAACACGGTGCAGAAGCCATCGGCGTTTCTGATCGTATTACCCGAGGATTTGTCTGGGGACGCGGAAGGCAGGATATCATCCGCCTTGAGGTAGCGCGAGCCGAAGCTCTCGTTGTTACCTCCGACGTAGTAGTCCGTGTAAGAAGACTGACCCACAAAGGACCTTAACCTGTTATCGAGCAACAAGGCAAAGCTTTGCCTCATGTGTGCCGCCCAATCACGATCGTTAGGCGCTACGCTTGCGCGGAGGTCCTGTACATCATCCAAGACGATTTGATCCGAATAGAAGCCATCGGGCCTATCCGAAGGTGTCGCAGTCCCTACCCCCGTGATCCCTCCGTTACCGTTGGTCAGGTGATTGAACGCCGTGGAGTTGCGCCTGAATACAATCGCTACAGGGATAGAGTAGAGGAATCCGTCTACGGTGCCTGCGATAGCGTTGGGCTGTCCCAATACGTCGCCCGCAACCCAGAGTCCCTGGTCCGTGGCAGACTTGGCAAACGTGGCCCCTACTACAGGAGCTACGTTAGGACCTTGTCCCAGAATGTTCACGTCGTCATATCCCAGACGGGTAGCGGTGTCATTGAGCCTTACAGTACGTAGCGCGTACTGAATCTGCACGCGACGGGTTGTCTCCACGGTCGCTCCAATAGGAGTGTCGCGGAAGTCTTCGTCAATCCATGTGGCCGCGTCACTGAGCACGTTACCGTGTCTGTAGACCTGCGTGGCAGAGGGCTTGTTGTCTGTGGCAGGTTCAGCTTCCACCAAAGCTCTCCAGACTTCAAGGTATACGAAGTCCGTTGCCACAGTTCCCAGGCTAGCCGGTGGTGCATCCAAAGTCAAGAGGTTTGTCTGTACTACTGCCGAACCTGTGTACTCCACGGGGATCACCCAGCCGTTGACATGCGCTAGAAGTTCCCCGTCAAACCCGAAGGTGTTCGGGGTCGTGCCGAACTGATAATTCGTCAGACCCTCCTCCAAGAAGTCTCCCGTGAGAAACCCTGAAGGCATCAGGCTTTTCAAAGCTTGCGCGCGCGCTGAGCCTTGAATCTCTTGGTTCAGGTTAAGTTCGGCATTAGATACGGGAGCGTCCTGTCGGTAGACCACTGTTTCGAAAGACGTGCCTTCAGGGTCGAGATAGGTCGAGTTGAGCCCGAGATTTTTATCAGTCATAGTTCTACCCGTAAAGGAAGTGGAAAGCCAAAGGGAACTTGCGCATCAGTTAAAAAGTCAGGCGCCACGTTATTGAGAGGGTTGCCGACGCAGGTTTGTTTATGACGGGGAAGGTGAGGTAGTTACACAGGGTGTCTTGGTCCCTCACATCCTCTGTCTCATCAAAGACGCCGTTCGCAGGAGTGACAGGGCTGGTCGTCAAGAGGTCATCCGACACATCGCCTCCTACCAAGCCCATCTCTACCAGAGTACCTACAGCTTCGGAAGCCAGGAACGTGGTCGTGAAGTCCACGATGTTCGTAGGGACAGCCGAGGCGGCACCACCCGAATCAATGAAGCTTGTCGTCACGAACGTCTTGCGTGCAATCTCTGCGTACAAAGATCTCTGAGTCGCTGTAGCAGCGGGGGGTGACTGGAGGTCCCAGCCCACATCACCAGTACCCATCGCGAGAGCAAAAATACCGTGAGCGGGCTCAATCGAATCCTTGGCAAGACGCGCCAGGAGGATCGAAAGGTCTTGCGTGACCACGTTCATGATGTGACCCTCTTCAATGAGCGCGCCTGTGTAGGCGTCGTGCATCTTGTAGAAAATCTCACCCTTGGGGCCGCTGTAAACCTCGCACTCTTGCTGCGATACGCCTATGAGAAGCTTGTCGCTCAGGTAAGTGCGTAGTCTGTCGACCAGCACTCGGGCTGTCTGTCGAATCTTTCCGTACATAAGGTCACCTTGTGTTGTGTTCAAGATCAAAGGACACTAAAAGATCATGGGAAATTGACAGACACAGTATAGTCAATGTCAACCGGAGTTTCTGTCAGGGTGTCAAGCAAACTGGAGGCTTCATCCAAGGTCGAACCCGAGCTATCCAACACGAACCCACCCAGGAACGTAAGGACCGCAAAAGGAGCATTGACTAGAGCCTCATCTGTGACCGGGCCATAAGCATCTTCGTGGAAATCCACGCACGATACGACGACATCAGCTTCGGAGAAGGGCTCCAGTTGGTCCTCTGCGGTGTCCAACGTCGAGGTCGCCCGGTCAAGATAGAAGGGCTGGTCATAGGACCCAAACCCGTCAGGAGCCTGATCAGGGACGGTGTAGACGTCGGCGTAACCGTCCAAGGTAAGATCCCTGAAGCCAAGGTCATCGCACGCAGGTGACAAGTGAGCCTGGAGGGTGCCTCCAAGGTCGACTTGCTCCAAATCAAGCACGTTGAAGAAGGCGTCCTGTGCAAACGTATAGGAGATACGTAAGCGTCCATCTTCATAGGTAAAATCGATCTCACTGTCGGCCAAATCCTCAAAATCATTTGCGTTGGCGACGAGTTCTTCGACTTGCTCCAAGACCTTCTGTTGCGACAACTCGAAAGGAGGTGTACCTTCGTTTAGCCTGAGTACGGTCTCTTGCTTACTGAGGTACTGTTTGCTGTACGGAGGCTTAACCAGAAAACGTACCAGCACATCAGAACGAAGGTTGTCTTGAGGATTATCTAGAGTCAGTGTCTGCGTCAATTCCGAGAAGGAGAACGTGTAGGGAGTCACCCCATCCGGCGAGGATACACCCAGTACCTTGCGAACATTGTAGCCCTTGGAAGGGAAGATGAGCGTCGTCGAGGTATCCGTAGACAGCACCACCTCTTCCGAGGTCGTGTCAAACAGGGGCTCTGCGCTCGTGATAGGGAACGCGGCATTGAACACAGAGTGCTCAAGAGCAAGCTGCAAGTCGCGGTCATTGGCGACGTTGTAACGAACGTAGTCCCAGACGCTTTCGGCCAGTGAGGTAGGATCAAGAGACCCGAACCTGACGTACCCCAGGTCCGTGTTAAGTTCCAGGGCCGATGTCTTGAACGGTAGCTCACTGTATTGCTTCTCGAAAACAGGGTCTACGGCACCGTTGAGGAACACCTGCGTCTTGCCTGCCGGGTTCCGAGTCAACCGGATGTCCAAGAATGTTCCCAGGAACTCGGCGTCTACCACTTCATATGAGGTAGGATCGTTGAGGTCTCCGCCCGTATAGAACCCTAGCTGCCTCGTGGCGTACTGAGTTGAGTGGGAGAGGAAATAATCTACCGCGAAGGTGACCTCCTCTTCCAGCAAGTCCAACCGGACCTCATGCTCTGTCGCAACGGAGTCCTGTAAGTCAGCCGTGGTGACCGATCCCAGGAACACCCCGTCCACGAAGAGTGAGACCACATCCAGTGAGCGAACCAAGCGATAGCCGTGGAACTCCCCGTCGTTCCAGGCAAAGGCAAACCCTAGAGGGTCACCCAACCCGTCGGCAAGAACCACGCCGTTCTTATTGGTGAACACGACTCCTGTGAGGGTGACGTCATCCATAAAGGAAACGAACACCTCAAATTCGGTGTCGTCAACACCCATAAGAACCGGAATTCGTCCCATTCCGTCGGTCGCAAACGTATCAAACCTTAGCCTTGTGGCCAACACGTAATTCGTGTATACATTGGAGGCGCTGACCAAGGGGAAGGTGTCTGTTGCAGAAGCAAAAGGACCGTCAGGCTTGGACAGGATCTGGTGGTGGTCCACATGAGACGTCACAACGTCATCAAATCCTGTGGTGTCCCAACCTTCAGAAGCGAAGTCTTGTGTGCCCGAGAACGAGGTCTCGTACTGCACGACCACGCCGGACGAGGCTACTGCCGCGATGATACCTTCGGTGGCAAGTGAGTTGGCGTCCTGATCAATCATCCCTTCCGTTACCTGAAAGGTTGCATAGTCTGTAGTCGACGTGACGGCAGGATCTGCGAAGAGTCCCAAGGTCACTTCACGCAGGTCATCCGCAAGCGTAATCGTCGCGGGGATTGAACCTCCCACCCAGGAGTCCACACGAACGCGTGCTTCGAGATCCGCCTTGGCTTTTTGCGTGAGCAGAGGTTCGATGCGTCCATAGCTCAATGACCCCTGATCGATCCTCCCAGCCTGTTCAAGATTCAGGAAGTCGCCATCAACGATCTGGAAGCTACCTTGGTCATCAAGAAGCGACCAGGGAGACACAGGGTCCTCGTCAGGTAGCACCGCGAAGTCTCCGTTTGTGGAGACGCGAGGTGCTGTTTGAGACGCAGACACGGGCTGTATGCTGTACCTGAAGAAGTCCCATCCGCTCTTGGAGGTGGCTATTTTGGACGTGCCCCCGAAGAAGACGACGTTCTCTTCCAAGAGGTCATACATCTCTTCTTGTTGGGGTAAGTCCTCATCGGTCACCGAAATCAACGGTGCGGGGTTACCTTGCGTGAACACTCGGGTCGTGTTCTCGGACTTGAAGACACGGTAAGACGTGAGGGCCGTGTAATCTACCGTCCTGAAGCATTGTACGGCTCCAGGTGGGCTTGTAATCTCTGTCGTGAACACAACATCGAACAGGGTGGGGTCGACCGTCTGAGGCTCAATTGAGGCGATCTCGAAGACGGCACCGTTAATGAACACCTCATCGCCTACGAACAGGCCGGGCTCAAACGGGAACACGACACGATCGTTGAATGAGGTAAGACCTTCCAGCCTGGGAGTCACGATACCTTCCAAGCCAAGGTAAGACCTCCAGTTGGTCTCATCTCCCCCGGCACCCAACATGCCTACGATGCGAACCGAGCCTACCTCCAAGAATGAAATGTTGTACAGGAGGCTATCGGAGGCCCACCCCGCTGAAATGCCTGTGTAGTCCCCGTCTTTGGTGTACTCGAATACCTTGGTGCGGAAATTCAAGGTGAAGATGTAATCGAACGTGAAGTCACGATCTCTACGGTAGAAAAGAGCTTCCGGGTCGACTACATTGGTTCCCGTAGACAGGTCCTCTACCAGAAACAATCCCTCTTCAAAAGAAGCCGCTCCAGGGGCGCTGCCTACGACCTCCCATCCCTGGGAAGTCGGCAGGACATCCCCCTCGAAGTTCAAGGTTTCGGGCGTGAGTTCTCTTCTAAGAGGGGCTATCGTGAGAGAATGAGCGGGCTCGTTGAACAGAAGAGACGTGGGGTCGTTAAAAGCGGCAGAATAAAGGGCATCAAACGCCGTGTAGGTATAGCCGTTCCACTGGGGTTGAGGCGTGACAGGTTCCGGTCCAAACACCGAGGTGAGCGGGAAAGGTCCTGCATAAGAACTGGAAGAGTCTACCTGATTGAAGACGTACCCGAAGTTGTTAAATTCTGCCATAGGTAGGCAGGGATTTGGCGTGTAGAAGTAGTCTACCTCTACAGTTGACCCAGGCTGAATGCTTTGGGTCAAGATAATGATCCCTAACGTGGGCTCAATGTAACAGACTTGCCTCTCGGCGCCTTCGACCCTCACCGTGACATCTTCTATTCCGGCAAGCTGCGCGTCTCCGTAACCTTTGGTTATAGGACCGTGCTCAGTCTGTAGGATACCAATCCTACAGTCGGGGTTGATCAACAGCAAGGGGTTAAAGACGATACCCTTTGTTGCCAGAGAGTTACCGTCGAGGTTCTGCCACACCCCCCTCTTCAAGAGAGGCAGGAACGTGCCCGCCTCTTCGCTCAACTCACAAACGCCCATCTCACCGACAAGGTACAGATCCTCGATAGGGACGGCCTCACCCAGAGGGGTGATTCCCGAACTGACAACTGAGTTGCCTGTCGGGTTGACTGCTCTACCTAACGTGATTTTTGAGAGGGCACTGGCGCTCATAAGTTAGCTCATTGCTTGGCGACTTGGTAGGTCACAAGGCGATTGTTTGCGTCATACGTTGAGGATATGACGTAGGTAGCCAACACGTTCGTATTGGCGTTCAGGTCCACGGCAGAGGGGTAGATAGCAATCACACCTGAGATCAGGTTGTTATTTGCGTCATACGTCTGCCCAGTGACACGATAATTCTCTTGAGATAGACCAAGGCTCCGCTTCAAATCAACTCCCAGGTCAGAGATCGAAGTTGTCCCGTCTCCGAGCACATCCCACAAGCCCACATCAACGGGAGGGGTAAGGTTTCCTGCCCCGTTTACGAAGTCTGAACGTCTTGAGACCTCTTCGGGGATGCGTGTATCAAAGTCGCCTCTAAGAGCCGCCAGTGAGTCCGTACCCGAGACGAAGCCAGCGCCTTGTATATCGTCGACGTTCGTTTCGATGTTACCAAGTGATGTGGCGAATCCCCCTACCGTAGCTTGCGTGGCCGTGACCACAGCATCAATAGCCGCCAAGTCTGAAGAATTCGTGGCACTCTGTGACAAGGTATCTGTTGTCGTGGTGTCAATTTCGTTGAAGGCCACATTAAAGACAGTAGCCCTGATCAGGTAGGTATCAAAAGTCCCGCCTGAGAAATGGGCGATCAGTTCCCCAAGGGTGTTGGTCACGGCGCTCGAAAAAGAGGCGGAATATACCCCTGGCATGTTAACTGCATCAATCTCGGTGAAGTTAAGCCCTGTCAAAGGGTACGCAACCGCAGGCCCACCATTCTTTGAGGTGTAGGCTGTGACGTCTGCAAAAGTCAAGCCAGTCACGGGCGCTCCGCTCGAAGTAAAGAGGAGCGACGCCGAGGCGGGTTGGTCTTTAACGAATGTCAGGGACATAGGGATCTCCAGGCGAAATCAAGGGTCAAGGCGTACGCTGTAATTGGTCAACCGAGCAGACCCATCGTAGGACGCCAACATGGTGTACGTGGCGATCGCGTTCTGAGTCAAAATCAAATCATCACGACTAGGGTAAAGCGTCACGGTGCTCTGGGTAAGGTTACCGTTGGCATCGTAAACATGGCCCGTAATGGTGAAGTTCTCCTGAGACAGCCCCAGAGCCTTCGTCACGTTTGCTGCGATGGCCGTAAGGCTGGCTTCGAGTGTGGTGCGAACCTGAACCAGTGAATCCGTAGCCGTGTCAAACCCTGCCCCTTGTATATCAGTCAAGGCAGTCTCGACAGTGGACAGGTCCACAGGAGTGAACACGGGTTCAACCTCCACACGCACTAACACAGCTTCGGTGTTAGGCCCCACAAGAGCGGGGAAAAGGAACACGATCTCCCCCAGGATTCCTAGCAGGATATCCGACATCACAAATTCATAAACCCCAGGAAGGTTCGCAGCGTCCACCTCAAGAAACGTCACTCCTGTCAAGGGCACTGAAAACGTCGCCAATCCCTCTCTTCGGGCATATACAGGAGAGAAGTCCCCAAAGGCAAGACCTGTGACGGGTGCCTTTGTGGTTACATTCTGAATGTAAATCTGCACACTCTTGGCGACGGATACGGTGGCTTTAATTGCTGTTTCCATTACAGTCCTCTACTATCAAAGCTCTCGCGTGACCTTGTAGTCAACGAGGAGACCTTGTACGTCATAGGTCGCGTCTACCGAGTAGATAGCGATAGGGTTTGTGTTTGCGTCAGTGTCTACTTTGGAGGCAAATAGACGGATACTCGCGCTGGTGAGTTTGTTGTTCGAATCGTAGGCTTGGCCCACGATTCGGTAATTCTCTTGAGAGAGCCCGAGCAAGCGTGCTACTGAAGCGGATAGGAGACCCAGCTCCGTGGAGAGGTCTCCCACATCTGTTGTAAGGTCGGCTACATCCGTAGAGAGCGTTGCAATCGCATCAGTTACCGGAGTCAAATCCACTGTAGCCGAAGAGTTGCTAATCGCCTCAAGGGAATCATCCCCTGTAACAAAGCCTGCCCCTTGTATGTCGGTAAGGTCTCCCTTAAGTTCCACCAAGGAATCGGTCAACGTGTCGAACCCTACCCCCTTAATGTCGTCAAGGGCCTCCGTAACAGGCGTCAGGTCTACCGCGCCCCCTCCACCTGAAGAGACAAAGAAGCGGTACGTCGTAGGGTTAAAGATGGTCTCACTAAAGTCGATGCGGATAATGAAAGGCTCTGCACTTCCAGACACATCAGTTCCCGTAAGCCACACGACGTCTCCTGAACCTCCCAGGCCAAAACCCGTTCGGTTTGACATAAGGTCTCCGACGCCACCGGGAGGAAGTCCCCAAGTCGCACCACCGTCCGTTGTGAAGAGAATAGCCTCATCGCCTGCGGCCCACGCGATCTCGGAAGACACGGCGTGTACGGAAGCCAAGTCAGCCGCAGTTCCTGAGACTTGTGAAACGAAGGTTGCTCCACCGTCAACGGACTTGAGGATCGTACCCGTGTCTCCTACTACCCAACCCGTATCTCCCACGAACGATACGTCCGTAAGTGACAACGATGAGGCGGCCCCCGGAGTGATAAGACTCCAAGAGGTACCTGAGTCGGTGGTCCTGACAATCAGAGGGTCTGTGGAGTCCACCCCAACCGCAACGGCGGTTGACACATTCACGGCGTGGATAGAAACGAAAGCTTCACTACCCGAACCTACCCCGTTAATGATAGGGACGTAGATAGGATTGAATTCGCTAGCATTAGCGACTCGATCCCAAAGCACAAGGGACCCTCCCACGGTACCGTATACGATGTTAACGCTCGCGGCACTTACATGACCTACTGAGGCGAAGAGTCCGAAGGTGGCGTCCGATAGTGTGTTCCAAGAGGCTCCCAGGTCGTCACTATAAATCATGACGGCGCCCGAGTCAAAGCCGCCTTGAACTACAAAATCGGTACCAGGGACTCCTCCAATACCCGACAAATCGGTAATAGGTGTGTTAGCATTCTCTGCCCATAGAGTACCTCCATTAACGGTTTGAATAGGAGCCAAGGTAGAGAATGCCTCTCGGAGTGAGATGAAGGCTTCCGTAGCACTCTTGGCGTACACTGAAGTACCCTGTTCGGGCGAGCCTGACGCTGCGGGAACCGTTTGATCCGCTCCCGATACGGCTAGACCTTCACCTCTAAAGTCGACAATGAGGTCACCCTCGGTATTGGTATCCGAAAGGGAAAGGTCAAAGGTATACCACCCAGGAAGGGTGCCTGCGTTGAGTTCGGTGAGCGTGGAATTGACCGTATTCACGGCGGGAAGCCCCGCCTTGAACAGTAAGGATGTCAGGTTAGACCCATCAACCCCAGTATTCGCGATCCCGTCCCGTGAGAAATACGCGGTAAACGTTTGCGTCGTGTCTACCGGGATGGTCACGGGTCCTCTCAAGCGAGGCAACTCAGCATTTAGAACGGAGAGAATCTGCTCCTCCCCCGTCTGTCCAGTGACTGGAGCCGAAACGTCAATACGCGCAACGCTTGTGTCAAACTGAGTGAAGAACTTACCTTCCTCGTATCGAATACCTTCAGCCGACGACACCGAGAACAGCGTGTTGTCTGCAAGGTACGTGCTCACTAGGTTGTCACTTGCTCCCAGTTCCGTTACGGCAGAAGGCACGAACCAAGTTGCCCCTCCGTCTTCGGTTCGGTAAATCTCGCCTGAACCTCCTACCACATAAGCTGTGGTGGGGTCAATAGCGTAGACACCTCTTAAATCAGTCACAGCGGCGATGTTGGCGGACTGGTCAACCCAGTTGTCGCCGTCATCTGTCGTGTAAAGGACAGAACCACCCGCACCCACTGCCCAGCCCTCAGAGCCTCCGCGAACCATGTCTACGCCGTAGAGAATCCCCACGTTGGGTACGGTCGTCGCGGCTCCAAAGTTAACCCCGGAGTATATTTGGATATCCGATACGCCCGAACTCTCCCCCACGATCACCGCCGTCGACGCCTTGTGGAAGGCGACATCGTTATGTAGAACGTTAGCTCCAAAGGAGTTCGTTGTGACAAGAGCCCCTGCAATAAGCGACCCATTGAACACCAACGTGTTTGATATCCCCCCTTCGGCCAGCATAAAGTAGCCGTTCCCACCGTGCTCAAGAGCAACCTTGCCTGTGCCCACTACGTTCTGCGTGAGAAAATCGAACGCTTCCGTGAAGGTCTCACCACCATCTTTCGTGTAGTACGAGAAGGCCACGTTGTTAGCGGGTTCCCAGCACGATATGACGTAGACCAGGGGATCAGAAGGGTTGCCGTCGACACCAGACGCCCTCTTCGTGAACCCTCCTGACCTGTAAGCGACGGTGTTAAAGTTCACACCTCGGTCCGTCGAGATGCGAATCTCATTATTGATCAGATAGTCGGCAACCAACACCTGCGTTTGATTCCTTTCTCCGGCAACAGCGTAGACCGCTTGAGCCGAGGAGCTTCCCGTCGCCATGCCCTCGGCTTCGGGTAGGATATCATCAAAGGGTCGTACTCGCAAGAGAAGATCACCGGCCTCAGGCGCCAGGGCTCCCGACACCGTAAACGCATAAAGACCCTGCCCCAAACCGGAGGCAGAGTCGTACAAGGTGTTCGCAACAGGGACCCCGTTAAGGGTCACGTCTGTCTCAAAATCAGAAGGGTTCAGACCCGACAAAGAGGTTCCACCCAACCTCACGTCGAGAGTAAAGGTCTTGTCAACCCCTGCTACCTGAGTGAGCGCGTAGCTCTCTTGGGCATCAGGATGCAACTCACCGACTCGAAGCGTCTCGGTGTATTGCGCAAGGTCCGCTCCACCATTCGTGGCGATCACGAAGGTCAACTCACCGGCCCTGGCGAGGTCATCCGCAGTGAACCCAATCTCGTACAACCCAGGAAGGTTCGTCGCGTCGGTCTCACGAAAGTTAGACGCTGTGATGGTCTTCTGGGCTACAGCCCCGACCGCATCTCTAATGTACAGGGTAATGTCGCCAAAGACAATCCCTGTCTTTGGGTCGCCTGTGGCTACGGATAGCAATGTCACCGTCAAGGTGGTAGGTGAGAAAAGAAAAACTTCTCGCATGGTGGGCCTCGTTAGACTTGAAAGGTTGGAGTCTCTTCAATGAAGCCCTGCTATAAGTGGGTTATACTGGCAGCGGCCCCATGATAAGTCTCGCTAACCCCTCTTTGCCAGGGACATGCACCTTGAACCCATGCACCTCCTGTTTCGTGTGCGCCTTGTACACCTTCCATTCAGGTCTCTTCTTCATTATAAACGACCACTTGTGGTCTTTAGAATTAGGGGTCGGGTTGAAGATATAGGATGAAACATAAGTTGAATCATAAAAGGAGTCGACAACCGAGTAGAACCTACGGTTAGGGCTTCTCCAATCGGTCACTACGGAGTTCGCCCGGTTTAAGGCAATCAGAGGACGTTGCCCCAGTATGCAATCCTCCAAGTCAACTTCAACTTTTTCGCTTACCAGATCCTTGGCATCAAACTTGAATGGGGCAATGTAAAAGGAGTCTCTAATCGACCAATCCCACTGAATTTTGGAGTAAGAGTAAATGCGGTCCTGCACTTCCAAAAGAGACATAGCGCAGTCCTCTTTGACCTCTGCAATAATCATTCCAGACGCATAGGACATGATCTTTCGGTCGGCCATATTTTCGAGCAAATACATCTTGGAGGTCCTGTAGCCCACAATCTCCAACAGGTCCGAGTTAAGTTTATTTTCATAGCTTCCAAAGTATGCCGCCCGGCACAGGCCCAGATACCTACCCACGGTACCGTCTTGAAGTGTTACGATATTGCCCCGCTTGACGTCCCTCTTGGAGACTTTGCGAGTCTTCAGATACTGGACGCGCGCTGCCTCAAGATACTTGTCCGAACGTACAGGCAAGAGGCAAGGTGACCTCTTCCGGTCCAGTAGCCACGTGCAGGTGTCTTGGATCACACCATTCTTGATCGTAACTGAGGCAAGCAAAATGTTCACCAGATCCTGATTCATCCTGATCATGAACCCTCTGGGGTCTACGACCATCCAGTCCGTCACCGAAGCGAACTTGTGGGGGATGAGTCTGAACCCTGTCGTGGGCTCGTTTGCAAGCTCCCAGGGCATTCCATTGTATTGAGTCGCGATGTCAATGTCATGCTTTATGGGAGTCTCGGAGTCCACGGCGCACATGCGCCACTCCCCATCGTAGACATGCTTGCTTGGGTAGCTCCGTAGGTACAAGGTTTTAGGGTGTGTCAGGTACATCAAAAACTCCGTTGGGTTCGCCTTGGCTTTCGTACATCAGTAACGTATCAACCAGAGCGTTAAAATCTCCGTCCAGCACTTTTTCGGGCTGGTATACTGTCTGGTTGGTGCGGTGATCCCTGATATAAGAGCTTTGGTGCATCTCATAAGACCTGATCTGGTGACCGAACGCAGCCTCTTTCTTTGCACCGTGTCGGTCCCTGTGTTGAGCCTCTTCCTCTTCACGTCGGATAGCTTCGAGGCGACTGATCAACATCTTGCGCGCCGTAACACGATTCATGGTCTGAGACCTCTCTTCTTGGCAGGCTACCACGATACCTGTAGGTAGGTGCTTGATCCTTACGGCGGAGTCCGTCTTGTTTGCGTGCTGCCCGCCTGGACCCGAGGACCTGTAGGTTGAGATGTCAAGCTCGGAATCCACGAGCTTGATCTCGCTGCGACTCTCTTCAATCTCAGGCACCACGTCCACGCTAATGAACGAGGTGTGGACGCGTCCGCTCGAATCAAAAGGCGACACGCGGCAGAATCTGTGAGGTCCCTTCTCGACGCGGAGGTGACCATAGGCGTAGGCGCCCCGTATTTGGAGTGTAACGCTCTTGGCGAGTCCGTGAGACACACCGTCCGTCCACGACATAAGGTCCGCTGTCCAGCCCTTTGAGACGGCCCAACGGGTGTAGGCCCTCATCATGGTGACAACCCAGTGTTGTGACTCTTGACCCCCGGCTCCGGCAGTCAACGTAAGTATTGCCGAGTTCTCGTGCAGGTCTTCGGGGAACTTGAGATGGTTCTCGTGTTCCGACAGGATATCCTCGCACGTACTCAGAAGACTCTCCACTTCGACAAGAGCTTCGTCCTCTTCCCAGGATAGAAGCTCCGCGCACTCCTCAAGATGAGCCGACAGGCTCTGTTGCTGGCCCAAGATGTTCTCAATACGGCCCCTCTCCTTACACAGGGATACATCCGGGTCTGTCCAGAAGTCAGGGTTTGAGAGGATGAAATTTAGCTCTTGAAGACGGCTGCCCAGTGACACGAGGTCAAAGACAGTCCCCGACCATAGACAGACGTGACGTCATGTCAATTAAAGTGGCGGTGAGGTCATTACGCGTACGGGCTGTATCAGTCATGACTACATCCTTTGGGTTGAGGGTTGTTACCCCCTGGAAAACAAAAAGATTCCCTCAATCCTCGAAGGTCTGAGGGTCGAGGGCTAGATTAGGAGGTTCATTAGCGTTTCCAAAAACGACCTTGAACATGACGCCCTCTTGGATCTCATGGAACCAGTCAGTTGCCCTGTCCAAGGTCGTCGCGTCTACATAGGGGAGGCTTCTCGATTTTATCTCTTCGTGGTCTACCATAACAAGATTGATAGAGTACGTCCCGCCGTCCTGCGATCGGTCTTCCATCTCCTGCATCACGCGGTCTTCAAAGCGAGTGGCGAAACTTGTCTCGACCTTACGGTAACGAAGACCGCCCATGTACGTGTCAGGAATCTTCATTAGAAGACAATGGGCTCGCCCACGGGCATGATATGAAACTCCACATCCTGATAAACCCGCAGGACAGACTCGACAGCCTCAAGGTCTTCAAGGCTTTCGAGACTGAAAGGACCCGAAACTACCCACTCAGCATCACCGAGTGGTACGCTCACACTCCGCGTAAAGTTGGGGTGTGAAAACGCTTCAGCCTCCTCCTGAGACTGAAAGGTGATGAGGATGTTGGCCTTCTCGGAGCCTTGCTTCCTGAGATGGTAAAGGTCTTCTGCAACTTTCATGATTTTTTTCCTAAAGGAGTTTGAGGTGTCTAGTGATAGGGTCCAAGTCCTCGAACTTTGCAGGCCCTATCGCCAAGGCGGTGTACGTTGGAACGCCGTTGAACTCGGTACGTCCCGAGTCCCGTACCAGATGAGTCATCAGATTAGCATCTAACGCCTGTTGATGCAAGGCCAAAAGCTCTTCTTCACTGCCCACGCTAACTGCAATCTTCGCAGTGCCACATTCAAGCCATGCCTGGAAGTCCTCTCCATTCTGAAGAGTCGTCCTGAAGTCTCCGTCATCGAGGGAAGAAGCCCGCTCCAAGAGGAAGCCCATAGAGGCGTGAGCCCCTTGAGCGATCATCTTGCCCTTGCGCATGTTGAGGTCTTTACGGACGATTATCATTTGCTTGACTGACACGGACATCCTCACTTGATCACTATATAACTGGCAAGGTCAACCGCGTCTTCCAAGTCACGGTTAACGATCACGTAATCAAAGCTCAAGAGGTCTCTATAAATCTCTGCCTCCACGTTATGTAACCTCCTCGCCACGACCTCGGCGCTTCTCTGGCCATCCATCATCCGAGCCGTCAAGACTTCCAGTGACGGAGGTAGAACGAGGATGCTTTGAACACGATCCCCAAACGCTTGCTTCAACTGCGACAGGCCGTGACGGTCTATCACCAGAACAAGACGCTCTTCCGACTGAAAACTCTCATAAAGGAACCCATAGAAGTTGCCGTCGTACTCAACGTGCTCAAGGTAATCTCCGTTCGCCAGATACGTATCGCTCTGCTCACGGGTCAAGAACCTGTAGTCCACGCCGTCAACCTCTCCCGATCTTTTCGATCGGGTTGTCGTGGAGACCACTTCTCTCACATCTTCGAAGCGGTTATTCACGGAGCGGCAGATCGTGGTCTTGCCTACTCCGCTGGGTCCGACAAAAGCAGTGATTTTTTGCATGAAAGGTCTCCGTTGTCATTGCGTTAGGGTACTATATCACGTTGGATAGATAAACGCAACAAGCCCCGCTGGTATTCAAACCAACGGAGCTTGTTTCTTGAGTCAAGGTACGTCAGTTGGAAGTGGTGCCTCGGAGGTCATTCGCGGTCTTGAGCGTACGGCACATCGTGCTGAAGGCGCTCTTCGAGCCTCGGCGGATGAGAAGTTCCATCAGGTCGATATCAACGTCGGGCTCCTCAGTCTCCGAGAACACCTCCCACGCCGTCACGGTGGCCTCTGCCCGGTAGTTAGCCTTGAAACGTCTCGCGAGGTCTTCTGGGTCCCTGTAACGCCCGTCCTCGGCGTAGGTCTCAATCCTCTCCTGAAGCTCCGGGTTGAGGAGGTTGATGTAAATCACCTTACTCGCCGCCTCTACCTTGAGAACCGACACGTCATCGCGAAGCATCTCAAGAGACTCCAGAAGGTCCTCGTTATCCACCGTCGTCACCACGAAAGGAAGGCCCTCATCCTCGGGAGGCTTGACCTCGGGGGCAACCACCGTAACGTCGACAGAACACCCCAGAGGATTGGGAAGGTCGAGCATCAGGTTAATCGTAGCAACCGCATCCTCGGGAGCGTTGGCGCTCACGTGGAACGTAAAGGTCTTGTGACCCCCATCGTTCCGAGAGCAACCCTGGAACTCAAGATAAGAGTACGGGGAATCCACCAAAAACACGCTGGCGTTCTCGAACAGAGCCGGGTCCGCGTCCGTATCTACCTTGAGGCGGAAAGTCTTGCCCTTGACAACCTTGATCTGGTTGGAGCCTTGAAGCTCAAACATCGTGGGGGGGTCACTCACGGGGATAGGAGGAGCCGGAACGCGCGGCGTAGGGTTATCGCTCTTGGCACGCTTCTTCTTGGTCCCGTTAGGGTTGGACGTGTTACGCGACTTGATGTACAGGTTCAGAAGCTCCCGCACAAGCTCGTCTTCTGCCTCGGAGGTACGCGAGGAGTTGGCGTCACGGTACTCTTCGTTAAGGGCCTCAAGCTCAGGATCGCTCGCGAGGATCTTGACGATACGTGACTTGAGTTCCGAAAGCTCACGGGTGTTCATGGTGCTCTCTCGCGTCGAAGAGAACAGGTTGTTCTTGGTCATCAGGTCAGCGCCGTCCACGTCGACGTAAGCCAGGAACCGCTTATTAAGCGCCGTGTAGCCCACCCGACGGGTGAGGAGGTGCTTGCTGAACTCACCGTGTGTCTGCCCGTTCATGAGCAGTAGGAACGGGTTCTCGAAGTCAACGTACTTCGAGGTGTGGTCAACGGGCGAGTCGGAGTTGAAGACTACCACCGTCATGTTAGCCGAAGAGTTGAGCCCCAGATCAATCTTGAAGGTCTTCTTGTACCGCACGGCACGATCCGTGTTCACCTTCTGGAGCGAACCCAGGTACTTGAAGCTCGCCTTGTTGGAGTTGAGGTAACGGTTCCACGACTTGTTACCCTTCCCCGCCGTCCTCTTGTCCACGAACATGATGGGGGTGAGAGGGGTCGGGAGGGTACGCCTGACCTGAGCGTCCAGTGAGACGCTGCCGTTATGGAACTTGCCTGACAGGCCGACTCCCAGAGGGTAATCAAACGTCCTCACGAGCGTGCCCACACCGAAATCTTTATCCGACCCGGTGAACGTGAACGGCTTGTTCGTCTTGGGGTCTACAAGGTAATTCCAGATCGGGGTGCGAGCTACCGCCAGCCTACGATCACGACGAATAAACGTAAAGGTGATCTCATTGGACAGGAAGTGACGCGTGACGATGAGTTGACACGCATCGCCCTCCTGATTGGCGTAGTTCAGGGGAGCCTTGGCGCCCTGACCGAACGCGCCTGCCTGATACATGGTAGAGGTCTTATTGCCCCCACCAAGTCCGCACAGGGTACCCGCAACGCGGTCCGGCTGGACACCTACACCGCGATCACGAACGTCAATCGTGACGCAAGACGGCTGCGCTCCCTTGGGGATGTGGCCACGATACGAGACCTCCACGTCCTCAAGTGCCTTGAGGACTGCGCTGTTATTCGGGGACTTGCGCGAGAAATCGCCACGTGCGATCCCAAGGCGCTTCTCGACGACCTCTCGGGGCGTGGCGCAGATGTCACCCGTCTCCTCAACGTACCGCACGGCCAGTGCGTCGGCAGTGTTGGAGCCGAACACCTCGGTCTGAGCCTTGAACGGGTCGCCTCCAATCTTGATGGGTCCCGCGTTCTCCCCCCGGTCCCCGACGGGGCGTTCAATCGCAGCCCCAGACGAAAGGAGTTGACGAACCATCTGGTCGGCGGCGTAGCCGTCTACCACCATGATGGCGCGCTTGAAAAGGTCTTTTGCTTTGGTCATGATCGTATCCTACGATTTAGGGTATGGAGTGTCCGGCCATGTGAACCGTGACGTCATAATGACGGGTTAACGAGGGGATGTCAAGACCTAATCCCCTCGTTTTCATTTTTTCAGGTGAGGGGCTACCTTGGTGAAGAGGTCTTGAGCAAGTTTGATGTACTTGGAGACCTTCCAATCTCCCCTGTCTGTGATGTGCTGCAACAAGGGAGTGTTGAGCTTGCACGTACCGTTGAAGATCCCGAACAGAGACCCCGCGATCGCCGCGATCGTGTCCACATCACCACCGGGTCGTAGGCACCTCGCCACCATCTTATCAAACTCCGTCGGGTGGAGCAAGAAGGATGTCAAGGCCCACATCACGGACGGTCTGACATAAGGGGAGATCCCAGGCCAGTTGCTGTCATCAGGCTGGATATCATAGGCCAGTCGGGCCATAGCCTCTTCCCAGCCGTCCTCGGGGCCAGATAGGATCGCCAACAAGCGTGTGTAATCGGAGAACATGTCAAGGTGTCGGTAACGTGGAGAAAGCTCTAGCAAAATCCTCGCGAGCATCCCCCTCTCGAATAGTAGTTCCCCATCCTCATTGGCAAGGGCGCGGGCGACGCTCGCCACGATCACGGCTCCAAAGCGGGCTTCGTCGCTAAGATGTGTAGGGAGGCACGAATCCTCTACCATATCCACGAAGTCGCCGTCAATTCCAGTCTTGTAAGCCGTCCCTGCCACGCCCAGTAGGGCCGCGCGCGCGGCTGCACCGTTGCCGCTGGAGGGGGCGGGGGTCCCGGCCTTGTCCCATTCAACACCCGAGTCGATGCGCTTCAATGCTGTGTCCGTGTTGCTTTCATGCCCCACGAACCCCTTGGTCTTCGAGAAGGCCACGAGGCGCTGTGAGAATACATCTCCCTGGAACATGCCCTCATCGTCAAAACTAAGCGCCACCTCTCGAATGCACTGTGTGTCATCCGTAACCTGCCCAAACGAGTAGCTTCCGTTCCCAAACTGAACGGACTCAAAGTTCATAGGCACCACATGGCCTCCGAGGTACTGTTCTACTTCAGGTAGCGGGGACATCTCCACGGGGGCTCCGATTGCGTCACCAAGGGCAGCACCCAGGAGACACCCGAGGATACGGTCATACACGCTCAAGAGGCCCGTGTATTCGTTATACTCCCTCAAGGTGGGAGGCTTACCCGGCTGGACCCACAAGACGGGCTTATCCAAGACGTTCTGCATCTTTTTTAACGTGAAGTCCAAATCAACCCTGGAATGATACCCGCTCACAGGGTTGTGGTCATAAGACCACGAGGTAGGTGTACCCTCGGCGTTGTAGTAGACCTCTTCAACAGAGTAGACCTTCAAGGGCTTTGAGTCCTCCGTGGGAGGCTGAATCACCTTGATAATAGCACGATAGTTCCAAGACATCTTTACTCCGACTCAAAATCAAAAAACGCCGCCACAAACGCGGGATCGTGTTCAAACCTGGGGGTCTTTTCCATGACCTCCCACTTGTGACGCATCGTCATCTCGTCTTCTTCGAGATGGCCTCTCTCTACCAACGTACGGAATTTTTCCTCGGGCATAGCTTCACGTACAAGACACTCGTAGGTGTTACGCGTGAACACCCTGCCATAGAGCTTGTGGTCGCCCAGCGTCTCCTTTGTAACACCGAATTCTGCCAGCTTGGGCAGTAACTCACGCACCTTCTTGCCGTGCATCCACCGAGCCGCTTGCTTCCTGCCGCTGCCCTCGCTTTGACGCATGGTCCAGTACAGAGCAGACCCCAACGTGTTACGGTAGCAATCTCTTTGACGCGCGTTCAAGCATCCGTTCACGTGGTAGAGCGTGTTAGGAACGGTGAAGGATCGTGCGTCAAACACTGCAAGGTGTGACTTGCCCGTTAGCTCACGCAAGGCTTCGTTGAAGTGGACAGAAGCCGTTGCGGCGAGGAGAGAGGCGAGCTTTTGCGTCCTGTTTCCGAGGAAAGGATCTGTTGTGTCTTTCTGATCGTTACGCAGCACGACCGTCATCTCATCGCTCTGAACGTAGGCAAGCTGTGCCCCCGCGCAGTATTGCAGCACGGCCACGGCAGCCCTGTTCATGGCCTCATCAAAGAGGGCGTCAAACGGCTTCTCAAAGTGAGTCGACGTTAATTTAGAGAACGAATTACCGTCCAGCCTGACGAACACGGGTAGCTTGGACTCAAGAACGCTCTCGGAAGCCTCCTCGAATTCTTTCCACTCGGCGCTCATGTCCTGTCCCATATCTGACATCACTCAACTCCTGTAGGTCTCAAGGAACATCTGGACCTTTACTTCAACCCCCAGGGAAGTAAAGGTCTCACGAACCTTTTTAAACTCCAAGGCTATATCAGCCTCGTCCCATACTATACGGCTGGAATGTTCGTCTGTCGAGGACAAAAGCATCCCCAAGTAGTAAACATCCTCACTATCTCCCAGGGAATAGAAACACGCGTGTTCAGGGAACACGGGCCACGACTCTTCCCAAAACGCTTGATAGAACCCATCGGTATCTACCTGCTTCAAGAGCTTGACCACCTCGGGAGGGATCGCACCGTAGTTCCAGTCCATGTAGTCCCACGTCTTCAAGGTAGCTTTACCGCACTCAGCACAATACTTGACAGTCGTATCTTGAGGGCAGGAGGACTTCGTGCAAGACACCTGACGAGAGTTCTGCTTTTTTACCGTACCACTCTTTTGGAATTTCGATTCCGATGATCACAAGGGTAGAGGTTGTCAGGGCCATTAGGGGCTCCTTTTTCAAGTTGGTTACAACACCCTAACACAACCTGGGGACCAGGGCAATTATTTCTTTTGTGAAGATACGTTAGCAGAAGACATCATCGCACCTCGGAGACCAATCATGACCCCTCAAACCATTGATCTAGCACGCAACGTGGTCGCACGCGTTGTCATCGAGCAAGAAGTCCTCGAAGCAAGTCGTGCTATTTTAAGCATCAAGACCGCCGATGAGGACTTCGCTCGGTTGCGTGAGGCTTGGGCCAGACCCGAGAACCTTCGCGTTATAGCAGGGATCTTTGATCGTGTAAAGGATAAAATAAAGTCTCTTGTGCCTCAAGACATCCTGAAGACCTGGGAAAAAGCTCGCGGTGTCTTGAAGCGCTTCACCAACATCTTCAAGAACCCCAAGGCGGTGGCCGAACTCTCCAAGATGATTGGGGAGATCACACCTGCCAACATCAAGTCCTTCCTCAAGTCGGGCCAGAAGGCTCTCAAGGCGGCGCTGGAACCTATCAGAATTATCCTCACGGAGCCCTCGGGACTGCCCACGTTAACCGATCTCATCAAGCGCACCGCGATAGGGGCAGGGATTGCAGAGGAGTTCTCGGCTAAGGTCCGCCCGAGAGCCGACGCGGTAGACGTCTTTTTGAAGAAGCACGTTCCCAATCTGAGGCGTGTGGCCGTTGCAGCAGCGTTCACCGTGGTGTGGCTCAACGTGGACGAACTGTCCTGGGACATGCCCAGTCTGGCAGCCGGATTCTCTGGGGGTATGTCCCTGGCAGACCTACTGGCAAGCCTCCCAGAGAGCGCGATAGGAGCCGTATCAAGCGCGGTCTTCGGTATTGGCTACACCATCATGCCTTATATGATCCTCACACGAGTGCTCTGGCTTGTCGCAGGCAAGCTTCTGATCTGGGACGGAAAGAGCCTAAAGCCCAACTGGAAGCTTGTTGAGAAGTCAAGCTTCTTCCAGGCACACAAACAGCCTCAATATGCCGCGCTGGCATTTTAAAACTGCTCAAGCTCTTTTAAGGTCATCCGTTTTGCGTCAACGGTCATCGTCACACAGTAGTCCTGAAGGATCTGGTGCATCTCCGGCGTATAAAATCCCGAGCTTTTTAGCTCTCCAAAGGCACGAAACACGGAGTCGCGGATGGTGTTCAAGGCCCACCTTTGATCCCAGTAATGCTTCCACATGAAAACCATCAGCAAGGTTGAGCCTCCCAACATACCTAGATAAGAAGAATTCCAGCCCCCAAAGGAAAACAGAACCCCTCCATACCATGCGACGCTGACATGGAACATCAGGCGACCCCAGAACCACCTGCGGTGACACCGTTCCAAGATGTAAAATATCTTATCAAGGTCAAAATGCTGGTAATCCGACATCAAAGCTCCTCACAAAAAAAAGACCTACCAGATTAGCTGGTAGGTCTTTTATATTCCATCTCGAAGCTAAAGTCAAGCCGTATCTTCGAGCAGACTCAAGAGGTCCGTGTAATCCTGCACGCCCTGGTAAAAACACCCCTCGGGGTACACGGCCACGGTAGCCCCTCGCACTGAGCACCAGCCCAGACATGAGGTCTCCGTGACCCACACGTCCCAATCCTGAGTCTCTGCGACGTGAGCCTTGAGATCCTTGAAGACCGATGAACCCAAATCACCACAACATACTGTACCGTCTTCACGTTCGTTTGAACACACCAGCACGTGTACCCTCGGCTTTCGCTTGACTCGGTTCATCACTCAGTCTGTGCCTCGATAAGCTGGCGAAGCGACGCTGCGGGCATGGTGCCGGAGTGCTGGTCTACCACCACCCCGTCTTTGATAAGGACCAACGTAGGGATTGACCTTACGCCGAACCTAGCCGACAACTCAGGAACCTCTTCGATGTTGACCTTGACGATCTCTGCCAGGGGTCCCACCTGACCTTGAACCTCTTCCAGAACAGGAGCGAACGCCTTGCAAGGTCCGCACCAGGGCGCCCAAAAGTCGACGACGACAAGGCCCTCGGACTCAGTGACTGTGTTAAACTCTTCTACGGATTGAATTTCTTTCATGATGTTTCCTTTGAGGCCCCAAGACCGTCAAGCTTTATTTTGGAGATTCCTTTGAGGTTGGCGGTGCTTACTACCAAGACCTCTGCCCTCCAGTGATAATTAGAAGGGCGGGTGAGGGCTTCCACCGAAGAAACTCGGAGGTGATACCCGTAACCTTCCCTGGACATATATAACACGTCCTCTACAAGCGGAACTTCCCCAAGACCGAACAGTTCGGTCACGGACTCACCTTTTACCCAGGGCCAGTTAGGAGGCACACACTGGACGTTACGTCCCTCCGGGGGTTTGATGCCGGGAGTCTCGAAGGCAGAAAACAGTATCTTTTTTTCGTCAGTCATGGGTTCCTCTTGGTGACGGGTCGTGCTAAGAAGTCTACCGTAGTTTTAAGGGTAAGCGCGCCCTCCCGCTTTGAGATCGCATCAAGATAGTTCAGGGGAGTATTTTGTAGCTACCGGTGAGTTTAACCTCGACAGTCCAACTGTAAGGCGAGGTCTCTTTGGCAGGAGTTACGGCACTTTCCACACTATATCGGCGTAACGTCGTCTTAGACGACTGCACGACAATATCACCGGGCCTTACCGGTGAACCCTTACCATACAAGACCTTACTCTTGTCTTCAAAAGACATTATGACCCAGTCTTTTCTCATCTGCACGAACAACCCATTTCCGGGTCCGTAGGTATCCTCCGTGGGGTAGAACGGGTTCATGGAACACTCTCGGTTCTCAGGGCCTTGATAAGAACCTCACGGTTCTGTTCGGTTAGCACCACCTCGCACTGCCATTCTCCCTCTTCGTTGGGAGGCTGGGTTATGGCTTCGACCACATACACATCGTATCCGATGCCCGTGCTCTTGTAAACCTCTCCCCCTACCATCGGGCAAGCGTGAACATCGGCAGTGATGATGTACGTCCTGAACACCTTGTGTTCCCAGACCCATTCTTTTCGGTTAGCTACATAATCGCTCATAAGGCAAAGCTCGTTCCGCACCCACAGGCTCGACGGGCGTTGGGGTTTTCAAACACAAAGCCTCCGCCTGTAAGGGCTTCGTTATATCCCACCTCAGTCCCTTTGATGTACAAATAGGACTTGGGGTCGCAAAAGATATTCAAGCCGTCCTGAACGAAGATACGGGCGTTCTCGGGAGGCGTCTCCACCAGATCAAGAGTGTAGGACAGTCCCGAGCACCCACCGGACTTGATTCCAAGTTGGATTCCTCCCTCGGAGTCAATTCCGTTCACGTCCAATAGTTGAAGCGTCTTATTAAAGGCTTCCTGGGTCAAGCTCAACATACGATCTCCGTCAAGACGATAGACATACACCTCAAGCTCTGCTTTCTTGGCTTCGGCTATCATGTTTTTGGTGCCCGCTGACTTGCCATCCCAAATAGCTATGAGAGCTTCGGCACCGGACTCCGCCATTTGTTTGTTCCGCATGGGTCCTGCACTGTATCCGTATTTGGACCATTCCGCAGGATACTGTTTCACAGGAACATTATGCTCTTCAGCCCATTTCTCTCCGAACAGGTCCACCCCCGATATGACCTCTCCCTGTACGTTACTCTTGCCATTCGTACCCGACACAACGGTCGTGACCTCAAACCCTGACAGGGCAACTGCTACCTCAATCAAGATGTAGTGACGGACCGTCCTACAGCCTGCTATGATAACCTCGCTCAAGAGTCGTCTCCGTTAAAAACGTGCTTAAAAACAGCAGCCCTTAGTTTAGAGCCCCGTTCAAAGGTACCCGTATGCATGTCTCCTGTCACGGCATGAACCAAGGAACCTGAATACACAAAACCCTGCATCTTATAGAGGACGAAAACCCAGTCACCATTCTTAAAGGAATAGGTACCCTGGAACTCTTGAGGCATGTTTTCTAAAAACTCAGGGGAAAAAGAATTCCTGGTGTGGTACTCAGGTTTCAAGCCCTCGGGAAGCCCGATCTCTTCTGAGCTTTCCTGGCGTGTCCCGTAGATAAGCAAACGACACGAAAGCCCGAAACAAGCATCTATCCTATCACTCGAAATAGTCCCAGGCATAAGGGATCTGTTTGGATTGTCCTTACATACCTTGAACACCCAGGTGGTTTCGCCCTCTTCGTCAACCTCATAGGTCAAGACGAACCCCCCCTGCAAGCCGTGGTAGAAGTACCACCCATCCTCTTCGCGCGTGTATACGAAGTCAGGCAGGTACTTCTTGTGAAGGTATTGTATCTGCGTAAGATGCCGTCGGGTAAATTTCATTTAGAGAAGAACTCCGCAATAGCTGCCATGAGGTCTTCGGGACTTCCCCCTTCAGCAAGAGCGTCCACGACCATCACTGCCAACGCTCCCTGTGGGGAAAGATCCTCCACGAAGAACATGTCATCCAACAGGGCTTCCGTCAAGTTAGCAGGCGATCCGTTTCGTACCTCCAAAATCTTCTGTGCTAAAAGAGGAGCCTCCACGAAGGCTCTCACCTGCATGACGTAAGACGTGCTATCAGAAGCGAAGATACCCGCCGTCTCGAAGGGCTCGTCATGGCCCTCAAGGTGGAAGTTAGAGGGCCTACCGTCCAGGGACATAGGTGTGATCGTCCACACCCCCTGTTCATAAGAATGCGATACCAGAAGCCTTACGTCTGTCCAGTGATCATCCCACGCTGCTTCGCCCTCTTCGTTCATGGTCCCGAATCGAACGCTAATGGTTTTTTGTGGGTCTAGGTTTTTGAATTCGTCAAGCGTCATTTTTTTGACCTGGAGGTAAGAGTTTGATTGGGGTTGTAAGCGATCAACTGGTCAAGTCCCTTTGACCGGCAGTCATCCTGTATCTCTACAAGGCCCAGACCCAGATCAATTATTTCCGCCAAGTCAAGATCAAAGCTCTCGCACACCACCTTCACACGAATCATTGCACCTGCACTGACCTTGAAGTTCATGTGATACGAATCATATTTGGGGCTGTACTCAAAAAGCTCGCCACGGATCACAAAGGGCCTTGCCAGGTTGAATTGACGGGAGTGCCATAACATGACCTCTTCGATGTCATCTTCATTGGCTTTCCAACGAAAGCCGTAGGTCTGGAGGAATGCGACAGGAGAGACCACAGCGAATGACATCCAAGTGATTAGACAACTGGCGGTCATAAACGTGACGATGTGAAAACCATGCGCCGCCATCAGGGAGACCGTCGTGAAGCTAAACAGGAGCGCCACGCTTAGTTGAGTGATGAACACGTTTGTAAACACGTGTCGACTCAACGATCTGTTGAATCGGGTAGAAATCTTCCATGTATCAACTAACCAATCAAGCATCCCGAACCTCAAAGCTAAAATGTGAACGACCCGGCAACTGGTCTTTTCAGACAGTATACCGGGTCATTCGAGTTTAGGCAAGCGGTTTTTTAGATCAGGGTCTCTTCTACCTCTTCGGCCTCCTCCTTATCGCCCACAAGAGCAAGGTAAGAGGCTATCATCACCAACACACCGTTGAGGAAGTAGTAGACTCGGGCCGCTGCGTCGCCGCCTGGAACCCACATCAACGGGCTCGTCATAAGGATCATCTCGGTGAGCATGAACCCTGACATACCCACGGCGATACCTGCACCCACGTAACGGAGAATCCGAATGTGGTACATGAGGAACATCAAGACGATGGGAATCGCTGCGTTGGCGAGCAACGGGGTCTGTCCAAGGCCCAGAATCACCCAATCCCACGCGAGCACCGGGGTAGCGATTAGCTGCGCTACAAGGCTCACGGCTCCAATCTCCATACCGGGCAGAATGAAAGGCAAGACGAAGAATCCGGCGCCCGACAAAGCGGCACTACCTCCGAACAGGACAAGTAGCTTGACATCGGCTTCGAGGAGGCTCTGTTGACGCGCCAAAACGAACAGTAGGAGAGCGAGACCAAGAGACACGATGAGCCTGAGCACTCCGGGCTCTATAATCGCCGCTGTGACGGCGCTATCAGCCTGAACGATACCCGCACCGTAACGCTCGTGGAACTCTTTCTCCGGGTACGTATCGGCCTTGTCGTCGGCTGCGGGGTGCGTGTCGAAGTAGAAGCCCTTCTTATCCTTGTCGGGCTTCTCTTCTTCTTCTGCGTGCTTCCGGCTCTGGTCTGCGCCACGCTTGAGGTAAAGTTCCACCTTGTCAGGATGCGTCACGCCCCACTGGTTGATGAGAGCCGCCACGCCTGCAACGTGAGGGGCCGCCATAGAGGTGCCCTGGTAAAGCATGAACTCATGCTCATTGGGCTTGAACTGCACCACGGTCTCCTGTAGCACGCCATCAGGCTTGCCGTCTTTGTTCTGGTCGAGCTTCGTGTTACCGCCCGGTGCCGCGATGTCAACCGACGGGTGCCACTGAGAGTAGGGGGCGGGATGGCGATCGTACTGAGTAGCCGCGACGGAGACCACATGGTCATAAGCCGCAGGGTAAGAAGGCTTCCTCTTACCATCGTTGCCCGCTGCCGCGATGATGGTGACACCATGCTTGTAAGCGTAGGTGCAAGCCTCTTGCATGGCGTCATTGCGTCCACCACCTCCGAGGCTCATGTTAATCACGTGCGCGCCGTTGTCCGCTGCAAAGTAAATCCCTGCAATCACGTCAACCGTCGTACCGCTACCCCGTGAACTGAGCACACGGACGTTCATTAGGGATGCATCGTACGCGACACCACCACCACCGTACTTGTTATCCGTGGTCTGAGCGATTGTACCCGCGACGTGTGTACCGTGACCCCCACCATCCCAGGCGAAGTCACTCTTGTCCACGAAATCGTAACCCTGCACCTGATTGTTGTCCACAAGGTCACGAATGCCCTTGCGGCTATCGTCCGTGTCAAGGGCAATGCCTGAATCAATCACGGCGACAATGGAACGCTCCCCTGTGGAAAGGGTCCATGCCTCGTCAAGATAAATCTGCTCAAAGTGCCACTGGTACTGTAGCAGGGGATCGTTTGGAGCCCAAGCGAACGCGCGGACTGCGGACTCTTCATTGACGCTCTGGACGGACGACCCGTAATGCGCGAGCACATGAGCGCGAATCTTGGGCACCTCACCCTCGCTTACATGCCCAAGGTACAGGTTACGGTCCAGAACAGTCTCTGAGGTATGGGGAGCAAGCGTAAGGCCGATCTCGGCGCTGATACGCATCACCTCCTCATGAGACAAACCGTCCTCGAAGTCCACCAGAACCACGTCACCCAGGGTGCCCCCAAGATCATCCTTACCCGTGATGTTCTCGGAGGTGACCTCCTCTGAACACTCCGCGTAGGTGTGATCAGGAGTGGTGCCACACGATGTAAGCGCCCACTGCATCACGAACATGGCCACCAACGTGACCACCATCATCAAAATCTTCCGCTTGCTTTGCATCCCTAAACTCCTTTAGTTTTTGGTGTGGGATTCTAGTTCCCCACCATACTACTCGTCTTCTTCGTCTGCGTCAAGCGGTTTATCGTCCTCTTCGGTGAGCCCGTCGGTGAACAGGTGTCCGCAAAGATTGTCTGCGAGGATAAAAGCGAAGTTGGCCACGTTGATGCACCGGTTCAAGCGGCCCATGTCTCCGCCTATCCCTTCCCCGAGGAGGTCACTCGCCAGATCGCCAACCTGGGACACCAGATTAAGCGCGGAAAAAGCAGGTTGATCGTCCCGCCAGTCTCCCTTGTTTAGATTGACATTCATGCGCACTTTCATGAGGTCTGCGAATCGGTCGATTCGAGCCTCAATGCGTTTGCGCAGTTTCTCTTTTTGTTCCACGGACATGCTCAAGATGAGACTCCTTTACGTCGCTCACGGTCTTTTGGTCAGCTATCGTGCGTGTTCACGCACGATGTTCTGCGCCAGTGTACGTCAAGGTGGTGGTCACTTCGACTTCTTGTCCCAAAGTGCCACAAAGCAATAGTCAGGGTAATTTAGAATCTCACCTGCCTTCAGGTCACGAGTCAGGAGGACTTGGAACTCACCCGGCTCAAGGTCGCGTCCCGCATGGACGCGCACGTGCTCTCGGAGGATGTTTTTGATATCGTTAGGGCTGAGGGCGAGGGAATCTTTGAAATCAGACATGATTACTCCATATGTTTTGAAAGGCATTTAACCACGTGCCGCCACTTTGACGGAGAAGACGCCTTGAGCGTTCGTATGAACACAGAAGGCTCCAGACGTCTTACACGCTTCATATGTTCAAACGCACCAGCGCCGTGGAGTCTTCGCATCTCATCAAAAATATCAGACGTCGTGAACACCCCTACGTGGTATTTGAAAGCTGACATGCGATCTTCGGGCGGCAGGTCGGACATGACTTGCTTTTGTCGCGCGAGGTCTTGGACGAGATAAGCGTAAAACTCATGATCACGGTCATGGTACACCCTGGGAGATCCTGACCTGATTCTCCGGGGAGGTAGTCCAAACGTAGGGAAGGGATGCGCCTCTTGCAGGAAATGCACGTATTCATGCGCCAGGGTGGCCGCACGCGTAGTTAGACCTCCACGGTCACGTACAACACAACGTCGCTCTTCAGTGAGCCACACGGCGCTGTACGAACCATAGAGGTCCAAGAACTCAGAGTCTGCCATGAGACTCACCCGGAATGTCAGATCCCTACCCTCCCATTTAAAGTCTCTTTCCCCAGACGTTCGGAACTCTTCGAGCATTTCAACCGGCGCGAGGAGTCGTCTCATCTCAGGGTCTCTTGGGTCAGGGTTTCTTCACGTGCTCGGGGATGTAATCCGAGTGACCGTACTGGTCAGGGTCAAGCTCCTCATCTTCGCGCACTTGAGGCTTCTTGTCAAATAGATTCCTTGACATTTGAGTGTTCATGTTCGGCAGAAGTCTTGGGTCATCCCTCAACGCCCACGCTGAGGTACGGGAGTCAAGCCACGTCTGGAAATAAGCCAGCGCGACTCTTCGAGCAATTCTATGGCGATCTAGCATAACAGTCCTTTGGTAACAGGTTCACCAAAGGACTGGAATAAATAGTTAAGGGACTTGAACGAACCGATGTTGGAGTTGCCAAGACAGGGACTCAACCTCATTGGCGACATACGGGAAGTCGCGGTACATCCCAACCGAGGAAGGGACGTTAGGGCAGAGGTCATGAGCATGAGCAGTATCAAACCCCAAGCACCTGTTAAAACTCAAATTAGACTTTTTCAGTACAACCTCTCCGAAAAACGTCAGCCCGCCGTGAACGTTGAAGTTGTTTGACCTGAATTCGTCGTAGGACGACTTATCTGGGTAGTCGTCCTCCAGAGACACATACCCGCAAAGACTGCCAGTTACAGGCGACCTCAAGACTACACCAGTGTAACCCGCCTCCGTCTCCCACCAATAGCTGTACCAAGGTTCATAGGACAGCACAAGGGACTCGGGGTGAGGTACAAGAGTGGTCTCATACTTCACCTTCTGTCGACTGCCCAGATCGTTCAGGAACTCTTCGACCCTCTCCCAATGATCTTCGACCACCATCTTTGTAACCGGACACTCCAGGGGATCTTTAGCCATGTCTTTCTATACTCCAGCAAGACCCGAGCAGACTCTCTGACGTCTTCGATTGCTCGGTGGGACATATGCCCCGTAGGGATGATTTCAGGCTCCCACCTCTTCGCCAGTTCGGTCAGAGATGAGGCATCAATGTTACGGTGAGACAGGAGGTCATGAGACTCCCTGAACAGCCGCCTTAGAATGGCCCTGTCGAAATGCACGGAGTTCCCCATAAGAGGGGCACGCCTCAAATCATAAGACTCATTCCACTTTTGGAACAGGAGCGCAACTTCGAGTTGGACTTCGGGCAGGAACTCCCCATCAGTAGCCTCATGTAGAAGACCCGAATCGAGGTGCATTTTGTAGACCACGGGGTTAAGGTCGCTCCAGGCATCTTCGGGATAGTACACGACCTTCTCATAAGAGTCAACTTCATTCAAGTCATCGTCATACAGGATTACTGCGATCTCAAGGACCTCAAGCGTGTCGGTGTCCAATCCGGTTGTTTCAAAATCAAGACCAATTATCATCTTTTTCTACCTCAGCAAGTAATTCAGGATCTCTCTCAGTTGTCTCGAACTCGGGAATAAGGGAGTACCGGTCACGAACAGACAGTTCGGTGTGCCAGGGGTCATAATCTAGAAGGAAAGCTCACGCATATCTCGCATGGATTCCTTGGCTCTCAAGAGACGCTTGAGTTCATTTCGACACTCAAGAAGAAGCCTCTTCCCTTCTGGGTCGTCCTTTAGCTCCTTCTTCAAGCCCTTGTAGACCTGAGCAAAGGCAGCTTTTAGCTTGTATCTGGCTATCACATGAGGAGGGAGATGCTGAATCCAGACCATCAGACCCACCAGCAAAAACAGAAAGACCAGAATAGGAATCAACACTAGAACTCCTCTCAATCGGGATCGATAGAAGCCATCCGCTCATCGATCATGTCCTCGAAAACCTTATCTCGCATCTTCTGCCTGAGAAAAGGGACTATGCGGTTCAGTTCCTCTTGAGTAACCTCTCTGGGCGTAGCTGAGCCCTCTGACTGCGGGTTACCTTCAAAGAACGATTTGACCGTACCGTCTTCATAGAAGACAGTCAACCTGCCTATGTTGATCGGTGTCTTGTCACCTCTGACGGTCGCTCCGAGATTCTTGATCGGAGGTAGGGCTTTGAAGGGCAACCTACTCATTCCCAGTAGGTACATCAAGATGAGAGCATTTGACTTGGAAGACTCTTGGTACTTGGACATAAGAAGGCTCTTTAGTGGTGGGATTCAAGAGAATCCCTTTGGGTGAAGCTGTAGCTTCTGTTTTTGCTTTTGCTGCTTTTTTTGCTGTTGAAGCATTTGCTATTGCTGTATATGCTTTTGCTTATATAGCTGTTGCTTTTGCTGTTGCTTTATCTGTTTCTCAATTTGGATTTGTTCAAGTAGTAGTTATAGAGCTTTTCAATCAAGATCCTTACATATATATAAGAAGAGGATCTAGTCAAGGATTGATACTTCTCTTCGAGAGCTACAACGGATACGGTCTCCTTAACAGCTTCTTCTAGGACGGCTGTTGAGGTCCATAGGCATACGAACGTTACAAGTGATCTCCCTTCCCAGGGAGAGCCGGTCTTCTCTGTCGAGATCCATAGGGCCATAATGACACTCGTGAAGTCTGGAAGTGTTACCACAAGGATCTTGACCTTGTGATCTCTATCAGGGGCTTTTTTCGAGGGAAGCCGAGAAACCCTGTCGGCAAGTGTAAGGACTGGAAGAGGCGATCTCTTCCCCAGTCCCTTTCTGAGTTGAACTCTTACCTCGGAAAGGGTATAACAGGGTAGAGTCCCTTAAGTCAAACCAAAACGAGGTCAGGTCATGTCCCGAGTGAGTCCAGAAGTTCTTGGCAATGCGTTCGAGGGTATATCCGAAGTACCTTGCGGGTCAGGTTGGAGCCTGAGCGCCGTTCACCTGTGCAGGTATTTCCGTGCAGCCCATGAAAGCTGGAGCAACCGGAAGATCCCGAATGACCTCGACCGTCTTCTACTGGACTGGGTGATTGAGAGCGTGATGTACACGAGGTATGTTCACGGCGCGCTTGAGATCCCCGTGAGTGAAGAGGAAGAGGTCTACGTGCTTCGTCAGATCGTCCTGTATCGCTACCTGAACCGTCCCAAGAAGATCGTTGATGCCAATGACTACAACGCGTGCTTCCGGCTGGCAGAAGGCGAATACGACGTCCAGCTAAAGGACGGTGAGACGCCCTTCTTCTTCGCTCAGGAGATTAAAGCGGCTCAGGATGCCTGGGAAGAAGCCAAAGCCAAGTCAAAGGCTGCGAGGGACCAGACGTAACAAAGGCGTTAGATGGCCGTATTTGCCGTCTAACGCCTTTGAGGGGGCGGGGGTAGGGGTGTAGTCACCTTATGTCGCTAATGGCGCTCTTGAGCTTACGTAGGAGCTTGTTGAGGTTGACATAGGCTTCGTCCAACCTGCGTACACCTTTATCGTAAGCGGGCTGTTCCTCAGCGGTGCTTATGATCTGGTTTGCCTGATAGATTTCAGAGGCGACCCCTGACAGGTCGTCGGGCATGAGTTCAAGGTCTTTGTAAGCGCTTTGCATACCTGCTTCACGGGTATCCATAAAAGACAGTATGGTCTTCACGTCGTCGGCAAGTTCGGGGTTGGTTTGCGCCAGACGTGTGAGGTGCTTTTTTAGGTCAGACATGTGGGGTCTCCCGTCAAGAGTAATAGGTACCACACCCGCCCTACAAAAAGAACCTCACTCCCAGTAGGATTCAAACACGCGGTCGTCTTCCCGCTTACCCATCTCAAGAAGCTCCTCTTCCCCCTTGACTTCTGACCACGAGTCCCATCGAAGCTTACGATTGAGGGAGAAGGTCACCTTGACCTCATCCGTCTGCGTGACCTCCGAGATGAGGTCCACGCGGTTCAGTCGGGGGATGTACACCAGATGAAACCAAAGCACGAAGAGAGGCAAGGTGAGAAGGGTTATGATACCGACGTGAACGTCCAGTTGAATTCTACGCGAATGTTTGTATTGGATAAATTCAACGCTCTTGATGTACCAGGGTTTGTACGCCTCCCTAAGCAGGCGTACATACACGTCTGTAGGAGACACGTACAGGTCAGGCAAGTTGTGTGGGTCTCCCACCAGTTCGACCCAGCTATCCGCTTCAGGCTCATACAAGGCGAGTTCCGTTGTGTCAACACACACAGGGAGGTCGAGCGACTTCATACGCTCGTCATGGTTCAGGATGGGATCTCGCATGACAGGGGGACTCCTGGGGTGGGCTCAAGAGGTGAAAGAAGAGTGTAAATTGCGCGTCAAGACCAACTGCAACGCCGAGAACTTGATCTCCCGTGCTCTATAGTGCAGGATATCTCGGGCTTGGTCAAGCACAAAGTCAATGAGGTCGGGGTCGTCATTGGCCGTGTACAGCTTCATAGCTTCCTCCGAGATATCGTCCACGAGAGCTTGAATTAGCGCTTGCGACCTGGGGTCGGAAGCAGGTATCTTGTAGGCCATGTTAGTTCCTGTCTCTGGGTATTGATTTCATGTCTTCGACGTGAAGACGTCGTGTTTTGGTACGTCCAAACAGAAGACCCTCGTAGGCCGAACCCTCCAGTGGGTACTCCGGTACGCTGTTGCCTGCACTGCTATCGCTCCACATTTCTTGAATAGGTCTCGATTGGTGACCCACGCTGGCTACCACGATGGCGTTTTGGGTTTGCTCTTGGAGGGCGCGGTCGATGTCTTCACGGGACCACTCATCTCGGTTTTTATTTGTCACAGGTCATCTTTCAGTCTGTCGGAGGGCTCAACTCCCGTATACGTAAGGACAGAGCTTGAGCGGCGTCTCTGCCCGTAGGTTCACGTATTGGAAAAGTATAACAAGCCCCATTCATTCCGTAGGCATGTAACGCAGGTACACCCTCGACAGGTAGCCATATGAGGCTCACTACTGTTATGAGACCATACGCGTCATATACGGCAATTTGAAGGTAGCTAGAGGTCGACAGAGAGATGCCAGTCTCCGTCAGAACGTGGGTCACTCGCTCCAACAAAGGTACGTAGAACTGCCAGAACTTTTCGTAAATTAGTTCCGGCTGCGTTCTCTTGAGCGCCGAGGACAGATAGACATCCATCGGGTTCATAAGCCCGTCATGGGATCTGTGGGTTGCTCACCACGGGCCATCTGCCCCAACATGGCTTCGACAGCTTCCTTGGCTTCCCTCAAGTCAGTAGGACGGAGAGCCCTGTAACGCTTGATCGCAGCGATCTTGCTTTCATGTTGAACGGCGTACAGGATCTCAGGAAAGTCGGGAGCCCCCTGTGTGACCAGGGGGTCTACCGGGATCTGCCCCGCCTCCAGAGCGGTCTTTATTAAGGACACGTGCTCTTTGGCGAAGCTAAGGGGGACGTCACGCGTGTTAGCGTAATAGGCCACGGCGCGGGCTTCGTCGAGTTCCTTTACTACTTTGACCATGTGACTGAACTTGAAGCGAAGGTCGCGGTCAAGGTTGGTACATGACTGATACGTCTTGTAAGCTGTAAAGAGTGCTTCAACGTCAATATCTGAAACGGGCAGGAAGTCTTCTCCTCCCGATTTGAAGTGGATACGTAGGTGGGTCACCCCCTTCTTGACGACGGACCTCATGCTCGAAATATCTCCGAAATCGAGCATCAAGCGTTCACCGGAAAGCAGCGTGTAGAGTACATTAGACATCTCAAACCTCTTGGTGTTTGGTATAAATAGAGGGTACCGCATACACCAAGAGGATGCAAACGAAAAAGAGCCGAGACGCTTTGAAACGCCTCGGCTCTTTATTGTCGGTCAGGTCTTCACTCGGCGGTGGACTCATCGTCCTGGCTGTCCGCGTTCAGGAACTTGAAGTCCTGGCCCATCTCATTGATGATGTTCGTGAGGGTACCCTTCTGGAAGCCGGTCACGAGGACATCCGCCGCCTTCTCGATGTCCGAACGGTCGTCCGGCTCCTGCGGGGTGAGAAGGGCAAGCTGGCCGGACATGCTCTTCGCGGCAATCTCAAGAGCCTTAGCCGTGATGATCAGGTCCTCGGTCGGCGCGGCTGCGATGGCGGCGAGCTTGGCGCGCTCCACCACCTCTCGAATGACGGCGGGGATCTTGCCGTTGAGAAGCTTCGACACGTTGGTGAAGTCGTCATCGGTCTTCAGGAGGCCGCGAGCGTACTGGTGTACCAGCTTGACGGCAGCCTCGCCGTTCGGGGGCATGACGTTGATCACGGCGTCGAGCCTGCCGGGACGAAGCATCGCCTTGTTGATACGGTCCACGTGGTTCGTGGTAAGCACCACGATGATCTCGCTATCCTTCGTGTCCACACCGTCAATGGTGTTGAGGATGCCGTTGACATCCGTGTTACGCTGTGACGTACCCAGGGCGTTGTCAAGGTCCTCCGCGAAGATCACGCTGGGGCCGTACATCTTGGCGAACTGAATGGCGATGGCGAGATCGTTGACATCCTTGAGGTAAAGGAAGGTCCAGCCGTTGTCCTCGGCGTACTTGGCGGCCACGTAAGCGGTCATCGTCTTACCGGTGCCGTAAGGGCCTGCCAGTAGGACGCCACGCTTGAGGGGGATACCAGCCTTACGGCACGTGTCCGAGTGGAGGATCGGCGTGAACAGGTTAGCCTGGATGTTGGCCTGCACGTCATCCGAGAAGATAAGCTCCTCGGGGCGGACGTTGCTCAGGTCAAGGAACTCAGGCTCGAAGTCCTGAAGGCTCGTGGCGTCCTCAAGGTCGGGGAAGTCGATACGGATCGCCTTGCCGCGATAAATCGAATTCGTCTTGAGGAAAAGACGCATCTGACGCGCAACCTCAGCGACTTCCTTCTCGTTCTTACGCTTGACCACGCCGTTGAGCGTGAACACGGGACGGCCCTTGACGATGCTGAAACCCGTCTCAAGGTAGCCCTCGACGCCTGGAATCTGCATCTGGCCCCAAGGCACCTGCACCACATCCTCGGGGTTCGGGCCAGTCTTGACGCCGATCATGGTCGGGGGCGTGGAACCGAAGAAGCCCGGCTTGCTCTTGAGGGCCGTGAAGCCATAGATGGCGAACAGAGCCTTCGTCAGAGCGTGCGCGCCGTCTCCGGGGTACGCATCGAAGACCTCGTTGATGCCGACCTCTTGCTCAAGCTCCTCTTCCTTACGCTCAAGCCAACGGATACCGTCGCGAAGGGCCATACCCTCGGGCAGAAGGATCTGCTTGCTCTCACGGTTCCAGTCAACGTCGACGGCCTGATCTTCGGTGTTCTTCGTAGACATGTAGTCCTTTCCTTACTCATGGTTGTTTTGAGAGGCTGACCATCAACCTCGTCATGTCGGCAACACTAGTTTAGTTCTGCCAGGGTGTCAACCCTGTTTTTGAGGCTGATTGAAAAACTCATTCGCTTCTCTAGCCCGAGAGAACGCATAGGGTATAACCCCTCGTTCAAGGTCCTGATCGTAGGTCCCTTCTAAAAGGCGTAGGAAGCTAGCAGCCTCTCCAGCCGCGTTAAAGTCCCACGCCCTCAAAGACAAGACGTACATCCTAGCAAAAGGTAAGCCCATCTCCGTGTACTCGAAGTGATGGTTGACGTACACAAAAGCGCATCTGGCATGATACTTGACCCAGTAGGTAGTCTCTTCCAGGTTATCCGGCTGACAAAGATTGAGGTACCTTGATACCGCTTTGCAGGAGTCTACCGGAGAGGTCGGCGGCTCGTATCCAGTTCGAGATGCGCCTGCCGTACGTCGCATCTCGTGTAGGATGCCGTTGTGGAAGTTTAGATGTACGTCACGTAAAATCAACGGAACTCCTGTAGCCACTCGAAGGGGATCGGAACTTTACCATCCGCAAGGTGCGCATCATACATACCGTCCAACAGACGCAGGACCCCTCGCAGGTCAAGACGCTCCTGAAGGCGCCTGAAATCCCAACCTACGGCGATGCCCATCTCGGCAAGGAAGGCGATGCGAGCCATCGGGAACTTGAAGCTCTGGTCATCAAGGTCAAGACCTGAACCCATATAGCCTTTGCGATACCCGAAGCAATCCTTGACCCGAACAGCCAAACATCGGAAGTATCCGTCCACCTCATCATTGTAGGAATCCTGGGTTCCAGCCTCCCTGTCCAACTCAAGGCAGGTTGCGAACAGGACATTTAGGAGTTGGACGAGGTGTAGAGGCGAAATACCATCACGGGATTGTGTATAAGAGAGGTTACGCTCGATTCGGTTGATGTAATCGTTCACGGCACTGGACATAAGGTCTCCTTACTCTATTTGGTTTAATTTACGACGCTAAAAGGTCGTGGGTAGCTGTTGAGGCACACTACCGCACGACCTCAAAGCGGTCAAGTCGAAAAAAGCTCTGGAGGTAGGATTGTCTTGAAGCCTTTACACTGAGTGCATCGAACAGGCTTCTCCACATACCTCATCCCCCTACAGGTGGGGCAGTTGATGTCATACAGGTACCCTTGACGGTTACACACGGGGCAACCTTCGGTCCTACACACGTCACAAGGAACCTCCTCTAACCTGCCCTCACCTTCACACGTAGGACAGGGTAGCTCGTCAAACTCGCCGGGCTCTTTCCCGTCTCCGTAGCAATTCGGGCATTCTTCTAGCATGGTGAGCCTCGGTGTACGTTTAATCTTTCCAACGGGAGATGTCTTTTTTGTGTAGTCTTTGGGTAAGGGCTAAGAACCGGCTTGTAAGCTTTTTCGTCAGCCACTTGAGGTCCTTTGGGGCGTGTCCACTTGATGCGTAGGTCCTCAGTCATGCCATCAAGAGCGATCAAATCGACCAACTTGTCAAGCATGTCCGCATCTTCCCTCACATAAGGCATGTAATGGGAAGCCAGACTCTGGTCGAACCTCAAATCGTTGGGTCTAAACACCGAGGCGAGGGTCATGCGTATTTGGTCATGGCTTCTATACGTGTCCTGAAAAGATTCAAACTCCTCTCGGAACCTGAGGCGCAGATGTTCCAGACGGGAATCCTCTTCGGGAGTGCGGGAATCTTTTTCGCTTAGGAGACGCGATTCCTTTGACCTTTCATCTCGCTCGTGGTTATACTGTAGCATGGTTTTCAGGTCTTCTTTGAAGGCAATATAACCGTCTACTTTTGTATAGGGATGCGGTGTGTAGGCTTCCTTCAAACAGAACTCGTACATTTCCTCTCGGATAAAGGCCCAGTACACAGGCAGGTATTGCTCCGAGAAGCCGTTTTGAGAGTACCTTTCCTCGAAGCGTGACCTTACAAGGGCTTGGATAAAACCCTGGCTTCCCAAAAGAAGGCTTTGGGAAGCTCCTCCAGGCTCCGGGCAGTCATAGACTTCCAGTCCCGCCCCGCGAAGGGAATTGGAGTGGTCCCTGCGGATACGCCAAGGAACCTCTTCAATGACGTGAGCGATTCTTTGAAGCAGAGGAGTGAGGTATTTATTCTCACCTTTGTCCATTACGATCCCGCCGTAGTCATCGTAGACCCCTCTAACGGGAAGACCAACGGGCCTCCACGAGGACGGGGTTATTCTTTGCTCAAGTATCCCGGTCACTTGGACTACTGGAATAGCTACGACACGAGTTCCTTCGCTGATGGCGAGGTTCGTTATAAAGCATGTTTCGTGTGAAAATCCCATGTACCACTCTCTCCTTGGTCCAATGTAACTCAGTTAGCCTCCCCCCTTAGGTCACACCATGCCAAGCTTCGACATACGCTTACGGGCTGCCATGAACCGCCTGTACTTTTTCATCGCCATGTGACGACGTGTGCCCGAGGTGCGCGTGATGTGCATCACCCCGTCAAGGTGGTCAATCTCGTGCTGAATGGCCGCCGCCTCGTAACCCGTCGCCTCATACTCGAAGACCTCACCGGACGCGTCCTGAGCGCGTACCTTGACGTACAGGGACCGTGGGACGGACACGACGAAGCCCGGCATGGAAAGACAGCCCTCATCATTCTTCTGGGCACCCTCGCGCGCGATGATCTCCGGGTTGATGAACTCACGGATGGGTGCGTCTTGGATCGCCTCGAACTCCGCGTCGTCAACGTAGTTCGTCTTGAGCTTCGACAGGTCGAGGACGAACACGCGAAGGGACGTGTTGATCTGGGGGGCGGCGAGACCCACGCCGCCGTAGTGAAGCAGCGAGTCTTCAAGGTTCTCCAGAAGGTCGAAGAACGAAGTCGCTGTGAAGTCCGTGACCTCTTTCGCGATGTCGGTGAGGATGGAAGCGGGATAATAGGTCAGGTTTTCAACAGGCATGTCAGGTCCTTTGCTCAAGGGCACCCCGTATCGGGGTATAGCGTGAAACGTATCACCAGTTGCGTCTTGTGCAACTGCCTCAGTTTTACCATAAAAGGGTACGCTTGGCAAGACTTTTCCATCAATTCGTCCAAAACACCAAAGTCGACTTTCGTGCGGGTATACACCTTGTACACCTCAGAGGGGTCTTTCGTCCCCAGGACATGACGTTGAATCAAGGGGCTCCAGACCCAGGAGTACAGGCTACGTTTGTCGCCTGCTTTTCTCCAACGGACTTGCCTTAAAACAGGGGACCCATCTGTATGGTACTTCCAAGACTCATCGGGGGAATCCCCACGAATTATGGCCCTCAAGAATTTAAGGCCCATTTCGGAGAAATCAAGGTGACCGCTGGACGGGTCTGTGTACACGAGGCCCAGAGCCTTCAACATCCTGAGATGCTTCTGATTTTTAGCGTCCCAGGCGGGCCAGTCACTGTGGTGAGTCGTGTACAGGTAGTACAAGAGCAAGAATGCTCCCACTGTGAGGGTCTTATTCACGACCTCAAGAGGGTTTTCGCTAAAGAGACGTATCACCTGTATCACAGCTTCGGGCGATGCTTCAATGTAAACAGGACCTACAGAGTCGAAGTGTAAGTCCACGCCTGCTTTTTTTACGTTTGACGTGTCCTTATCTGTTGACATAGTATTGAACTTCCCAAATGATTTCGCTAACTTTTTAAGCGCTGAGCCGGGCACAACGGACCTCCTGCTAAAGCCTCAGTAAGTGAGGGTCAAGACCTGACCGGAGAACTGGGCGGCTAGGTCGTACTGGTCGCAAACGTCCAGTACCGTGGCATAGTACCCATCTTCCTGCGGACTGTCAAGGGTCATCTCCGTCACAGACATGCCCTCTTTGATCTTGATCTTGACGTCCCACTTGGGCGAGAGGCCGGTGACCTGCTCGACCTCTTGAACCAGGGTGAGGAGGTCGGCTACGGCTTTCACTTCGTTCATGGTCTCATCTCCGTCGTAGGTTACGCCTATTATACCCGAGTCACGAAAAAAACTCAAAAAAAAGCCCAACCCGTCAAGGTTGAGCTTCTGTCCAAGGGAGACACGTCTGTCAATTGTTAATGGGCTTCTCTTTCGTGAACATTTCGTAAAAAGAGGACAGGTCACCAATACGGGCCATGATGTAACCGTCACGGAACGCCATGACCTCGCCGCTGTTACGTAACACGACGTCTCTCTTGCCTGACACCACGGTCACGGGGAACGCTTCGGGGTTTGTCTCGTTGGCTTCTGCCAGATCATACAGGACGTCTAGCATCGAGCGCAGTTCGTCTTCGGTGAGGTTATTTAAATTGAAAAATTTGGCATTTGACATGGCACATCCTTTGTACAGCGGATTTTCTTTTGGTTTCAAGCAGGGTATGTAGGTAAAAGGTTTAGGTAGTCGTGTTTATTCAAGTTACTTTTGCACACGAGTTGTGACATGGCCACATCAAATGAACTAATCGAGGACCTCGTGACCTTGACCAGAGGGGCGTTGAGGAGTGTTGAGGTCCAGATAGGTGAGGTGCGCGCAGATGTTCGCGTTCTGAGTGAGCGTCTAGATAATCAAAAGACGAACCTTGAGCGCCTTGAAGGGCAGGTCGTAGAAGTATCCGCAAAAACCGCGAAGAAGCTGGAAGGCATGGATGCCCGTATTCAGAAGATTGAACAAGCCCACGCCAAATACCTCGGAGCCGCTGCGGTAATTGGTGCTGTTTTAGGTTTTGTAGCTTCACTCGCCAAAGGAATGTTAGGGTTGTAAGCCAGACTAGCAAAACACTCAAGGATAATGATGAAATCCCTCAAATCATTCATAGATCAGATCACCTTTCTCCTGGCCAAAACAGATACTTCTGGCCACGTCGTCACTTCGGATTCGCTTTTTGGCGCCTATGACCCTGACACTCCGCCTTTATTCTGGGATTTACCGTGTTGGAGTCATTCCAATTCCGCAAGAGCCAAAATCAAGGTTGCGGTTGAACACGTCCTTAAGAGGCAAACGTCTTCTCCTGTGAAAGACATTTCAATTGTATCTCCCACAGGAACTTTGATCCCTCTTGAGATGCACGTATCGCCTTGTTATAACGAGGCAGGGGTCTTTATAGGGACCCTACCTCATGCAGCCCCGCTACAGAAGAGTGCGAATGACCCTCTGGAGACACTATTTGAAGACGTTCTGATGTCGGTTCAAAGGGACGCGAAGAGAGAACTACTACTTCAGTCTGTAATGGAGATCGTACCTATCCCTTTGGTTTTGGTTAACTCTCAGGGCGTGTCCGTGATGAATAACCAAGCGGCACGTAACATGTCCAAGGAAGACGCCCCGCCTGAAACTACCCTAGAAGAATGGCAAGGGGAGTTTTATCGCTTGGATGGGACTAAGTATACAAATGAAGACACCCCTTTGGGTCGCGCTCTTACTGCACAAGAAGAGGTGACGGATGAAGCCATGATCGTGCGCTTTATCAACAGAAAGACCCCTATCACTATTCTTGTGACCGCTCGTCCTATTACCCACGAAGGGGAGTCTCTAGGTGCCGTGTGCTATTGGACTCAAATAGAGACTCCCCCCACTGAGACCCCGCAGGAAGCCTCATGAAAACTTATACCTATCTTGAATTCAAAACACTCATGTACAACGCTGATGTTGCCATACTTCAGCGGTTTGGTTGGGATAACGAAGGTAACCGTCTCAAGATCGATGGCGACCTGGGACCCAAAACCAAGGGAGCTACCTACTACGCCCCTGAACAAGCGGGACAGATACTCGTGAGTGTCGCTCTTGCAGAGGTGGTTCTCGGTGCTCAAGAACGTCCTCTTGGTAGAAACTCGGGTCCCTGGGTAGCCAAGTATTACCTACAGCCCGAGAAGGATACTGCGAACTTGGGAGCTTGGTGCGCCGCATTCACCGGCTGGTGTGTCCGAAGAGCTTACGGGGACACTGCCCCCTATTCGTGGGGAGCGCGCCGTATGCACCGACGTACGGCTTCCTGGGAGCACGGGAAGCTTGTTCCCCTGGACGAAGCGCAACCCGGAGACCTCATTTTGTGGTCAAGAGATTCAGCCGGACCTGCCTACGGGCACATCGGAATCGTCATCGGGGAAGATGCCGAACACGTCTACACGGTGGAAGGAAATGCAGGGCCTCACGTGAGATTGTACCGATACGAAAAGAGACACGACTTGAGGATGCCTAAAGACCCTTGCCTCGGTATCTGTCGAATTACACACCCTGACGCCTGAGAGGTTTCACCATGTATCTAGCTCCACACCCCCGAAAAACAGACCGAATGCTGTTCTATTGTCCAGCTTGCGACACGGATCACCGGGTCATCACCGAAGGGGAGGGAGCCTGGACCTTAGAAGACCCCGAAGGTCTTGTGACGATCAAGCCCAGCGTCCGTGTCCAAGGATCTGTGTGTACCCGAACGAATGAGTCGCAAGAGGTATACTGCCACTTCTTCGTGACCAAAGGTAAGTTTCATTACTGCGCAGACAGCAAGCACGATCTTGCTGGCGAGACCGTGCCCATGATCCCCTATCAGGACACATGAGGCCATAGCTCATCAAGCCTCTTCAAGACCTCTTCAAGCTGCGCCCGGTCCTCTCCCTCTACTTTGGGAAGGTTGTACCGGGCGTTTTCTTTGGCCATTGCTACCCAATCTTCGCGGAGGGTGACAGGCAGGTTCAGCAAGAGACTGTAGGTCTTTGAGAAGTAAGGTGGTCCTACAACGTCACCCAGGTCCTCATAAGCCTCTCTCTCCCTTTCTAGCCTGTGGCTTTCGGGTAGAGGATAGGTCTCGGCGGCGATAGCGTACACAGCGCGATTAGCGGCTAGGTACTTCAGGTGCGCTGTATTGGCACGCTCCTTGCCTTCTTCAGTCTCCTCGAATAGATCCCACCTCAAAAAATGCTGTGGGGTGGCGTCAAACTCCGCTTCGTTTTGCCTCGCTATCTCTTGCTTGTCCCAGGACAGGTTCTCTGCACTAAAAAGCGCGCCCCCCAAGAAGGTCAGGCCATTGCCGATCACCATGAATATGTGGTCAAGAACGTATGACCTACAGGGGTGAATGTTTGGCCACCGTACTGAGTCAAACACGACCACCTTCTCAGCTGGAGGGAAATTTAACTCGGGGTCAAACAGATCCCAGAACAACTCGGGGTAGGGTAGCTCCTGCCAACCCGAATCGCACGGGTCTTCATCGTAAGGAAACAGGCTGCCTAACTCTTCGAGGGTGATCTGCGTTCCTTCTGTCCGTGACCCTCCCAGGATCGTGGGCGTGGTCACTTTAATGTACACGCGCCCGTCGTGAATCTCATAGGCGATCTTCTCTTCCATTACCAGCACTCCTTACCTCACCCTTCTGGGGTAGGTCTTTTTAGCCTGCAATAAGCCCAAGAATACTAAAG
>Ga0306866_1000057_pt1 | contig 44829 bp, 29 predicted proteins | sample AntRauTorckE5432_FD_190450 | JGI IMG/M metagenome (GOLD analysis project Ga0306866, IMG submission 190450) | Saline lake microbial communities from Rauer Islands, Antarctica - Metagenome Torckler E5 #432 (v2) (version 2) | ecosystem: Environmental > Aquatic > Non-marine Saline and Alkaline >...
ATCTATACGGTAGTTACTCCCCAATAAACGGAGACTCTTTTGTTTGGGAAATAAATGGTGTAAGTACTAACATATTTCAAGCTTATCTGCGAGAATTTTCAACACATAATCCAAAGGAATATAAAATTGTAGTGATTGATAATGCAGGATTTCATTCTACAAAAAATATAGAGGTGCCACAAAATATAGTCTTGTTAAGAATACCCCCATACAATCCTGAACTAAACCCATGCGAACAAGTATGGCAATACATTAAAAATCGATTTAAAAACCAAAGATTCGAATCTATGAAAAACTTAAAAGAATGGCTAAGTGAAATGGTCTGCGAAATGAAACCTGAAACCATTAAATCTATAACAGGAAATCACCATTTTCTAAAAGCTTTTAATACGGCATTTAATAACTAAATTGGTATAAGGTCGTTAATGAAAACGCATTTTCCATATCCTCAAAATGGGCCTTAACAAATTTTGATAGGTCAGCGGTAGATGATAATAGTCCACCAGCACCACTAAGTACTCCCATGTCCCATACAGGTGTAGGATTACCCTCTTGATCCAAGCCTTGAACCAAATTTGACTCAACAATATGGCTATCTAATGTAGAATTTTTCATGCCTAAAGGCTGAAAAATCCTTTCTGAAAGTAAGTCTTCAAAGGTTTTATTTGTAGCATTTTCTAGAGCCTTAGCCAGAATACCAGCCCCCAAATTTGAATATTCATAACTGGGCTTTATAGTATTTGACACTTCCATTTCTGAAGTTAAGTAAAACTCTAGATCTGCATTGGTATAAGTAAGGTAAGGATTTTTAGGATCTACTGAAGCTAAATCCAAGTTAGAAGGAAGCCTTGGCAAACCAGACGTATGGTTGGAAAGTCTTTCTAATGTAATTGAAGTGTCAGCCAATGGAAATCTAAAAAATTGCTGAAGCGAATCTGTTAATTTCAAAGTTTTATCGATAACAAGGCTGGCCAACAGTGTAGAAGTGAAAACCTTAGTAACCGATCCAATCTGAAAAAGGGAGGCGCTATTGTCTAATTTATTTATTGTATTTGGAAATTTTACTAGTCCGTAATAATAAGTGTCAGCTTGGTCGATTAATGCTACAGAAAATTGAGTTTGAGAGGGAAATTCAGTTAAGTAGTTTTTTAAAGTTTGGTGAATCTTTTCATCTAGGGTTTGAGCAGATAAACTGAGGTTAAGTATCATCGCTAAGGAGATTAAAAAATATAATTTCATATTTCTTAAGTTTAAATGAACAAGATGTGTTTCAGAAGAAACAGAAAGTTTTAGATGGTTCAAACAAACTGATAATCTGAAAACTTATCTTCTACCTCGTCAAAAGTGGCAAATACATCTTCAGAATGATCGGAAGTTACCATTTTCATCCTATAGTCTTTGAAATGAGGGATTCCCCTAAAATAATTGGTGTAATGTCGTCGAGTTTCAAAAACACCTAGCTTCTCCCCTTTCCAATCGATGGCCATTTGCAAATGACGTCTAGCGATATCAACGCGTTCTATCAAAGAAGGTGGTTCACAATGCATCCCAGTTTCAAAATAGTGTTTTACCGCTTTAAAAAACCAAGGAGACCCTATGCTTGCTCTGCCAATCATTGCCCCATCGAGACCGTATTCATCTCGCATAAGTGCAGCTTTTTCTGGACTGTTTACGTCTCCGTTACCAAAGACAGGAATATGCATCCGCGGGTTGTTCTTGACCTCTGCAATAGGTTTCCAATCTGCTTCTCCCTTGTACATTTGAGCTCTTGTGCGCCCATGAATAGAAATGGCTTTACAACCTACATCTTGAAGCCGTTCTGCAACTTCAAGGATTTTAATGGAATCATGATCCCAGCCCAATCGGGTCTTAACAGTTATAGGAATATTGGTGTGTTTCACCATTTCTTCAGTGAGCTTTACCATAAGATCTACATCCTTAAGAATACCTGCTCCTGCTCCTTTAGAAACCACTTTTTTAACTGGACACCCAAAGTTTATATCTATAACATCTGGCTTGGTCTTTTCAACAATTTCGATAGACTTCAACATCGAATCGAGATTAGCGCCAAAAATCTGAATGCCAACGGGACGTTCTCTTTCGTAGATGTCAAGCTTTTGTAAGCTTTTGGCAGCATCTCGAATCAATCCTTCGGAGGAAATAAATTCAGTATACACCATGTCTGCACCGTATTCCTTACAAAGTGCTCTAAAGGGAGGATCGCTTACGTCCTCCATCGGTGCAAGGAGTAATGGAAATTCTCCAAGTTCTATGTTATCTATCTTAGCCAAAATTTTTTAGTGTAAAACTACAGTATTATAAACAATTTCCATAAAGCTTTTAACACTGTAAAATATAAGCCTTCTAAGCCAAACAATTCCATTATCTTTGCGAGGACAAATTCAACTGCTTTTTAAGCATTTGTAGAGGACAAAGAGACTATGAAGAATATTCGAAATTTTTGCATAATAGCTCATATAGACCACGGAAAAAGCACCTTGGCCGATCGTTTATTAGATTTTACGAAATCTGTGACAGAACGTGAACGAAAGGAGCAACTTCTAGACACTATGGATTTGGAGCGTGAACGTGGAATCACCATAAAAAGCCACGCCATCCAAATGGTCTATAATTATAAAGGGGAGGACTATGTCTTCAACCTTATCGATACACCAGGGCATGTGGATTTTTCTTATGAAGTATCTCGATCTATAGCCGCTTGCGAAGGAGCCTTGCTTATCGTAGATGCCGCACAGAGCATACAGGCGCAGACAATTTCAAATTTATATCTAGCTTTAGAAAATGATTTAGAGATTATTCCAGTGCTCAATAAAGTAGATTTACTTAGTGCTAGTCCCGATGAGGTCACCGATGATATTGTAGATTTAATAGGGTGTAATCGAGAAGATGTCATTAGAGCAAGTGCAAAAAATGGCACTGGTATAGAAGAAATATTAAATGCTATTGTAGAACGTATTCCCCCTCCAAAAGGGGATCCTGATGCTCCGCTAAGAGCTTTGGTTTTCGATTCTGTCTATAATCCTTTCCGTGGGATTGAAACTTACTTTAGAGTTTTTGATGGAAGCATTAAAAAAGGTCAAAATATTAAATTTGTCGCGACTGGTAAGAATTATTCTGCAGATGAAGTGGGGACTTTAAAATTGGTCCAATTTCCCAAAAAAGAAATAAAAGCAGGAGATGTTGGTTACCTAATTACGGGTATTAAGAATGCAAAAGAAATAAAAGTTGGAGATACCATTACCGATGCTGAAAATCCTACTAAAAATACAGTTGCTGGTTTTGAAGAGGTGAAACCCATGGTTTTTGCGGGGATCTATCCTGTTGAAACTGATGAATATGAAGAGTTGAGATCTGCAATGGAAAAACTTCAGCTAAATGATGCTTCACTGGTTTTTGTACCAGAGAGTTCTGCCGCTTTAGGTTTTGGCTTTAGATGCGGTTTTTTAGGAATGCTTCACTTGGAAATTATTCAAGAACGCCTAGAACGTGAGTTTGACATGGTTGTCATCACAACTGTCCCTAACGTGTCTTATAACGCTTACACCTTAAAAGATAAGAACACAGCTATTGTCGTTAGCAATCCAACCGATTTGCCAGAACCTTCTTACTTAGACCGTGTGGAAGAGCCTTTTATTAAGGCTAGCATTATCACAAAATCGGGTTACATCGGTCCTGTAATGTCTCTTTGTATAGAAAAGCGAGGGCTTATTACCAACCAAACTTACCTGACTCAAGATCGTGTGGAACTGACTTTTGATATGCCCCTAGCTGAAATTGTTTTCGATTTTTATGATCGATTAAAGACCGTTTCCAAGGGCTATGCATCCTTCGATTACTCTCCAATTGGAATGCGAAAATCCAAGTTGGTAAAAGTGGATCTTCTATTAAACGGGAATAGTGTAGATGCCCTTTCTGCTTTACTCCACGCTGACAATGCTTACGATATTGGAAAAAGAATCTGTGAGAAATTAAAAGAACTTATCCCTAGACAACAATTTGATATTCCTATACAAGCGGCTATCGGTGCAAAGATTATTGCTAGAGAAACTGTAAAAGCTTTAAGAAAAGACGTGACAGCCAAATGTTATGGTGGTGATATTTCTCGTAAACGAAAGCTCCTAGAGAAACAGAAAAAAGGAAAGAAACGCATGAGACAAGTTGGTAATGTAGAAATTCCTCAAGAAGCGTTTATGGCTGTTCTTAAATTAAATGATTAATTTTTTACATCCAAAGCATCTCTAAGCGCATTTCCCACAAGCATAAAAGCCATCACTAGGCTCATTATTCCCAAGCCAGGAATAATGGCTAGATAGGCTTTTCCCAATATAATGTAGCTATAGTGATCTTTGATCATAGCGCCCCAACTCGGCGTGGGGGGCTGAGCGCCTATCCCTAAAAAGCTAAGCCCACTTTCTATCAATATAGCGGCAGCAAAATTGGCTGCAGATATAACGATCACAGGAGCCATGATGTTAGGAAGTATATGTTTTGTAATAATTCTCTGATTTTTAAACCCCAAAGCTCTAGCTGCAGTGACGTATTGTGAGGATTTTACACTCATCACCTGACCTCTAACCACTCTAGCTACTTCTACCCACATCGTTAAACCTACCGCGATAAACACTTGCCAAAATCCTTTGCCTAATGCTAGCGTTATGGCGATCACTAAAAGCAAAGTAGGTATGGACCAAGTGACGTTGATTAGCCACATCACTATAGCATCGATTTTTCCTCCATAATATCCAGATATTGAGCCTAAAAAAATTCCGAGCACAAGCGATATCAACACTGAAATAAACCCTACTGAAAAAGAAATTCTGATGCCAATAAGCATCCGACTCAGCAGATCTCTACCATATTTATCGGTTCCTAACCAATAGGTTCTGTTGGTGACTAGATCGGTTATATCTCCTTTGAAATCTATTTGAGTTAAGTCAATTTCACTTTCAAGTGCAGATTCTTCCACACCATATTCGAGATAGTAGAGTTTATTATCTTGCTCCTTATAGGATTGAATAGGAATAATAATAGTCGCTGTTTTATCACCAAAAAATGATTTGGAGAGCCAAGATTGGTCATTTTCGTTAGGACTAGGCAGCTCGATAACTTTGGTAGTAAACCCAGGGGATTTTGAATGGATACTCAATGCCATGTTATTGGCATTTTCTGAATCGTCTGGTGACAATATATAGGCAAAGACCCCCACTAATAAACAAGCGACGACATACCAAAAACTCAATACCCCCCAAATGTTTTTTTTAAATTTTTGGAGGGCTAAATGAGTTAAAGATGTATTTCTGGTCAAACTTATAGAGTTACACCTAATTAATCTTTTCTTGCCGCAAGTTTGATAGAACTTTCGTCAACGTTTAAATCTTGAAGTACATGAATAGCTTCTTGTACATAAACATCTTTCGACAAACTCTCGTGCCATCTCTTTCTCTTTTGGGTTAAAGATGAATCTTGAGCCATAAGAGACTCTTCGTAAGGCAATGAACTGTAAGTGAGATCTGTCTTGTAGTTGTTTATATTATCAAACTTTTCAGACATGTTTTTCACAGCAGCCATTTCTTTATAGTAGGTATTGTAGTTCAAACTATAGGTGTTTTGATTTCTTTGTGTATTGATCCATTTTGCATTTTCATCTATCAATTGGATTTGTGCATTATTGGACAAGCGATCTCTACTCGAAGCAATTACCTTTTTAAGATTAGAGTACCCTCTCCACGTTTTGTATTCCGCAGGAGCGATTTTGTCCCATGGCATTGGATTTTCATAATCTCTTTCACCAATATCGATATAAGAATATCGGTCTGGAACAGCAACATCGCTTTCTACACCCTTAAGCTGGGTCGATCCCCCATTAATTCTATAAAATTTTTGAGTCGTAATTTTAAGAGCTCCCATGTCCCCAAATGTGTCATTATTTCTCATCCAGCGGTTGAGATCTACAACATTTTGGACCGTTCCTTTTCCATAGGTTTGCTTACTACCAATCACGACAGCTCTATTGTAATCTTGCATAGCCGCAGCTAGAATCTCCGATGCTGATGCTGATAATTCATTGACAAGAATAACCAAAGGTTTATCCCAAATCACATCGGCATCGGTATCTTTTAGAACTTCAGTGTTATCTTTCGCATCTCTAACTTGAACCACAGGTCCGTTTTCAATAAAGAAACCAGCGATATCAACTACGGTAGATAAAGAACCACCTCCATTATTTCTAAGATCTATCACTAAGCCTTCTGCTCCGATTTCGTTAAGACGAATCAATTCTTTTTTGATATCTGAAGCTGCATTTCGTTCATCATAATCTTGCATATCAAAATAAAATTTAGGTAAATTGATAACACCATAAGACTTCCCGTTTTTTATCACTGTTGAAGATTTAGCATAGGTTTCCTCAATCTCTACAACATCTCTTGTGATGTTAATCGTTTGAGAGCTTCCATCTACTTTTTTAACGGTTAATCTTACTTTTGTACCCTTAGGCCCCTTGATGAGATCTACCGCGTCGTCGAGTCGCATTCCACGAATATCTACTGGTTCATCCTCATCCTCTTGTTTCACTTTTTGAATCAAGTCGCCAACTTCTAGCTCCCCGTTAGTCCATGCAGGACCTCCAGAAATCACCTCAACAATTTTTACATTGTCTCTTTGTTTTTGCAATCTAGCTCCAATTCCTTCTAATTTGCCCGACATCGAAATATCAAATCTGTCTTTGTCTTGTGGAGCAAAGTAATTTGTGTGTGGATCGAACTGACTGACCACCGAATTTATATATAAATTAAACCAATCTTTTCTTTCAAGATCAGACATGGCATCAAAATAACTTTCAATGGATTCTTTAGTGATCTCACGAGCTTCTTTCTCCAGCTCTACATCAGATTTTAGGTCTACCCCTTCTCCGTTCTTAATTTTTTCTGCCTGCTCTTCTTTAAGATCATGGAACGAAGCCAAGGCTGAAAACTTAAATTGCTGTCTCCATCGTTTCTTTAGTTCAGATTTACTAGAGGCATAGTCTATTTTTTTATAATCTGTATTAATCACCTCTTCTTCTTGAAAATTGAAGGATTTTGCGAGTAATTCTGAATAAAACCCTCTAGCCTCTTCCATTCTTTGAGTTAAGATTTCGACAGTAAAGTTGAAAAACACTAAATTTTTATTCTTAATCTGATCATCAACCTGAGTTTTATAGGCTTCAAAATCTTGAAAATCAGTAGCTAAAAAATGCCTTTTTATAGGATCTAAACCTTGTATATAATCTTTAAAAACTGCCTCTGAAAATTCATCATCAATTTCTTTCATGTCAAAATGACCTTGCTCAATCACATAAGTGATGAGTTCAATAAGGATTTTGTCTTTATCTGAATCTTCATCAAAATCTTTAGTCGTAAAACTACAAGACGTGACAGATAGTAGAGTTACTAATAATAAAATAATAAAATTGCGCCTTACTTTGTATCGTTTCATCGTATCAAAATTCATTATAACTTTAGTTTATCAATGTAATATATTCTAATGTACTCTAAAAACTATGCCGCATTTTTTAATGCTAGCTAATAATTTGTTAAACGTTATAATTCATTTTATTACAAGCTAAAATGATTATTTTCGTCCCTTGAAAATGAAATCTATGCAAACAGAAAACAAACCTTTAATATTAGTCACGAACGACGATGGAATCACTGCCCCTGGCATAAGACATCTTATACAGATTATGGAAACTATTGGAGAAGTAGTCGTCGTTGCTCCAGACAGACCACAAAGTGCAATGGGACATGCCATAACTATCAGTGACAATTTATACTGTGACCCAGTTACTATCGATAAATATTCACAAGTCAAAGAATATTCTTGTTCTGGTACACCAGCAGATTGTGTAAAAATAGGTACTCAAGAAATCCTGAAAAGAAAACCAGATTTATGTGTAAGTGGAATTAACCATGGGTCCAATTCCTCTATAAATGTCATTTACTCTGGAACCATGAGTGCTGCTGTAGAAGCCGGAATAGAAGGAATACCTGCTATTGGGTTCTCTTTACTAGATTACTCTATGGAAGCTGATTTTGACCATACGACTAAGTATATAAAACGCATTACAAATAATGTCCTCCAGAATGGGCTTCCTAAGGGGGTTGTTCTTAATGTCAATTTTCCTAAAGCGGGAGAGGAAAAATTAAAAGGGGTAAAAATTTGTAGACAAGCCAAAGCCTTTTGGAAAGAACAATTTGATAAACGGCAAAATCCACAAGGAAGAAATTATTATTGGCTCTCTGGAGAATTCGTAAATGAAGACGAAGATGGAGGAACAGATGTCGAAGCTCTAGAAGCGGGCTACGTATCTATTGTCCCCGTCATGTTTGACCTTACAGCCCACCAATTTATTGATGATTTAAAATCGTGGTCTATCGATGATTAAAAAGGAAATTGCCATAGGCTTTTTAATAGGAATTACAGCAAATCTCGCAGGCATGTTCCTGTATATCAGCCTCATCATGCAGAGGGAGTTTGAATTGGTTCTCAGCAAAGCTTCTGAAGAAGGTGTACTAGGAAGCATCATTGCTTTGGGTGCTATTCTAAATTTCTTGCCGTTTTTTGTGTTTATTAAAAAAAAGCAAGATTATAGAGCTCGAGGAGTAGTTATGGCTACTATTTTGAGTGCGATTAGTATTCTAATCACTAAATTTATTTAATATATGTATAGTCAATTATTTGAAATTCGATGGAGCGATCTGGATGCTAACCGGCATTTAGCAAATTCGTCTTATCAGAATTTTATGAGCCATACGCGAATGGCTTTTCTTGTAGAAAACGGCTTTTCTCAACAGGAACTGGTAGAATATAATATTGGTCCAATTGTATTTTATGAACACCTCTTCTATTTTAAAGAAGTAAAACCTGAAGACAAGGTAAGGGTAAGTCTAGAACTGAAAGGCCTAAGTGAAGACGGCATGTTTTTTCAGTTTGAACATAATATATATAACCAAAAAGGAGAGAATTGTGCAAGATGTGATATGATGGGATCATGGATTGATCTCAAATCGAGACAACTCACTGCTCTTCCAGAGCATTTGCTATATCCATTAAAGCAGTTAACTAAAACTGAAGATTATAAGGCACTGACCAAAGAGGATACTAGGAAATTTGGAGTGAAACCAAAACATCTCGATAAAGTATAGGCTCACTAAAATTTTAAAAGCAAAAAGGTTCAACAAAATGTTGAACCTTTTTTAATTCTATAAATAAGCTTATAATCTATAACTGTGGTAATAAAACAGTATCAATGGCATGAACTACACCATTAGAAGCTTGAACATCAAACACAGCGATGGTGCTTACTCTGTCATTAGGATCTGTTAAAGTTCCAGCAGAAGCATCTACCGTTAAATCCGCTCCCAATGTAGCCACAGTTCCATCCATAAGATCGGTTGATCTCACATTAGCTTGTGCAACAACATGTGTATTCAAAGCAGCAGTTAAAGTAGCTGGATCTATGTCTTCAATTCCTTCAACACCCAATTCAGTGAATAAATTATCAAAAGCTGAATTAATTGGAGCAAATACTGTGAATGGAGCTGGATCAGTTCCATTTGGAATGGAAAGCGTCTCCACATAGTTTTGGGCTGCCTGTCCATCATCAGTAAGCGCACTTACCAGACTACTAAAATTAGGGTCTGCTGTTGCGAAAGTGACTACGGTTGGTAAACCTATTACCGCATCAACGATATGCACAACACCATTCGCTGCTACATTATCTGCTGCTGTTACAGAAGACACACCATTTAATCTTACACCTTCATCCAAGTTGATATAAAAGCTCAAGTTGTTTTCAGTATCACCAAACGTAGCAAGAGAATTGGTGTAGCTTGTCGTTAAACCAGTAGAAAGTGCAGTTCCTGTTAAAACGTGATTTAATAAGACTTGAGTTACCACTTCCACTGGAAGATCTCCTAAGGCTGCCCCATCCAAAAATGTATTGAATGCAGCGTTAGTTGGAGCAAATACAGTAAATTCTGAAGTTGTGTCTGATAAAACAGCATCTAATTCTGTTAGTCTCAATGCAGCAAATAGACTAGTTAAATCTGAATTTAAATAGGCTAGACCAACAACAGAGGGACTTATTGCATCTAGTATAGCTTGTGGCAACAATACTTTATCTACCGCATGCACAACACCATTATCGGCTTGAACATCAGCAATGAGTATATTAGAATTTCTATCAGTAGCATCTACAACTTGAGGACCGTTGGATAAGTCGAATCCTAGTTCCTCACCTTGGAAAGTTGCTGCTGTTAATCCTGTTGAAAGATCGCTTGATCTTACATTAGACCCTGCAATGACATGATATTCTAAAATGATCGCTAAAGTTGCAGGATCAACATCACTCAAACTCGAGGCCCCTAGAGCACTCAATAGGTCATCAAAAGCAGTGTTCGTTGGTGCAAAGACTGTAAAAGGTGAGCTTTGTGAACCTGATAGAATATCTACATAGTTTGTTTGATCTGTGTTCGCTGCGATTAAAGCACTTACTAAGGTGGAAAATTGAGGATTTGCGATTGCTTGTGTTGTAATGCTTGGTAAACCAATTACAGCATTTACTTCGTGGACAACACCATTAGAGGCTAATATATCTACTTGAGATTCAGATACAGAGGCTACACCATTTATGACTACTCCATTTTCAGTATTAATAAATAAGCTAAGGCCTTCAGATGAAGCTGAACCCACTGCCAATGAGGAAATATATCCAGTCGTTAAATCGGTGGATAAGTTGGTTCCAACGACGACATGGTTTAATAAAACTTTTGATAACAGATCTACTGGAACTTCTTCAAGACTTGAAAATCCATTGTCAGCCAAAAATGTACTAAAAGCGTCGTTAGTAGGAGCAAATACAGTGAGATTACCACTACCACCAACAAATGGCGTAACTAAATCCGCACGCTCTAAAGCGGCTAAAAGTGAAGAAAACTGTTCATTGTCTGTCACTAGATCAGCGATCGTCGGGTCGCCTGATGGCGGCATTACTGGAGCATCATCATCGTCTGAACATGATACGAATGCTGTAGCTAAAAACGCCACAAGCAAAAATTTTGATAGTAATTTCATAGTTTTTTATTTTATTGTTTCATGTATAAGACAAACACGAGCCAAAAATTGCTACCCCGAAAACCCTTTTTAGTATATTTTTAACAAAAAAGAGTGAAAAATACTAAGGGATACTTAATAGAAATAAAATATTTATTCACAGTGGAAAGGCGAAGAGTCCAGCATATCAATGAATTCTTTATTGTCATTGATAACAATTTCACGAGAAGTTTTATCAATAAGTGAAATAGGATAGTCTATTTCGTAAACATCCGAGTCATGGAGGTTTTCTAAGTAAAGAAAAATATCTTTTTTGTTGAAAAAATGATGCGTTTGAAAAGAGGAGTTTATGTCATTGAAATCCTTCAAGGTTAAAGGAAATTCTATCGAGTAACAATTGAAGGCGATGATACTTTGAAAATCGTCACACTGATTCATTAACGCATTAAATTCAGGAGTAGAATTTACCTGATAAATGCTGTAATCACTAAAAACTATGGAGATGGGGAATACAATCTCAATGGAGTCTTCTTCTCTTAAAGGAGTTAAATCTTGTGCAGAATTAAAGACTCTAAATTGATCATTAACAGAAAGTTCATAAGGAAAAATGAGACTAAAACAAAAAGCATTATCTACGAGATCATCAAATGATGCATTGTGAGATGTTATGGATTTAAGTTTAAAGGAAAGGTCTGAAGAATGGAGTAAAGTACTTTCATCTTCCACCAATGGAGCATCGTCTTCATAGCAGCTCACGATTAAAATGGGAAGCAATAAAAAAATAATCGGTTTGTAAAAATTAAACATATTTTTTTAGTTTACACTTATAAAACAACTTAGAACTTATAATTCCTACCAAATTAAACTTTTTTTATAATTTTGAATTCATGAAAAATGCTAAACCTTTATTTGAAAATACTTGTGAAAAAACTGTGTTTTCAAAACTTCATGAAAGATATGCAAAAGATATACACGATTTTATTTACTACAAGTTTGGCGAACAGTATAGCCCTAAAGACAAAGTTCAAGAGGCGTTTATGAAACTCTGGGAAAATTGTAAGAAAATATCACCTGAAAAAGCTAAAAGTTACTTATTTTCGGTAGCGAACAACACCACTCTTAATACTCTAAAGCATAAAAAGGTAGTCTTAAAATATGAGTCGAATACTTCAAAAAATGACTCAAATATTCAGGACCCTCAATTTTTACTTGAAGAAAAAGAATACTTGAATAAATATCAAAAGGCATTATCCAAGCTTACAGAAGAAAAACGAGTCGCTTTTATGCTCAATAGAGTCGAAGGGAAAAAACATAAAGAAATTGCAGAGTTATTGGGAATCTCCAGAAAAGCTGTTGAAAAACGAATTTACTCTGCACTCAAACAACTAAGACAAGATATTGATGGAATTTAACAGTTATAGAGTAGGAGATTCCACAAGTAGATTGTCTTATAAGTGATTAAATTGCTATGAAAGAGGACTATTTAATTGAAAAGTGGCTTAGAGATGAACTCACTTTAGAAGAATTGGAGGCGTTTAAAAAACTAGACGCCTACTCTTCTTATGTCAAAATTTCTAAAACAGCAGAGCATTTTAAAGCTCCTGAATTTGATGTTCAAGACTCTCTTAGTCAGTTTGAATCTAACTTTCCCCAATCTACTCAAAAAGCACCCTTCAATTTTTACAAGACCATCGGCATTGTGGCAGCCATATGCATCGTGACACTTTTAGCTGTAAAGCTACTAAATCAGACTTCATATCAAGAAAGCACAAAAACTCAAGTTGCTGAGACTAAAACTTTGAGTCTACCAGATGAGTCTGAGGTGAATTTAAGCGCTAAGTCAATTTTACAATTCGACTCTTCAACATGGTTAGAAGAGCGGGCTTTAAGTCTAGAAGGCGAAGCTTTTTTTAAAGTTTCTACAGGAAATACATTCACTGTAACAACAAGTTATGGAAGCATTCAGGTTTTAGGCACACAATTTAACGTAAAGTCAAGAGCACATGGGTTTGAAGTCACTTGTTATGAAGGGTCCGTAAAAGTAATTATAAATGAGAAAGCATATATTCTCCAGCCCAAAGAGGCCATAAGTTTCATGAAAGATAAAATCTCTAATTCTAAGACTTCTTTATCAAAGCCAAGCTGGATCAATTATGTTTCACAATTTAAAAGCACTTCGCTTGAATCTGTTTTACAAGAATTTAATCTCTATTACGACATACAGTTTGAAATCTCAGGCATCAATTCTTCTAGACTCTACACGGGGAGTTTTGTCCATAATGATCTTGAAAATGCTTTAAAATCGATTACTTTACCTTTGAATTTGACCTACCAAATAAATGGTGATAAGGTCATATTGTCTAACAAGTGAGATTTTTGAACTTACATTTTTTTTTATTTATCCTTTTGAGCTTGAGTAGTTACAGTTATGCTCAAAATCCAAATCGTGAAGAAGGTTTGAGCGAATTTTTGAAAACTATTGAAAGTCGATTCGAAGTTAAATTTTCTTATGCCGATGATCAAATAGAAAACCTTATTGTAACTCCCCATTCTTCTTTAAACTCACTACAAGATTATCTCAACTTTTTAGAAATATTCTCTCCTTTTTCTTACGAAGAGCATTCTGACAAAAACATACTCATCATTCCAAATGATAATGAATTTGAACTGTGTGTAATCGTTAAAGATGAATTAACTCAAACCCAATTGACAGAAGCCTTGCTTAAAGCTGGCAACTACCTTTACAAACCAAATGCTTCAGGCCAATTTAAAATCCCTGTAAACACTGAAGAAATTGAATTAAGAATTAGAGTGAAGGGCTACGCTCCAGAGCTAAAAAGAGTTGTTCCCAGCCAAAAAACAAACTGCATTGAAGTTATGGTTTCTCCATTTTCCATGGTGCTTGACGAAATTATCCTAACTGATTATCTAACTGGGGGCATTCAAAAATATCGATCAGGCATTTTAAAGCTCGATTATGAAAGCTTTGGATTGCTTCCAGGGCTAGTAGAACCTGACGTTTTGCAGAGTATACAAGCGCTTCCTGGCATAACCAGCCGCCAAGAAAGTGTATCCTATCTCAACGTAAGAGGTGGCACTCATGATCAAAATTTATTTTTGTGGGAGGGTATAAAAATGTACCATACCTCCCACTTTTTTGGGATGATTTCTGCCTTTAATCCCTATATGACTAAAAGCGTGAAATTGATCAAAAATGGAACCTCCTCCCGATATGGTGATGGAGTTTCTAGTGTCATCGATATGCGTACTAAAGATTCTATTGTGAAATCTTTTAAAGCTGAAATCGGTGTAAACCTCATCAATGCTGATGTTTATATTGAAGCCCCTTTAACGTCTAAGTCTTCTATGGAGTTTTCTTTTAGAGAATCCATCAACGGTATTTGGGAGAGTCCAACCTATAATCACTATTTCGATAAAATCTTCCAGAACACTGAAGTTACCAACGAGATAGATCCTGCTTCTCAACAAAATAATGAATTTATATTTTATGATGCTACTTTAAACTACAAACACAAGCTCACTGAAAAGGATTATGTAAAAGGGAATTTCTTTTACACATATGATGAATTTTCTCTAAACAGGTTTGGGATCTTAAGCAATAGAATTAACACAAGGTCTAGTGAACTCGAACAAGTCAATGTAGCTGGTGGCTTCTATTACAATAGGAACTGGTCTGAAGCTACAAAAACTGAAGTTCAATTTTATACTTCCAAATACAATCAAAATTCTATCAATGCGAATTTATTGAATGACCAAAGTCTAGAGCAAATCAATGAAGTAAGAGAAATTGGAGTTCGTGTTAATCTGAAAACCAATTTATCTTCAAAGCTTAGTCTAGAATCTGGATATCAGTTTAACGAGACTGGGATTCTCAATTCAGAGTCTGTCGATAATCCAAGTTTTTTCAGGGAAACTCAAAACTCTATTTTAACCAACAGCCTTTATGCTCAGTTAAACTATCTGTCTACAAATGAAGACCTCAGTCTAGAATTTGGAGGAAGACTTAATCATTTTTCAAAATTTAATAAGGTGGTTCTTGAGCCTAGATTCAACTTAAGTTATAAAATAGTGGACCATTTATATTTGGAAGTACTCGCTGAACAAAAAAGCCAGGTTACGTCTCAAATTATCGACTTACAAACGGATTTTTTGGGTGTTGAAAATAGAAGATGGGTCCTCTCCAGTCCTAATAGCCGACCTATTATACAGAGCCAACAAGTCTCGACTGGGCTCAATTATGTAAAACCAAGCTGGTTTATCAATGCAGATGTTTACTACAAATACGTAGAAGGAATCACCACACAAGGACAAGGTTTTCAAAATCAGTTTCAATTTTTACAAGAGCATGGCAGATATGAAGTAAAGGGAATCGATTTTTTAATCAATAAAAATTTCGATCCTGTTTCTGGATGGGCAAGCTATTCCATCTCCGACAATTTTTACCATTTTGACGCTTTAGACCCCTCTCGTTTTCAGAACAAACTGGATATACAACATGTGATTTCTTTTGGCTTGAGCTACGAGAAAAAGGGCTTAAAATTATCTACTGGATTTAACTGGCATTCTGGAGCTCCTATTACACTTCCCATAGAAAATCAAGGCATAAACCCTCAACAAATTCTATTTCAAGGACCAAACGCGGAGCGATTACCAGATTACTTTAGGTTGGATTTTTCAACAACCTATGACTTTGCCATTTTTAAAACCATAAATGCTCTTGCGGGTTTATCCTTCTGGAATGTATTTGGAAACTCAAATATATACGATCAATTTTATGGATTAGATGATGACCAAAACATCCAAACTTTTAAACAGCGAGGTTTAAATTTTACACCAAATTTGATGTTTAGATTAAAGTTTTAATAAGCTCTAATACCAAATTATATTTATAATGCCGTATGAATAAATTGAATTATTTTTTGATTGATTGATTGAAATCAAAAATAACTAACATAGCCTTAGCTACAGTAATTATTTTTGATGAAAAGCAGGCGAAAAAAGCCTGTGCCGAATTCGTATCGGTAAAACGATTTATTGCGTCATTATAAGTCTAATTTGGTACAAAGGCTTCTATGACATCAATTATTTAAAAGAGAGTTAGTTCATAAAAGCAGTCATAACTTTAGTATATTTCAACCTAAAAAACGCTGTGTATAGTAAATATGCAAGAGTATTCTTTAAAATTTTAACTTTTCACTCAAACTCAAGTCTTATTTACATGTAAAACTCTAATTTAATAAATCACTATGAAAAAAATTCTATTTATTACCACCTTTCTTTTTGCTTTATGTGCTCAAGCACAAGGAGTGAGCCTAAAAGACTACTTACCTCAAGATGTAACCTATAATCAAAACATTCCTACACCCTCAGAAATCATTGGGTTTGTTCCCGGAGATTGGCATGTTTCTCATGACAAACTGGTTCTGTATATGAGAGCTATAGCAGAATCCTCAGATAGGGTTAGTATCGAAAGTAGAGGGTTTACTTATGAAAGAAGACCTCTTATTTTACTTACTATTACCTCACCTGAGAATCATAAAAATCTAGATGAAATTCAAGAAAATCACCTTAAGATTATATCTGGAGAGGTCTCGGAATCTCAATTGGAATCAATGCCTATTGTAGTGAATCAGGGGTTTTCTGTTCACGGGAATGAACCTAGTGGTACCAATGCTTCTCTAGTTTTAGCCTATTATCTTGCTGCTGCAGAAGGACCTTCTATAGACCAGATGTTGGAAAATACGGTTATACTCCTCGACCCGAGTTTCAATCCAGACGGTTTACAGCGATTTGCCTATTGGACCAATACCAATAGAAGCACACATTTGAATCCTGACGCACAAGACCGTGAATTCTCTGAAATTTGGCCAGGAGGCAGAACAAATCATTATTGGTTCGACCTCAATAGAGATTGGCTTCCCTTGCAACTTTTGGAAAGCCAAGCTAGAGTAAAAACATTTTACGATTGGAGACCTAATGTCTTAACCGACCATCACGAAATGGGCTCCAATTCTACCTTCTTTTTTCAACCTGGTGTCCCAGAAAGAACAAATCCCCTTACCCCTCAACTCAACCAAGATCTTACTGAACAAATCGGCAACTACCATGCTAAAGCTCTAGACAGTATTGGTTCTTTATATTATTCGAAAGAAAGTTTTGATGACTTTTACTACGGTAAAGGGTCTACCTTTCCAGACATTAATGGTTCTATAGGTATCCTGTTTGAACAAGCAAGCTCTAGAGGTTCTGGACAAATGACCGCTAATGGATTATTGACATTCCCCTTCACTATTAAAAATCAGTTTACCACAGCACTCTCCACTTTGAAAGCTTCCTTAGAACTGAAAACTGACATTCTTAAGCTACAGTATACGTTTTATAGAAACGCCGAGAAGAATGCTGAAAAGGGAGCTTATGTGTTTGGTAGGAAAAACGATCCTGTCTTAGCCAACGAATTGGCAAAAGTCTTAGAGCAACATCAGGTAGAGTTATATAAACTTGATAAAAATGAACAATTTGACGGTAAGGATTTTGATCAAACTTCATCGTATATCATTCCTAAAAACCAATTACAACACAGGCTCGTAGAAGCCATGTTTGAGGAGCGTACTAATTTTAACGATAGTATTTTTTACGACGTATCTGCTTGGAGTTTCAGACATGCTTTTGATGTAGATTTTGCTGAAGTGAAATCTATAGATATGGGTGAAAAACTAACTTCAGTACAATTGGACATCCCCAATGATCTTCAAAAATCTGAGTATGCTTATGCTTTGCGCTGGAATGATTTTAATGCTGCAAAGGTGTTATACAAAATCATGGATGAAGGCATCCGTGTAAAAGTGGCTCAAAAACCACTTCAATCTAAAACCGAAACTTTTGATTATGGAACTATTGTAATTCCTGCACAAAATCAAGAGAAAACCAGTGCCGAAATCTACACTCTACTTGATGGATTACAAAAAGTCAACCATGTAAAAATTTCACCATTAAAAACTGGATTAACCCAAGGAATTAATCTTGGAAGTCCGAATATGAGTCCTCTAGAAATGCCTAAAATCGCACTGCTTGTTGGCGAAGGAATAACATCTTATGATGCTGGAGAAATATGGCACATGCTAGATTTTAGATTTGAAATTCCAGTCACTAAGCTGGATGCTAAAGATTTTAATAGAACTAGCTTAGAAGAATATACCCACTTGGTTATTCCAAATTCGAATTCTAATGTCTTAGCCCCTTCAGAAAAAGAAAAATTAAAAGACTGGGTGAGAGAAGGTGGAAATCTCGTCGCTTACAAAGGCACCACGAATTGGCTTAAAGATGAAAAGATGATTGACTTTAAAACAAAAAAAGATAGTGTCATCGCCAATGACATCCGTTTTATAGAGCGATCAGAATTTTATGGAGCTAAGCAAATTGGAGGAAGCATTTTTAAAGCTAAGATCGACAGATCCCATCCTATAGTTTATGGGTATACTAATGACGAGATAGCCCTTTTTAGAAACTCCAACTTAATGCTAGAGGCGGATACTTTGAGCTTTAATAATCCCATCCAATATACCAAGTCACCTTTATTAAGCGGGTATATAAATGCTGAAAATTTAGAATTGATCAAAGGCACTGTCCCCTTCAAACAAGATAGGTATGGAAGAGGAAACGTTATGATCTTTACTGATAATACCAACTTTAGAGCCTTTTGGCTTGGAACCTTTAAGTTATTTTTAAATTCAATCTTTTTTAGCGATCAGATGTAAAATAGGTATTCCAATCCCTTACACAAGTCCATTTCTATATATAGAAATGGACTTGTGTGTTTAGTGTAAAAATTAGTGTAACTTCAATACTAGATTTATGTTCAAAATAAAACTATGAGAGCAATGGTCATTTCAGGTGGAGGAAGCAAAGGGGCGTTTGCAGGAGGCATTGCAGAATATCTTATCACCGTTTGTAAAAACGACTATGACCTTTTTGTAGGTACCTCCACAGGAAGCCTACTTATTCCATTGCTTTCTATAGGTGAAATTTCTAAACTAAAGGAGGTGTATACCTCTGTAAATCAAAATTCTATTTTTAATAGAAATCCTTTTATCATCAAAGAAAGAGATGGCGAATTTGAAATCAGGATCAATCACCTCAACATCCTGATAGGGTTTTTAAAAGGTTCGAAAACCTTTGGAGAAAGTAAATCCTTGAAAAAATTAATTTTAAGAACAGTCACTCCCTATTTTTTTGAAAAAATGAAGAATCAACTCGTAGATGTGGTCGTCACCGTTTCCAACATAAGTTTGGGTAAGGTTGAATACAAGTCTATCAAAGATTTTAATCGAGAGGATTTTTGTGATTGGATATGGGCTTCTGCTAACTTAGTTCCTTTTATGAGCTTAGTTAGAAAGAATGGTTACGAGTATGGGGATGGAGGATTAGGTAACGTTGTTCCTATTGCAGAAGCCATTAACAGAGGTGCTAAAGAAGTCGATATCATCTTATTAAAAACTGAAAAGCCATTTCAAAAAAAACCAGTAAAAAACGTCTTAGAATTGACAACTCGGATATTTGATTTCCTTCTGGAGCAAATTATTACCAATGACATTACAATTGGAAAACTGAGAAGTAAACATGATGAGATCACGCTCAATTTTTATAATCCTCCAGAAATGCTCACCAAAAACTCTCTTATTTTTGAACCTAAAAAAATGAAAAAATGGTGGGATCTAGGTTTTGAGTTTGCACAACAGAACAACCACTATTGCAGAAGAATTCAGACCAAATTATTTCAATAAGTGGCTAGAGTGTTATTTAATTATATACCTAGAATTTTTAGAAATCTAAATCCAAAAAGATAACATGAGTTTTGCTCAAATAAAGCTTGAAGATTAGTAAGGCTTGGCCATTGCCTAAGGAAGAGCTCGAGAATATTTAGGATTAAACCAAGACCTGATGGACATGACATTCAGATTTCAATCTCTGCGGATGTTGTAAAGAGAAGAAAGTTAACCGATTATCCTTCTGTTTACTCAGAGGTAAAAATAGCAGAGTGAAAACAATCGTTCCCAAAAGACAAAGCCTATAAAAAGGGGAACTTAGTTACTTCCCCACTTTGGTTTGGTCACCTAAATCTCATAAGAAAATTTTAAAAACTAATGAGAGTAACACTTAAAACATGACATATGAGTAACGAACTCATTGAGCAAAAAAGCTGGTGGAAGAAAAACTGGACGTGGTTTATACCTGTCAGCGGATTCTTACTCCTTATATGTTCTGTATTCATTTCTTCAGAAATAATAGGGATTGGTACTAATTTCGCTCAGGCTTATTCAGATACCGAGCTTTATCAAGATGCTATAAAAAAAGTCAAATCTGACCAAAAAGTTAAAGAACTGCTCGGTGAAATAGAACCGATTGACAAATTTGCAATTTTAGAGGGGGAGGTTAATTACACAAATGGAAACCAAACTATAAATTCTACCCTCCGGATACAAGGCACAAAAGGAAAAGCCAAAATGGATATTTCCGCAGATCGAATAGATGGCCAGTGGGTCTTTAAAAGAATCAATGTCCGAATTAAAAACTCAGATAATAGCAAACAAACGATTGAAATTATAGGAGATTCCAATAAGCAGTGACTTAAATGTACTTATGGTATTCTAGCCAACTAGCCGCTAAATTTTATAAAGTGTAGTCACTATAATTCCTTTTTGGTCATTTAAAATAACAGATAATAACTGTGTTTCTTCCTTGACCTTTAAGTTAAATGGGGCTGCTATTAAGTTGACACCACTTTTCTTTTTTAGTCTAATTCCTTGTCCTGAAATAATATCTTTATTAGGTATGAAATCCCCTTCAGGGACATGTTCGGTTATGATAATGTATTCAAAATTGGATAATTTGCTCACTATACGTTGAATTTCTGTATTCGATAAATGTTGTAATACGTGTCTTAGTAAAGCACAATCTCCAAAAGGCAAATCATCGACCGCGATATCCAAACAATGGAATTCTAAATGGTCTTCCTTATATTTTTCTGTATTCCTCTTTATAAGGCCTGCAACTATATCGATAGCATGGTACTTTCTGGTGTAGTTTACCAATTCTTTTCCTATGTTGAAATCGCCACAGCCTAAATCGCAGAGAGTGAGTTCATTATGAAATGAATTCAAGAATGAAATGACAACCTCTAAGTATGGGTTGACCACTTCAACATGGTGTGAGCCTATGCCCGAATAGAAATCGAAAGACCTACCTCCCCAGAGTTTCATTTCATAAACCTGTTCCATAGCGTCTTTTGTTGGCCAAGGTTTCTTTATGCTCTTTGATTTATTTTCTTTTTCCTTCATCAGGCCCCGCTAAGGTTTTTAAAACGAAGGTATCCAATTTTAGTATCACACTTCATGCTTTTCACTTCGGCTCTATGTACCAACCTTTCATTTTGAGTAAATTGCCTAGGGGGCAAGCCCATGAGACATCATACAAGAAAAAGTTTATGGTGCAAGGCAAGCCTTGGAGCATTTTGATATTGATTCTCGAGTAAATAAACCGAATAATGACGGAAGTATAATCCATACTCATCTTAACTCTGGTATATTGCATTCAAAATTCCTCATATGAAATTGAACTTATTGTCCTGTGATGCTCAAAGGCCAGATAAAAGAGCGATAGCTAAATGTATTCTAGAGATTTCACATGGTATTGATGAATCTTTGTCGAACGAACTTACAGATATACTTTTAGAAGGAGATGCGGTGGATATTGAGCTGGAAGGTAAAAACTCCGGTTCTGCGTTAAGAGCTTTGCGAAAATTGGATATTGACTATGAAATTATGGAGTAAAAGAAATACTGTACCTAGAAGCCATCATGAATCTTATTCAAAAAAATCTAAGCATACATCCAATACTATTTTAGTAATTATACAGTATTATCAAAGTTTGACTCTACACTAAGTTGGAAGCTTCTTTTCTAAGAGGTATTTCCAACAAAGGCTCTGAATTACCATCATATTTATTTGAGCTTAATAGCATAAATAAATTTTGTACCCTCACCTTATTTTTATTCAACTAAGGCTTAAGATTGCTGTAAACCGAAAATTTTAGCCTTGACGAATCCTGCTATTTTTTAAGTTTTATTTAAATAGTAGAATGTATATTTTTCAGAATGTTAATTAGATTCAAATTTAAAAATCGATACGATTAAGGTAAGTAAAGTGAGAGCTAAAAGACATAAGAAACTAATTCTAAGATTAAAACTATCTGAAATATAACCAAGAATCACAGGACTTAATAAAAAACCAAAAAATCCTATTCCTGAAACAAAAGAAATACTTTTTGAAGCCGAAACTCCTCTTGTATTTCCTGCGACTCTAAACAATTCTGGAATAATAACAGACAAGCCTAATCCTATAATACCAAACCCTATTACACTCAATAAAACTTGGCTTAAAAGCACACACAAATATCCCATACAAGCGAGAACAAATCCTAATACAATAATTCTTTTAGATCCAATTTTTTCACTTATTCCATCACCAAAAAATCGTCCCATTGTCATCATAATTGAAAATACAATGAAGCCTAAACCCGCCAGGTTTTGTGAAGAAATTTCAACTATTTCAATTAAATAAATGGAGCTCCACTGCTCAATAGATCCTTCACCACTCATAGCAACTATGGCCAAAAGAGCTAATAAAAATAGTGGTTTATAGACTTTAAAAGGAACTTTACTTTTGTTTTTAGGGCTTCTATTTTCAGTCATGGTAAAGTACTTTTTCGATAGTACTAAATTCGTCACAACAACGATGAAGATCACTAAAAGCGCGTGGTATAATGGCACGTCCAACAATGCTATAAGTAAAGTACCAATAAGTGCCCCTAATACTCCCCCTAAACTAAAAAAGCCATGCGCTGCCGACATAATGTTTACCTTATCTTTCTTTTCAATTTCTGAAACCAACGTATTCATGGAAATGTCTGTAAGTGCTGAAAAAACACCTACCACAAATAAAGAGACGCATAACATCATAAAATTGGTAGCGATAAATGGTCCTATAAAAGCTATTGAAAAAGCACATATTCCAAAAAAAACACTCTTACCTAAACCTATTTTATGAGTGATGTAAGGAACCGCAGGAATAAAAAACAGAAGTCCTAAAGCCAAAGAGAACAGTGCAAAACCAATTTCTGAATCATCAAGTTCTAACTTCTCTTTTACTTGCGGTATATACAATACCCAAGTCCCTATCATGATATTTAAAGAACAATACACCCAAACCACTGAAAAGTAGCGAAAATCCGATAGGATAAGTTTAAGTGAATTCATTAAAAAATAAGTTTTGGTTCCTTAAGTTGATTTAGATTATCTATTAGATTTTGATCCAAAAGTGTTAACCCATATTGATAAGAAGCATTCATCCAGCCAAATCCTTCTTGCGTGATGTATTGGAAATCTGTACCAACATTTCCATATTCGGCAAACACCTTATGTGTAGCTTCCACCACATCATATTTTTCTGGAATTGTACCATTGTAATCCACGGCATTCTTTGTTATCATGTAAAGCCATCGGTATACTAATTCTTGTAATTGAGCATCATAGCCATAATTTTTTAGGCCTTTCCAAATCATCATTTGGTGAGGTGCCCAACCATTTGGATAATCCCACTGACGTGCTGGACGTGAATCTGAAATGATTCCACGGCTTTCTTTTGTACCTGCTGCGATCCCTCCTTTTTCCAATAACAGTGGTAAACAATTTTTAACTAAGAGGTCTGCCTGCTCTTTAGATGCCATCTCAGACCACATCGGCACAAAGGTTGTCGCAGAAACGAAATTGGATTGCGTGTTGTTCTTGAAATCATAGTCAAAATACATACCTTTATCTTCATTCCAAAGGTATTTATCTGAAAGTCTCCGACGATCTTGGGCTCTTTTAGTCCAATAATCTGACGAGTAGTTTTGCCCTGTGGAGGTTTCAAAATTATCATTAAACCGACTACTGATTAAAAAGGCAAAATCCTTTTCGTATTTATAAAGCAATGCGTTTAATTCTACTAAATTAAGATCTGCACAGTTACCTTCAATTCTATAGGAAGTATCATGACCAGACTCGCGCACACTGCGATCATGAATAAAGTAAGCATCAAGTTCTGGGTTGATTATTAAATCAGATTGATTTTTTAATTCGCCAGTATGACTCCCCTCCCCTTGATACCGAATAATATACTCTTCAATAGAGAGTCCAGCTTCTTCCGCATATGGTTTTAAAATCGCATCAAAATGCCCTTCCTCAGTTTCAGGCGGAATTCTTAGCCCTTCGGCTAAATAACGGTTTAGACCATTTGGTGTTAATCGCTTTCCTTTTTCCATCCATACCGTTTTGTATTCTTGGATGGCGGTTTCCAAATGACTTCTTAACCAAGTCTTATCAGCAGTGACCTCAAATACTTCTCTAATTAAACTTGAATAGAACGGTGGTTGAGTTCTTGTTAGGTAATACGATCTGTTGGCATTTAAAATTTTCCCATAGTATTCAATTTCATATTGAAAATTATCAGCCATAGCTTTGGCTAAATCAACCCTTCCATCTATAATTAACCCAATAGATTCAAAATAACTATCCCAGCCATACATTTCATTAAAACGGCCTCCAGGGACAACAAAGGGAACTCCCTGTAATTTTCCATTTTTATTTTCAAGTTTTAGTGATAAAATTCCAGGTTTGTTATTGATAGATTTTACATATTCCGGTGTAATAACCTCTGGTAATTTATATGTCGTAATCGGTAATTTTTTTTCTAAACCTTTAAAATAGCCAAATGAAATCGAATCGGTATAGGGAACATAAATTCTAAGATCTTCAGAAATTAAACTTTCATTTTTAGAATCTCTAATAAGATTTTGAATACCCTCTTCATCCAAATGCCGTGTCAAACCGTCCCAATAATAAGTTTTTATTAATCTTGATGTCCTATCTACTGGGAGTTCCTCTATATATTTAGTCTTGATATTAGCAAGGGTTTTACCCTTATTCTTTGCCAAAACCAACTCTTGAAGTAATTTTGATAATTCGAATGTTCCTTTAATCTCAAATGTATTTCCAGAGTTTGTTTTTAGTTTGAATACCTTAGGGGATTTGTCTTCGATAGTGATTTTTTTATCTCCATCTGTATCTTCTTGTTCTAACAATTTTTCTAAAGTCTGATTTATTTCTACTTCAAAGGAGGTGTCTCCTGAGAATCTATCTTTGGGCTCATTCTTACATGATATCATGATAAGGGATAATAAAATGGATATTTTTAGCCTATTTTTCATCGATGATCTTTTTTAATAAAAGTTAATTTATCCTTTCGTTTTTTCATTCAATTGCATTGCTAAAAATGCAGCAATAGCAAAAAATACACCTGCAAAAAGCATAGCATTTAGGGCGTTTCCATCAAGCAGATATTTATATATTGGACCAAATGTTAAGGTTTGAATTCCCATAGGGATAACGATCATCATATTCAAAATACCCATATAAACTCCTCTTTTGTCTTGGGGAACAATCTTTGAAACCATGGTATAAGGGATTCCCATCATGGCTGCCCACCCGATACCAAATAATACCATTGGTACTAGCACAAGTAAGGGATCAGAAATATAGGGAATAGTAAATAAGGCAATTGCGGTACCTACCAAGCTTAAGGCATACACCTTTTTTCCTCCAAAGCGGAGAGTCACAGGCACTAAGGCAAGCGCCACAACCATCGTTACAATATTATAAGTTAAACTCATTTTGGCGGCTTGCGAAGCGGCTTCTGAAGTAGAATATCCCATGGTAAGCTTAAATAGAGGTGTTGTAAATTGCCAATAAATAAAAAGCGCATACCATTGAAACAAATATACAGCACCTACTTTCCACATAAATTTAGGCATCACCTTTATTGACCCCATGATCTCTAAGAAGGGTTTTCTAAATTTATGACCTAAAGGCAAACTTTTAATTTTATTAATTTCTAACATTTCTTTTTCAGAAGGTGGAATTTCTGGTGTTTTTAAAACAGACCATAAAATAGTAGCTAAAGAAAGAAAGGCCCCAATGAAAAAGGAATAATACAACCATTGCGGAATGATTCCTGCTTCTAAAGACTCTCCTCCAAACAAATATTGAAATAAAACAATAGAGCCATTGGCTAACAGTATCCCTGCACCAACAAAAAGGCTTTGCATTTGAAACCCAAGATTCAATTGTTTTTCTGGCAATTTGTCTCCTATAAAAGCTCTGTAGGGTTCCATGGCCATATTGTTACCAACATCAAGAATCCAGAGTAAACCTACCGCAAACCAAAGCACAGGACTGTATGGGAATGCAAATAAAGTCAAACTACCTAGTAAGGCACCAATTAGAAAATAGGGTTTACGCCTTCCCCAGCGATTAGACCAAGTTTTGTCGGACAGTGCACCAATAAAAGGCTGTACAATTAAGCCTGTGACTGGGCCTGCAATATTCAATATGGGGAGCATGTCTTCTGGCGCTCCTAAATATAGAAATATAGGGTTGATGGCCGTTTGTTGCAAACCGAAGCTATATTGAATCCCTAAAAAACCAATATTCATATTAAAAATCTGCCAAAAGGATAAACTTGGTTTTTGCAGCTTCATATTAGAATCATATCATTGGTTATTTATATTTCAAACTAATACTTGATAGAAGAAATTAACTCGTAAAAAAAGACAAACTTCCAATCAAATTTTTCAAACTTAAACTTTGAAGTTGATTTTTTAAGGTCCAAGTAATTATGATGATTATTTAACAATACTAAGTGCAAATCCACCACCTGGAGCTAATTTCACTTTTAAACTGGATGCATTTGTTAGTTCTAATTCTTCTATTTCATAAGCTTGTGGGTTGTTATCCCAATGTGCGTTTGGTGCATCTTTATATAATTTTGCGTTGTAGGTTTTTCCCTTTTCTAAAAAATTAAAGGTAAGCTCTTGTGTCCTTTCGTTTTCATTAGTAACCCCTCCAATAAACCAATTCCCTGTTTCTCTTTCTTGTCTTGCAATGGTTACAAAATCGCCCACTTCACCCTCTAATACTTTGCTTTGTTGCCAATCTACCCCAACATCTGTTATAAACTGAAAAGCAGGATGTAACTTCCCATCAACCCTATAATTCTCGGGTAAGTCGCAGACCATCTGGATAGGACTATAGATTATAACATATAAGGCTAGTTGATGTGCTAAAGTTGTATTTACTTGATTTTGCTTTTTATAGGTGTTGAATTTTATATCAAATACTCCAGGCGTAAAATCTATAGGGCCAGAAAGCATTCTTGTAAATGCTACAGTTGATATATGATTTGGCGGATTTCCACCATCTGTGGCCCAAGCATTAAATTCTTGACCTCTTAGTCCCTCTCTTGAAATTGCATTTGGATAGGTTCTCCGTTTTCCTGTTGCTTTAATGGGTTCGTGAGCATTTATTGCAATTTCCTTTTTCGCTGCTTCTACCAAAACCTTATGGTAGTGATTTACCATCCATTGTCCATGGTGATATTCTCCTTCTGGAATAATTTCGCCAACATATCCTGTTTTTACTGAATTCATTCCGTTAGCTTTCATGAAATCATAGGCCTGGTCCATCTGTTTTTCATAGGTTAATGGTGCTGCAGATGTTTCATGATGCATAATAACCTCAACGCCCTTTTCTTTTGCATACGCCATCACTTCATCAAAGTCATAATCTTTATAAGGGGTCATAAAATCGAAAAGTCCTTCTCTGTCTTCTGCAGAGGCAAGCCATTTATTCCACCCCGTATTCCACCCTTCTACCAAAAAGCCTTTTATGCCGTTTTCTGAAGCAAAATCGATATACTTCTTAGCGTTCTTAGTGGTAGCTCCATGCGAAGATGATGCTGATTTGCCTTCGGTATATGTATTCATATCCTGACTCCCTTCCATATCCCACGTAGATTTTCCAATATGCATTTCCCACCAAATACCCACATATTTCATTGGCGTAAAATAGTCTACATCTCCTAATTCATTTGGATCGTTTAAATTCAATATCAGTTTAGACTCGATTAAATCTCCTGCTTTTTCTGCTATTTGGATGGTTCGCCAAGGGGTATTAAATGGCACCGTTAGCTTGGCCTTTGCTTTTAGCCTTTCAGAACCTACCAATTCACTTGTCATTTTTAAATTTACTGGGTCCACTTTCATCGTCATGCCTGCATAATTTGTTAAATCTGCTTCATGAAAACTCAGGTATAACCCTGCATCTGTTTTCATAGTAACAGGAGTATTTACGGCATTATCAGGAATATAGGTTGCGGATAAATTTTCATTATTTTTCTTAGACAATGCATCAATTTCAGAAAATTTTGTTTCATTGTATAAATGCTCATAAATATCCCAATCGCCAGGAATCCACCAAACGCTGTGATCTCCAGTTAAATTAAAATCAGTATTTTCATCTGTGATTAGTATTTCCTTTAAATTGACTTGTTCAGGAAATTCATATCTAAAACCCATACCGTCGTCATATACCTTAAAATGGATATTTAACTGTCTTTTATCAGCTGTTTTTTCCTCCAAGTATACGGTGAGTTCATTGTAGTTGTTTTTTACATCAATTTGTTCACCCCATGGCATTTGCCAAGTTTCATCTATGGTTGCTATTGAGGATTTTATAATTTTAAAGTTATCTTTTAAAGGCGGAAGATCCTTTAAATCGAAACTCATGAATGATGTATCGATAACTATCTCACTTTTGTGTTTTACCAAATACATTGGATTTCCTGTTTCTGACAAGGCAAATTCAATAGAGATATTTTTATCTGGAGAATCTATAGAAAAACTTGTTTCGGTGTTATGACAAGCTGTTAAAAACAAGAGTGATAAAAGTATAAAGCTAAAATAAGGGCTTTTTTTTTTCATAATATATGAGATTAATTAAGGGAAACAATTACCGCCTGATAGGGCTTAAGAGTAATAGTATGATTATTTATAGCTAAGCTGCTATAATTATTGATTTGTATTTCTGCTAGCTGTTGTATTTGCGGTGATGTAATGGATGAATCCTGATCTGTAAAGTTTAAAAGCACCAACATTTTTTTACCATCTAATACTCTTGTATAGGCATAGATGTCTTCATTATTTTTATCTAATAACTCATATTTCCCATAGACTAAAACCTTGTTTGCATTTCGAAGTTTAACCATTTTTCTAAAATGATTGAGCACACTAGTGGGATCTTTATCCTGTTTAGCAACATTGATGTCTTTATAATCTGGATTTACTTTCTTCCAAGGGGTTGTCGTTGTAAATCCAGCATTTTTTGAATCGTTCCATTGCATTGGTGTCCGAGAATTTTCTCTAGAATAAAAATTGAGATTTTTCATAAACTCCCCTAAATCTTTACCCTCCTTAACCGCTCTTTTATAATCACCCAGAGCAGATACATCAACGTATTCTTCAATGCTTGGCATGTCTATATTCGTCATGCCCAATTCATCTCCAAAGTAGGTGTAAGGTGTACCTCTCATGCTTAGCATAAAGGTATTTAGCATTTGAGCAGAAACTGTCCTGTATTCTGGACTTGAGTTCCCAAATCGGTTAACTAATCGTGAATTATCATGATTGGAAAGAAAAATAGAAAGCCAGCCTTCTTCGGCAAAAGAAGTATCCCATTTAGTAAATATGGCTTTAAAATCAGTTAATTTAAGTTGGTCTGAACCTACATAATCAAAATGATAGGCCATTTGGAGTTCGTTCCGATCTGCATCTACAATATCATGTGCGTCTTGGAGTGTGGTTCCTGCTCCTTCTGCTACAGCAAAGATGTCATATTTACTAATGACTTCATTGTACATCTCGTTGAGGTAACCATGTAAAGGTGGATTCATTCCATACCATTTGTTAAAGTCTTTTTCGTGTCCTTTCGGCCATTCTGGGAATGAAGTATCTTTACTAGCATATTGAAACGCATCCATTCTAAACCCATCAACTCCCTTTTCTGCCCAAAATTTCATAATGTCATAGACTTCATAACGGACTTTAGAGTTTTCCCAATTTAAATCAGGTTGTGCTGCTGCGAAATAATGTAGATAATAAGCATTAGTCTGTTCATCATAGGTCCAAGCGCCTTCTGGATCAAATAAACTGTGCCGAAAAGGGGGCTCTCCCTTTTCTGCTGGCCACCAATGGTAATACTCTCTGTAAGGATTATCTCTTGAGCTTCGAGATTGCTTAAACCAGTCGTGCTCAATGCTACTGTGGTTAACTACAACATCTAGGACAAGTTTAATTCCACGCTTATGTAGACCGTCCAGCATATTCTGGAAATCTTCCATGCTACCATACCTAGGTTGTATCGCTCCATAATCGCTTACGTCATACCCATTATCTACCATTGGAGACTCAAAAAAAGGATTCATCCATACCATGGTGATACCCAAGCTTTCTAAATAATCTAATTTCTCGATGACCCCTTTAAAATCACCAAAACCATCGCCATCAGAATCTTTGAAACTCTGAGGGTATATTTGGTATAAAACGCCTTCCTTCCACCAAGCTCTAGAGATGTCAACTGAATTTTTCACTTTGTTTTCTTTTTTCATCTCTTCCTTATTTTTACACCCTGCAATGCTGACTAGTACGACAATACATAAAATTAATTTTTTCATAACTATTTCAATTTAAGTGGCATAAAAATTTCTGCTTTCCAACTCAATTCATCTCCGCCGTAGTTGGGATTGCTATAGAAAAATTCTACAGGTGTTTTATATATTTCAATGTCTTGTTGTTTTGCCTCTTCTAGCAAGGCATACCAAGCTCTATCAGAAGTTATATAATTTCCATTATAAATAGCTTTTATGGCTTTTACACCATTATACTGCTTGTATTTTAGACCCTTGTGTTCTGGTAAAGAGTCACTTTTGATAATAGGAAAACAAAAATTGTATGCAATACTGTCATTTTTGATATTCCAGTTGGTCACTTCAACAAAAGGAGTACCATTCATCTTTATGCCTTCGCTAGCTAACATTGAACTTAAAAATGAATAATTCCGCATCATTCCTTTTGCTTTATTCCTCTGTAAGTCTTTTATAGAAACATAAGCGCAATACGTGGATGGCGTTGTGCTTTCTCCAACAACCGACACTCTAATTTTTTTTAGGTGGCCATTTAATTTATCCATAAAATTAGTGATAGTCTTTAGTGTAATTTTTTCAAAATCTGTATTAGAAAATGGAATAGACATTTTATTTTGAAAGCTGTTTTCTTTGTTGCTTACATAAACTTTCACTTTAGAAACAGAATCGTTTACAGAGCTTATTTTCCAATTATAAAGATATACAGTATCATTTATAGTGATTTTCTGAGTTAGACTATTTAAGTTTTCTTGCTGAACAGTATTTGACCCCTCTAAACCTAAATTCCATTGTTTTAAGGATTGATTGATAGTGCCAGCAGTCGTATTCACTTTAAAAGTGACTAAATAATCATAGGGTTTTAAAAACAGATACCAGGTTAAAAATCCTGCTATCAAGAGACCAACTACTACAGCTATTTTCCTTGCGATTTTACTCATGGGCCATTATAAGATTTTCAGTTACCAACTTTCCTATCTTTTTACCTTGGTCTAAACCAATTTCTACAGAGGATCTAAAATGAATACCACCATACATCCTGCTTATGGTGGCTTCATCTGCTGCAGCTTTAAAGGAAGCGAAAGACCGTATTGGTAATCCGAAAGCAAGCTCTGTATCATCATCGAAATAAAAATTATTTCCAAAAATTGAAGTCAAAACTGTAGATGCAGCACCAGAGGCTACAGAATGTCCGCTGGTATATTCTGGAAAAGGAGGTGTTTGTAAAATAGGCTTCCATTCATCATCAAAATACGTCTTGATTAGTGTTTCTGGCCTTACTAAATTAGACCTGTACTTTTCATCCCAACAACTGATAAACGCATCAGCAATAGCGATAGATGTTTTGGTATAAGCAAAAATAGTTTTGTTAAAATCTGCACCGCTTTTTTTGGACGCGATCTTTGTAATTCCTATCCAATGCGCGCCAGGCGTTATTTTTTTAACGGCAAACATTAAGTGCCCTCTAGTTACAGTGACATAAGGATTGCAATCCCAAAATTGTGCAATTGCTATTTCTTCTGATTGATCTCCTTTTTCGGATATTGTATTACTAATATCATAAACTTCCTTTAGTTCTTTATAAAATATAGAGCTTTTATCCATAGAAAATTTGGGCGGAGGGATAGGTTTAAATTGGGCAGCAGAATCTAAGACAAAAGGACGCATTTTGTTCCAATGAGGTTCTAAGCCATCCATATAGGAAGGTGGTGTGGGCTGCCATCTAGATTCCTCTTTAGAATTCACCCTAAACTTAGACATCGTCCTAGTTTGAGCGTAATTATCAGCTCCCATCCAATTTGTAATAAATGTAGCAACTGCTAAACCGTATTCTTTAGAATCTTCAAATTCTCTTAGATTTTTAGCTTCCCATAGGCTGTATAGACTATCTCTGTGCTTTTCGATTTTGTCTTCAGAGAAAATTAACTGCTTGCTTAAATTTATATGTGCAATGAGTGCTGCAAGTGGATAATTTATTAGTTTTTGTGGGTCTGCTTTTGGAATCCCTTCTAAATGTTTTATTTGATTTTTTAAAGAGTGGTAAAGCGTGTCTTTTTGTGCTATAATTTCGTAAGCAGCAATATTTGGATATGCAAAAATTCTACTGGCCACAGGTGGGGAAAAAATATCGTGAACCATCACTTCCATCACTTTATCAACAGAGGTATGAAAATCTTCAGTGGTAACTATAATAGGTTCTGATATATCCTTACAAGAGAACACTAAAAATAAAATCATGAGTAACGCTAAAGAGGATTTGTATGTCTTTCTTACCATCTTCTATTTTATTAATTTATACACTTGCGCGCTATCATTATTAATAGTTGTCAATAAATATGGTGCTCCTTTTAAAGTGATAATATCTAAATTTTTAATCGCTTTTTGGCTGAAATCTAGCCCAATAGTGCTCCCTAAATCGATGTGAGTTTCGTCATAAATTAATGCGCCAGGAAATGAATCGAATCTTCCGTGAAACGGAATGACACCGAAATAATTTCCAGCGGCTAATACTTCTTGATTTTCATCTCCATTAAAATCATATTTTAAAAAGGCCGAAATAGGCGAAACTTGTAATTCATTTTTAAACGGTATAAATTCAAATATATTATTTTCATTTTTTAAATATCCAGAGGCCAAGGTATGTACCTCTAAAACGGTCGCCTTTTGTAAAACGGATGTCTCAAAAATATCTTCAATCGGTTCTCCTGCAAAACTTTTATAGGTTGTAAATTTCTTTTTTAAACTTACGATCTGGCTTGCTAATTCATCCAACCCTAATACTGGATAATAATTACCGTTTTTATAGTTGCATACAATAGTTTCTGTACTTCCATTTCCATCAAAATCTGCATAATACATTTTTAATGGATAGTCTTTGGAGGCTTTAAATTTAGTATTTGTTCCCCAGTTTCCCAGCAAATAATCTGTATCGCCGTCTTTATCAATATCAAAAGGTATAATTTGTTGCCACAATCCGTTTAATTTGGAATCCAAGAGTTTTTCTTCGATGAAACTACCATTGGTATTTTTAAAAAATTTAGGCGACATCCATTCTCCTACAAGAATTAAGTCTGTAAAACCATCTGCATCATAATCTTCCCAAATGGCATCTGTAATCATCCCCATATTTTGGAAGGCTTGGTTTTTTAAAATTGAAAACTTACCTCTTTCATTTTTTAAAATATATGAATTAGGAATTTTACCAAAGTCGTTAGAAACAGCATTGTTTCCAATAAAAACATCTAAATCTCCATCACTGTCATAGTCATTTGCTTTTATAACTGATGCATTTTCAAAGTATTTTGGAAGTTCTTGTTTTATAAAACCAGTATCAATTTGAGTGAAATAGGTATCTAATAAAGGAGCGCTTTTATCATAAAAATCTGCACCTCCTGTACCAATAATCAAGTCACTTTTTGCGTTGTTATCAAAATCTGCAATAAGCGCAACAACGTCCTCGTTTCTGTTATCTTTAGCAAAGGTTTTTATTTTTCTTTCTACAAACATACTATCTGTCTGCATAAAAATCCTAGACGATTGAAATTTGGAACCCCCAAAATACACGTCTTTTTTCCCGTCGTTGTTCAAATCACCTATAGCTGTCGCTGGTCCTCGATCCGATACTTGATAAGGAATTAATTTTTGACGATTAAAATCTATATAATTATCTTCCTCATGTGTGAAATTAATACCCAAATTGTCATCTACTTTCTTAAATACTTCTTTTGCTTTTGAGACTAAGGAGGTATACTTAAAAGGTTTTGTATCCTTTGGGCTAATCACTAATCTTTGATTTAAAGCTACATCATTTATAATTTGCTCAGTTTTATTAGGCCAAATGATTTTTAAAGAATCTATTTTTGAAATATCGCCAAAACCAAAATGAACCCTTGGTTCGGAGGAGGCTTGGAAACCTCTTACCGTATACAATTCTTTGTATTGTAAGGTTCCTTGATAATAGGCATAAACTTTAGTACCAATACCAAATGTATTGGGTTTAGGATATTTGAATTCTAGTTGAAGATAACTTGCGTTTTCATCGGTTTGATTTACATACACGGATACCTCTTCATCAATGTTATTTACCACCAAATCCAAATCACCATCATTGTCTAAATCTCCCATTGCCGTAGCACCCGAAATTCCCTTTTTATCATCTAGCCATGTACTGGATTTATCTTCAAAAGTTAAATTTTTAGTCCCTTTAAAAATATAGTTATGTGCCTCTCCTGGAGGCATTAGTTGCAATGCTTGCTGATCTACTAATTTTGTATTGTCTATTTTATTCTGAATTTGATCACTGGAAACAAAGTTGATATAATCTAAATCGTTGGGTCTTTTGTTAATGCCATTAGAGATAAAAAGATCCTGTTCTCCATCTTGATTATAATCTGCAAATAAACTGCTCCAACTCCAATCTGTGGCTGCGATACCGCTTAATAAGGCAGTTTCTAAATATCCTGAATTCTGCTGATTTATATAGAGCATGTTTCTGCTGTACTGATAATGGTACCCATACTTCTCGATCTTCATTTTTTGAATTTGGATATTTTCATCTCCTTGAGATCTTTTTAAAACGTCTTCATCTTCAGCTAACATATCTAAAGAAATAATATCTGATAACCCATCATGATTGATATCAGCGGCATCATTCCCCATAGAAAAACGAGAGGTATGTCCAAAATATTTTTTCAATTGATTGGTAAATGTGCCATCTCCGTTGTTTATATAGTAATAATCATCCTCATGAAAATCATTGCCCACATACATATCTGGATATCCATCCTGATTAAAATCACCTACGGAAACAGCTAAGCCGTAGCCATTTATACCTCCAAAAATCCCTGCGGTTTCGCTTACATCTGAAAAGGTTCCACCATCATTTCTAAGTAATTTATCACCAGTCTGATCATTGCGTTTGTTTCTTAAATCCACTTTTCCAAATGATTCTTGCGTATGAATTGCATGGTTAAGAAGATAGATATCTAAATCTCCATCAAGATCATAATCTAAAAACGCAGCAGATGAACTATAAGAATCGAAGTCTAACTTATATTTTTGAGCGGATTCTGTAAATGTTTCATCTCCATTATTGATATACAGTTCATTATGACCATAAAAACCGTTAATACCCACCACCGCGCAGACATAAATATCCAAAAGACCATCACCATTTACATCTCCCATTACCGCCCCTGTATTCCATGAGCTATTCCCTTCAACACTTGCTTTTTGGGTGATCTCTTCAAACTTTAAGTTTCCTTTGTTTATAAAAAGTTTGTTCTTAACTTGATTTCCTGAAAGAAAAACATCTAACAATCCATCATTATTAACATCACCTAAAGCAACACCACCCCCATTATAATAGTATAAGTAATCTAAAATATTCAGCTCGTTAGACTCGCTAATGGTATTGCTAAATACTAGTCCTGTGGTCTTAGACGAAGTGGTTTTAAACAACAAATCATTGTCGCAGCTTATAAATAAAACCGCTAAGCTTAGTATGATATATTTATTATTAGTCATTGATAGCAAATAGTTTTGGTGACTGATTGTTAATTGCGCTAATTACATAGGTTTTACCATCTTTATCTTTGATGGTCTTTAAGTGTTTGACTTCGTTTTTGACTACAAAACCTGATGTATTGTAGTCTTGCCAAGTAAAACCTAATTTTCCATCGCCCAATAAAACGGATCCATAATTGGCATCTAAACGGGAGAATTGAGGTTTAAATTCAAAGTTATTTCCAGCCATTATAAGGTCTAAATTTCCATCTTTATTAATATCGGCACAAATGATTCCACAAACACATGAAAACTGAACCCTGCTTGGTAATTTTTTCACAGTAAAGTTACCCTTACCTTCATTAACAGCTATAATAGTTTCTGAAATATTATTTTTTTTCATAATGGAGTTCTCTACTTTCTCCTTTGCAAATAATTCATCAATCGACTTTTTGGCATATACAGAAGCTTTTAAATTTTGTTTTTTCAAAGAAACCAATTGCCCTGTTAGTTCTTTTTTCATGTGGATTGGGTAGTCTTTCCCTTCCTGATGGTTGGTTGTGATTTGTTCAATAGTCCCATTATTATCAAAATCATTCATCCACATTTTTATAGGGTTTTCATTAGATGTCTTATGAGCTGTATTGTTTCCTTGGTTTCCAAAAATAAAGTCGATGTCTCCATCTTTGTCCAAATCAGCTGCTTCAACGACGTTCCACATGCCGTGTAATTCGTCTAAAGAAGAAGATTGTTTGATAAGTCTTCGTCCATTATTTTTATAAATTTTAGGCGTATCCCATTCCGATGTTGTGATTAAATCTTTTATCGAATCATTATCGATATCTACCCAAATGGCATCGGTAATCATTCCTGCATCTTTTAGTTCATAGGTCACTTTTTCTGTTGTGTCTTCAAAAGTTCCGTCGCCATTGTTTTCTAAGAATTGATGTGAAGGATTTATTCCGTATGCTCCTACTACAGATCTAGCCCCCACAAAAACATCAATATCCCCATCATTATCAAAATCATATGGAGCAACTACTGCTATATTTTTCCTAAGAGAGGGAAAGTTTTGTTTCGATAGTTTAAAATCACCTTTTCCGTTATTAAAGTATAATCTTACTGTATAGTTTATTTGTTCACTACTTTCATTACCCCCTGTTCCTATTAACAAGTCAAGGCTGCCATCCCCATTGGCATCAAAAAAAGAGGCGGAAGTATCTTCAAAAAAATCATCGTTTGAAAAAGCTTTTTGGTCTGATTTTTTTATTTTACCATTTCCAAAATTTAAGTACAATACCCCAGCTTGATCTTTGGCACCACCGATATAAAAGTCTTCATTTCCATCATTATTAACATCACCAACAGCTAATGCTGGTCCTTCTTGTGATACCATTTTAGTGATCAACCCTTCATGATCAAAATCTGAATAACTGTTTTCCTCGTGTTTATTAAATTTATTTTCTGTGATCTCTGTTAATAGGGTTTTATTTTTTTTAAATTGACCAGGCTTTTGAGTTTCAGTTGCTTTGAATTGCTGCAGAGTTAGTGTCGCATTTGTTTTGATATCAATTAATTTCTGTGTTTTATCATTTGGCCAAATAACCCGTAAAGAGTCAATGACTTCTGTGCTGCCCAATCCTATGGTCATCACATAATCCATGGAGGATTGAAATCCTCTAGACGGAATTTGCTCTTGTACATATACTTTGTTGTCAAAGTAGATTTTCACAGTACTCCCAATGCCAAATTTGTTCTTTTTTTCTCCTTCTAATTTTATTTTTAAGTAGGTGTTGTTTGTCAAAGAGTCTGTATTGTTCTTATAGACAAAAGGCTTCATATTCACATTATTAATCACCAAATCTAAATCACCGTCGTTATCTAAATCACCGTAAGCAACTCCATTGGATAAACTCGGAGTTTCAAAGCCCCAGTCTTTATTAGCATTTTTAAACGTGAGGTCTCCATTGTTTTTATAGGCATAATTAGGCTGTGGTTTTACAGGCATTTTACTAATAATAGAATCAATAGCTTGTTTTTTCCCAGTTAGCGCCATTTTTTGAATAATTTCATTAGCAAAAAAATCTACAAAGTCTAGGTCTGTCAAATCGTGATTTATACCATTGGTGACAAAAATATCTCTGTAACCATCATTATCCATATCAAAAAGCAAACCTGCCCAACTCCAATCTGTTTTGGCAACGCCACTGAAATAAGCAATTTCAGAAAAGGTGTTGTTTCCATTGTTCAGCTGAAGTGTATTTTGTATGTATTGTTGTGAAAAATCTTTGCTTTGTTTTAATTTAAATACATTGTAGTTTTCAAATTCCATTATAGATTTTACGCGTTGGTCCGCTTCAGGTAACATATCTGTAATAAATATGTCTGCGTTCCCATCATTATTGATATCTGCTATATCCACACCCATAGCAGAAAGGCTAAGGTGAGAAGTCCATTTTTGGATCTCTTCTTTAAAAGTGCCATCTTGGTTGTTTATGTACAAATAATCGCGTTCGTAAAAGTCATTAGACACATATATATCTGGATATAAATCTCCGTTGATGTCGGTGACCATAACGCCTAAACCAAAGCCTATCAAACTTCCATATATTCCTGCTTCTTCACTAACATCTACAAATTTCCCGTTGTCATTTCTGAGTAACATATCTCCAACACCTCTAAATATTTCGGGCACATTCCCCCAATCTTGGGCTCGCTTATCCCTTTGTTCTGCATAGCCTAAACTGCTTACAGGAATATTACTATTGTTTAAAATATAAGCATCTAGATCGCCGTCTTTATCATAATCAAAGAAGGAAGCATGTGTAGAGAAGCCAGTTTTATCGAGGTTATATTCTGCTGCTTTTTCTGTAAAGGTTAAATCTCCATTGTTGATATATAAATCATTATCATGGTTATTTCCTTTCATATTACCTGCATTGCTAACGTAGATATCAAGTAATCCATCAGTATTGATATCTACCATCACAACCCCTGTAGACCAAGGTTTGTCACCCTCTACACCAGCAGCTTTAGAAATATCCTCAAATTCTAAATCCCCTTTATTTAAATACAATTTATTAGCGACCATATTACCAGTTAAGTAAACATCTGCTAAACCATCATTGTTTATATCTCCTATGGCAACCCCTCCACCATTATAAAAATTCCGATATTTAAAGATGTTAAAGTTTTTCTGGTTTTTAACTTCATTGAAAAAATCGATGCCTGTCTCTTGTGAATTTAATAAGGTAAACAGAGTTTCAACTTCATCTGAAGTCGGTGTTATTTCTTGTTCTTTTTTACAGGCGTTAAAAAGAAGAGAAATCATTAATACTGGTAAAATCCTTTTTAATATAAATTGCATACGTGTAAAATTATATAGACAATGAACTAAATATATTTAAGTCTAACTCCTTTATAAATTTGAAAATTTGGAGAAAAAATTGGTCTAAATCCCTTTATTGATGAGTAAAAAAATGAGCTTTATTTAAGAACTAGATATATTTTTTCGAATGCTCGCTACAAATTGTTTCTTAATTCTTAAAAAAATGTTAGCTAATTTGAAGGTATTTAAATAGATGACTCCATCAATATTAAATGCTTAATACACAATAACACTATTTTTTAAATAACTAATTATAGATAACTTGAACAGGTTCATTTGTAAATTTAAAGTAAATAAGTAGTAGTGTTATTAACTTTTTAAATGAATAAAGAGGGTGTTTTAAAACACCCTCTTTAACTCAAATAATCAAATAAATATACAAAGTTTTAGTAGCCTTCGTTCTGTACTAAATTTGGATTGGCAAGAACATCAGATATCGGTATTGGAAAAATAATTGACGTTGGACTTGATGCCTCTTTAAGGTTCCAAGCTTTAGTGTATTGGCCAAACCTTACCAAATCTTGTCTTCTTACTAATTCCGCGTACATCTCTCTACCTCTTTCAGCTAATAATTCCGCTTCACCAAGAGTCGTCAATGGAGAAGCACCTCTTATAGTTCTTAACTCATTAATCATAACTGTGGCATCGTTACCCATTCTAAACATCGCCTCTGCCTTCATCAAGTAGGAATCTGCATATCTATAATTAATAACATGCGTTCTGTTGGCACCACCTACTTCATTAGGATGGTACTTTAACATTCTAGTTCCATCAGTTTCTAATATTGCATTATCAGCAGGAGCTGAATATTCTGCTTTGGTTACTTCTTTGGTAAAGACTAAAGGAATACCACCTACATTATCTCTTGCATTTAAAGGTGTACCGTCTTCTTCGTATTGTTGTCCAATTAAGAAACCATAACCTATTCCTAGATTATCAGCATTTGCTGTAGTCGCATCTGGCACAAAACCTCTTCGTTCCTCTTGGCCATCACCCACATAATTTGTGTCAGGATCTCCTTCAAATAATTGATAAAATTCTGATAGCGTTGTAAAGCCATTCCATCCACCTCCACCATTATCAGGAGAATTAAGATTGTAATGTAAGGTAAGCCATGTTCTCCATCCTGCATCTGCTGGAGACCACCATAAGGTTTCTACATCATTACTAGGTCTAAATATATCAAAAAAGTCACCAGAAGCAGCTAAGGCGTAGCCGTCTGCCGTAATCGCATCTACTGCGTTTATGACAACCTGCATATCTGCATCAGCCGCATTTGTTCCTAGATAGATGTGTTTGTTCAAATGAAGCTTTGCCAATAAATGATTGGCAGATGCTTTTGTAGGCGATGATTTCAAATCTATGCCACTACCAGCAGTCACTGTTGGTAGGCCTGCAATAGCATCGTTTAAATCTGCTACTATAAAATCGATTGCTTCTTGACCTGTAAACACCGTTGGAATCGTACTATTTGGTAAATCTACATCTCTAAAAGGAACTTGTCGCCACATATCCAAAACCCAGGACATTGCCCAAGCTCTGTAAAAGCTGGCTTCTGCTTTAAGTTGAACGATTTCTCCACCTGAGGTAGTTATGCTTTTCTCGTTAAGAACACGTGTTGCATTAATGGTAACGCTGTTAAGTTGTTCCCACGAGAATCTTATATCCTGTAAGTCAGCATCCCATGTGTGTCTATGAATCGCTAACCATCTACCATTATCTCCCCAATCTGTTCCTCTAGTAGCCACTACATATTCATCTGAAGAGACCTCGTTTAAAGCATACAGCCCATTTTGACTTCCCAAATCTCCTGTAGCAATAGTGTTCCTAATATTAGCCACTTCACCTTGAATATCTGAAACGCCTGCAAAACCAGAGGTTATCAGTGAATCTGTGCCTTCAATTTCCAAATCTGTGCAAGAAAAAGCAACTGGAAGTAAAAGCATTAAATAAAAATATTTTTTAATTTTTTTCATGAGTATCATTTTTTTTTTTAAAATGTAACATTAACGCCAAGAGAAAAAGTCCTTGGTCTTGGAAAAGCTAGATAATCTATAGAAGCGGATGGCAATCCATTAGCTGGAATATTAGTAGTGCTTACCTCAGGATCTAATCCACTATAACCTGTAATTAAGAATAGATTTTGACCACTAGCACTTACACGTAAACTTTGAATGTCTCCTTCACCACTAAGTGGAAAATTATAAGAAATCTGAGCTGACTGCAATCTTACAAAATCACCTTTTTCTAAAAAGAAAGTACTAGGGTTAGTTGAAGATAAAACGATACCATCATCAACAACGCTTTGTAAATTGTTTCTACTTCCTATCTGAGGAGTTGCAAAAAGGGCATTAGCGGTATTGTTATACACATAGTGTCCAAACTGTCCTGCAAAAAATACAGAAGCATCCCAGTTCTTGTATTGAACACTTGTCGATAATCCAGCATTAAAATCGGGTAATCCAGATTTATCAAGTATGGTAGGGTCTGTAGCTACTTCAGCTCCATCTACCTCACGTAAATTATAGGTAAATAATGACCGACCATTCGTTAATACTTGCGTAGTAGCACCAGTTAGACCTTGTCCAAACAAATTACCCGCTTGAAGATCGGGACCTTCGTATTCTGTCAATTCATTTCTGTTGTAGGCGATGTTAAAGTTTGCGTTCCATATAAGAATGTCAGAACGTACAATGTCATAATCTATAGCAAGTTCTAAACCTTCATTGATAAGTACAGCATCGATATTGTCAAAAACAAAAGGCTGTATTGCTGGTTGAATTGAAGGTGAATTTAACAATAGATCTCTCGTCTCTTTCCGGTAGAAATCAAAACTCCCTGATAAGCGGTCATTTTTAAAACCAAAATCGATTCCAAAACCAAATTGCGTTGTTTCTTCCCAACTAAGATCTGGTTGTGCATCTGCGACAGCAACATTAGCTGGTGCAGTAAGCTGTGAGTTTTGGGTAATTCCTAAAGTATTCCATCTCGTTCTGTTTACAAAACTGCCATAACCAAGCCCATCTTGATTACCTGTAAGACCCCAGTTTAATCTCATTTTTAGTGTGGAAAACATATCTTCACTAATAAATTCTTCCTGATTTAATTTCCAGGCAAAAGCAGCGGAAGGAAAATACCCATATTGATTCTCAGGACCAAACCTTGAAGATCCGTCTGCTCTTAGTGTCGCAGTAAATAAATATTTATCCTGTATTGAATAATTTACACGTCCAAAAAAGGATTGTAATTCATCTGTATTGTCAAATGTATCAACCGAAAGCGCATCAATAGGAATAGTCGGCAAACCTGCAGCTGTTTGATTAAGAGAAGGAAATAAATTAAGTATTCTGAATTCATCTGCGGTACCACCTTCAAAAGTTCCTATACCATAAGCCTGATAATTACTCGCGAGATTTCTAGTATTGCTGTATGCCGTCTCAGTGATAGCTCTTATATCACTCAAACTAGTAGAATTATACCCTTGGCCCAGAATATTTTGCCCATTTCTATTAAAATCCTGGTAAGAAAAACCCACAAGGGCATCTAACCTAGAATTTTCAAACTCTTTTTTATAATTTACTGTAAATTCTAACAATTGGCTCTGTGTGTCCAAATTACTAATCGCGGCGCGACCGTTGCCTATTGCACCATTATCTACAGCAAGAATTTGTGGACCTAAAACTTGACCTCTTTCAGAAGTAGAATTGTCTAATCCCAAAGTCAATTTTGCAGAAAACTCATTTGTAATTTCATAATCTAAAGATAAATTACCTAAAAATCTGTTGGTGTTTGTATTGTCATCATAATATTCTAGAAGGTTGGCCGGATTTCTATCTGGGGCCGTATCAAAATCTGGATTATTAGTTAAGGTCGGGTTTGAGTAATAAGCAGCGGCCAATAAATCTCCTGTACTACCTGAATTCCTACTTATAAATGGTACTTGGTCATTTATTCTAGAAAACGTTCCTTGGAAAGAAACTTTTAATTTGTCCTTTAGAAAACGATGGTTTGCATTCACTCTAGCTGTAATACGCTCCAGCTGCGTATCTTCTATAATACCTAGTTGATCTGAATAGTTTACAGTTGCTCTTACATTTCCTTTTCCATAACTCCTAGAGTACGATAAGTTCGTATCTGTTGATACGACAGTTCTAAATATATAATCTTGCCAGTCAATAGCACCACCAAGATCTGCGCCACCTCTGTCAACAAACTCTTCCGTAGATAAAAGGTCAAACCTATTCCTAGTTTCAGACATAGTTACATTAGAGGAAAAATTAAATTGCCCTTCTGTGCCTGCAGATCTTCCTGATTTAGTGGTAATAATTACAACCCCATTTGCTCCTCTAGACCCGTAAATAGCAGTAGAAGAAGCATCTTTTAAAATACTCATACTTTCTATATCATTCGGGTTCAAGAAGTTTAATGGATTTCTAGAACCACTAGATCCTACACCAATATCTGCTCCCGATGCTGAAACACTTTCGTTTGAAACTGGTACACCATCAATAACGAATAAAGGACTGTTATTTGCTCTAGCAGAGCCTGTTCCTCTTATTCGCACTACAATTCCCGCTCCCGGCTCACCACTTGATTGTGTAATTTGAACACCGGCAGATTTACCTTGGATTAACTGTTCAGGAGAACTAATAGCACCTTGATTAAAATCTTTTGCTGAAACTGTCGACACAGCACCTGTTGCATCTTTAACTGTTGTAGTACCGTAGCCAATAACTACGATCTCTTCTAATTTAGAAGCATCTTCAAGTAGTGTTATATCAAGGACAAGTTGTCCGGAATAGACCACCTCTTGTGTTTTATAACCTAAGTAACTAAATACAATAACATCGTTAATAGATACGTTATTAAGCGTATAAGAGCCATCCATGTCTGTTTGAACGCCATTATTAGTGCCTTTAACAGAAATGTTGACCCCTGGTAACGTAACGATCTTATCGTTAACAGTACCTGAAACGCTTTGAGAGTGAAGTAAACCTCCTAAAAAAAGGAACATAACACAAATTATTTTCGTTAATAAATTTTGTTTCATAAGGCTCTAGTTTAATACAGCTATTATATGTATATTTAGATTATGAACATAGATAATTTAAAAGAGGAAATACTATTATTATCCACTCTAGATCGTGATAATCTGTTAAAGGATATTACAGATTC
>Ga0306866_1000059_pt1 | contig 44477 bp, 54 predicted proteins | sample AntRauTorckE5432_FD_190450 | JGI IMG/M metagenome (GOLD analysis project Ga0306866, IMG submission 190450) | Saline lake microbial communities from Rauer Islands, Antarctica - Metagenome Torckler E5 #432 (v2) (version 2) | ecosystem: Environmental > Aquatic > Non-marine Saline and Alkaline >...
CGGTGGAATCAAAACGGCAGGGGGGAGGGCAGGCCTCCACAGTACCTTTTTTTTTCTGAGGGGGCAAGCCGCGTCGAGGCGGCATCGAGGCGGACCAAGCGGCCTACTTAAACAGCCCATTCTTTCGCGCCTGGAATCGCAACGCGTCCGCATAGAACGCGGGCTGCATTCGCTTGGCTTCGTTGAACGCTGGCAATAGCCAAGGGTTCTTATCAATCTTTACTGATGTGTTGGTCAAATCGCGCACCATTCTGAGCTTTGCACGCTTCTTGCTGCCAATAACTTTGAATATCCCCTTACTCTTTTGTAGATCCAGGAACACAAACTTTCTACCTGAGGCCGCCGCTTGCCTGATTGCTATTATGTTTCGTTGCTTCTTACTTTGACCTTTTTTGTTATTTTTAGATAGCTTCACTTGAGCCATTGAGTTGGCTTTGCGTGCTAATCGAGTACGCGGTTGTGCATCCATGCCTTGCCCTGCAGCGTATGAAGTCGTTAGGCCGACGCCTTCTTTACCCTTCTTAGTCTTAATAGCGCCAAACTCCTGATCCTCCATATAATCCGCAATTGAGCCTACTGTTGCCTCTTGCCTCTGTATGCGCAATGTCTTGGCCTGGTCGACGCGTATGCTGTTTACAGTAAACTTATTACGGTTAACCATGCCGGTTTTTATATCTGCTTGAGATATGGCACGGGCGGCAAATGCGGAGTCGTTCAATGTCTTTTTTGTTGCAAATGGAATTGAGCGTTCAGCGAATTGTTTAAGATCGCCTTGTAGTCTCTTGATGTCACTGTCATTAATTTGGAACATGTTTTGTCACTCCTCTTTTTATTATAATACCACACAGAACACAATACCCCGAACACCCCGAACACCCCACACGTACGGGGTAGCTACGAACCGCTAAAACAAAGGCCTCTAACCCTTTTACCCAATTACCCCCCACTTCTTAACTTAGTAAGAGAATAGATATATAGTACTGTACTGTATGTAGCCGCTTGTAGCCGCTACGAGGCGGACACGGACGGACACGACACCCACACACTAGGCAGCACAGAGTTCGCGAGTTCGGGGTATTTGGGTAACGAAGGGCTTAGGCCAGTAACGGCGGGGGCTGTAGCAATACCCCGAACGGTTTGTGGTTTCGGGTACTTTTGGGTAAAATACCGCTTGTAGCCGCTTGTAGCCGCTTGTAGCCGCTTGTAGCCGCTTGTAGCCGCTACGGACAATAAAAAACCCGCTACGAGGCGGGCTTACATACTCAATTATAACTTTAATCTTTAACTTCGCATAATATACCACAAGACCCAAAGTTCATATCTTTAAATGTACCTGCTTCGGTTGGTAAGAATCTTAGAGGAACCCTAAGCCTGCCGTCGTAGGTTCTTTTTACTGGGTGGCCCTCAAAATTCATCATCGCTATTATGTCGTCACCGTATTTTTTTAAGTCATTTTTACTCATTACACACAGAGCCGTACCAAGTAGCTTTTCTTGATTTGACCTCGTTTTAAAAACGTCCGGGAAATCAATTCTGATCTTATTCCAATACCCCGCGCCCGCCGCTTTAACGCAACCTTTACAATTATTGTTATGGTAGCCAAGCCGGTACATTAGCGGAAGCGTAAAACCTTCAACGTTGTTTAGGTACTCAAAACAATGTTTTTTTGTAAGTGTCGATTGCTATTTTAGCGGCTGTTAATGAGGCCGCACCGTGGCTGTACCATATAACTAAACGCTTTTTCATTATTTCTTAACTCCTAATTTTATAGTTTTATAGTGTTTAAATAGGCGCATGACTTCAGGGTCATTTTCGCATTGTTCATCAAAATCAGCTCGGCTTTTAAACTCATATTTAGTTATTCTGCCGGTATGCCACTCTCTAAACTCATACACCCTAGGCCACCCAAAACCACACCCGCGATAATTATCCATTCTATCCAAATTTATTGAGTAGGCCATTATTTCTTAACTCCTAATTTTATAGTTTTATAGTGTTTAAATAGGCGCATGACTTCAGGGTCATTTTCGCATTGTTCATCAAAATCAGCTCGGCTTTTAAACTCATATTTAGTTATTCTGCCGGTATGCCACTCTCTAAACTCATACACCCTAGGCCACCCAAAACCACACCCGCGATAATTATCCATTCTATCCAAATTTATTGAGTAGGCCATTATTTCTTAACTCCTAGCCATGGTTCGGGGATTATCCCGTTACATTCACATTCAAAACAGTATTTAGAATAATCTATCCTATCCTTCTCGCTTAAATCAATTTCGTACTCTTTACGCAGCCGCTTACGCTCCATATGGTCCTCTATGCCTCGCCGAGTTAGAACACTCGCTACGTTGGCCGCGCTTCTGTTACGCTCGTTACGGGCCGCTATTTGCTTCGCGGTTGATTCATCTACTACTTTTTTATACAGTTTTGCCATGATAACCATTTAACTCCTTTAGTAAATCACGTATATGCGCCTGCGCTTTTGCCTTCTTAGCGTTCGAATGTGGGTCGTCATCCTCAAGCCCCCACCTAAGACCGCACGAACAGGCGTATTCGTCGCCCTCTTGCCATGTTTTACAAATAGACATACCAAAACCCCCCGTTAAGCGCGCACCGTTGTATAGTGCGCCCTGGATAAATGCATAATAATGAGCCTAAACTCTCGCTGCAATACCACATATCTAATTTACTCCGTTTAGTCTGGTATTTTGATCCATTCACGATGTTGAACCATGTGCAAAGGAAACACATTTTCTCCGAGCTGAACCATCCAAGCGCCGTTTCGGTTAATATCTATTGTGCAGAACTCAGCGCTATCGCCGTGCGCGTCTATCTTTTTCCACATGTACCGACCAGGCAATACCGGCATCGCTTTGTCCCAAGGCGAACTAGGTGCCTGTTTCTTAGCTATGTAGGTCTCAACCTTTCGGGCTGTTGTCTCTAACTTAAATGATTCAGCTTGAAGCTTGGCTATTTCTCGGTCGATATTATTCCTATATGACTCTAGCTCTGCGACTGTCAATTTTTCATATGCGTACATGTTTTAACCCTCTTAGAAAAATAGTTTGATTAAAATCCACTTTTGGATCTGCTAGTTTCGGACTCAATTCCCACAAATAGGCGCGGCCGCTTTTAACATTATTTAAAAACTTCCTAGCGCCCCATAAAGAAGAAAATTTCCACCAGAATCCTGAATAATAAAGATAATGAGGTTTCATGTTATTTACTCCTGTTGTTTTCTAACCTAAACGAGGTAGAAGGGGGGTATAGCAATTTCTTGATTAAAACCTTTTTTCTTAGGGCTTTCAGCGCACTTAACGCTAGTTTGATTTGGTCGCGCAGCTCACTTTCCGATAAACCCCAATTGCGCATGTCCAAAATATCAACAGGCTCTTTTAAAGCAATTTCAAGATCTTCAATAGTGTTTATTTCAAAACATGCTGCGGCGAATGTGTTTTCTTGAATTTGGTTAGTCATGTTGTTTACTCCAGTTGTTTGCTTCGATGGGTTAACCTTACGCTCTATTGACGACCCCGTCAACATAAAATAGTAATTAATTTTTAAGCGTCGTTAAATGCCACGAATCACAATAGCGGCAGTCGTAAGCGCGCAGCTTGCGCCCCGACTTCTTGCTACGTCCGAGCTTTTTGGTGTAATGCTTTCGCTGAGTTTGTATGTAAGTGGCGTGTTCTAAAGCATCCGCTTTGTCTATGTAAGGTATTTTTTGACACATATTATTTCACCTCGAATATTTCTGCAGCGTTCCCCGTTGGCATTATTTGAGCGCCTTGGGCCTCTTGGTAAACCCGCGCCACTTCTGCAGCGCCTTGAATATTACAATTTATATGGCCTTTACGCACAAACAGGCGAGGCTTTTTATTATCATCCATGGGTATGGGATTATTGACGCGCCCATCAATCAGCGCGGGATGCCACACATACCCAAGTAATTCAAGCAGGTCTTTACGCTTATTATGTGGAATTGTGCGCGTGGCATGTATCGCATAAAGCAAGCGCTCAACCGCAACGGATGAAATCCACCCGCCCGCAAAGCCTGGCCTCCCTTCTTCAACCGCTTCTAGTATTTCCTGTTCTACACCCCCTAGCGACGTAAATATGGCCTCATCTGTGCTAGTCGTTTCCGGTGCTCTATGACATGCACCCGCCGGGTTTAATTCGTCCGGAATGGCGTAGTTAGTTAAATAGTTGGCAACGATGGCGTACCCGTCAGCTTTAAGCCAGTTATACAGGTCCGGGAAATACGAACCGTCCATTTTGTCGCGAACAATGTCAGTCGCTACCTGCTGAGCACAATAGAAAACAGAGAAGCGACGGTCATTGCGGGTTTTGCGTATACCATCCTTATAATTGCTATTTAATATAAAATTAGCAAAATTGTCACCCATAACTTGCGCTACTTGCATGGCACGCTTTGCTAGCCGGTCGTTTGTTATCATCGGTTTAAGTACTTCGATTATCTCTTTTTTATGATCAGGAACGTAAACGTCCTCGATCCCTATGAAGAGTTTGTTAAATAACCATTCGTTGAATTTTTCTGATATTTCGCTCGCCGGCGGCAGATGGGTGTATTTATCCCCAATAGCAAAAGCCACACAGCGCGTAAACAGCGTTTTACCATTACCTTCAACGCCTTGTATTAACGGTGCCCATTGAAACTTAATACCTTTGTGCTGTATGCACGCGGCCATATACGCTAACAGTATGCTGCGGTCGTGCTCATTTGGCAGTACTTTGGCCAGGTGTAACAAAAACGGCGCGGGATCACCTTCAAGGCGCTTAGTTTCTATAGGTAGATACGCGTTAAGTAATAGTCGCCCGTCCTCGTTAAGTAAAGCGCCCGGCGACTGTAGTGGCCTAAATGCCATAGCCTCGGCTTTCGGGTATCTGACTATCTGAGACTCTGTGAACGCGTCCCACGCCTTGCGAGTCACTTTGTCCCCGCCGTCGTCAAGCTGAAATGTATACCCGCCATAGGTGGCATTAAATTGCTCAGACTTAAGCAACGCGCCGTTTGGCGTAAAAACTTTGTGTATTTCTTGAATATAAACGCACCCTTTGAAATATTCTATTTGCTGAGTGGCCCCAAGGTACTGATAGCCCGACAGTATTTCCGGCTCGGTTTTACCATCTGCAAGTGGTGCAGCTGCACTCTCGATAGGTGTCAACGTTTTGCGTAATTCTTTGGTTGTTTTGTCTTTGTTATCTAACCAAAATTTAGCGTTTGGCACCTTGCAAAACATTTCTATTAATTCAACTTCGCCCAAGCATTCTTGCAGCTTTTGCGCTCTGACGCTAACAGCATAGTCTCTTTGAGGGTCACTGTTCGCGCGTAGTTTTACAGCGCCGAATTGTTGTGCTATAGCGTCATCTACTTGCTGGACCGAATAAACAACGTCTTGCAGCGACACGGCCCGCGTAATAGTCCTAATGAGATAATCTTCGCGATCCCATTTGTCGCGCACCATGGCCGACATTTCCATTAGCTTTTGTATTCGTTCGCAATTGTTACCCGTCCAAAATGCTAAATGTTGGGCGAGGGCTGCGTCAGCACTACTGCCGTCATAAGCGCGCTGACCTTCTGTGTCTGGATATGCTTTTCCGAGGGCGTCCTCGTCACACTCCCATAGATGCTTAAAAGTGGCTCTATCGCCAAAAATAGCACCACCACCACCTGTCTTAAGCGCGCGTTCGATAAGTTCATCGTCGTCGTCTGTACCCGTCCAACTTTCCACTGGTTCGGTCGTCCAATCTTGGTCCTTAGTTGCTGATTTAGGCGCGAAGTAGCTCTCTATGACATCGCGTAAATGTGTGGAATGGTCATAACCGGCAGACCCAATAGTATTATCACCTGTTAAGGCAACGAAGCGGCCTTCTGTGTAGAGCTCTAAGCCTAACGGTATGTTTTTACATGAGTGCTCGGGTGGCGCGCCTGAGTATTGACTGAATATGTGCAAACCACGGCCCGATTGAGACACCTCAACCGCTGCGCTAGGCAAACGCGCTAATATATCCATTGCAACGCTAGACCAGGTTGTATTGTCCGCGTTTAAACATTTATCTAAGTCCACAAAGAAAAAAGGATCATTAGCGGTAAATAGGAACCCGACGCCATACTCAGGGCCGCAAAGGTTGGCCATTGCAAGGGCGTTCTGCGCGTCCGTTGTGCTGCCTGGGTCTTTTTGCCAATCGGCGCCTTTAGGGTATGACAAGCATGTATGCGGGCTTATGGGAAACTTTTTATTACTTTTAGAATCTTCGTCCCAAACTAACTTATACAAACAAAACTGATTATAGGCTGCTAGGGGCTTCAGCGCCTCGGGTAAATTTTGCATATTACACCCCTAATAGTTTAATCGCTGCTTCCTTCAATTCAGGGTCCGCTTTTTTAGCGTGCTCATCCCCGTTTGCTAGCCCCTGCGCTATTACTTCGGTAACGCCTTGTTTTATGGCCCGGCGCATGATAGCCGTCTTAAGCTGCCCCATAGTGCCAAAATACCGCGTTACGAGCCCCATTGATACTCCCGCCCCCTCTGCGACCTTGTCCCGAGTAATGCGCGTATAACCTAGCTCGCGCGACATTAGTACCGCAATATTCAATATGTGGTCTTTGCGCAGCGCTGGATTGGCACGCGTTTTGCTTACGGTGTACGAAAATTCTGGAATGTTTTCGAGCTTTAACTCTTCAACAAAATCAGAAAAATTGCACCCCATAATATGCGGGAATGAGCCGTCCGGGATACCCGAACGCTCACATAATTGGCGGCGAGACAAATTGATTAAACCATCACCTTTGACCATGCAAACAGCCACTTTTTTAACTTCGTCACGTTGATTCATTTCTTTACTTCCTGGTTATTATTAAGTTGATATTAACCCGTAGTGACGCAATCGTCAATACACAGTATAAAATCACTGAATATAACTCGATCATCCCCTTGGCCATAGATTAACGTTTTCTTTGTGCGCGGTAAATCCGGCGGCCCCATAATGGCGACCACATCATCGAGTGTCTTAAAGCCCGAGTCTGTTGATACCCCCGTGCTTTGCTTATTAGCGTTTGTAAATGGCGTTGCGTATATCATAATGTACCCTCACTATTGGCAAACGCCGCGTTACCACCCAGTGACGCGACTAGATTTAAAAAATTAAGCTGAGCTACTTCTCTATCCGTACCTGAATACGTCCAAAAGGATTCTTTAACCTCTCTCGCTAGAAACTGGCCAACTATAGAACCCACGTGGTTTTGAGTTATTAACAGCGGGCTAATGCCTATCAAATCACTTGACTTTAAAACCGCGTTCATTTGCTTCGACTCATTACAAAGACCGTATCGGAAAAAGCTACCGTCCTCAGTGTAAGCCCCGCCCACATTATTACGCCACAAGCGCGCCCCCTTGCTACTCGCCTCAATACGTATCTGCGATTGTACGGCGCTTTCGCTCCGGCCTTCCTGGCGTTCGGGATCGGTTTTAGCCAGTCCAAACTCGCGGCGTAAGTCCTCAACCGCAGCCATAGGAACACCCCATTTTATAGCCCATTGTATTAAATTCATTGTTCTATTCCTTGTTTAAAAATGTGAGCGATAACGTCAATCGTCCAGCCGTTACCAAACATTTTATATAATTGCGAGTTGCTTATGCCGGCGCTTAGTAATGTGTCTAAAATGTCCTCGGGTATTGTTTGCAGTCTGCCGCATTCGCGCGGGGTTAGTTTTCGGTAGTGAACGTTTTTAAGACATTCTTTAAATTCTTTTTCAATTGCGTCAGTAGTTGCAACCATAGGCCGACTATCTGCGTCTACTCCTTTGTAGTAATTTGCTGTTAAACATAATGCTTTACCGTTATCGTTATATCTTCCGCGTTGTGCAGCGCATTTAACCTCTAAATAATTACCATAGCAAGTTTCGCTAATATCATGCTCTTTAATCATTGTTTTTTGCTTTCTTTCGATGCTATTCCAAGCTACTGCACCGTTATAGGAAGCAGTTAAAACAAAGCTTTTATCTTGCTTTGTTGTCATTAAATCACACGCTTCACCGCCTTCTAAAATATCAGCTAATACAATCCCTTTATCTTTTGGCTGCTCAACACCCCAGTTACACCAATAAAATCGCTGTCTGTTCTGTGCGCTAACTAATGCGCTATTGATAAAAACAGGCTCTACACCGATTGCATTACTAATCAAGTCCAAAAATTCCTTTTTCATCTTTACGTTTTCAAGAAAAAACTTGATTTTAGGATTGCACATTTTTACGAAATCAAGGCAAAGAATGTATTCCCAAAATAGATAAGATTGACTTAAAAACTCGGCTTTTGCTAATTTAAGCTCAAGATACTTTTCTCGGCTATCGACAACTATTTTTTCACCGTTTAGTATTGCAGCAGTGCCAGCCATTTTTCCAGCCATTGAGAAGCCCTGGCAAGGTGAGCCCCCTATAAACCAATCTAGCGAACACCAATCAATCGTCCATTCTCGCCATCGGGTTATATCGCCCAATTGTATTGTGTCTGGAAAAACAGCCATTGACCCCTCTATCGCGTACTTGTCAACTTCGCTAGAGTAGTATTTGCCTGGCGTAATGCCTAGCACCTCAAAAGCAATGCGACCCCTCCCGTGACCATCAAAACACGCTAATACGTTATTACTCATAAGCAACCTCGCGGCTTTGCAGGCGTATTCGGTGCGGTTAGTACCTCCGTCGTTCCATCGCTATAGTAGAATGTCCATTGCTTTACACCCTCGTCGGGAAAATACGCGGCTCTTTCGTCAAAGCAAACCCGCTGCGTTTCGTTATCGCCTAATAACCACGATACCGGCGCCCGTCGTACATATTCGTGCATTACTCGCCGAGCTAACTGCGGGTTGGATTCTAAAAACCGCCGCTTAAGGCCGAGTTCTTTCGCGCTTTCGTCTAAATCTTTCATTATCCTTTACCCTTTAGTTCTTTATTAATACGCTTTTCTAACATAGACCAAACAGGCTCATATTCGGGCCAATCTGTCTCTATAACCACGCAGCCCGTTGTGCTGATACCTAAGCTGTCAACAAAATCTTCCAGATCTTCATATTGTGATTCAGTTAAGTATTTCCGCTTAACGACTAAATACCGTTCTTCTCGCTTAATCGTTTCACATTCGTTCGCGCTTTCGTCTAAATCATTTTTTTTGAGATCATCGTCTATCCACATTTCTAATTCACTCACGTTAAACACCTTTTTCTATTTGTTGGTTAATCTTATCGGTTAGCTCTGCAGCATCCCCGGCGTTAAATGTCTGGGCTGTCAGTACGTCGACGCCAAACTTAAAATAAAACCGCCTAAAACTCTCGCTATCGGGTCGGCCTGCTGCTCGTTGATGCCCCGCCCACCAACTCATTGCATCACGTAGTATAAGCTGCGCGGGTAGCCTATCAATGTGGTTTTGTATTTCGACTTCTTGTTTAGCAACGAAGCGCTTAACGTTAGCTAACTGATTAATTAACGGTACGTGCTTGCTGACCAATTCTTGCCTATATAATTCTTTATCGGGCAGTGAATTTTTAAAATCATCAGCACTTATGTGGACATCATCGACCTCGCCCCGCATAGCGGCCAGGACTTCGGCGTCCAACTCTATTAGATCGCCGTCGACTTCTTCCATACTTTTACGCGATACGGGTTTATTTTTATCGCCACAAACAGGGCAAACGGTATGAATGCGGGCGTAAACAGCGTCACATATGACGCCAGTAACTTCATTCATAATTAAACAGGTACGCGTTGGTATGGTATCAGAGTCTAACGAGCTCCCTTTTTTATCTCGCCTGTCGAGTGTCCACTCCCGGCGCGCATCTGGCAGGCCGTGGCGCTGCACGTTGCCAACATGGTCGATGATAAGCGCAAACTTTTTACCCTCTAACAAACGCAATGGCCGCCCAAACTGCTGCACATAAAGCGCGTATGATTCGGTAGCCCGGCCCATACTTACGACCTCCATGGCGGGCACGTCCACCCCCTCGCCGAGTAAATCCACATTGACAATTTGCATCAACTCGCGGCGTTTAAACCGCTGCATTATAGCGATCCGTTCTTCGTTCGGCGTATCGGCGCTAATGGCTGCCGCTGGCACGCCTGCCTCGTTAAATTTAGCGGCTACTTCGACGGCGGTTTCAACGCTATCGGTAAACGTAACCCCTAATTTACCGGGTGCTATGCGCAAATAATGCTTAACGATGTCGCCTGTTATTTGTGATTTACGCCCGGCCGCTTTCAGTTTAGCTTTTCCAAAATCGCCATCCCCGACTATTGCGTCTTGACCCGGGCGCACAAAGTCCGAAGGCGGCGCAAATATGCGGTATTCCGTTAAGTACCCCATATTTATCAATTCTCGCGCAGTAGGCCCTAATACCATTATATCGAATAAGCCATCTACGTGGCGCCCTAACCCCCTACCATCGGCACGCAAGGGCGTAGCAGTGACGCCTAGCCCCTTGGCGTTCGGGAACATGGCAAACGCCGTGCCCCATTTATTATTTTTCAATACGTGGTGCGCCTCGTCTTGCACGCATAGAGTGACAGAGTTAAGCCATGCGCCTAGCTCCTTGGTACGACGGACCAACGTATCGACACCCGCTACGGCACAAGTGGAATTAGGATCATAATAGCTGACCCCCAGTTCCATCATGTGCAAATTGACGCATAACTTAACCACTGATTTAGGGCCTATTATGCGGTGACGAACTTTGTCGCGTGCTAGCGCCAGTGATATCTGACTGACTAACTCTTGACGATGCGCGATAGCGCAGCAAGCCCCTTTGTGGTCGTGAATAATATCAGAAAATAACACCGTTTTACCGGCGCCTGTTGGCAGCACGGCGAGCACATTAGGCGCACCGTTGGCCCAGCCGCCGTATATTTCCGACTTGGCTTTCGCTTGATACGGCCGTAAATGCTGCGACCGTCCGGCGCGTGTTTGTACTGGGATCATTTACTTAGCCTTAGCTGTCGGATAATGCTTTTCACCCGATAACAAATAAGACTCTTTGCCCGCTCGCTTAAATACCTCTCGTTCAAATTCTTCGCACATTTTTTTTAGTTCGCAGGCGGGTACTTCATACAGATGAAAAGTGCGCCGTTCTAATGCCGGGACAGGCCAATCAGGGGTGATTAGCGCTGCTCTCGGTTTTTTAACCTCCGTAACGCTAGTAGGTACGGAAAAATTTTGTAGCACTAAATTGAATGTCGCTATAATCATTTTTAATTCTCTCTTAATAAATTGTTATTTGTTGTTGACGCCAATGACAATACGCTATAATATAACTCCCTGTCAACAACTAAACAGGATTTAAAAAAGATGAAATCAATTAGTATCACAATACCCCTAACGCACTCAGCACTAACCCGCGCATCAGATATGTTGCATGGCTTGGCGATAGATGCAAGTAAAGAAACCAATACAGGCCATGAGCGAGCGGAAGCGTTGCGGTATCAAGCGCAAAAGCACGGACGCAAAGACCCAATGTTTAGCCCCGAAGAGATAGAGCAGGCCACATACCACGCTAATAACGAATCCGAGGGCCGAACCGCTTGGCAAGACCACATAGATGAGCAAGCAGAAGCGGCGGAGGTATTCGCTAGCCCAAAAACGGGGCCTGCGCTTACTGTTACGGAGAAATCGGGCCCTGTCGCTGCATCTGGCCCGGAGGTATTCGCTGACCCAAAGACGGCGGCCGCACCGGCCGGTGCGCCTGTTGCGGAAGTGCCACAAGCCACGGATCAGACGCAGCCACATGCAGCGAGTGCAACGGAAACGACCCCGGAATTTGTGGATTCTGCAAAGGAAGCGGGCGAGGCGTCATCTGGGGTTGAATTAGCCGACGGCATACCGTGGGATAATAGAATACACGGAAGCGGTCGCGGTAAACTAGCCAAAGCACCTCACGGCTGGAAGAAAAAGCGCAACGTAGACCCTGATCTCGTTATAGAAGTCGAGGCGGAATTACGCGCGGCTATGTCTGCGGGTACTGCACCAGCACCAGCATCAGCACCAGCACCAGCACCAGCACCGAGTTCGAAATCTGAGCCTCAAGCGGTACCTGTGGACTTTACAAAGCTAGCACCCGCCGAGGTGACTACGTTTCCGGCGCTCATGGCGGCCTGCACTGCCAAAGGTCTGACCGCCGAGCAAGTGCTCGCGGCTGTTAATTTCATCGGGCTTAGTTCAATACCGTTATTAGCGGCGCGCCCTGATCTTATTCCGGCCGTAGCGCAAAGCTTAGGGGTGTAACATGGGGCATTCCATTCTACCCCCCTCTTCGGCGCATATTTGGGGTAAGCCTGACGGCTGTACTGGCTGGGTGCAAATGTCGCAGACCTACCCTGACGACGAAGAGTCTCAAGCCTCGCGCGAAGGTACAGCGGCGCATGATATAGGCGCGCAGCTAATAACGGACGCGAAAACTAATCGAGTGCAAAATCATTCGGCGAGTGATTGGGTCGGGATAACTGCATCGAACGGCGTACTATTTACCGAGGAAATGTTCGACTCTGCTAAGGAATACGCCGACGACGTCATTACCGTAATGCGCAAAACGGGCATATTTGGCGGCGAGCATTTGAGAATAGAACAACGCGTCGAGATCCCAAAGGTTCACGAAATTAATTGGGGCACGCCCGACTGTTCCATCTATCACGCCGCAGGTAATGCGCTTTATTTGTGGGATTATAAGCATGGTTTTGAAGTCGTCGAAGCGTTCGAAAACTGGCAGGGCATTGACTACCTAGCAGGGTTGTTAGATTTGCACGGAATTGATGGCCACACAGACCAAAGAACTAAGGTTTATCTACGCATAGCCCAGCCGCGAGCCTTTCACCGCGAAGGTACAATTCGCGAATGGGTAATAACTGCTAGCGACTTACGGGCTTATTTTAATACGCTCAATGCTAACGCTCACGAAGCACTAAGCCCTAACGCTAAGTTTCGTACCGGTAGCCACTGCAAACACTGCACGGGTCGCCAAGCTTGCCCCGCCGCACTTAAAGCCGGTCTCGGTATGTATGAGGCTGTTAGTAAACCCGTACCGGTAGAATTGTCGCCCGACGCGCTTGGCCTGCAATTGTCAATTGTTAAGCGCGCTCGTAAACAGTTGGAATATTTAGAATCGGGATTTGAGACACAAGCCAGCGCGCTAATAAAAAAGGGAACTATGGTTCCGGGTTGGTCCGTTGAACAAAAAATCGGCCGTCAGAAGTGGGACAAGCCCGTCGAAGAAGTCATCGCGCTTGGTGATATGCTTAATTTAGATTTACGCAAAGCACCCGACGCGATAACACCGATACAAGCTAAAAAATTAGGTATTGACGATGCCGTCATTATGGCATACAGTACACACCCTAGAACCGGGCTAGAGATAGTTCCGGATAATGGAAATAAAGCAAAACAGGTATTTAAAAAATGACATCAATTACGAATATACTAACCCCCGTCGGTCGCCTAGTACAAGGCGATTGCTTCGAAGCACAAACAAAGGACGCTGAGGGCAACCCTTTAACTATTAAATTCGGCGCCAATGCCGGACAGCCTCGGGTAGATTTTTACATGGGAATTGCTATTCCTAAAACTGATCCAGGCTGGGCTGAAACATGGGGCCTTATACATGGGGTGGCCCGCGCGTCCGCTCCGTCGCTTTTTGACGCAGCCGGAAACTGTATTAGTCCGAAATTCGCGTTTAAAATAATTGACGGCGATAGTGTGGTGCCTAATACAAAAGGCAAAAAGCCATGCGAGCGCGAAGGTTTTCCAGGTAACTGGATATTAAACTTTAGTGGCGGATTTGCGCCCAAGTGCTACACCGCCAACGGCGCCGCGCTAATAACCGATCCGCTAATGCTCAAGCGTGGCTATTATGTTCGGATCTATGGCAGCGTTAAGGGCAACGGTTCAACGCAGCAACCAGGTATATTTTTAAACCACACAATGGTCGAATTAGTTGGTTACGGTGAAGAAATTGTGATTGGTCAAAGCGGCGACGCTGTTTTTGGTGCGTCACCCGCTGCAGCACTGCCCGCCGGTGCGAGCGCTACGCCTTTGGCTACGTCCGCACCGTTAGCACAAGCCCCCGCACAAGGTCCGGCAATGGCTCCACCAAGCAACGTTGCACCTGCCCCAGACTTTTTAGAGGGGCCAGCACCCGCGCCAGCACCCGCGCCAGCACCAGCACCAGCACCAGCACCAGCACCGGCCGAGGTAAAATATCTTGACGCAAACGGGACAGCGTGGACTAGCGAGCAATTGCTCTCGTTTAATTACACCGCCGCGCAAATAGAAGCATTACCGCGCGCTTAGTTTCTCCGACCTTGGCCCGCTTCGGCGGGTCCTTTTTAATTTAGAGGTGGCACATGTATTTCTACAAAAAAGGCGGTAAACAGATCCTTGATTTACGCGGGGACCTAATATTAACCCACAACGACGGACTGATAAAAGGCCGCGTAAAAAGCGCAGCGCCCGGCAGCGTTAAAAACGCAAAGTATATAGTGGCCCGAAACATGAGCTTTATAAGCAAAATAAAGGCCACATTTCACGTTATTAGGTTTATATTCGGCTCAAGCCAAGCGCTAGACGCTGACAAAGAAGGGCTTTAATTATGGCTGTTGATGTGTCCCTGGTGTGCGCCGAACTCGAGGCTATAGCCTGCATTTTTGCTGCATTTGAAAACCCAGATACAGCCGTCAAGTTGTTGGGCGACAAAGCTTGTTTTGAACAAGGTGATTTAGTTTACAGAACATCCCTTTTTAAGTGTAAATTGAAGCTGGTTATGCACCCGAGCGAGCAGGGCATACTTGATAGGGTCGAAAGGTTAAAAAAGACCGCTCGAAAACAATCGCGAGCTTTTGGTGGTAATAAAGCACGGAAAAGATCGTTAAATCGTGTCCGGTACAGTAAAGCCGTGGCCCAATCTTTTTTAGACGATGGCGAGATTGAGAATCATAAAACTTACGTCGAGTCCTACACATGAACGCTTCGACGCTCTTAGCTGGCCACCGCTTACCCGCCGGGTGCGGCTTTTCGACCGTGCTCCCAGACTTAGACTTCGAGACCTATAGCGAGGCGGGTTATACCTGGGACAATGAGCTCAACAAATGGGTGTCGATAACTAAATCACCCCCGCATGGTCTAGGCGCGGTAGGCGCGTCCGCATACTCTGAGCATCCATCGACGGAAGTGCTTAGCTTGGCGTACGATTTAAAAGATGGCCAAGGCGCAAGAATGTGGATTCCATCCATGCCTCCACCTGTTGAACTATTCGAACATATTGCCAAACTCGGGCTTCTAGAAGCCCACAACAGCGCTTTCGAGTGGTACATTTGGGCGAACGTCTGTCATGCTCGCATGGGTTGGCCTGCACTTCCGTATTGGCTTTTACGTGATTCTATGGCCAAAGCGCGGGCGTTCTCATTGCCTGGCAAATTAGCGAAGCTGGCCGAAGTACTAAAAGTGTCGGATCAGAAAATAGATGACGGCAAACGCTTAATTAATAAATTAACAAAACCGCGTAATCCAACAAAAAAAGACCCTAGAACGCGCATAAGACCAGAAGAAGAACCCGTCGATGGGCCTAAATTCTACGCTTACAACGTAGGCGACATCAAAGCAGAATCGGCCGTGTCCGCGCTTATGCCGGATTTAAGCACGGATGAATTAGAATTATGGCTGTTAGACCAATGCATCAATTTAAGAGGCGTTCACATTGACTCTGACGGCCTTAATAATTGCCTAGCGATAGTCAAGCAAGCATTTGAGCAGTACACGGCCGAACTAATAAGTATAACCGATGGCCAGGTGCAAAGTGCGGGCGAGATTGGCAAGATAATAAACTGGCTCGGGTGTAAAGGCGTCCACATGAGTAGCATTGACGCCGACCATGTAGAGGAAGCCCTAAAGCGTGAAAACTTGCCCGCCAATGCCCGCCGTGTTTTAGAAATACGCGCATTAATAGGCGCGGCCAGTGTTAAAAAACTGTTTGCGATAGATCGTCGCCGCTCCGCCGATGGGCGCCTGCGAGACTTATTTGCGTTCTGTGGCGCCGACCGAACGGGCCGATTTGCAGGCCGAGGACCGCAACCGCAAAACTTGCCAAACAGCGGGCCTGAGGTTGTGCGCTGCAAATGCGATCGCCATTACGGGTCACATTTACAAGAATGTTCTTGGTGTCGTTCTCCTAAAGCTTTTGCAGAATCTGCTGAATGGGGGATAGACGCTGTAAATGACGCGCTCACAGTTATAGCGTCGAAAGACCTAAGAATGGTAGAGCATTACTTCGGGGACGCTGTTGCGGCTGTTTCGGGCTGCCTGCGCGGCTTGTTTTCCGCTGCGCCTGGTTGCGACTTTCTTTGCTCCGATTACTCGGCTATTGAAGCCGTGGTCTTGGCTATGTTGTCGGGCGAGCAATGGCGAATAGACGTTTTTCGCACGCATGGCAAAATTTACGAAATGTCAGCCGCTAAAATATCCGGCGTGCCGTTCGAAGAATTGATCCGACACAAAGAAGAAACGGGGGAACATCACCCGCTACGTAAAAAAGGGAAAGTAAACGAGCTCGCTTTAGGGTTTCAAGGAGGCTACGGTGCTTGCGTTGCTTTTGGCGCTGACAAGTACATGAATGAAGAAGAGATCCGCGAGTCAATCAAATCGTGGCGCATAGAATCGCCGATGATAGTTAAATTTTGGTACGGATTACAAGACGCGGCCACCGCTGCAGTGCAAAACCCAGGCACTTGTTACGCTTATAACGGGTTAACTTATGGCGTGAAAGACGATGTTTTATACTGCCGGTTATTGAGTGGCCGTAAATTATCGTATCATCAGCCGAGGTTGCACCCGGACGTTACGCCTTGGGGTAAACAGGTTCTAAAACTTACGTATATGGGCTGGAATTCTGACTATAAAAAAGGGCCTCAAGGCTGGATGCGAATGGACACTTACGGCGGCAAGCTATGCGAGAACGTCGTCCAAGCAATAGCACGGGACATATTAACGTTTGCTATGAAAAACATCGAGCGCGCCGGGTACGCTATCGCGCTGCATGTACACGATGAAATTGTTAGCGAAGTAGTAGAGGGCACGGGCTCAATAGAAGAATTCGAGCGAATTATGGCAACAATGCCAACATGGGCCTCTAATTGGCCAATACGCGCCGCCGGTGGCTGGCGTGGTAAACGATATAGGAAGGATTAACATATGGCTGAACTAGATTTATGGACGCTTAAGACGGCGATACAATCCGGAAACGAAAAGTTTCATCACGGGGATGTAAAAAAAGACATGGTCGATGCATTAGACGAACTGATCGAGACTCGCGACAAGCTAGAAGAAATTAAAGAATTAGCTGCTACCCTGGTCACTCTCTCGATTAGCGGGTAGGCCTGAGTTTCTTCGGCGGTTCGCAGCTTCGACGCGTTCCGCTTCTTTTTCTTTGAGTATACAAATTTCAAGCTGAGTTTTTTGATACTCTATCCGACCCTTTCTAAAGTGAGTGTAAATCAATACTGACGAGAGAATAATACCAACCAGTGTAGCAAGTTTTCCAATGTCGTTTGGTATCATTTCAAGCGCTATGCCCATTCCTGACGCTATGGTCCCGACTACGGTGGTCCAAGCTACTTTAATATCATTAACCAAGTTATCCACGCCGTTGTTTCCTTTAGTAATTGTTTAGAGTGTACGCGAAATTATTGTCGCGGTCTAACTTACTTTCCCGCTTTTGCGTTTGCATAATTGACACCGAAACTAGCGCTGACTATGATCCCAAATAGTGTGGTTATGGGTACAAATAAAGTCGCTACTTTATCGGTGGCCACTGATACTGATAACTGCCCGCCTACTAACACGCCGTTAACAAACTCGCCGCCTACCGTTTTTCCGATGCCAAAACTTTCTAAGATTAATAATACAAGCGTAACCACAATATAAAGCGTGTAAAGGCCCGTGACCCGTCTTGATAGTTCGCGCCTCATAAGTCCATTGGGGTCTAATGTTTTGACCATTAGCACCTTCGCCTCGGCGCTCTCTTTGTCCGTTTCTATCCATTCAGACGCTATATTTTCAATGGATTTAACAGCACCCCCACTAATGAAACTTTTAATAAAACCTATCATATTTTAACCCTATGCTTGAACCAGCCATAAACGAAAGTCTCGTCTTTCTCGCGGCGCTCTGCTAACTCTATGTAAAACGCCCCTTGTAAGCAGTTAAGCGCCCGGAGTAGCGCCCTCTCGTTGCGTTGCTCTAGGTATCGAGTTAACGCGCTAATTGTGGCCAGTCCGATAATACCGTCGACTTTAAGATCACAATATAAGCCCTCGCGGTTATTTAGCACGTTAAGCGAACGCTGCAGAAATAAACCCGTGCGATTGACACCCATATTAACGCCCGTGTCGACCACCTCTTCGGTTATCGCTTCGGATAATTTAAATAGATAGTCGCCCTGCACCGCGTCCCAGTATTGCGCCTCGTAAATACTGAAAGCCACATATCTGGGTAGCGTACGCATGGCCCCCTCGTATCCGTAGGCGCGAGCAACGGCCAAAGTTATACCAAAGTTTGTCTCGCCGCCAGAATCGCTAGGGTCGTTGACATAGCCGCCCTCGACTTTGATTATTTTGTCAATTACGTGAGCCTTAAAATCAAACATTTGTATATTCCACCGCTTGCGTGGCTGTCGATATAAGCATTAAGGATGCATCGTGTATGTCGATCCCGGTAGCACTTAAACCACTCTCTAAAACAAGAGTAACTGTGCCGCCCGTATTTGCGGATGTGTAAACCCTCCCATCGGAAAGAACATAATAAAAAGAGGTCCCTGATGCAGAAAAGCCAACGATGCTTGACAGGTCAACAGAAAAACCGGTTTCTTCTGTCAAAGTTGACTTGTTCCATTTTCTTACGACGCCATTACTAACAACGGTGTATATCGCGGCGGAATCATTTGCCGAAGCTTGAGTCCCGCTCGACGCGTTTATTTGTCTGCCCGTAGCTACAAAGCTGCTGTTTAACTCTACTACGATACCCCCGTCCCCGGTTATCCACCTATTCCCTGTGGCTAAATCGTAATCTATATCATAAACTAAAGTGCGGCCCGATCGGTCCTCAATAACATTTGCGGTAATAGCATAGTCGTTGTATTGATATATTTTTTCGGGCGTGTCGTTATCCAATAAGTACTGAAATGCACCTCCGGAGTCCACATAAATAACGCCCGTTATCTGTGAGAAGCCAGCGGGCGGGGTCAGTGTTTCTCCTGTCGTTGTCCAAGTTTCAGATGGCGGTGACACAGAACCGCCTAAGCGCAGAGGCACCCAATCAACATTTAGAACGTGACCCGTCCCGTAAGTCGCCCGCCTATAACCAAATAGGATATTTCCATCTGTTACCGATGAGTTACGCGCGACTATGTTTTGGCCTCTGAAATAATAACCTGATGACGGAGGGTTAAATTCAACACTCTTAAACTGTTGGACTAGCTTCTCGCTGTAAGTAGCGCTTAAAGGATCAGAATCCGTGTAAACCAGTGTTGCCTCGTAATCCATATCTCCCGGATACAAGCCCACGCCTTTGTGTGAGGTTGAAAAAGAGGTTGGCGAAATATCTGGGTCCGAAGAAGGCTCTCCGACAATAAAGTTATTAAGTATTAAATTTTGGTTTTTCGTAGAGCCAAAGCTATACGACAGGGAAACATTAGAAAAAGTATTTCTCGTGACCGTGAGCCCTCGCAATCTTGTACTATTTATCCCCCTGCAATCACCTAACGTAGTCCACCCACCTGTAAGCGTGCCCCCGAATCCGTCACGATCTGTGTTTTTAAAATAAGGGTCACCATTAAAATTGTTATCTTCGAACGTAATATCTTGTACGGTGTCGTTGTAATCACTGTCTAAATCAACCCCAACTTTTCTAAAGTCCCTTATAATATTATTTTTAAATACTAAATCTCTGTAATGAAAATCGGCTTTCGTTAAACGCCCTACACGAAATTTTACCCCTTCCTGTCCAGTTCCGTCGAACGTGTTGTCCACTATTAAAGACTGTTGAAGTCCGTCCCTAATCTCTAATGAGCGGGCTGAAAGATGTTGATCTAATATGACGGGGTCCGCTTCGCCGTCTACTATGTAACCCGGCACCACCTCAGTATCTTTAAATCTGCTGAACATTTTTCCATAGCCCCAATCGCTATAATTATCAACAGCCGGCAGCGTTCTTTTTACAATATTACCCTCAATTAATACGCCCGAATTAACTCTTTGAGGCAAGGAACCACTAGGTCCCGTATCAGTGTTAAAATACTCATAGGTCGAATCTAGGTCCGAGGAATCTTTAGTCCAAGCCCCGCTTAACGCCCTGATGCCCACGCGTAAGTTACTAAACACGCTGTCGTATTGCTCCCTCGCGAGCAATCTCTCTATTGTATCGAGAATGGTGTTATTAGATATAATACAACTGTGTACATTAGATTCTCTTACTTCTGCTGTTGTTACTCCTTCAAGAGAAATAGCAAACCCACCTTTATTAAGTTTTATTACATTACCATCAATTACACAATTTTTAGCACTTTGTATTCTTATAGAACCAGTATCTTGTAAGTAATTACCTTGAACAATAATACCTTGTCTTGGCCTACCTGCTACTACGTTTTCAAAACCTGCCATGTTAATAGATATACAGTCATCATCATTACGTAAAAACGTATTACCAATAACACTACTGTTGTCTGTGTTCCATAAACGGCACATATCTCTTGCACTGTTAATAAACCAATTGCCATGCACGTGTGCATTTCTACATTGATTTAAAACTATACTACCAAATTCAGCGTTTTTAACCCAACACCTATTCATAGTAAAACCATCACAACCAACAAGGATTAACTGGGAGTTAGAGTTTAGTTCTCTGTATACTTCATCCCATATACCTTCTATACGCATATCTCTAAATACAACATCCGTTATACCAATAGCAGGTCTTAATGGATTGACGTACTGAAAACAAGGATTTCCTATATCATTTTCGGCGTTATATATACTTTTTATACAACTAGCGTAGCCGTCGCCCTTGACGGTCATATTACTGCTTAAGGGGATAGCTAAACTTGTTCTAAAAGTTCCCGAAGGAACGTAAAACACACCGCCACCCGCTGCAGCTAGGTACGCTTGCGCGGCTAACAATTGGTCTTTGTTGTCTGTTTGGTCATCCCCTTTCGCCCCGTATTTTAAAATATTTACAATTTTATCGATCTGCAATATTAACACGAGCCCATTGTCGGCAGTGTGGTTTCCGTATCCGTCGATTACATCGCCGTTCGAACTTGCTTGAGCGGCTGTTTTTACTAAATAAGAAGACTGTCCCCCACCGCCCCTAGCGTAATACCCCTGTGTACTGACTGTTTTATCTTCGGAAGAACTTCGTAAATTGGTTTTCATATCCGCAACATTATTAAAAATGGCGGCGCCCACGATGGCGAGGATACCATCTAGATATTGGGATTCCCTGGCGGTGTCCGGGTTCCCCGTAGGAGTGAACCCAGCCGCGCCTAATATCGCTTGTTGAAACCCGAAGCTATCATTAACTAGGTCCGCGACAAATGGCGTACCCGTGCCGTCGCCGGAAACCGTTACATTTCTCGCTGAGCCTAGCGGGTAATTTGAGTCAGCGGGGTTTATTTTCCCCGAGAATAATGTTTCTGGATTAATAGCCATGTTACAAGCTCCTGTTTTTTAAATTTACAGCATTCTATACCACATATGGAAAACCATGTAAGGAGGTATTAAATCCTGGTCACTAACGCCCCCACTTAGTCCGTGATTGTGGCCTAGGTTACCGCCCGTGCTTGAGGTGTCTTGGTCAAAGAAACTTGAGTCCCCATCAGATGCGCCGTTTGACCCCGCCCCCCTTGTATTCTCTCGGACATAATTGTGGTTGTGGTTGGGCATCTGGTCAACCGTCAAAGTGTGGTCATCAACCGCGAAATCATCCCCGTGGCTGTGCGTTTTAGTGCCCCCCATTTCGCCAGACGTATCGAAATCTGTGTCCGCCTCATCTAAGCCAACTAAAAATTTACCACTTACCCGCTTCCAAGTTCCGACACCATAAAGATCCCCCGGATCAGTTGAGTCAAGTGATATGTAGAGTTTACCGACGGGGTGATTTGTTGCAAATGTATTTGCGGCTTCGGATAACCATTTTGTGCGCGGGGTTGATTCGCTCACAGGGTTTTGTATGGTACTGGACGGGCCATTAGCCTCGGCGCATACGTATGTCACGCCGTCAGAACCCACAACTTTTGTGCCGACCGCAAAATCAACGCGGCTGTACCAACGTAAATTAAAAATCGACGCTAAATACTGGGGCGCTTGGACCGTGTCGGGATTGCCGTTTGGTACAAGCCCTGCGGCGGCGAGTAGCGACTGCATTAAACCGTATAAATCATCCAGACCCGCTTTTTCTAACGGCGTGCCATCCAAAGCGCCTGGCGATGTTTCGTTTTTAGCGGAGCCGTACGGATAACTAGCGTCTGCGGCGGTCGTGTTGGCGTAGGTGTTGTTAATATTTAAAGCCATCTAGCTATACTCCACTATTAAGCCTATCCACTGTTGGGCTGGGCATAATTTTAAACATAAAGCCTCGAACTCGTCTCGTCGGGCTAAGTCTATTGTTGCCTTGGCGCCAAAATCCTCGGCGCCAAGATAAATAATATAAGGCCATTTAGCCTCGTCTGTTGGTATTTCGTACACTATTGTAGCAGGTTTATTTACTAATAACTTGCCCGAAGCGCCGTTAGTAGCGCCACTAATTGCCTGCGCGTTGCCGCTAATTGCTACTGAGCCCCCGCTGTTTAGATAGAAACCTAGCCCGGTTGTACCGTCGGCTAACACTTCGAACGGGTTCCGGGGCGTTGGCGCGGAGGCTGTCTCAGTGCGTATAATGTTGCCCGCTTCTGCTAGGGGTTCGCCACACTCAGCTAAAGTTTCTCCGCATTCTATGATGTAAGACAATTGCCACCATTCGTGTACGTAGATGTCGAATCCCGCCGCTTGTAATGAGTCTTGTATATATCGGGGTGATTGCCCGCCTAATGCTTTCCAAGTAGCGTCTAAACGGTCTCGGCGCTCCTGTATAGTCAATGTGGTTGCGGGTAGCCCGAACTGTTTTTCCCATGCGTCAAGCTCGCGGGTAGTCTGCGGGAATATATCGGACCATACTAAATCCACATATTCTTTAATATCAGCGCCTAAAAAAGTTAAGCCCTCGAAAAATTGGCGGAGCTTTTTATTAACAGTTAGGCGCCACGCTCTAGCGTTAGGTAGTAAGTGTTGAAAAATTCTAAGAAACATTAGATAAACCCTATGCTAGCCGCTTTCGCCTTTTCTCCGATACCCAGTTCGTAGGTTGTTACGGGCGTTGTGTCGGTTTCCTCTATCGTGGCCGTGTCAAATACTCCGCCCGAGGCGCTTACGATACTATCAACAATGCTAATGATGGCGCCCTGAGTTATCCGGTCCCGTCTAGGTGGTATGCTTAAGCCTATAATAAACGGTTCGCGGTCTAAAAAATACTGTGTTATAGCCGCCGTTATAGCTGCTTGAACCGCCGCTAAATCGTCTACGACTACCCCGTCAATTTCCACATTAAAACCCGTTCTAGTAATTGCGTTACTGTTTACAAACGCATTAACGGGGCGGCGCGTTGCTCGGCCATTTTGATCTAATTCTACCGAGTTAAGTACCGCCAGTAATTGCGCTGACGTGGGTATCCCATCGGCTGATCCAGAACTTGCGACCGTCGCTTCTGAGTATAAATCGACTTCGCCAGGGTCGCCGGTGTACGGGTAGACGTTTATTATTCCGACGACTTCCTCGCCCCACCCTTCATAATCCGCGTATGCGCCACCCTGCGGGCGTTTTTGAAATTTATCGACAATACGCTGGCGATATGCTTCGGTAGACTCTGCGTTGGCGCCCGTGACTGCTTGAGAGTACACAACTGCATTACGATTAACGTTGGCTAGCGGGTTGGCAAAGCTGACAACATCCGCGATCTCTAAATTGCCAATAACACCCGCGCCCCCTCCGCCTTGCTGGTCCGCCGAAGCGCGTATCGTGACTTGCACCGTTGACGCGTTTAAATTTATTGTGCCGATTGTTATATATGTCACGCCGTTGGCTGAATTAACTAGTTGAGACCCCGAGGGTAATGTCCCCGTTTGATTATTGACTGTTATGTCTATAAGTAGCTCGGCGTTAGTCGCGGCCACGGGGTCGCCTATGCCAATCAACCGGCCCCATTGCGTTAGTGGCGATATGGTAATCCCGTTAATTGTGGTTTCACTGATGCTGGCTGTTTGCACAAACATTTGTAAAAACATAAAGCCTGCATATTTATACAGTAGAATGAAAACGCTTCCGAGTGCTTTAGCTAAGACTCGTAAGAATGCTTTAGGCAACAACGGTATGGACTGATTAAGCGACGCTTCTAACTGCGCGATTATGTTGTCGCTGATATCTTTTGTGGTAGGTGTCTGTAAACTCATGATCCCGCCTTCCAATTTTCGACAAACTCGAATCGAGACTCTTGGCCAAGCGCTTCGATATCAATTGTTAATTTAATTTTATTTACGCCCGGAATGCTAGCAACCACTTTTATATAAGACGCGGCGCTGTCATTTAGCATCCAAGCTAAGTCGCGGACCGCTGCGTCCTGTAGTCGTTTAAGATTGCCGGTTGTCGCTGGCAGCCCTTGAAGTAAATTTTGTGTTTCGCTGTGATACTCTCTTGACGGGTTTTCCTCGCCAATATTACCCCACCAATTAGCGGAGTTATTGGGGCGCCCGTCATCATCTTCATTGCCGCCGAAAAGCGACAGATAAACGGCTGTATTTAGTCCGCCACCCATGATAAGTATGCCGCTGTCGACTGTAATGTCACCACCGTCGGGTGTCTGAAATAAACTAATGTCGCCCTGTTGTGCTGTCATTATGTCCCCGGTGTCGGTGGCGCGTTGAATGATGGCGTTTCGTGTGTACTAAGTGTTACGTCTTGATTGTCCGCTGTCACATCGTCAGCGTTTAACGTTCCGGCTGTTAATATGTTGCCGCTCGTATCTATAGTAACACCGTTTACTAAAAAATCACCATTTACCTCTAGTTCGAAAGAACCATTGCTGTTATCGCCTTTTATACTGCCGTCGGCCTTGGCGTCAAAGGTGCTTTCGGGCGTTGTGGTTATAACTCCGCCGTCGGCTCTTAACGTAACGGACCCGTTATCGTTTGAAATAATTCCTTCACCCGTGTTTTTGAGCCAAATTTCAGCAATTAAAACGCCGTTCTCGTCGCGCGCGTATATTCTTTTATCGCCTGGTAACGCTTTGGGCTCATTTGTGGGGTCTAAATAACCAATAGCGGATTCTCGGCCCGTGCCGCTGTCACCGTTTAAAGCCACATAATCATCGGGCAATGGGTGCGAATCGTCCCCCGGTGCTGAGAAATGCTCGGCTGTTACGTTCGCGCCCCCGCCCGGATCGACTTTAACGTCAGACACCTTGGCGCCGTTTTTAGTGGTTCGTAAGAATGACAGTAATACGGCTAGCCGTCCCATGGTAAAAACTCCGGTATTTTTCCGCTGAACGCGCCAGGGATCACTAAGTTAAGTGTTGCGGTTTGCGCCTTGCTGTCTTGCTCAAATTCCACAGAGCGAACAATAAATTCGTATTCTTTGTATATCATGGCGTCGGGGGCAAGCAATCGAATGGAAGAATTAGGCGCCCATAAATTACCGTTCGGATCTCGCCACGTTGCGACTCTGACAGCATAGGCGGCCATGTTCGCAAACATACGCCCCGCTTTAGCTTTTACCGCTGCGACGATGCCTGCTTCCTCTGTGTCGGGCGCGTTGAATGTCAGCGGCCGTAAAACACCTTGTAACTGCGGGTTTTTTACTGTAAAGGGGGCTTGCGGTGGACTGCCAACGCCGACCGGGGCTATGCCGGTTAGATGGCTGTAGTATTCTTGGGGACTGAAAAACGGCGCTACTGATAATAACGGAGCCTTTCCTTGCTCTAGTATAGCAACGGGTGAACCCCCGTCTGACGACTGCAAAAAAACCAATTCACCGCGCGACGAGCTAGCAATAATTAGGTTTTTTTGTTTCGCCAAGTCTGTCAAGTAATTAAGTATTTTTTTGCCTGGCTCTAATGCTACGCGTGTGAGTGGTGGGCCTTGGTCGGCTTCCATTTTAACACTCACGCCGAACGGGGCCGCTAATGTTGTGGCTATCTCGGACAAATACTGTTCATCTGTTTGCAGCTTGCTTCCCTGCTCCCCGTACATACTAGCGGGCGCAGTGCAATCATTTAAAACGCCGGGTAGCGAATACCCGCTAACGGATACTATCTTTTGCGCGTTTTCTATTACGGGATTAACCGTGACCATTGTTCCGGTGAATAGCAAAGCTCCGCCAACGGTGATCACAACGGGCTTAAATTTAAACGGGCGAAATGATTCCTTAAAACCTGGCGCTTCGGCGTCAAAAGGCGCACCAAATTCCACCGTGTCCATCGAATCTATCGAGCGGGTTATCCTAATAGAATCCCAAAACCGAAATTGGGCGCCGTTGATCAGTATCGCCACCTCGTCCTCTGTAGCGCTTGCTGCTGATTGCGGCGCATTTTGGGGGCTGTTGGGTAGCGTTGGTATTGTTAACGTCGTACCAGCCGCAAGCGGTAACGCTGCGCCTGGGTTAGACTCGGCTATTCGACCCGCTTCGTTCTCCGTTCCGTACTTTTTGCGCGAAACGGTCTCGAATGTATCCCCACCTAGAACGTTATATATAATAGACAATTTCGCGCCCCCTCGGGACTTCGAGTATTTCCGAGCCGGTCAAGCTGTTTGAATTTATGAAAAAATCGAGCTGGTCGTCCACACTTCCGTAAAATTCTGCGACTAAATTTATGATAGTTCGGTCGCGATCTAATATGACGCGACGCTCCTGTAACAATGTAAATGAAATTTCTACTAAAAACCCCGCCGTGAGCGCGACGGCTTCTTGTAATTGCTGGTATGCTTCGCCGGTGTCAATCTCTGCAAGCGCTGCGAAATTCGCATCACGCCAATTAGTCACTTCGTCCAGCTGTGTTAGTATTAATTCAGCCGCTTCTATTGCGCTGGTTTTAGTCGTAAACTGAGTATTGACCACAGAAACGACGGAGCCCGTGACATAAGTAGACGCGTATAGATCATTAGTGTGAAACTCGTTTGAGCTGCTAGCGTTAAAACTCGGCGTAACGACGGCGTTGTCACCCGTTATAATACCATCAGCAAGGTTTTTGTAGGCCTCCAAACGGTCCGTTATATTGATCGCGGCCCTAGCAGGCGCCTGCAATAGTATGGTTGTTTGAAAAGCTAGCGTCAGCGGTTCGGCTATGAGTATGTCAATACCCTGATTTATAGAATCCCGCACCGCGTTAAATTGGGTCCTCACATTATCTTGCGCATTAGCGATGGATTGCAATCCGGTGCTAGCTGAGTCTAATAACGATTGATAGTCATTTTTAAATGTCACCGCGTCGACTGCATTATCTAGCGTTGTTACGTTCTCGAATTCTTGCGCAACCGAATTGTTATATTCTTCAACCGCGTTTAGTACTGAACTCGCGGGATCACTTTGAGAGGTCGGATAAATCAATCCTATAGTCTCAAAGAATGTGATCTCGAATACGGCCTGATTAGCGCCTGTTTTTAGATCGTCGCGCCTCGTAATAGTGCCAAACGGAACCACATCAATAACACCGTAAATCGGGTGCTCTAACGTACCCGTCCCGCGCTCCAACAATGCCGCTTCAAACGCTTCGGCTTTGATGTCATAATCGCCGCCCCAGAAGAATACCCGAAGCGGATACTTTCGCCCCGTGTTTCCGAGGTCTTGAACATAACTGCCATTCGCGTCGGGAAACTCGAAACTCGTGGTTTTCTTGTCAACCGTTTTACTGACATTCTCATAATCAAAAGTCAACCTATCGCCTGAGGGCGAATTATAGGCCGCTTCTCTAATGCGATCAGTCCAGTCCATTAGCAAACGACCTTGAGTTTTATTTCGGTCTTGTATCCTTCGCCGACTATAACTTCTTTTTGTGGCTCTGCTGCCGTTATATAACTAATTTTAGGGTAATATATCGGCGGCGAACTTTTCAATTCAAGCTGACCAAATTTTACACGCACGATATCATTTGAAAACGTGACGTCGTCGGTCGTGCTGTCGATGGTAACGCCTGATCCGTTATTAATTAGCGGCCCACACACTTCCACCGTGACGACCGTAGCGCCCAATGCTGTTAAGTCCACAACTGCGCCATCACTATCGACCACATTGAATACGGTTTCATTGCCCGAGCCTAGCGCGGCGGTTAGTGAAATTAACATGACCGTTTACGTCGCTGGTTGCGTTATTTGCAGCGAGTTAATGACCGAATCTTCGCCGGATACGTAACTCACACTTGATAAGACTAGTTCCTGTGCTCCCGTGCCGACTGTTACCTGCATCGTCTTGGTTGTTAGCACCAAGCGCGCAAAACTAGCGGTTCCTGTCGCTGCTATCGTTGCGTCAGCTATTGCATTCGCGATGATCACACCTGATGACGACGCGCCCCAGCCTGTTAATGTGTGGACCGCTAATTCTGTGTTACTTGATAGAGCGGCGTTACCGCTTGCGGGCGGCGTTCCGTCGTAAATCGTTAGCACTGCGGTTGTGAAATCCGTACCGATGTTGTCGGCCTGCGAATCTACTGCACTTGTGTTTAATGATGGCATGATCTTAAATCCTTATTGTAAAACTGTTAGGTGTAGTTTCTATTATTTTGGCGGTATTATCAATCTGTATTGTAAAATCGCTGATAACTTGCCCCGCCGTTGCGTTGCCAGCAAATACTAATGAGGGCAATGTTATCGCACCCGACACGGTCACTTCGCTAGTGGAATCCGTCGCGCTGCCTTGAAATACTAACGATGGCAGCGTTATTGCGCCTGACGCTGTCACCTCTGTTGTTTCGGTATCTGTTGCGCTACCAGCGAACACCAAAGATGGCAATGTTATTGCGCCCGTTGCAGTAATTTTGCTGGTGCTGTCGCTAGCGTTGCCTTGGAATAATAACGATGGCAGGGTGATGTCACCGGCTGCAGTGATTTCGCTTGTTGAATCCGTTGCGCTACCCGCGAATACCAACGATGGCAGGGTGATGTCACCGGCTGCAGTTACTTGTCCGACCTCAGAGGTCGAAGCGCTACCCGCGAATACCAACGATGGCAGGGTGATGTCACCGGCTGCAGTGATTTCGCTTGTTGAATCCGTTGCGCTACCCGCGAACACCAACGACGGCAGGGTGATGTCACCGGCTGCAGTGATTTCGCTTGTTGAATCCGTTGCGCTACCCGCGAACACCAACGACGGCAGGGTGATGTCACCGGCTGCAGTAATTTCGCTTGTTGAATCTGTTGCGCTACCCGCGAACACCAACGACGGCAGGGTGATGTCGCCGGCGGCAGTAATTTCGCTGGTTGAATCTGTTGCGCTACCCGCGAATACCAAAGACGGCAAGGTGATGTCACCAGCTGCGGTCACTTCGCTGGTTGTATCTGTTGCGCTACCCGCGAATACCAAAGAAGGTAATGTTATTGCGCCGTCTGCCGTTATACCACCGCCACCGCCACTAGGGTCATCGGGTGTCGATTGTGCCCAGAAATTAGCTGGGTCGTCTTGGTTTGAATATTCTGATGCTAAAAAATTATCACTAAGAACGTCAAGCCTTAATTTAATTTCAGAGTAAGATGATATATCGCCGTTGTTGAATGGTGAACTATCTGCCGATGCGTTTACTCTGAATACGCTTTGACCTGTTGTTGACACTGTTGCCGTGTTGCTGGCACTAACTGCCCCATCATTAGCGTAGATATTACGTTCTGATAAACCGACTTGCCTTGCAACTAAATAGTTATATTCAGTTGAAGACATTGAGGTAGCCGTGTCAGAAGCATCATCACCATCTACATCAAAAGATAATTTATCTCTATTACTAGAGTTAACAGACCGTAAATTTATCTGGTCGCTAGAAGAACCTGTTTTACCTAAGCAATGTATTCTATCAGAGCCTACCGTTGAAGTTGACTGCAATGTAAATACGTTATTATAACCTGTAAAATTACCTGTTAAATAATTACTACCGCCGTCATAACTTCGACCGCCACCACTGTTACCGAACGGACCTACAACCGATGTTGCTGTGCCCGTAACAGTTGGTGCAGATATATTACCTGCTGAATCATCAAGGGCATTGTGAAGGACATAAACATAGTCCTGCCAAACATTGTTACGTCCGTATGTTGTTGTTTCACCCGCTTTGGATTGCCCTGAATTACCAGAAAATAAATAAAGTTCTCTTGCACTTGTTGAGTATGTAGGAAATCTAACCCACGCTATTAACTTATCAGTTGCAGTATTACAAAGAACAATTTCTAAGGGGAGTTGGCTTGTACCATCCTCATTAATAGATACCCGAACATCACCACCACCATTGTCTACATTATCCCAGAATGTAGAGTCAACATTAGCCTCGGTAATAAGTACAGCAAAACCGCCTAAACTAGAAGCAGGAGCATTACCTGTTATCTTTTGTCGATAGGAGTAATCAGCAATTGTAATCGCCATTTTTTAAATATTTCCGTCAAACGACTCAATATAATCTGTCAACTGTGATTTATTTACAGATGAAACATAATCAGCGCGTGATAGTTTACCTTGCTGAACTGCAAGCAATGGACCAAGCTTTTCTAGTGTTGCATTAATTTCCGCAAATCTAGCATTAAAAGCATTTTGATAACGTGTAATTTTAGCTTCATTTAGCAATGTATCGTTTTCGCCATGAGCAACAGCATCAGCGTTTACTTTATAAACTGCAGCAGCAAATATTAACGCTTCGTTTATATGTCCGTTTAGCGTGCTGTTAACATTAGAAACTGAATTTGATATGTTGCTTGCTTTGTCATGTATCACCATAACTGCAATTGGATCTACTTTATTCATGATATGAAACTCCTGTTATTTAAAAAGCGCCCGACGGTTGCAAAGACAGCCCCGGCCCCATACTTCCGCTTGTAACCTCTGCGCGCCCGGTTGCGTCGCGGATAGTGACCTCCGCCGAACTGCTTGTCCGTGACTCTTCTATCGTGCGCGCCGTGCGCTCTTGTGGACTTATTATTTGTGGCCCGGTTCTTGCATTACCTGCGCCCGCTGAGCCGTCGGGTGCGTCGGTCTCTGCTTCGTCTGATCCGAAGCCAAAGAAATCACCGACGCCGTTGCCGATGTTGCTGATAGTATTCACAATGTCCGCCGCGGCCCCTTTAACTCTATCGACAACGCTCATTATTTTATTCATTGCGCTGTCGAATATATCCACAACTTCTGTCCAAAGGTCTGCGAAAAATTCTTTTATTGGCTCCCAATGTTTAAATATGAGCGCAGCCGCACCGATTAGCCAGCCAATAGGACCCATTAGTAACGCAATGCCTGCGACTAATACGCTCATACTATCACCGCTATTTTTGAACGCGGTTACTAGGCTTTTGAAAACAGTGATGACTTTGTTTACCACTGCGTCCGCAAATTCGAGAACAGCGGATTTTATTTTGTCCCACCAATAAACAACGGCGATGATGGCCGCTGTTAATAAAAATATACCCAAAACAAGTAATGCGATAGGCCCGCCCATCAACGTCATAGCAAGGCTCGCGACCGTCATAACTAACACCACTGTTTTAAGCGCTGCGGATAAGGCAAAAAATACAAGTAAACCTATACCTATCTTTTTCATAACGTCGACAATATCGTTAAAATTATCGACCAGTTGGCGCCCGTACTTAAATATGTCCTCCGCAACGATGTCTTTATTTGAAAGCGCCCACTCCCTAAAGCTTTTTGTTAATCTTGTTAGCAACGGCAGCAACGGCAGTATAACGGTCTGCATAAACCCTGTTAACGTCTTTTTAAGCGCGTTTGAAGCGTCGACATACGCCTCGGCTGCTATCGCCTGCTCCATGGTTATGACACCGTTCTCGCGTTGCTGTAGGCGTAACTTTCTTATTGCTTCGGCGCTATTGTCTGCGATATTAACAAGCGCGAGACCTGAACGGCTAAACGCTGCGTTCGCTAATGCAGCTTTTTCTGTCGCAGTGTCGGCGGAGCGTATAGCATTTATCATAAGCGTTAGAGAGTCGCTAACATTATCCGACGCTTTAAGCTGTTTGAGCAATTCAGGATTTATTTTCTTTAAACCAGAGACTAACGGGCCCGTGTCGCCTGCGGCTTCACCTAGTCGCTTTGAAAATGCGCCAAGTGAATTACTTAATAACTCGTTTGTTACGCCACTTTGTTCTGCTACAAATTGGAATTCTTGAAGGTCTTTTATTGGGAATTGAAGTCGCCTTGACTCTTTGGCCAGTTTATCGGCTCGATTAGCTACTGAGTCTATGGCCAAAGTTAAGCCCGCGACCGCTGCAGTGGCTACTACCGCACCCCGTCTTAATCCGCGCCCCAAACCGCTGGCCATGCGGCCGACTGCTCGATTAGCTGTGCGCAAACCCCTAGCAATGGACCGTGTCATTTTTCTAATGCGATTCTGCATACGGGAAACAGGCGCAGATATACGGTCGACCGCTTTGAATACTGCTTCAACACTAAAACGGCCCGCCATAAATACTCCTATTTTGCTTTTGTGTGGGCTTTTAACTCTTCGCGCAACCCGTTATAAAAAAATCTTATTTCGTGCGCGGCCAGTGTTCTGGGGTCCGGTAGCCCAGGATAGTCGCGGCATATTTGTATCAACATTTCTGTATATACATTTTGCAGATTGTGCCCCCCGTCTGGGAGGCATTCGTCCGCCCCGCGCCTAACCAATTTCGTCCGAACTACCCCAGAAAAAGCGTTGTAATTGCCATGCAAATTTTTACGTCTGTTATTTTCATTTTACTAAATACGTTAGAGTGTGTTCTCGTTATCTCGCCCATTAAAGCATACATCTTGCCGATATCTTCGGTTTTCTTTTTACGATCCATCGCCATCAACGCTGATCCGGTGGGCTCGTAAAACGTAACGGCCATCGCGTCATTAATTCGTTGCGGTGTATATGTAGGCTCTCCTTTGTCACTGACAATTAAAGAACCCGCCTGTATAGCTAGAATTAATTTTTTCTTCTGTTGATTAAAACCTTTTAGATCGTCCTCGTCCATATCGTCCGTGTTTACGTCAAGATCCATTAACTCCACAAATCTAAGGAATTCAAGTTCCGCTACTTCTTTTGCCACTACATCAGTCATAATTTAGCCCTATTTGCTTAATTAATTGAGTGCCACGCCCTGCTATAAGCAGGCTAAGGGGGATAGGGCGCCCGCGCGACATAGTGCCCTATGACTTTATTTACTGCTGAGTAAGTATACCAGGGCCCATCAAAGAAACCGACGCCGTCGCGTTCTGGCTGCTCGCTTGAGTTTCTCCAACTATCTGGGCCGTGCCTTGGTAATCTTTACCCGACGCGTAAGAGATAACAATCGCGAAAAAATCCGGGCTATCACTTAACTCTTGCAAAAATTCTTGATCCGCTCGGTCGTCATCAATCTCTAACATTAACCCGTCAATCGACAAAGGTACGCGCGTTTTTATCAATCTCGCCGTGCCGTCGCCGTTCGCTTGAACTTCGTTTTCAAACCCGCCTAGCTTGCGCTGGGCCTCCGCGTCCGCTGCGACCGCGAAATTGCGGCCCGCTAATGTAACGCTTTCAATGCTTCCGCCTGTTGCTGCCATGTTATATGACTCCTGTTATGCTACGACTGTGGCCGTGCCAAAGAAAAATCCAAAATTCAAATCAACCGAAATTATATTCGAATTTCCGCTTAATTGAACCGTGACCGAAACGTCTAGGCGCTTCGGATTAGTCGAGCTTATTTGCGCCACTGTATTCGCCTTAGCCGTTTTCGGGTCGCTTATGATAGCGTTTAAACCCAAGCTATCTAGCAAAGCGGCAATAGCTGCAACTGCGGTCTTAGGCTTTTTAGCCAGTCTGTTAACAGTTGGCTGGTCATTAGGTATTAGCGGTGCTCCGTCCCATTCAGGCGTTGCAAAAATCAAATCTAAATTAAATATGATGTTCTGCAGCTTAACAATATCCACAACATAACGATATGCTGGAATAGGATCACCCGACGGATGATAGAACGTGACGACGTCCGCAATATTAACAACACCATCCTTAACAACTATCGACGAACTGCCTTTTTTAATGGCCTCATCGCGCTGTATATACGTCCACTGCTCGCCATCCGTGCCCGGCGTTAGGCCCGTCGCGTCTTGGCTGCCGTAATCTTGCGGCGGGTTATTGTTTGCTACTTTAACAATTCGTGATAGCTGGCGTGCTGCGGTCATTAGCGGCAAATCGTTAGACCCTGGCGCTACTAACTGAGCGTTGACTCGGTCTGTTTTGCGTGCGTCTGATACCGCCGTGGCGCCTGAAACTGTAGCCGCCGTATTACCTGTGAAGGTTATCAGCGGTTTACGTACTAGCGCGCCCCATCGGCCCTCGCCAAAAACGCTATATTTGTCTAAGGAATCCGTATCCGCAACGTCCATGCAATTCAAAACCATGGTTTCCCAAACGTTGCCGACTTGATTTAACGCAATGTCTACATCTGGGTTTACAAGGCCGCCTTCTGGCTGAGTGAACGCAAAAGATACGCCCGCGTCAGTCGGGCCGATAACTTCTATTACGAGGTCATTAGAGCTTGTACCCTTCCATTTCGCGGTAATGTCGACTTTAGTTGTGTCATCAGCCGCAACAACGGGGATTTCTAACGTAGCGTTAATCGCTGTTGTTATAGACGCGCACATTGCGGCCACGCTGGCGCCTTCTGCGATAACAAACTGCTCTGAACTGATGTTATTGATTTTAACTACGTACGCGCCTGAGGTAGTAACCGTGCCACTTGGCGTAATGTCTCCCGCCGCTGCAACACCGCTGGCATCATCTTCGAGCGGGTAAACTGTGACCGGGATAGTCCCGACACCGTCGCCGTTCGTTGGCAAAAGCTGCAATACTGCTAAATGTACTGGAGAACCGAAGCCGTAAAGCGTTGCCGCCTGCGTTGCGCTAGTTACTTGTTGTTTTGCGGTCGCATATGTTGACGCTGTAGAGCCTTGGCCCACAACTGCAACACGTTGTGGCAGAAATAAAACCCCGCCCGCCCGTAGGTCTTTAAATATTGTTTTTATGCCCACGACCCTAGCAACTGCTGAGGCGTCGACCGCGCTTGATATTGCCATGGGATGATCTCCTAATTTATGGCGCTGTATAATCGTAATCAGCTTCCAGAACTATCTCGCCGTCCTCTGTTCTGATAACGTCTACGGATAAAAGCTCTAAATCCACAGGTTCAACCTGTGGCGAGAACTCATTAAATATTACACGGAACGCAAGCCGAGCGCCCACTATTTGTTGCATCTGTCTTGCGTCAAGCTCTGGTTGAAATGCGGTTATAGACTGCGGCATCCTGTGCCAAACAGTCTTTCTTAATCCTAAATAGGTATACTCGGCCGCCATTAATATATTACGTACAAGCCTCAAGGCTTTTTGAACCTCAAAAGACGCTTCCCTGTCGCCAGGTATGTGTCCCGTTGCACCATCGTCGCGACTCCTTCCGTAACCGTAGCAATCTATGTTGTAAACTGTTTCGGACGCTTGGCGCTCTACTACGTTGCTTTTACTAGGATCGAAACTCGAATTGTCGAACCAAACGTTAACAAGCGGGCTTGTGTCGACAACCTCATTAAGAAATTCTTCCCATGGGTTCGAACGCTCAGTAAAGATCCTTAATTTATAATCGTTCGGATCTTTTCCCGCATTCGTTGCAAGCTGCATCTGGCTAGCTATCTCTATCGTGAGTATAGCGCCTATCTGATCGCGCACTATTTCAAAAGTGTCTTGTTTGTCTATTAATGTTGATATAGTCATACCTTGTATAACTCCAACATTAATGTAACTAATCCTAATGCTCTGTCCGGGTTTGATTGTGAGACCTTGAACGTGAACGGGTTGCCATTAATGTCGTTAAATTCTACAAGCCAAGGTTTTATCCCTGCGTCTGCTATGCCGCGTGGCAATGTGAGACCTGAGGCAATAATTGTGCTTGTTCGTATCGCTACGGACGCAAGGCGTCCACTTACGGCTATTCCAGTATCAGGGTCGATAATCTGCGCTATATCGTCTGAAAAACCCGTAAGTGGTCTGACGGTCCCCGCAGGGTCCGTCAAAGTAATGTCATAGCCGAAGCCGCGATCCTTATCTTCAAGGATAAGTCCGAGGTCCGCTTCGGCTTGTTCGCGAAGTCCCATCTTTTAAGCTCGGCCGATGTGCTTAGATTTTATGAACGCTTTGAACGCTACTTCGCCACCGGATAGGTCTTTTGCTTCAATCTTTTCGCCTGCCGCTATAATCCCGCGTTTAGTTGTTATCGCTTTTCGAGGCATGACTTTAAAGCCTGTTTCTTCTGGAGCTTCTTCGGGTTCGGTTTCCCCGGGGGCTTCTTCGGCTTGCTTTGCTTTAAAATCTTTTAGAAGGCTAGACAATTGACTGTTGTTTAAGTCTTTTGTTTCCGGCGTTTCCATCTTTAGCTGCGCGCAAATTGTTGCGATAGCGAGGGTTAATTCTTTATTACTGGCCATGGTATTTATTCCCTATTTATAAAAAGGCTCGGGGCGAACCCCGAGTAATTAGTTTATTTTAAAGCTGAGTAATTAAACATCCGTACGTATCAATTGCAGTCGGGATTATAAGTGGTCTTGCACCTACGCCACCATACAATTGCTCGCCGTCATTTGTCAGCCATGCGTTAGTAAACAAATCCATTCCGCCAGCTGAGTTACTTAAACGACCTGGCAGCTCTGGTAATAAGTTAGTAGATTGACCGCCGACTAGCGTTCCAATGTTCGGGATCGCGCCGAACGTTGCGTCCATTCGACCTTGAGAAGCGCGCACAACGACATTGCCCGGATCAATAAATTGAGTCTTGACACCGTCCGACGGATTAGTGTAGCGCCCGCCATAAGTCCACAAATCAAAGCTATAATTTCCGATTTCAATCATTCCGCGATAGTTACCGCCGCCGCCGCGCATTTGCATGGGTGCGATAGTACCTAAATCAATACGTCTGATATCATATCGCTTCTGCACGTCCTCATTAGAAATAAACTTTTCAAACGCAACCGCGCCCATGATTATTTGGTCGGGGTCGAGCAGGCCATCGTTACGAATTGCTTCGGCTAGCTCTTCAATATCGCCAATCATTTCCGCGCCCGTAGCAGTAGCCCACGAAGTCCCGGCTGTTGGAAAGTGCGAGGCTTTAGGCTTATAATCTAAGACATAAAGCGCAACGCCATCTGAGTCCGTTAGCGTTAGTTCGCCAGTCTGCAAAACTTGCGACGCCTGTAGCTCCACGGAACGCCTAATTTTTCGTTCAATCTTGGTAATGCCGTTGAACAAACGTAAAATTACGTTAGCTCTAAAGTCGGGCGCCTCAAACGGATTTTGCCCTGGCATACGTTTAATTAAATCAAACGAGTTAAGCGGAATTGCTTCCTTGTGAATTGGCGGTTTAAAACCTTTATTAGTGTAGAGGTCTTCCGCGTTCATTCGGTAACCCGTGCTCAGGTCTTGAATAACGATTGAGATATCTTCGTCGCAACGAACAATATCAATTTCTACTTCTTCAGTAGTATGGAAATTTTCAGGCGGGCTCTGAAAGAACCCAGACAAAAACAGCATAGGTTGCGCCATCGACATGTAGGCCGCTAGCATACGTTTAGTAGTTGAACCGCTCATTTTATGCGCTCCTATTTAGCGATTATCAAGAGTGTTTAGTTCTTGAACATCGACTGAGATTAAAGAATAGTCGCGTAGCTGGTCTAAAACTGCAGCGTCTACGTTTGAATTGTCGGCGTCGGCGTCAATAATTAAACGGCCCAAACGTACCGATCCGGATACCATCGCACGCACTGGCACATCGCCCGCACCCGTAGACGTAACCGGGTAAGTTAGTACCGCTTTAGGTATACCGTTACCGTTACTTGAACCGCCTTTCACAAACGGGATTAATTTTAAAGTAGAGGAATTACGCGCTAAAATAGTGCCCTCTAATACAGTGGCAACACCCGCAAAAGTAAGCGGCTCGTTACTAAACTGCGCATCTTCTAAAATAACGCTGCCTAGATCAACATCGGTGATAGTAATATTCTCCATGATGTTATACTCCTAAACCGAGACGGGCTTCGATTAAGCCGACTACGTCGCCGCCCTTATCATCATTACTCTCGGTGTTTGCTGCATCACCCGCGTTAGCTTCGAGATTGTCCTTATCTCTTGCGTTAACGTCTGAGCGATTCATACCAAAAGTCATGTATGTTGCTGACAGAGTGGCCGTCATAGCGTCGCCGTTTCTTATTGAGGCGTTGGCGGTTTTAATATCGCCCGAGCTTTCGCCCATAACTAGATGCGCCGTGACTCTATCGCGTTCTTCTACTACGCCCTGCTGCACCGCCGCCGCGAATGTGTCGGGGTGCTGGGATTTTAGATCTTTAAGGTCCATTTTAGTGGCCTCCGGTTGATTCCCGCTGTTGGCGGTGGTTGTGGTTTTGATAGTTTTAACTGCCTTTGGCGAGCTGGTCGCCACGGCGTCAATCATACCGCGTTTTACTGCTTCGTTAGCTAAGACGGTTCCGCCTCGGCCAAAATCTGCGTTTACTTTTTCGGCTGTCGTGCCACGGCCTTGAGCGATGGCGTCAACAAAAATTTCGTGCATAGCGTCGAGTTCTTCGCGAACCATGGCTATGCCTTCCTCGGTGCGAACGTTAGGACGCTTTTTTGGGGCGTCCGTGCTAGTGATACTGATTTCGTTTTCGTCGTCGTAGAATGTCGCCACGACGCCAACGCTACCAATTCGAGCCGCTATGTTAGACGCGACAACTTCGTCAGCTTGCGTGGCCATAGCAAAAGCGGCAGAAGCCCCCACGTTAGAAATTATTGCTTTACTTGGTTTTGTAGCGGATTGCATCGCGGCCAGCATATTAAACAGCCCATCGAACCCGCCGCCAGGGCTATCGATTTCGTATATAATGTTAGTGACCGAATCGTCGCGCTCCGCTGTATCGATAGCCGATATAATTTCCGGATAAGTTGTATTACCACCGCCGAATATCATAGCCATAAAACTGGGCTCTTGAGTCATTACGCCCCTCACTGATATTTGCGCGTTATCACCCGCAACCGTTAATAGCCTATTGTTACCGCTTGAAACGTTCTCAGTGCTAAACTGAGCATCGAATTGCGCTTGCTGTTTTGCTGTAAATTTAAAGCCCGATTTTTCGGCCACTTGCATGGCTTGGCGGACGCCAGCTTCTAATAACCACATAAAAATGATCCTCTTGTTCTTTGCATACTAGCTTTTATTTTAGCACTCGTCAAAATCTTTGCTTGCTTAGCTATCATTGCGGCCCTGTTTATCCTCAAGCATTGCCTCGATGTCTCCCATGCTGTCCGCTGCAGATAAAGCGGATTGGGCTTCTTCTTCGCCGAACTCCTGTCTGAATTCTGCCATGGGTCTAGCGGCCTCAACTTTCAGTTCGTTCTCGCGCTTTAAGCGTTTTATGTTTTTGCTAAACTTAGTACCCGTAGTTATTCGAGCCTCGCGCGCGTTTGTTGACCAGCCTTCCTCCACAAGTATTTTAGATCCCTTCGCTTGCTTAAGCATGTCCGTCGATGGCTTTATAGATCCATACCATTCCGTCAAGGTCCACGCGCCAAATATGTCGTATTCGCTCGGCGTTCTAAACGCTTGCAAAAATCCCGGCGCGTTAATTTTCTGTAATAGGGTCTCGCTAATTAGCCAATCAATGTATATGGGGCTGCAGAATGTTTCTCCGAAGTCACCCCATGTTCTATTGATTGCTATTTTAAATTCATTGATTGCCGCTTGGCTGGCGCTGTAGTTATTTGAAAACGATAGCCGCAGCACTTCGGGCGGGATTTCTAAAGCCCACGCTATTGACTGGATTATCGCCTCTTCAAATTGGCCGAAGTTTAGGTCCGTGCCTTGACCGCCGAGCAAAACAGGTTCCTCGCCTGTCTGTAACTCTTCCATGACAACGCCGGGTATCTGGTCCGCAACATTAAATCGGCGTTTAGTTCCGTCCGGTTCGGTCACTTGAGCGGTCCCTCTGCGCACTGCGCCGCCGGTGACAGGTAGCGTCCCCATCTTGTCCTCTGTTTTTCTAATAAACATGGCAAGCATGGAATTGTTTAACGCTTTACGCTGGGTAGAATCCCGGTATCTGTCGATTTCTTTTAGTGACTGCATGACGATAGCTAGCAACGGTTGCCCGCGTAGTTCGTCGAGTCGTTTATCAGTGCCATATATTAGCCATGATATTTTACGCCCCGAGCGTTCGGACTCCGCCGCAATTCGTTTAGTGGAACCATCATCTTGATTTATCCAGTGCGCTACTACGCGACCTAAGCCGTCAAGCTCAACGCCGTGGCGTATCTTGTGACCATTGCGAAGCGATCCGTAATCGCCAAGCGGCGTTCGTACTTTGCTGCCGCTTATCAATTGGATCATGGGTAATTTTGTTTGTGGTGACTGACGGATAACGACAAGCACGTCCCCGCTGACTAATGCTTCTAGTCGAGCCGTGCGCTGGATAGCGCCGAATGTTGACTTCTTTTTATAATCACATAAGGTTGGCCCTTTGCCCCAGATACCAAAACGGTTTTCTGTGGTCTCTGACCATTCGTTGAGACTCTCCTCTGCGACACCGATGATACTTTCATCCGGGCAGGACTCGGGACTTAAACCCGTGTTTATTTCGTTAGTAACTAGCCGTCGTACAATGCCGCGAGCATATAGATTCTCTGTGAACAACTGAGCCGAGCGCGCGCGAAGAGTCCAATAGTCCACCTGGTGTATCTGCGTTATGCCAAAACCGCCAGAGAATTTACCCCCGTCAAAAATAGAATCTTCGTAAGGAGAAGGCGAATTTTGTCCCGCATAGGCTGACGGGTTCAAGTTGTCCACGGACAAAGGCGTCGGCCCCGAAACGTGTTCAAAAGTGCCGTCGCTTGCTAGCTTATAATGTGGTTTTTTACTTACCATCCCGGCCTCACTATCACCGCGCCACCGCTCAACCTGGCTTCTAAAGTAGCGCATCGATTATACAAAGAATCCAATGTCTTATTAAGCGCGCTTAAATCTAGTTTAGTGACCGTCTGACGGCTCTGGCCTGTGTCGAGCGTATAGGATTGCACGCCATTACCCAGCGCTAACAAAGCGTCTTCGTAAGCAACTATCATTAACTTGGTTGCGTCTATTCTGCCCTGTAAAAAAGTACGTTCCATTACATGACCGGCCCCGTGATTTGATTGAATAAAATTAAATCTGTAGAATTACAGTATACGTATTTATGTACTGTAGTAAAGTTTTTCATTTTCGATGTAATCCCAGAACGTTGGCCAGTCAATTGTTTCTAGCTTAAAATGCTGTATACAAATAGCCCACGCCATTATCTCAACTGCAGCGTGGCCATAGACTAATAGATCCCAAAGCTCGTTATGAGCGTTTCCGGGCCTATGCCAAAAGTAGGTTACTATTCCTTTTTCGTCTTTTTGCTCGCGCCTAGTTTCAACGGTTAATTCTTTTAGCTGCTTGTCTGTAATGTCCACCGGCGCGTTAAAATGGTATTTCTTTTGTTCACCCGCGCCCTCTTCCCATTCCCTCCGTAGTACGGGGGCTATTCGGTCCTTGTAGTGATCAACTAAAATTCTGTAACCTACCGTACCTGCCTGGGTTGTAAACTCCGCAAATTCTTTTATCGTTTGATTCTTAGCGGTGCGATTGCGGCCAAGAATAGGGTAAACACCAGAGGCATAATCCGAACAAAAAGTTGTCACTGTATCGTTAGAATATCCAGAGTCTATCAACGTTATTGCAATTCGATACTTGACTTCGTCGTCGGCGATATATTCTTTTTCTTCGATTAGTTCTCGCAATCGGCCCCAGACGGGGCTAGTTAGTTCGCCGCAGTCGTCATCACTGCCCTCTGTCTCAAAACGCCAGTAATCTATCACATAGGGCTTAGTGTCCCGACACCAGCCAATTACTGATACAGCTAAATTCTGTTTGTGAACATCAACTAAACAAGTCAAAAATAAAATTTTAGAACCCGAATGTATCGAGGCGTAGTTATTGGGTATTTGACTTAGTCTGTATGCTGGCCTGCGGTGCGCGGACACACTAGCAAATCTAATTTTAGAGCCCATTATCTCGAACGGCTCGGCCAGAACGTTGTTGTAAAAAACTTGATATAGTCCAACGTCTTTCACTTTTTTATTAACAGTGTCATAGCAATCTAAATAATCCGCAACAAGGCTGTACCAAGGCGCCATGCCAATGGGTGAGTATAGCGCCGGCAAATGATACGAGCGGATACCAAGCTCAACCGGTCGCGCGGTCGGAATCCATTTCGCGCCGTGGTCTTCTGAAAATAATCTTTCTTTGTCATGCTCGTGATGCGGGTGTCCGCATTTCTGGCATAGATAGCGAACGGAATCAAGTAGTAAAATACCGTCGTCTAACTCCCAAGTAAATCCGCCGATGATCCCCGTCTCTTTGTCTAGGCTACTCCACCGCAACACTTGAGCAAAACCACAACTTAAACAATTCACATTATATTTTCTTTGGTCGCCGCGAAGGTACGCTTTTTCTATTTTAGAAGTCCCTTTGATAAGCGGCGTTGAACCTCGAAATATCTTGCGCCTCTCCCAGTAACCTTTACAACGTCCATCGCTTAGTTTGTCCGGGTCGCCGTCTTTGCCTACTGTATCGGGCCAGGCATCAATTTCATCTTTTAGCATTACGCAAATAGAATAAGACCGCATCTTATCGGCGTTCTTTGCGCCGAACGGAACTAAATAGCCGCCGCCTTCAAATTGCAAATGGTTGGCTGTTTTACCTGTTTTTTGGCTGTTGCCCTCATCACTTGAACGAATAATATGCCCGAGGTCTGAGTGTGCGAGCATAGGTAAAAAATTGTTTTCTATTCGCGCGCTAGCCAGTTCTTTGTCCGCCGTTAGATACATGATAGGCAACGTTTTAACGTGGCCCATAAAATACAGCGCGCCGGATTCCAGAACAGTAGAGTATGTTATTTGCACGCCTTTTTTGAGATTGACTTCTCGAACTGGGCTATCCACATCAAAGCAGTCAACTATCTCGCGCATGAACGGGTTTACGTCGTAGCGGATGAAACCCGGTATTGATGTGACCGATTCGGGTAGGTATCTATTTTCTTCGTTGTACTGGCTGGGCGATATGTGTATGACCTCGTCGGTCAACCCCTCGACTTCTGAAATTACCCAATCAGCGCCTATGTTATCGATACTACGCATTGCGCATCGCCCTAGCGACCTTTGCTTTTACGGGTCTAATAAAACTGCTGATCTGGTCCGCAACAAATTTTTCTATATCCTCAATAGGCCTGTTGGCTGAGTGCATTGCGGTGGCTCTGCGCGCTATCGTCTTGGCGCCGTCAGTTAATAATTTTATATGGCAGGCGTCTATCGGTTCAATTATGCCCGTTCGAACTAACTTGCGACTAACCAGCTCGCCTTCTGTTGCTGCGTTCTTCAATCGCTTTTCGTTAATGGCTTCTATCTTTTGCGTGGCGCTAAGCCAATCCACAAAGCGCGTATCGGTGCCGAACTTATCAATTAAATCGCGCAGTGTCATATGAGCAAAAGCCTGTATGTCTTCGGGGATCTCAAGTATCGGATCGTCTTCGTATGCTAAGCGCTTTTTAGTTTCTTTGGCAGCTGCGGGGCCTCTAATGTGCGGTTGTTTTATAGCCGGGGCCGTGGCCACATTAACAGGATCTTTATTTATCAGCCCGTTTATTTTCATGGTCTCGATTATATTGCGCGCCCGGTTGAAAGGGATCCTGAACTCGGCTTGAACGGAGGACTTAGTCCATTTGTTTTGTTCCTGGCAATAGCTGACAACCAGCTCGTATAGCGGGTCTATCCCGGTGGCGGGTGGTTCTGTCTGAGCGCGCGCCTTCATAGCCAAGTAATCAACCGCAAGTGTGTGCGCCACGTCAATGCGCTTGCCGTCACAAGCGGGCTTCAAAGCATTATTGCAAGCCTTCGTTACGGCCGCGCCTGTAACTCCTGCTTGGCGAGCAAACTCGGCCCGGCTTATCAGTTTCTTTACCATTCGTACAGTGTATCCTAGTTTTCTGAGAAAGTTAATAGTGGTAAACAAAACGCTTTTTGTGCGAGGGGCGCGCGGTGGAATCAAAAC
>Ga0306866_1000060_pt1 | contig 43703 bp, 34 predicted proteins | sample AntRauTorckE5432_FD_190450 | JGI IMG/M metagenome (GOLD analysis project Ga0306866, IMG submission 190450) | Saline lake microbial communities from Rauer Islands, Antarctica - Metagenome Torckler E5 #432 (v2) (version 2) | ecosystem: Environmental > Aquatic > Non-marine Saline and Alkaline >...
AATCTGTAATATCCTTTAACAGATTATCACGATCTAGAGTGGATAATAATAGTATTTCCTCTTTTAAATTATCTATGTTCATAATCTAAATATACATATAATAGCTGTATTAAACTAGAGCCATTATCTTTATTCTTTTTGTGGGCCAATAAGCACTACCGTTATTTTTACAGAAGAGATATTTGCAGTTTATACCGACGATGCTAATGGTGATAATGCAGACAACTTTATCTTTGGTATAACTCCAAACACAAAATTTTAATGGCAGGAAATTTCAAAAATATTACTGCAGCGAGTTTTATCAACGATGGAGTAGTATTTATATATATGCCAATTTTAATGATGAAGGGGTTGTAGATTTTACAAGTGCTGAATAAGGTTATATGCGTTCTTAAGGCAATTTAGGTCAACCAGTAAAAGACTGTGAAACCTTGTTCGAGGTGGTAAGTCAAATTATGTATTAAGAGATGGCAAAGCTTGGGCGTTTGTCGTTATGAGAACGAAACCAGACAAATAAATGCCATATAATAGCAAATTATCGGTTCAAATTTTTTTTCGAGTATGCACGCACAAATTCTGGTAAAATCAACAAACTTTACTCAGGAAAAACACAGCTAATAATTAGTAAATCCTCTTTAATTTCACCTGTAATCGTAATATTTAATTTTTTAACAGCTTCTAGTATAAGACCTAAACCAAGTCCTTCATCCGTATTCTTACCAATTTTTTTAGATTCTAAAATAGAGATTAAATTTTCAATTGCTCTTAATTCTGTTTTTGCAAATGTATTTTGACAAGAAAAAAGAATATTTTTCTTGTCTACCTCCTTAAATTCAATGTAAATAAGGCTTTTTGATAGCCCGTGTTTCACAGCATTGAAAACCAAGTTGCGTATTAAATTTCCAAATTCTGCACAAAAAATAGTTCTAGTTATGTTTTTAGTGATGTTGGATTCAATTTTAAGCTCTCTGTTTTTTGCGAAATTGATGTAAATAGCAATTATAAATTCAATTTCTTTACTCAAGTTTTTCTCTTTGTGTAATATCATATTTGAATTAAAATTCACCTCTTTATTCCAATTAAATAGCTCGTTTAGTGTATTTTGAAGACCGGTAATACTTCCAAGTAATGATTCTTGAACTATTTCTAACTGAGCAAATCTTTTCTTGGCAATAAGTTGTGGTATTAAATAAGCGGTACTAGAAAACACCTGAAGCGGAGAAAATAAATCATGACTTAAAGTTCGCAATAATTTTTCTCTCCTTTTAACCAATTCTAATGCTTCAGATTTTAGCTTATTTGTTTGGATATAATAAACAAGTAAAATAGCTAACAAAAGTATAAACAAGCATAAAATAACTATTAAATAAGCTTGCTCCTTGTTTTTAATTTCAATTTCAGCATTTTTTTCAGCAAGCTGTAACTCCTTTTTTTGGACTTCAAATTTTTTCTCAGCATAACTACTATTCTGTGCTAACTTGAGATTCATTAATTTTGTTTTGGCTTTATTACTCTGAATACTATATTTCAAAGCACTGTCTATTTTTTTTTGACGCTTATATATACTAGAAAGACTGCTAGCAACACTATTTCTAGCACTGAGTAAATAAATAGAATTAGTTTCTTTAGGAATTAAATTATAAGATTTTTTTAAATAGTATTTGGTACTATCCAAATCTCTATTTTGAAAGTGATAATCAGCAATATTTGCAAAGTAAGAAGAGTAATCTCTCTTATTTGGATTTGCCAAATTCAAGGCTTTTCTTTTAAGACGTATCGCTTTATCTTTTTCTTTAATTCTTTGATAAGCTATGCCTAAAACTGTGAATAGGCCGCTAGTATAATCTCGATAGTTAGCGGCGTTCTGCAAAGCAAAATTTGTAATACTATCTAAAGTAGTAACCGAGATTTTTTCTCTAAGCCTTAGGACTTTTCTAATTTTACTTTCACTTAGTGACAAATCAATAAGTGCGTAGTCTGTGTTTTTTGAGATTTGATTTAATTCTTCAAACAATTTAGCTATTTCATTTGAGGTCACATCAAAACTGGGATCCGAGTTGTTTATTTTCGCATTAAATAAATAGGATAAAGAAAAAAACATGCCCTCCACATCATTTTTACTTTCAAAATATACATACGCTTTTTGAAAATAAAGTTCTTTAATTTCATCATCAAAATCGTCATAGGCCTTACCTCCTATGTAATAATACATCCCAATTAGTGGATTGTCTTTCTCTGTCAAGGTCTTTCTTACTAAACAGTCAATTACATAGAGTTCTCTCACATCCCAGTTCTCTTTAGCTAGCATTTTTACTGTATTTTTTTCAGAGAGGTTTTCGCAGGTAAGGCTATCCATTTTTGTAGATTTGACAAGGAAAGACTGTTCAATTAAGTCTTTATAAGTAGTCACTCTATCTTGTGCATTCACAAAATATAAGCTTAAAATAAGCTAAAAAGTAAACTGATTATTTTCATTTTGATGGAATTTATCCTTTATTACCTGTAAAAAAAAATGATTGTAGCCAACATATAAAATTGTGAATCATAAATTCATGATATAATATGTCATGGTTAATCTTGATATTTATAAAAACAACTCATTATCTATTTGAAATGCAAAACATTTAAAAGAATTTAGAATTAGGTTTAATTTGGTATGAGGGTCGGATATAAAATAACACGTCTATTTCTACTTGCTCTTTTGCTAGCTAGGTTGAAATCCTAGCTACAACATACCCTTTAGATATCGGGGATGTCTGTATTTTGACTTTTATCAAGCAAAATAAGAGTATATAATTCAGCCACTTTAATCTATAATAGGCCACAGGTCATTTTAAATCAACAGCCTTGATAGTGAGAAATTTTATGAATTTTTTAGGTTAAAAAGTGGGGACCTATTCTCTTATTTATATCCGTATTCTATTGCAGTATTCATCAAGCTTATTAAATTATTTACCCTAAGTTTAGTCATCAATCTTCTTTTTAAGGTAGACACAGTGCTTTTTTCTATGTTCATGATTTCACAAATATCCTTCAGTTGTTCTCCTTTAATAACATGATTAAATACTTCAAATTCCCGACTAGAAAGTTTTTCAAAGGGGTTACTTAAATCAATGCATTTTGTTTTTGGGTCTACGTTCTTGTGGACTACATCTTGAGAAAGAAACAACTGTCCTGCTAAAATGGCGTGGATGGCCATCACTAAATCCTTTTCGGGTCTAGCTTTGCTTAGGTATCCGTTAGCACCTAAAGAGATATAGTGCATGGCATATATCTTCTCTGGGTTATTGGAGTAGATGAGTGTTTTAAGCTCGGGTTGTATACGTAGTGCTTCATAAAGAAGCGCATGCGTGTCCGTATGAGGCAAGACCACGTCCAATACCATGATCTCAAAAGAGATGTTATTTAATTTTTCTAGTGCTTTTTTACCATTTATAGTATGATGAAATTCTACATCTTCAAAATTATTTTCTAATATATTTTGAATTCCAAAAGCAAATACTGGATGATCTTCAATAACTAATGCTTTCATTTTTTTTAAGGATTAATAACTAAACTTTAAATTTTTCTTAAATAGTTATTTTTTTTGCCAATTTACAAATATTTAGTTTGGTTCCATCTTTTATTAATAGTCTTTGTGACTATTAACACAAATTCTAAAGGGTGTTAATAGTTTTTACGGCATTATTAACACTTGAATTCAACTAATAAATGCAACTTTTAGATTTGATTATTATAGCTACTTTTTCAAAACAGAAAGAGGAAAATATTCCTCTAGCTTTTAAAAATTTCATCCAGATTAGTTAGAGGAAGAGAAAATTAAAATGTGGGTTTTTTTTCTCTGATACCAACTTAGTTTTTAAAAATTTGAATTCAAGCTTACTTTTAAAGTCTTAATAAGAACACAAAAAAAAGCTGAATAACCGTCATTTTTATTAGAGAAACACAAACCTCTCTTTTAATTTATAAGAGAAGAAGCTGGCTCTTTTGATACTAAGGGACTGTTATAAAATAACCTGCCTGCTTCTACTTGTGTCTTTGCCTTGCTGCCAAACAGAATAAAGGCGTATAATTCAGCCACTCTATCTCCTACCAGTTACTAATTAAGCAGAAAAAAATTTGAGGATGATAAAAGTAAAAGAATTAATATCGGAAGGTTTTAGGGAATATTTTATGCAAATGACTTTGTCAGAATTAGGTCTTACATATCTACCCTCAAAAAAGTGAAAAAAATTATATTGAAGGATATTTAACTTCTAAAGAACAAAAAGAACTTTTGTTTAGATCTACTTTATGTCCTACTAATTTACATTCACATAGGTTGTTGATGAATTTCTGTTGCCCAGACTTTAAAAGGAGTAAACATTTTAAGATGGCAATAAATTTCAGAATATCTCCACTCTTCAGGTTTAGGGAAATTGATATTAAGTTGGTATTTATTCACTAGGCATGTTAACGGATATACAAAAACCTTTTTTTCAAATTCGGGTGTGTTATTATTATTACGATCAACTATTAAATATCCCCTCCCTCATTATGTAGAAAAATAGCTACACAAAATAGCATATTTTAATTTTAAACAAGGCTTTTTTCGACAGACTATTTTAAACATATCAGATAATTTTACAATTATTATAACACTACTTTATTCTGAAGCAATCATTCTAAACACATTTTAAAGTAAAACTAGTGCTTAAAAAAAATGAAAAACTTTATTAACCTTATTTCTACTAGTTTATTGATGTTAATTCTTAATACATCGCTAATTATTGATATGTATTACTTAAAAAGCAATGAGACATGGCTAATCACAACTAATGAAGTCACCAATGTGAATGAATCCTCAGAGAACTTAAATACATGAATGAAACAATACGGCAAACAATGATTAAATTATTTGACTATTGTTCCCTACAACTTTAATTATTATGAAATACTTAACTCCCATTAAAATTATTTTTTCGTCGGTGTTTTTTTTTACTTCACTAGTAATTAGTGCGCATTACGCACCAAGCAATAAAGTCTTGTTGGTTGTGCCTGGCGAAGTACCAAATGCCCCTACTGCAAACATCAACACCAACACCTATTATATAGATAAAGACGTGTTGCAGCCAGAAGTACTATCCAAGGCCATTAATAATCAAAACGAAGAAATCTTCCATCTGTTTACCCATGGTAAACCTGGTCAACTTCGTATCAACGGCAAATGGCTAGAGAAAGAAGCAATCGCTTCTTTTCTAATCGAACAGTTTTCTCTCCCTTTGGGAGAGATGTCCGAAGGACAGAGTGGGATTAACTTCTACGACCCCAACTTCGCACAAGGCGACTTAGGCCTAGAAGCCATTACTCATCTAAAAAAAGATCTTGGTATACCATGGACAAATAAATACGCTATAGAAATTTTAATAATTAAATATTTACACAATGAAAAACATTAAGATATTAGGTTTATAGTTTTACACTAATGCTTATAAAGTGCTAATATTTATGATTTACTTCTAATTATTTAATCACAGATGTTGAAATATAAATTTACTTGGTTTCATGTTTTAAGAATCTCTGCGTTTTTGATTTTCTTAGGCAGAGCCTATCAATTCTTTTTTTTTGGAGCACCCTTTAGAGCATTTCTTTGGGACGAGAGTCTCATGTCTCCATTGGTAGAATCTGTTTTGGGGATAACTTGGAATGAATATGCTGCAAATTTAGAGTTTAACTACAGGATAGAAATTTTCACAAAGTTTTGTAGTTTCCTATTACTGACGTGTGCTTTTACAGCACTTTTTTGGAATAAGATAAAATTTTATAGGTTAAGGAAAGTATTGATCTCAATTGGCATTTTAATACTAGTTGTTTTAGGGATTTGTATCTTTAAAAGTAAAAACTACAGTATTCTTCAGCTTTTTGAATTATTCATTCAGTTGAGTATTCCTTATATATTAGTAAGCTCAAGAAATGCAAATAACCATAATATAAATAGAATAAAGACCACATTAAAAGTTGCTTTGTCATTGACATTCATTTCACATGGTTTGTTCGCGATGGGTATTCCTTTTTATCCAGGTCATTTTATTGATATGACCATTAGCATAACGAGCCTAACAGAAGATCAATCGAAAGTTTTTTTGACTATCGCTGGAATTTTGGATATATGCGCAGCCATTTTGATTTACTTTCCCAAAACAACTAAAATTGCATTAATCTACATTCTAGTTTGGGGTCTATTTACAGCATTAGCAAGAGTTTTTTCAGGATTTAATATTTCTTACATGTTTGATTCGATACACAATTCATTGTATGCAACAATTTACCGTATACCACATGGATTAGTTGCAGCTATTCTTTTTTTAATCACTTACTCACAAATTCAAAAATCTAAAACATAGTATCATGAATATAAAAAAATACTTTCTTTTGTGTATGTTTTTTATTGGAATACTTGGCTATTCTAATAACGACAAGTATCGGCTAGTTTTAAACGATGACCCATCTTCTACAATGACTATAGCTTGGAACCAAATTTCTGGTAACAATCCTCAGGTGCATTATGGTACAACAGATCACGGAACAAATTATACCTTGTATAATAATGTGAACGGAGTTGATCGTTCAGTAGTTTCCAGGGGCATGAATAATAGATTTTCTAGGCTTACAGATTTGTCGGCTAATACAAGCTATTATTTTGTCATACGAGATAGTCAGGGTACTAGTCAGCGTTTTTGGTTTAAAACAGCACCTGATGACACCAGCAGACTTTCGTTTATTGCTGGTGGAGATTCTAGAAACAATAGAACTCCTAGGCAAAGAGCAAATACCTTAGTAAGCAAGTTGAAGCCACATGCGATTTTTTTTGGTGGTGATATGACAAGTGGTGATACAAATGGGCAGTGGCAGGATTGGTTCGACGATTGGCAATTAACCACTGCAAGCGATGGAAGAATGTTTTCAATTGTTGCAGCAAGGGGAAATCATGAGTATGACGAGGAGGTTGTGTATAATTTATTCGACACGCCAACCGAAGATTCCTATTATGCCATTACCTTTGGTGATAACCTTATACGCTGTTATACCTTAAATTCGGAAATATCTGTGCTGGGTAATCAATTAAATTGGCTACAGAATGATTTAGCTAACTCTTCTGCTAATATTTGGAAAATGGCACAATACCATAAACCAATGCGCCCACATACAGCTAATAAGTCTGAGGGTAATGATATATACGGAGCTTGGGCACAACTGTTTTATGATGAAGGCGTAAACCTAGTTGTGGATTGTGATTCACACATGGCAAAAACAACTTTTCCAATAAAACCTTCAAGTGGGTCAAATAGTGAAGAAGGATTTGAAATAGATAATGAATTTGGAACAGTTTACACAGGCGAAGGTTCTTGGGGTGCTCCACTTAGACCTAATAATGATGATAAATCATGGACAAGAAATTCGGGTAGCTTTAACCAGTTTAAACTCCTATTTGTTGGCGCTGATAAAATTGAATTAAGGACTATTAAAGTTGATAATGCCTTAGATGTTGGAGAAAACACGAATAATAATCCTTTTCAACTTCCTAGTAATCTAGATGTATTTACACCTTCACCTGGCGAAGATGTGATAGATATACTTCCTAAAACTACCAGTTCAAACGCACCCATTACAGTTACAAGCCAAATCGACGACGACGACGATGACGCAGAAGAATCCGTAAGTTCTGGAGACGTAGTTCTTTCAAGCTCTGACTTAGAGATGCCATCGGACAATGGAGATCAAATAGTGGGAATGCGTTTCAATAATATTAATGTCCCACAAGGAGTAACTGTAACAAATGCTTTCATACAGTTTACTGCAGATGAGTCATCATCAAGTTCGTTAGACCTAACTATTAAAGGTGAGCTTAGTTCAAATGCTTCAGTATTTACGACGGCAAATAACAACATAAGCGGTAGAAATTCAACTAGTTCTTCTGTTATTTGGTCTCCAAATAGTTGGTCTGACAACGATAGAACTACCGATCAAAGAACTGTTGATATTTCTTCAATTATTACTGAAATTATTGCGCAATCTGGTTGGCAGACTGGCAATAGTATTGTAATTACCATCACAGGATCTGGCTCTAACAATAGAAGAGCAGATAGTCATGATGAGTCATCTTCAGATGCAGCAGAATTGGTTATGACCTATCAAAGCACTTCCATTACACTTACAAGCCAAATCAACGAAAATCGCGATGATGCGGAAGAAAGAATTAGTAATGGTCAACAGGTTTAGGTAGCTCTGACTTAGAGATGAATTTTGATGGGGGATCACAACAACTGGTTGGATTGCGTTTTAAAAACGTCGGAGTCCCTCAAGGCTCAACTGTTTCTAATGCTTATGTTCAATTTAGAGCAAAAGAAGATGAAGGTGGTGTTGTTGATTTGACTATCCACGCTCAAGACATTGGAGATGCCCCAGAATTTACAGATGACGATAACAATATCAGTAGCCGTGATATTACTTCTAGTTCTGTAAGTTGGTCCCCTCCTGATTGGAGTGATAATTCGAATGGCGTTGATCAAAGAACCGCAAATTTGGCTCCTATACTCAATGAAGTTTTTGCTAGAAGCGATTGGTCAGCTAATAACGATGTAGTTATAATTATATCTGGCAGTGAAGATAATAGTAACATAAGAAATGCGGACTCACATAACGTATCGTCAAGTAACGCACCTACTCTTGTGGTAACCTATGATACTGTTGATCAATGTGACCCCGTTGCTTCTGACAACCCAGATACCGATAGTGACGGTATTTCTGACGTCTGTGACTTAGATGATGACAATGATGGGATTTTAGATACAGTGGAGGGTAGTAGCGATACAGATAATGACGGCATCATAAACTCTTTGGATGTAGACTCAGACAACGATGGTTGTAGTGATGCTATTGAAGGAGGCGCAAATTTTGACGATTCCGACACAAATTCAAATGACCAACTCACAGGTTCTGTAGATGCTGATGGGGTACCTACTATAGCTACGTCAAGCGGCCAGTCCGTGGGCAGTAGTCAAAATGCTGCGGTACAAGACGAAGACTGTACAGACGAGTGCAATGCTGCCGCTTCAGGAAATACTGATACCGATAGTGACGGCGTCTCTGATATCTGTGATCTAGATGATGACAATGACGGGATATTAGATACAGATGAAAGTGGGGGAATTGATATTATTACTCCATTTGGTTTTGAAAATGGTGAAACTGTCCCACCTAGCGAAACGCAAGATGACCCAGACAATAATTGGAAAAGTGATTTTGATTTTTCTGGAACACACGTTGATTATATTACTCGTTCACCTGACTATGTTTCAGATGCTCTTGCATCCCCATGGTATGACGTGATTGAAGGCGTTTCTTTCGCAAGCATTCAAACGGCTAATAACACTCCAAAAAGCAGTGACAATGATGGCTTAGGCTTTAGTTTCACCGCTTCAGAATTGAGTGCATTAAACATCCAATCTGGAGGTAACATTAACTTTTCATTAAGATATGCCCCAGGCTTTAATTATCAAAGGCTTGATCAAGGGGGAAGACCCGCAGACGACGATACAGCACTTGCAGTTTGGTATGGCAATGGTACTATAAGTGATTTTGCTTCACTTCCTACTAATCCATCCATCCTATTTACAACTGGCGCATGGAATCCTTTTGGTTCACTTGCTACTATAGGAGGTCCGCTTTACCCAGTACAAAACCCTAACGATTGGCAAACAGCCAACATCACTTTTAGCTATACGGGTGGAGATATTTACATTGCATTTTCAGCTCTTCTAGGAGCCACTAACCCAAGCGGCAGACCAGAAAATATATTTTTAGATAATATTATAATTATTTCTTCAACAGATTCTTTAGATACAGATGGAGACGGCTTCATAGATGGTCTAGACTTAGACAGTGATAATGATGGCTGTTCTGATGTTAATGAATATTACAACAACCCTTCGGCAGATGGAGGTGATGGTGGAGACTTTGGCATAGGTATTCCATCAGTAGATGCCAATGGATTAGTTATAGGGGCTGGTTATGACGGTACAGGCTTAGCTAATGCGCTAAATTCTGCCATAAGTTCAGGTTGTGGACCCTATATTTATGGAACACCAGGGACTTGGCAAACCGATGCTAACTGGAGTTTTGGCAGAGTTCCTACCGCTTTGGATATAGTTATTGTAAGAGCAAACGTGTCTGTTAGTACGACACAAGAACTAAGTAAATTGACTGTTGATTCACCGTTCACTGTTGATATTAATGCGAGTCAAACGCTAGAGATAAGTGGTAATGTCGAGAATAATGGTTCATTTATGGGCGAAGGCGAAGTGGTCTTAGATGGAATTTCGGCACAGATTATTTCTGGTAGTGGTTCTTTCGAGAATTTAAGATTAGAGAATCCAACAACTGTAGATTTTACAGACCCAGCAGATTTGTTTGGAGTAGTCTACGTAGATGAAGGCACTTTAAACACGAATGGCAATCTTTCTTTACGTTGTAATTTTGGACCATCAGGAACGTCTGGAAAGACAGCTCAAGTAGCTCCTGTTTTAGGAATAATTAATGGAGATGTTACTGTAGAACAATGCTATCCCGCACGACGCGCTTTTAGATTTATATCTTCATCGGTAAGTACTACCTCAGGTACTATTAGAGCAAATTGGCAAGAAGGGGCAGATAGCTATACCGATAATCCAAATTCAGGCTTTGGCACTCATATCACAGGGGTAGAGCCAGGTAGTGCTGATGCTACTTTAGACCAAGATGGCAACGATGGTTTTGATTATAATCCCTCAGGAAATGCCTCTATGTTTACTTTCGATAATGTAGGGAGAAGCTGGAACAATATGTCTGGCACCGATGTCAATTTAGCTGTGGGCACACCTTACCGTTTATTGATAAGAGGAGATAGAGGAATAGATGTTAGATTTAATGCTTCAACCCCAACCGATACTAGGTTGCGCGCTACAGGAGAATTAGCTATAGGGCCAGTTTCACAAACTTCGCTATCCCAAGTAACAGGTAGCCTTAATTTTGTAGCAAATCCTTATCAGGCTCTAGTAGATGTAAGGTTATTGACTGCGAACTCAGTCAACATAAAAAATACCTTTTACTATGTCTGGGATCCAATATTGGGTGGAAATCCAACAATAGGTCAGCCAGGAGGAAGAGGGGCTTACGTCACTGTAAATTTATCAGATGGAAGTACATCTTTTTTAGATCCTGATGTACCAGGCACACCTGGAATATCAGCAAACGAATTTTTACAGCCCATGCAAGCTGCATTTCTTCTTGTGGATGCAACTGGTTTTGCTTCAGTAGATTTTAAGGAAGATCAAAAAAATGTTGACGCAACGCAGACTACAGTTAAGTCCTTATCAAAACTAGAATATATCAACATTATGTTGTACGATTCTGAATCTTATGATCTTGGAGATACACCAGCAGATGGTTTGCGTATCAACTTTGATAATTCGTTTGAGATAACTACTGAAGATGATGCTCCTAAAATTGGAAATTTGGATGAAAACTTGGGAAGAGTCCTAGGTAATGAAATCATCTCTGTAGAACAACGCCCTTTTCCGCTAGAGTCGCAAGAATTGCCTTTGTTTATCAATCAATATAGACGGGAAAGTTATGTAATGAAGTTTGATGTGACTGATAATTTAACTACTCAAATTTTTGTAAAAGACAACTATCTAGGGACTTTCACTGAAATCACATCTTCAGACAACACCTTTAGTTTTACGATAGAGTTTTCTATTCCAGAATCAGAAGCTTCAGATCGATTTAGTTTGGTCTTTGAACCGGAAAGCTTGTCTACAGGAGATATAAACTTAGCGAGCTTAAGTTTATACCCCAATCCTACCCAAGATTCTTTTAGAATTAGTGGAATGGGCTTAGGTCAAGACACTCAGGTGGAGATTTACACTATGATAGGTCAACAAGTGTACACTGCAAACTCAAAGGGTCAATCTACACTAGAGATTACAGATTTTAGAGGAGCCACTGGGGTTTACTTAGTGAAATTGAAGATCAACCAAGGCGAAAAAATATTTAAACTCATAAAAGAATAACATAATGAAAACAAACAAAACACAGTATCTAGCCCTAGTATTGGTTATGGTCTTTATTCTAATGTCAGCAAGCAGTTATGCTCAAGGTCCAAAAGATATTGGCTTTGGAGGCGATGATGATACCAATGACGAACCTACTGTACCTATAAGTGGTCTTATCGTTTTAGGTCTAGCAGTAGGAGGTTACTTGGGGATAAGACAGATAAGAAAACAAGACTAGAAAACAAGTTAAAACACTACAAAAGAGAAAAACCATCTGAGAAATCAGATGGTTTTTTTGGTTTAATTGTCTTTATTCTTTTTGCGGTCTTTTATGATTTTAGCGTACATCACTACAATATAAATCATGATAAGAACGATACCTAAATAAACCCAATTTTCTTGAATGAATTCTGAAAATTCAAAGGCCCTATAGGATTCATTATCATGAGGTTTAGGAAGTTCACTTTGCATGTGTTATAATTTTACTCAAAATTATAAACCCTTTATAAAACTACCGAAGGAATCACCAAAACTTAATTGAGTATCGACCTGGTTTCTGTCTAGTTTTTTATGAACAGATAAGCCCCAAAGTATAAATTCCATCCAAAAGTGCCTTTCATTTTCGTCATAATTAGAGACATATTCATTCAACATTTCCTCCAAAGGCTTTATTTTATCTAAAGCAGATTCATATTCTGCATTAGAGTCATCTTCAAAAAACTGAACATCGTCATTCTTCATAAACCAATTCAAAACTTTATCATACGACTGGTCCTCATCTTGTTTCTCTAGTTTCTTGATTTCAGGGAAATACTTAGGATATAGATTTAAAATTGCAGCTTCTATAAGTTGCTGAGCAACAAATTCAGTTCCTTCTTCTTCTCCTTCGTAAACCAATTCAACCTTACCAGTGATAGCTGGTATGATACCGTTAAAATCACTTAATCTGAGGCATGTTTTATGATCTCCATTTACAAGGGCTCTCCGTTCTGCTGTACTCATTAAGTTTTCAAAAGCAGTAATGCTAAGTCGCGCACTCACTCCACTTTTAGAATCTACATAATGACTTTGTCTTGCTTCAATAGAAATTTGCTCTATTAAAGTCCTTGCTAAATCTGGAACAATAATATTTTCTTTCTTAAAGTCAGACAGTTGAGCTTCTTGCTTTGTGATTTGCTTAGCAATTTCTATATCTTTAGGATAGTGTGTCAAAATCTGAGAACCTATTCTATCTTTTAAAGGAGTCACAATGCTTCCTCTATTGGTATAATCTTCTGGATTTGCAGTAAACACAAATTGAAGATCCAATGCCAATCTTAAATTGAAACCTCTTATCTGAACATCTCCTTCCTGAAGAATATTGAATAGAGCAACCTGAATTCTAGCTTGTAAATCTGGCAGTTCGTTGATGACGAAAATACACCGATTGGCTCTAGGAATCATTCCATAATGAATGACCCTTTGGTCGGCATAACTCAACTTTAAGTTCGCAGCTTTTATAGGATCGATGTCTCCAATCAAGTCTGCTACAGTTACATCTGGAGTAGCAAGTTTTTCAGCGAAACGCTCACTCCGTTGCAACCAAGAAATAGGGGTTTCATCTCCTTTCTCTTCAACAAGTTCTTTCGCATATAAGGAAACAGGATGAAAAGGATCATCGTTGATTTCAGACCCTTCTACTACAGGGATGTATTCATCTAGCAGATTTAAAAGTTGCCTTGCTATTCTTGTTTTGGCTTGGCCTCTTAAGCCCAATAAATTTATATTGTGCTTTGACAAAATAGCTTGCTCTAATTGGGGAATAACGGTGTGTTCATAACCAAAAATTCCTTCAAATGAAGATTTATCATTTTTTAAATTATGAATGAGATTGTCTCTCAATTCATCTTTTATAGATTTGGATATATAAGAATTGGATTTTAAATCACCAAGTGTCTTTAGTGCAGTTAATTGCATATTATATTTTTTTTCGTTTGTTATTTTCGTAATCTTCAAAAATCATCTCTCCTAAGCCTTTAAGTCCAGAGAAGTATGCTCTGCCTTGGTTAGATTTGGTAAATTCCCTTACAAATTTTTGCAAATAGGGATCAGAAGCAATCATAAAGGTGGTAATGGGTATCTTCAACTTTCTGGCTTGTGCAGCCATGTTGTAGCACTTTTTAGTGATAACTTCATCCAGACCTGCACTATTTTTATAGTAGCTTCCATCTGAAAGTTTTAGGCAACTTGGTTTGCCATCAGTAATCATAAAGATTTGCTTATTTGCATTTCTCTTTCTGCTTAAAATTTTCATCGCCAATTGGAGTCCAGCCACCGTATTGGTGTGGTAAGGGCCCACTTGTAAATAAGGTAAATCACCGATTTTTATAGGCCATGAATCGTTTCCAAAGACGATAATGTCCAAAGTATCTTTGGCATATTTTGTAGTGATCATCTCTGCCAAAGCCATTGCCACTTTCTTGGCCGGTGTTATTCTATCTTCACCATACAAAATCATACTGTGGCTGATGTCTATCATTAGCACGGTGCTCATCTGTGTTTGATGATGAGTATCGTTGACTACCAAATCATTTTCAGACATTTTAAACTCATCGATGCCATGATTAATCTGTGCATTTTTGAAGCTTTCGGTCATCGAAACTTGGTCGAAACCGTCTCCAAACTGAAAATCTCTTAGATCGCCTGTTTTTTCGGTGCCAAGTCCGGTATGCTTGGTTTTATGCTTTCCCGAACCACTCCTTCTAAGTTTCCCGAAGACTTGTTCTAAGGCATGCTTTCTTAAAGCTTGCTCAGTTTTATTGGTAATTTTTACCCCAGAATTACCATCTGGTTTAATCTCTTCACGGACATACCCTTTTTTCTTTAAGTCTTCTATGAAATCATCAATCGTATACTCTTTAGTGGTAATGTCGTATGCTTTGTCCAACTCTTTGAGCCATTCAATAGCTTCATCAAAATCTCCAGAGGTATGAGTAATCAATTCCATAAAAATATCCAGTAGTTTATCAAACAAACTGGTGGTTTCTTCATGAGGTCTAAAAATGATACCTTTTCTATAATTTGCCATAGTTTAAAAGTAATTGAATTATAAGGAGCTAAACAGTAAGATTGTGTTAAACTGTTTTTAAAACTAAACTGGTTTTTTCTATGTTTTATCGAGATATTTTTTTCGAAACTTGATCACTAGAGCTAAGCTCCTAACGAGCATCCATACAAAGAAGGCAATCCAAATTGCGTAGAGCTTCAGCCCTATATAATCTAAAATTAACAGAGTTGGCCAAAACCCTAGAAATGTCGCAGCGATTAGGACGTTCCTAAGGTATTTTGCCTCTCCTAGACCTTTAAAAATCCCATCAAACATAAATGCAATAGCATTGATGGGCTGCATGATGAGAACCATCCAAAATACCGAAGAAAACAGAAGTAATACTTGCTCGTCTTTATTAAAAATAAGTCCAATTTCATCATAAAAAAGAGCACAGGAGCTAGCTAGAGTTAAAGCGATAATTATAGCGTATTTACTTATATCTTTACTGAGGTTCCAGAGTTTGGTATACGCTTTTGCACCGAGTAGTTTCCCCCCAATTGCATTTCCTGCATTGGCATATCCATCTATAAAAAAGGAAAAGAATAGCCAAATATTCATAAGTATGCTTTGTGCAGCTATGTAATTTTTTCCGTAGTCTGTGGCGTATGAGTTCGCTAAGTAGATGGCGATATTTAAAGCTAAGGTTCTTAAAAATAAATTAGCAGCCATAGAAACTAGAGGCTTTAAATTGGGATTGATTTTTAGACTTGGTTTAAGATGAAAAGGTGTCTTTTTGAAGAAAAAATATAAAGCCATACTGAGCATTACTCCTTGCGCAATTACACTTGCAATTGCAGCTCCTTCCAAGTGCAAAGCAGGGATGAAACCTTCTATTCCATAAACGAGCAAAAAATCTAACCCTATGTTTACAGCCCCTCCAACCAAGCTGCATTTCATCGCCCAAACTGTATTCTGGAGACCTCTGAAGACACCAAAAATAGCAAAGGTTACCAAGGTAAGAGGAAAGCCTAAAGCTCGTATTTTGTAATAGCTCTTGGCATAGTCTAAAATTAATCCTTCAGCATTATAAGCACTAAAGATAAGTTCAGCAAAAAAGGCAGTCACAAAGTAAATGATTAAACTCAAGATAAAATTGAGCAAGATAGTTTGGGGAACCAGTGTCTTAACGGCATGCAACCGGTTAGATCCCAAATGCTGTGAAACCAGTGCGGATATAGCAGTTTTAGTTTGCGCTAAAATCCAAATAATAGCCGATAAAAAAGAACCTACAAGTCCAACAGCAGCTAAAGCTTCAACAGCGTTCTCTTCTACATTACCAATGATGGCAATGTCGCTGAGAGAGATGAGGGGTTCTGCAATACCAGCAACAATGGCAGGAAGGGCAATAGTATTAATTTCCCTAAAAGAGACTTTTGGTGTTTTTATGCTTTTTTCAGAAGGCATTCATTAGGGTTTCTAATTGCATCCCTCTAGATCCTTTTATCAAGATAAATGAAGAGGCCTTGGGCTTGTATTTCGATATATAGGCTATGAGGTCTTTTTTAGTTTTAAATGAAGATATGTTTTCAAAGCCCTTAGACGCCTCAGAAAAATGTTCACCACAAACAAGAATAGAATCAAAATCTAAAGTTTTACAGGTTTTTAAGATTTGACGATGTTCCTCAAGAGTAGCTTCGCCTATTTCAAGCATATCCCCTAATATGACGGTTTTTGATGGTGCACTCATTTTTTTGAAGCTTTCAAGTGCAGCCTTCATGCTCGTAGGGTTGGCATTGTAAGCATCTAACAAAATTTTTAAGTCATTTTTTTCGATAACTTGGGAACGCATTTTTTCAGGTTTGAAATTTTCAATAGCTTCTTTAATTTCATCCTTTTCAACTCCAAAATAGCGGCCTATACCAATAGCGGCAGCAATGTTTTTAAAATTGTACTCGCCTATTAATTGACTTTTAATTTGAAGATGAGAATATTCTAATTCAACAAAGGGATTGGCATCCATAAAAGTGACTCTACAGTCTGATAGTGGTTTTTCTCCGATGCTATAATTCTTGTAATTGACAGCTTTTTTAACTTGAACATCATCGTCTCTGTTAAAAAAAATTAAACCATCATGATGAATTAAATAGTCGTAAAGTTCAGACTTCCCTTTTATGATTCCTTCTATTCCTCCAAAACCTTCCAGGTGGGCTTTTCCAAAATTGGTAATATAGCCGTAGTTTGGTTCCGCTATTTTGCATAGGAATTCTATCTCTTTTTGATGATTGGCCCCTATTTCAACGATGCCTAATTCCAATTCAGGAGTAAAGGAGAGCAGGGTTAAAGGAACGCCAATGTGATTGTTCAAATTACCTTTAGTCGCTCTGACTTTAAACTTTTTGGAGAGCACTTCTGAAACTAGCTTTTTGGTTGTGGTTTTCCCATTACTTCCTGTGATTGCGACAATTGGTAGTTTCAGTTGCTTTCTGTGGAAATGAGCGAGACCTTGTAATGTTGCAAGAACATTTTCAACAAGGATTTTACGTTCTCCTTGTTGATCTGGGTTGTCTATTACCGCAAATGAAGCTCCTTTTTCCAAAGCTTCGTCAGCATAAAAATTACCATCGAAATTGTCACCTTTTAAAGCAAAGAAAAGACAGTTAAACTCAATCTTACGAGTGTCTGTAGACACACTGCTGCTATTAACAAATTTCGAATATAAGTCTGTCATCGCTTTCATAGTAAAAAATAAAAAAAGCTCCAATACAATATTAGAGCTTTTAAATTGAAAAATAAATATATTTTAATTTCTTGTTCTTCGTCCTTTGTTAGATTTAGAGCCAACTTTAGACATAGCATTTCTAAATCCAATATCATCTGTAGCCATATCTTGAGGGAAATATCTCCTTTGCGCTGGATCTAGCCAATACTCCCTGTCTCTCCAAGACCCTCCTTTATATACTTTTACTTCGTTATCGATAAGTGTTGTTCTAGTTGAAGATCCATCATATCGTCTGTCGATCTCACCATCCTTAAGAGTCACTTCGTTATTAGGAGAATTGTACATGTCTTCCCCTTTTCCGGTATTCCCCTGTTTATAATAATATCTTGAAGATGATTTATCACCATCTCTAAAGTCAATATTGTCACTTTTGGTAAATTGCCTTCTTAAATAGGTTTCTTGAACACCAACGTTGACTTGAGCTAATTCTCCAGGAATATTTCTTGCGATAATTTTACCATTGCTTAAGGTATCATAGATCACCTCATCTGCTGTTAAAACCTTCACTTTACCTTCCTTAGTGATTGCATTTTTGGTATAGACGTTTCCCCTAAAATAATTGAAGTCGTTGAACTCATTATCAATTCTGGGTCTATATACATCTGCAACCCATTCAGAAACGTTACCAGCCATATCATAAAGGCCGTAATCATTAGATTCATAAGATCTTACTTTTGCAGTAATGTCTGCTCCATCATCACTCCAACCTGCAATCCCTCCATAATCACCTTGTCCTTGCTTGAAGTTGGCTCTTTGGTCACCAATGGTTTTTCCATCACCAGATCTGGTGTATTGACCATCCCATGGATATTTTTTTCTACCCCTGTAGGAATTGTAATCTCTTAAGGAACTCTGCCCTAATGCAGCATATTCCCATTCTGCTTCTGTAGGTAATCTATAAGCAGGAAGTAGTTCTCCATCTCTTCGTTGTACGTAGACATTAATACTGTCTGGATTATTTCTTAACTTTCTATCCGTCTCTCTTCCCCCTCTTGTGATAGAATCATTACCTCCATATACTTTACTAGGTGCGTTAAGATATGTTTCTGTACTAAAAAGATTATCAGCGCTACTGTTTTTATAGGCATCTCTGGACGTGTACCCTTTATCTGATAAGCGTTTTTCGTTAACACGGTCTGTTCTCCATTGACTGAATTCAGTAGCTTGAATCCAATTTATTCCAACAACTGGATAGGTATGAAAAGCAGGATGTCTCAAGTAATTGTTGACCATGTTTTCATTAAATCCTAAAGGGTTTCTCCAAACTAAAGTATCTGGTAAAGCCCCAGTATAGATGTTTTTGTAGCGTTCTTCGGTTGGAGGAAAAACTTGCTTCAACCAATCTAGATATTCTAGATACATCACATTGGTTACCTCAGTTTCATCGATATAAAAAGATTGAACGTGTTGCTGAGCTGGGGTATTGTTCCAATCATGCATAACATCGTCTTTTACTCTACCCATTGTAAAAGTCCCCCCCTCTACAAATACTAAACCCGGACCTGGTTCTTGTTCTTCATAGTCGGTTTTATAACTAACACCTCCATCTCTGCCACTTAAGTCCCATCCTGTGGCTCTAGAACTATTTTCATAATCTCTAGAATTATTACAGCTTACTATTAAGATGGCTATTAATACAAAAATGCATGACTTAAAGAAGTTTTTCATAATTATTATTTTGACCCAATTTTATCGGCAATATAAGGATTAACGGATTATCAGCATGCATATTTTTAAGTCTATCAATTATTTTAAAAGTAGCTTCAATTTTTATTTTAATATACTATCATTGTAGGCCATCCGTTATACTTTAAACTAAAAGATTTTAAAAATGAAATTCTTTGTTGCGTTTTTATTCCTTTTTATCAGTTTAACTGCTGTTTCACAAGTCGATAAAGTTGATATTAATTGGCGTAACAATAATCAAATTGCTAAATCTTCAGAGGAAAATATCGATTTATCTCAGCTAGATGCCAATTACTTTGATTACGATGATGGCAGGCAAAGTTTGAATTACACTCACTTCTTTAATTTAAGTTCTACAAATTACAGACTTTCAAACGTCCAATCCGTTATGGTTTCTGAAAAGATTTTGAGTCAAATTAATACTATTCCTGATCAATTATCCTACAAATTTAAATTAGCTCAAGGGCCCGACTTTACCAAGTTGATTTTAATTTTAAACCCCTTTTATTCTGAAAACAACTCCATTTATAAAATTGTTTCTTTTGAAGTTGTCCCTTCAGCCACTTCTCAATCTTCCGCAGCCAATAATAGAAATGAAAATCTTTTAAGGAACACTTCTGCTGTTTCCAATTCGATTTTTAATAGTGGGAATATTTCTAAGTTTTATGTAAATAATACAGGTGCTCATCGTTTGGATTTTTCATTCCTTAGGAGTTTGGGGATCACTGAAAATAATATTCCCTCTAATAATCTTAAAATTTTCGGGCATGGTGGAGGAATGCTCCCCTTAGTAAATCAAGACAATTTTTATTTTGATCCTCCAGAGTTATCTATTCAAGTTATTGATGGCGGAGATGGGGTTTTTAATTCAGGGGACTATATTTTATTTTATGCCACCAATACTGAAGGATGGAGTGAAGAAAATGAAACCAACTTAAATCTTTATGCAGATAGGTCGTATTATTATCTGACAGTGAATTCTTCTGGGGGTAAACGCATGTCAACTTTAAATCAGCTTGTGACAGCAGCAACGACTACAATTACAGAATTTGATGATTATCAATTTTATGAAGTCGATGAAACCAGCTTATCGCTAGTAGGACGTAAATGGTTTGGAGATAGGTTTGATGTGGAGACTGAACGAACTTATGAGTTTGCGTTTCCTAATCTTATTCAGTCGGAGCCTATCCAATTAAATATTAGCCTAGGAGCTATTTCTCCTCTAAGATCTTCTTTTACTGTTTCGATTAATGGCCAGCCTCTGAGTAATTCGATTAATCTTAAGGCGACTGGAAAAGATAACCCATCAAGGGGTGCTCAGTTTTCAACCCAAGTTAATTCAAGTAGCGATGAAGTCACAATACAACTTACTTATAACAAAAACGGGAATCCTGGAGCTAGAGGGTTTTTGGACTATATTTCCTTAGAAGCCAGAAGAGATCTTATCGCTAGTGAAGCTCAATTTAAATTTAAAAACAGTGATGCGACTACTTTGTCAGGTGTTGGGGAATACCTTATCCAAAACTCTTCAGAGGTAGATCAAGTTTGGGATATTACAGATCCTATAAACCCCAGCTTTATATCAAACCTCAATGAAGCCAATATTTTTTCTTTCAAAAGCTCATTAGGATCAGCGAAAGAATTTCAAGCGGTGACTTCCACTTATTTTTCGCCAAGTATAGAATTTGGTAATGAGCAAGTTCCTCGTCAAAATTTGAAAGGAAGTATTCTTACAAATGCCCAAGGTCAGTTTCAAGACATAGATTACTTAATAGTAACACGTTCAGATTTTATGTCAGCAGCCAATCAACTTGCCCAATATAGAAGAGACACTGATGGGCTAGTCGTTAAAACTGTGACTGTTGAAGATATCTATGAAGAGTTTAATTCTGGTAAACAAGATATAGGAGCCATTCGCAATTTTGTAAAATATATCTATGATAATGCTTCTTCGGGTGCAAATAGGATTAAATTTTTAGGGTTGATCGGAGATGCTTCTGTAGATTATAAAAATAGGTTGCAAGGGAATACCAGTATAGTTCCTACTTACCAGAGTTTGGGAAGCTTTTCTACAACGGTTTCTTCATTCATGTCAGACGATTATTTTGTGATGATGGATTCAGGCGAAGGACAAATGGGGTCTGGTGAACTCATGGATTTAGCCGTTGGTAGAATCTTAGCAGACACTCCACAACGGGCTAATGCGATGGTCGATAAAATAATTTCCTCAGAACAAAAGGAATCTTATGCGCAGTGGCGAAATAATTTTGTGCTTATTTCTGATGATGCAGATGATAGGAATGATTATGGTCTTCAAGTGGATTTAGATAATCTTGGTGATGAAATTTCAGCAAACAAACCCACGGTTAACGTCAAAAAAATTCATTCGGATGCTTTCCAGCAAGTCACTAGTGCTGGAGGAAATCGATATCCAGAGGTCAACCAATCTATAACAGATGCCATAGAGGTGGGAGCTGCTGTGGTCAATTATTTTGGGCATGGCGGGGAAGATGGCTTGGCCCAAGAGCGAATTGTTACACAAACCAATACTCAAGACTGGAGAAATCCAGATCGTTTCAATTGTTTTGTGACGATAACTTGTGAATTCACCAAATTCGATAACCCACTTCGTATGACAGGAGGAGAGCTTACCTTTTGGAATGAAGATGGTGGAGCTGTTTCATTAATCACAACGACTAGGGCCATAAGTGTTTTTGCAGGAGTACGGTTTAACAACGAATTAGCTCCATTTTTATTTGACTTTGATGGTAATGATGAAACTATAGCTCAATCTGTGGCTAGGGCAAAACGAAAAATTCCTTCAAATGGTAAGCGAATTGTCTTTTTTATAGGGGACCCAGCGATGAGGCTCCCTCTTCCTAAGCCAAGAGTCCAATTATCTAGTATAAATGACATTCCGATAGGCCAATTTACAGATACTTTACAAGCCCTAGGTAAATATAAGTTTAAAGGTCAAATCCTAAATAAAAATGATCAACGTCTTCAAGAGTATAATGGAAATCTTTCAGCTATTGTATTTGATAAGCGAATCGATAGACAAACTTTGGGAAATGATGGTGCTAGACAAAATGGAGAACTTGCTGTTTTAGACTTTACCACTTTAGGAGAAAACCTTTTTAGAGGCCAAGCTAGTGTGGTTAACGGTGAATTTGAATTTGAATTTGTACTCCCAAAAGATACACGCTTACCCGTAGAACGGGGGAGAGTGAGTTTATATTCTTCAAGAGAAAATCAACTTGAGGAGTATAGTGGGTTTAATACCGATATTTTGATAGGGGGTTTGAATGAGGATGCACCAGAAGATAACCAAGGTCCACTTATAAACCTTTACATGAATGATGAAAACTTTGTGAATGGGGGGATAACCGATAATCAGCCATTTATTTTCGCACTTTTAGAAGATGAAAATGGGATAAATACTGCGGGAGGGATTGGTCACGATATTATAGCGATCTTGGACGGAGACGAGTCAAACCCTATCGTATTGAATGAATATTATGAAGCTGAACAAGATGATTTTACAAACGGTAAAGTTTACTACAGACTTAGAGATTTGGAAGATGGTGAGCACACCTTAAGTTTTAAAGCCTGGGATGTGTACAATAATTCTCAAACTCAAGACATTCAATTTGTAGTCGCTGGAGAAGATGAGCTTAAAATAACACGGGTTTTAAATTATCCTAATCCATTTATAGATTATACAGAGTTTTGGTTTAACCACAACCGTCCTTTTGAGCCTCTAGAAGTGATGGTCCAAGTCTTCACCGTTACAGGGAAATTGGTTTGGACACAGAATCAAATTGCTAATACCAACGGATTTCTTTTTAGAGACTTAAGCTGGAATGGGCGAGATGATTTTGGCGATAAAATAGGTAAAGGGGTTTATGTTTACAAGCTAACCGTCAAATCTACATTAACTCAGCAAAAAGTCGAAAAATATGAAAAACTCGTCATTCTTTAAATTATATATATTTGTCAATTCAAAACTCCATATGAAATCAATATCCTTATTCTTAATTGCCGTTTTATATTTAAGCAACAGTTTACAAGCTCAAGACGATCGTAGAGTTATCACTACGGGTGTTCCATTTTTACTTATTGCTGCAGATGCTAGGTCCTCTGGTATGGGAGATCAAGGAGTGGCGACCAGAGTCGATGGCTTTTCCCAGCAATGGAATGCCGCAAAGTTTGCCTTCTCAGAAACAAAAACGGGGATAGGTTTGTCCTATACACCTTACTTAAGAGAACTAGTAAGTGATATCAATTTGGCTAACTTATCCTATTTCACAAGAATTAATGAAGGGAGCGCAGTAGCCGCTAGTATAAGATATTTTGGTCTAGGAGGAGTAGAGTTTAGAGATACCGCAGAGCAACTCGCAAGAGAGGTAGAGCCTAATGAATTTGCCATTGATCTAAGTTACTCTTTGCGATTAAGCGAAGAATTTTCTATGGCGGTAACAGGCCGTTTTATCAACTCCAATTTAAGATTTCCTACAGGAATAGCGGATGCTTCTGCAGCGAGTAGTTTTGGAGCAGACGTCTCTATGTTTTATAGAAGTGAGGAGAAGTTTTATAAAGACTTTAATGGCCGCTGGAGAGGGGGTTTAGCTATAAGTAACATTGGTCCAAAAATAAAATATGACGAAGCAGACCCAGGTAACTATTTACCAACTAACTTTAAAGCAGGAGCTGGTTTTGACTTTATTCTAGACGCTTCCAATACTATTGGTATACATTTGGAAGTCAACAAATTATTAGTGCCAACTCCAAGTGATTCTAACGGTGATGGTATTATAAATATAGAAGACGACTGGGGAAGGGAAAATGAGTTTGGAGCTATTTTCTCATCGTGGGGAGATGCACCTGACGGGATTTCAGAAGAACTTCGAGAAATCACTTGGGCTCTGGGTGCAGAGTATTGGTTTGAAGACAGCTTTGCGTTAAGATTGGGTTATTTTAATGAATCCCAAGACAAAGGCTTTAGAAAATTTGTAACTATGGGAGCCGGTTTTAAATATTCAACTATCGATATAGATGCCTCCTATTTGTTTTCGACCTCTACGGTCCAAAATCCATTGGAAGGAACCTTAAGATTTGGTCTTACGTTTAATATCGGAGACGGAACTTACATAGAATATTAATTATAATTTAAGGATAAAAAAAGCTTTAAAAGTATCAATTGAATTGATGCTTTTTTTGTCTAAATGATATAAAAAATTATGATAGAAAAAGAACTAAAAACAACTATTCAAATATTTGATGGTATAGAGGAGCTCCCATTGTCTATTCAAAATCTTATGAAAAGTGCTTTTAAAGTTAGAGATAATGCATACGCTCCTTACTCAAAATTTAAGGTAGGCGCAGCATTGATTTTGGATACTGGAGAAGTGGTGACGGGTAGCAACCAAGAAAATGCATCATTTCCTTCTGGGCTTTGTGCAGAACGTACTGCCATTTATGCAGCTGGAGCAAATTATCCTAAGGCTATTATCAAAGCCATGGCAATTTCAGCAACTTCAGAAAAGCATGACGTTTTAGAACCCATAGCTCCATGTGGGGCTTGTCGCCAGGCCATTGCCGAATACGAGCAAAAGCAAGATCAACCTATAGAAATATATTTTACAGGAACGGCTGGTAAAGTCATAAAAGTAGATGCTCTACTAGACATTTTGCCTCTAGCCTTTAATAATAAGTTTCTATAAAGTTAATAGTCCTCAAAGAATTTTAAATTCTTACATAAAGTATTACTTTTGTAACTTGATTTTCGATAAATAAGAGCAAATAAAATTAGGCTGTAAATGAAAAAAATAACGAAGAAGACGTATTTGAAATGGTATGAAGACATGCTGTTTTGGAGAAAATTTGAAGATAAGTTAGCTCAAGTCTATATTCAGCAAAAGGTTAGAGGTTTCTTACATCTATATAATGGACAAGAAGCTATCCTGGCTGGTGCTCTTCATGTGATGGATTTGGAGAAAGATAAAATGATTACGGCGTATAGAAATCATGTTCAGCCTATTGGTATGGGTGTAGACCCAAAACGGGTTATGGCAGAATTGTTCGGAAAAGCAACTGGAACCTCTCAAGGTTTGGGTGGATCTATGCACATTTTCTCTAAAGAACATCGTTTTTATGGTGGTCATGGTATTGTTGGAGGACAAATCCCTTTGGGAGCAGGTCTAGCATTTGCGGATAAATATTTCAATACTAATGCAGTGACTTTATGTTTTTTAGGTGATGGTGCTGCTAGACAGGGTTCTCTTCATGAGACTCTTAATATGGCTGCCAATTGGAAATTACCAGTAGTATTTTGTGTTGAAAACAACGGTTATGCGATGGGAACTTCAGTAAAAAGAACCTCTAGCCACGAAGACATTTGGAGATTAGGTTTAGGTCACGAAATACCCTGTGGGCCTGTAGATGCTATGAATCCTACAAAGGTGGCTGAAGCTCTTGATGAAGCGGTTACTAGAGCAAGAGCAGGAAATGGACCTACTTTTCTTGATTTAAAAACTTATCGTTTTAGAGGTCACTCCATGAGTGATGCTCAAAAATATAGAACAAAAGACGAGGTAGAGGAATATCAAAAAATTGATCCTATTTCCCAAGTGAAGAAAATACTTTTAGATAAAAAATATGCTACCGAAGATGATATTAAGACCATTGACAAGCGTGTAAAAGACAAAGTTAAAGAATGTGAAAAATTCGCTGAAGAGTCTGATTACCCAGATAAAAGCGTCATGTACGATGTTGTTTACGAACAAAAAGATTATCCTTTCATTTCTCATAAATTATAATTTAGATGGCTGAAGTAATAAATATGCCAAGACTTAGTGACACCATGGAAGAAGGTGTTGTTGCTAAATGGTTAAAACAAAAAGGAGATAAGGTAGAGGAAGGCGATATTTTAGCTGAAATCGAAACTGATAAAGCAACGATGGAGTTTGAATCTTTTCACGATGGTGTGCTTTTGCATATTGGAGTTGATGAGGGGGAAGGAGCTCCTGTAGATACCCTCTTAGCCATTATTGGTGAAGAAGGAGAAGATATAAGCGATCTTATTAAAAACTCCGGCAAAGAAAAGTCCTCTGATGAAAAAACTGAGGAATCTGAAGCAGAGGATTCTACAGAATCCACTTCCAAAGAAGAGGAAAGTGAACACACCGATGGTGACGATGCCGAAGTTCCCGACGGAGTAGAGGTGGTTACTATGCCAAGGCTTAGTGACACTATGGAAGAAGGAACAGTCGCCACTTGGCTAAAGTCAGTTGGGGATGATGTAAAAGAAGGTGAAATTTTAGCTGAAATCGAAACCGATAAAGCGACGATGGAGTTCGAATCTTTCTATACAGGAAAACTTCTTTATATAGGTATAGGTGAAGGTGAATCTGCACCAGTTGATGATGTTCTTGCGGTTATAGGACCAGAAGGAACAGACGTTGATAAAGTTTTAAAATCTCTTAAATCTGGAGGAAAAGATTCAAAATCAAAATCTGATTCTAAATCAGATAAAGAAAGTAAATCATCTTCCGAGAAGACCAAAGATGCTCCTGAAGCACCTACATCACAGGAAGAAGACGGTGATGAAAATGCAGATAATAAAGATGAACAAGGAAGAATATTAGCCTCTCCTTTGGCCAAAAAAATTGCTGAAGATAAAGGGATCGATCTTAGAAAGGTTAGTGGATCTGGTGATCATGGAAGAATAGTTAAGAAGGATGTTGAAGACTTCAAGCCTTCGGTGCAGCCGGCTGAAACTAAAACTGAAAAAGTTTCCAAAGAAGAACCAAAAAAAGAACCTTCTGCACCAGTAGCTGAAGTGTATACTCCTGCTGGGGAAGAGTCATTTGAAGATTTGAAAAACTCTCAAATGAGGAAAACGATTGCTAAACGATTGTTAGAATCTAAAAATTCTGCTCCTCATTATTACCTCAATATTGAGGTGGATATGGAAAATGCGATGGCTTCCAGAATCCATATTAATGAAATGCCAGACGTTAAAGTTTCCTTCAATGATCTTGTGATTAAAGCTTCTGCGATGGCCTTGAGAAAGCACCCTCAAGTCAATTCATCATGGGATGGTGAGGTAACTAAAATAGCAAATCATATTCACGTTGGTGTAGCTGTAGCAGTTGACGAAGGTTTGCTTGTTCCTGTATTGGAATTTGCAGATCAACAGAGCTTAACTCAAATTGGCTCCAATGTAAAAAACCTTGCCGGTAAAGCAAAAAATAAAAAATTACAGCCTAACGAAATGGAGGGCAGTACATTTACAGTATCCAACTTAGGTATGTTTGGAATTACTGAATTTACAAGCATTATTAACCAACCCAATTCTGCAATTTTATCAGTAGGTACTATTGTAGAGAAGCCAGTGGTTAAAAAAGGTGAAATTGTGGTAGGACACACCATGATTCTAACTTTAGCTTGTGATCACAGGACTGTAGATGGAGCCACGGGAGCAAAATTCTTACAAACTCTTAAAATCTATTTGGAAAATCCAGTGACAATGCTCGCTTAGATTTAAAATAATTAAAATTTTCACTGCCTTTTTAGACTGATATAGCTGTCTTTAAAGGCAGTTTTTTTTATATTCACCTTATGAAAAAAATACTACTATTACTTTGCGTGGGTTCCCTTTTAGTTACTTCTAGTAAGACTTCAGGACAAGAAGCAAAAAAACAAGTTTCAAAAGAAATCAATGCTGTTCAATTTAAGTATTCAGCATCAACGGCTCTAGACTATTTATCTTCAGATGAATTGAATGGACGAGATACAGGTTCAGAAGAGATTGATGAAGCTGCTTCTTATATCGAAAAAGCTTTTGTTAGTTTTGGCGTTCAACCTTATTTTGAAACTTATCGTGACTCTTTCAAGTTAAAAGAAGTCGACGGTTTTAATGTAGTTGGAGTTTTAAAATCTTCAAAAACCAACACGAATTTAAAACCTTTACTGATAGGAGCTCATTATGATCATATCGGTATTATAAAGTCTGTAAAAGGGGACAGCATTGCTAATGGAGCAAATGATAACGCCTCTGGTACAGTTGCAGTACTCGAGTTGGCAAAATTCTTGGTGGATCAAGACTTAGGTAGAGATGTGATTTTCGCTCTTTTTTCTGCTGAAGAAAAAGGCTTGGTAGGCTCTAGGCATTTAGCCGAGAAAATGAAAGCCCAAGACGTTGTACCTTATGTTGTCTTTAATATCGAAATGCTTGGCGTTCAGATGAAGGACAAAAATTACAGAGCCTATGTTACTGGATATAAGACTTCAAATCTAGCTGAGGTCTTTAATAGTTACTACGATATCAAAGATCAATTTTTAGGATTTCTTCCTCAAGCTTCTCAATATGGTCTTTTTAAACGCAGTGATAATTATCCCTTTTTCGAAGTTTTTAATGTACCTGCTCAAACCATTTGTACATTCGACTTTACCAATTATGAGTATTACCATCATGTGAACGATGAATATGAAGAACTCGACATCGATGCTTACCTTAAGCTCTTAGAGGACCTTAAGCCCGGAGTGCTTCAATTGATAAATTCTAAAGAAAACGCCGTAAAATTAAAGTAATGTCAAAAACAATTGTAATTACAGGGACTAGTAGAGGAATAGGTTTTGAGCTAGTTAAGCTATTTGCTTCTGAGGGTCATACCATATTTGCTTTATCCAGAAATGAAAAACCAATTGAAGAGCTTGGCTTAAAAAAGGTTCATGCTTTATCTTGTGATTTGAGTGAACCTTCGAGTGTAGAAGCTGCCATAAAACACATTCAATCTCACACTCAAACTTTGGATATCCTTATTAATAATGCGGGTCAGTTTTTAAAACAAGAATTTAAAGATACCGTGATGGAAGATGTCAAGAAAGTATATGAAACCAATGTGTTTTCAGTTTTTGATGTAACTCATCGTTTGCTACCTCTTATGAATTCTAAAACCCATGTGGTGACTATAAGCAGTATGGGAGGAGTACAGGGGAGTATGAAATTTCCAGGTTTAGCAGCATATAGTTCTAGTAAAGCAGCAGTAATTACGCTAACAGAGCTATTAGCTGAAGAATACAAAGAAAATGGACCATCCTTCAACGTCCTAGCTTTAGGTGCAGTCCAGACTGAGATGCTCGAAGAGGCTTTTCCAGGCTTGCAAGCCCCTAATTCTGCTCTAGAAATGGCGAATTATATCAAGGAATTTTCTGAAAAAGGACAGCAATTTTACAACGGGAAACTACTTCAAGTTTCCAGTTCAACACCCTGATTTTTGAATGAAAGATACCCTTCAGAAATATTTGCCAGAGCGTTCAGTTGAACCGATTTTAGGTATGATTAAAGCCTATAATATTCAACTGAAAATAGTCAGTCAACGGCAAACAAAACACGGAGACTATAGACCAAAACCCGATGGATTCCACCAGATAACGGTGAATTCTAATCTCAATAAATATAGATTTTTAATCACCATGGTCCATGAAGTAGCTCACCTTTTGGCCTTTAAGTCTTATGGATTTTCGATTAAACCTCATGGAACAGAATGGAAAAACACATTTCAAAAATTGATGTTGCCATTTATCCATCCTCAAATCTTCCCTAGTGATATCTTACCACAACTAGCGAGGCATTTCAAAAAGCCAACGGCAAGTAGCGATACAGATGCAAGCCTTTCTATAAGCCTTAAGCGCTATGATAAATCCAACGATAAAAATTATATATTTGAAATCCCTATTGGTTGCCTTTTCAAAATTCACAATGGAAGGATATTTAAAAAAGGGAAAAGGATTCAAAAGAGATATGAGTGTCAAGAAGTGAATACAGGCAAAGTTTATGTGTTTCAACCTAATGCAGAAGTAGATCTTTTAAAATAGTATAACTTTATGGATGAGAAAGATAAATATGCCGTGATCATGGCGGGTGGAGTAGGCTCGCGCTTTTGGCCAGTAAGTAGAACAGCTTATCCCAAGCAGTTTCAAGATATGTTAGGGACTGGAAAATCACTGCTCCAACAAACCTTTTTAAGACTAAATAAGATTGTACCTCAAAATCATATTTTTATACTTACCAACGCCGACTATGTAGGTTTAGTTACCGAACAGCTTCCTGAAGTTTCAGGTCAGCAAATTATAGCTGAGCCTGCGATGAGGAATACAGCTCCCTGTATTCTTCTGTCAGCGCTTAAAATTAATAAGGAAAACCCTAACGCTAGTATGATCGTTGCTCCTAGCGATCATTGGATAGAAAATGAGGAGGCCTTTGCTAAAGAGGTTAACAAAGCTTTTGAAGCTTGTTTTCAAGAAGATCTCTTGGTAACTTTGGGTATTACACCAACATTTCCAAATACAGGCTATGGTTATATCAAATATGATAAGCATGGCGATGACGCCATAAAGTTTGTAGAAAAGTTTACTGAAAAACCTGATTATGCTTCAGCACAGTCTTTTTTGAAAGAAGGGAATTACTTATGGAATGCAGGTATTTTCATCTGGAAGACCTCTTTTATTATCGATCAGTTTCAAAATCATCTTCCCGATATGTTTGATCTATTTAAACAGGGCTGGTCAAAATTAAACACGACCGACGAAGAAGCTTTCTTAAAAGACAATTATCCCAACTCTGAAAGTATTTCTATCGATTATGGAATTTTAGAGAAGGCAAAACAGGTTGGCGTTATCGAAGCTTCTTTTGATTGGAGTGATTTAGGGACTTGGGGCTCCTTGCACGATCAACTGGATAAAGATGAAAATGATAATGTAAGTATTAACGCTAGGTCTGAATTTATAGAATCATCCAATAATATTCTGAGAACCACAAAGGGTAAAATTGCAATCATAAAAGGCTTAAATGATCACATAGTTTTAGAGAACGAAGATCTCCTTATCATACTTCCTAAGAAGGATGAACAAGACATTAAAACAATACGTAATTTAGTGATGGGTAAGTTTGGAGAAAACCTTGGTTAACTTATGGAAGACAACAAAGACAAAACCTCAGAAAACGCTGAGAATAATGCAAGTTCTGAATCTTCAGAAAAGGTAAAAGACAGTTTAAAAGAGTCCTTTGGTAGCATAAAACACTTTCTTTATGAGCTTTTGGATATAGCAAATGACACGGATAAGGATGCTACTACAGAAGCTATTCTTAAAGATATCCCCTTCAAAGGGCATACCGCATGGATATTAATATTCTCTATAATAATTGCCTCAATAGGTTTGAATGTTAGCAGTACTGCTGTAGTTATTGGAGCGATGCTTATCTCTCCTCTTATGGGTCCAATTGTAGGGCTAGGTTTTTCAGTCGCTATCAATGATGTAGATTCTTTGAGGAGGTCACTCATCAACCTTGGAGTGATGGTAGGTTTAAGTTTACTTACGGCCTTCCTCTATTTCCAGCTATCTCCTTTAACTCAATTAACACCTGAGCTAGAAGCTAGAACATATCCTACAATTTTGGACGTTCTAATCGCTATTTTTGGTGGGTTAGCTCTAATCATAGCTAAGGCAAAACGAGGAACTATAATTACCGTTATTTCTGGTGTGGCGATTGCTACAGCTTTAATGCCTCCGCTTTGTACAGCAGGGTATGGCTTGGCAGTTTGGGACTTAAGTATCTTTGGTGGAGCCATGTATTTATTTACTATCAACACTATTTTTATAGCTTTGACGACGTTTTTAGTCTCAAAATTTTTAAGATTTCCATTAGTAAAATATGCCAACTCACTAAGGAGAAAAAGAATTGCACAGATCGCTTCCTCAATTGCTGTTATTGTTATTATTCCCAGCATATATCTGTTTTATAATCTGCTAAAAGAATCCTACTTTACCAATGATGCGAATACTTTTGTCCAAAGAGAATTAGAAAATTACAAACAGTCTTTTCTTCAGAAAAATTCAACAGTCATTTCTTACAATTCTGGCAATGGCCCAACCATAGAAGCTTCATTTTTAGGAAAAGAAATTCCAAAAGAAGTTATCACGTTATGGAAAGACAAACTAAAAAACTACACATATCTGGAGGATACCGAGCTTAAAGTCCTTCAAAACGAGAATTCCGAAAATTTTGACCAACTGAAATATATGGTTGAATTAAAAAAGAGAGATTCTTTAGAACTTGCTATGTCTAAAGCTGAAATTGAAGAGTTGCGTTACGAACTAAGGACTATGCAAAGGAGCAATAGAATTGTAAAATTCGATAGATTAGTACAAGAGATTCAATTGAATTATGGTGACGTAACTGAGGTGAGTTTCGCTGACGTCATCAAGTCGAACTTTGAAGATATGGATACCATACCAACGTTCAGTATCAAATGGAATGCTGAAATAGATTTAGAAGAGAAGGAAATGAAACTCAGTAAACTGAAAGAATGGTTATCTTATAAGTTAAGTTTAGAAAATATTTCAGTACAATCCATTAACTAAAGTTCTTCTCTTTGGGCAATTCTTACTTTTTGAAATAAGTTTGAGGCATAGACAAAGTCAGTTAATTTTTGATTATCAGTCTTGTAAATAGTATCTTTATTGCCCTCCCATGTCTTTAAGCCATTTTCCAAATAAACGATGTTTTCACCTATTTCAAAAACCGAGTTCATATCGTGAGTATTAATCACTGTTGTGATATCGTTTTCATGTGTAATTTCTTGAATAAGATTATCGATTACAGAAGCTGTTCTTGGATCAAGACCTGAGTTGGGTTCATCACAAAACAAAAAATTAGGCTTGTTGACAATAGCTCTTGCTATGGAAACTCGCTTTTGCATCCCTCCGCTGATCTCTGAGGGAAACTTATCATTAGTATCTATAAGATTCACTCTATCCAAGACTTCTTGAACGCGATTTTTCATCTCGCCTTTGGTCATTTTTGTGAACATTTTTAATGGAAAAACTACATTTTCTTCAACAGTCATAGAATCGAATAAGGCTCCGCCCTGGAACACCATTCCCATTTGTTTACTCAACTCCCTTTTTTCATTTTTTGAAAAGTTTTGATACGCTTTGCCATTGTATAGAATGGTTCCTTTATCAGGTGTAAACAAACCAAGTAGACACTTTAAGAAAACTGTTTTACCTGAGCCAGACTGACCTATGATTAGGTTGGTTTTACCTTTTTCAAATACAGTATTAAGGCCTCTTAAAACCTCTAAATCCTCAAAAGACTTATGTAAATCTTCGACTTTTATCATATCAACTTAGTAACAATTGGGTGATGAAATAATTCATAAAAATAATAATCACACTCGTCCATACAAAAGAAGTGGTTGCTGCACGCCCTACTTCCAGTGAACCCCCTTTCATATAGTAACCATGAAATGAAGGTACAGTTGCTAAGATGATTGCAAAAACAAATGATTTTAAAAAGGCATAGAAGAGCTGGAATGGTATGAAGTCTTCTTGAAGCCCTGTTAAAAATTGTTCTGAACTTAAAAATCCGCCATAAACACTGGCTGTGTAAGCCCCTATAATTCCAACAAACATTGATATTGCAATGACAAATGGAAACATAAACATGGCGATAATTTTGGGAAAGACAAGGTAATTTAAAGAATTTATTCCCATCACTTCTAAAGCATCTATCTGTTCTGAAACTCGCATAGTACCAATACTAGAGGTGATATAAGACCCTACTTTACCCGCCATAATAATAGCGACAAAGGTAGGTGCAAATTCTAAAATAATAGACTGTCTCGCTGCAAACCCAATCAATGATTTGGGGACAAAAGGATTAGAAAAATTTAAAGCAGTCTGAATAGCGATAACGGCTCCTATAAAAAATGAAATAAAGACGACTATCCCTAAAGAGCTAATAATAAGATCGTCTAACTCCTGTAAAATAAGTCTTTTCAATTCTGAAGTTTTGGTCATCCTTCTAAAGGTTTCGTAAATCATGATGAAGTATTGACCAATACTTTTAATATATTTTGATAGCATTTGCTCTAAGCCTTTTTGAAATATTTGATAAAAATAGAATAAAAACATGAGGATTCAATTTAACTAAAGCATAAACTTAAAACCTCTACAACTTCCTATATTCGCATGAAAAATTAATGTACCATGAAAATTGTATTCAGCCTTTTATTAGTTCTAATTACCCACGTAAGCCTTTTTGCCCAACAAAACACCAAACTAGTCGTCGGTGTAGTTGTTGACCAAATGCGTTACGATTACCTAACCAAATTTGAAAAGCATTACTCTGAAGATGGTTTCAAGCGTTTGCAGAGAGAAGGATTTGAAATGAAAAACTTCCATTTTGATTATGTTCCTACTTATACGGGGCCTGGTCATACCTCAATATACACAGGTACGAGTCCGATGAATCACGGTATTATCGCAAATAATTGGTATGATAAATTTAATAAAACCAGTGTGTATTGTGCTTCAGATCCTTCAGTGAACGCTGTTGGAATCGAGCCCAATAACAAAGCTGGGAAAATGTCTCCACAGCGGATGTTAACGACAAGTTTTGCGGATCAAAACCGATTACATACCCAATTTAAAGGAAAGACGATTGGAGTTTCCCTAAAAGATAGAGGTGCAATTTTACCTGCTGGTCATACTGCTAACGCGGCTTATTGGTTTGCAGGATATGATCGTGGTGATTTTATTACAAGTGATTACTACATGAAAGACTTGCCACAATGGGTGGAGGATTTTAATAGGTCTGGTACAGCAAAAAGTTACCTTAAAGAATGGAACACACTTAAGGATATCTCTACTTATACTCAAAGCGGTCCCGACAAGAACAATTATGAAAATGGTTTTAAGGGGAAAGAAGAAGCTACATTTCCATATGATCTTAAGGAATTAGCTAAAGACAATGGCGACTATGGCATTATAAGACCAACACCTTTTGGAAACGATTTGCTTCTTGATTTTGCAAAAGAAGCTATTAAAAATGAAAAGCTCGGTCAAGATGAATTTACCGATGTCTTCACTTTAAGTTTTTCTAGCCCAGATTATACAGGTCATAATTTTGGAGTGAATTCTAAAGAAATCCAAGACCTTTATATCCGTTTAGACCAAAGCATTGCTGAGTTGCTAGAGTTTTTGGATCAAGAAGTAGGAGAGGGAAACTATACCTTATTTTTAACGGCAGATCATGGTGCTGTTCATGTTCCTCAATTTCTAAAAGATAATAAAATTCCTGCTGGATATTTTGAAACAGGGAAAATGCAAAGCGCATTAGAAGCTTACCTGAGAGATGATTTGGGACTGGTTGACATTATAGAGGAAATCCAGAATCAACAAATTTTCTTAGATGATACTAAATTTGAAACCTATACCGATTTTGTATCTGCTCAAAATGAAATCAAGCGCTTCTTGTTACACTACCAAAATATCGATAAAGTCTATACTAGAGAAATGCTCGAGCATAGTGATTTTAGTGGGAATCCTGCAGAACTTGTTCTAAGAGGATTTCACCAGAAGCGAAGTGGAGATGTGGTTTATGTTCTTCAGAACTCGTATATATCATACTCAAGAAAAGGGTCGACTCATGGTAGTGGAAATAATTACGATACTCAAGCACCACTTTTGATGTTTGGAAATGGTATCCAGCAAGGTAAAACCTACACTAGGTATCACATTCCAGATATCGCTCCTACCATTTCAGCCTTATTAGGCATCGCACTCCCTAATGGCGCAACAGGCAAGGTTATTTCTGAGGTGTTAAAATAAGCGCTCCTTAATTTTATGCCATCTGTATTTTCTAATAAAGCTTCCTTCTTTTTCATTGATTAAGAAGGAATTCTTTTTATGGTTAGATTTTAAATAAGAGAGCATTGCTTTATAGAAAAAATCTGGTTTCTTTTTATTCAATGCCATTTTGAAACAGGTTAGAAAGGCTAATGCCAGACTATATCGGATTCTAAACAGAGAGATTCCAAAAACTTTTGGTAGATTTTTAGAGTAATGAAGTCCAGTGGGCTTCAGATGTTTTACAACAAGTGAATTGTTGGTTTCTACGTCCCATCCATAATATCTTGCTTTCATCTCATCAATTGTGTCCCAGCCCATAGCAGACGTTAAACCACCAATATCTCTAAAGCAATTTTGGCGATAAGATTTTAAGGCTCCTCGGATATGATCTGCGTTGGTTAATTTTTCAATCTGCCAGACTCCATCAATTTCGATACTACAAAATCCTGAAAACATACCGAGTTTTGAGTTGGCTTCAAAAGCTTTGTGCAAAGTTTCTAGATAATGATTCGGAAAAATAAGATCTGCATCAAACTTACAGAGGATATCATAGGAACTAGCTAAACCAGCTAGACCAAAGTTAAAAGCCTCTACAATTTTACTTCCAGGTTCATGGCTATAGCTTTTTTCTCTTGAAGTGAAGGTCAACTTCTCACGGGCAGAAGATAAGCGACTTAAAATCTCGGGTGTTTTATCCGTAGATCCATCATCGACCACCAAAATATGTTTTGCCGAATAGCTTTGGTTCACCAATGAGGCCAAACATTTTTCAATATGGGCTTCTTCGTTATAGGCAGGAATAATGATGACGATGTCCACAGCTTAGGATTTTCTTTGGCAATATACCAAGTAATATCTGGGAGTAATTAACCTAAGTAAGGGTCTAAAGCCAACTTTGCGAACAGGATGGGTAAAGGTTTTAGAATCTATGATTTCCCAGCCCGCTTTTTCTAATAACCAATCGAATTGCCAAGTTTCAAATTCGTGATAATGCCTGTCCCAAGGATCAGTTTTACTTTTATAGGCTTTTGAGAACCAAAGTCTTAGAGGAACACTAGCAAATAGATGCTCACTCTGTATACTTTTTAAAACTTCTAATGGAGATAAGAGGTGTTCAAAAATTTCAAAAGCAGTCGTTATTTTTGCTGAAGAAGATAAAAGTTGATTTCGATCTACATCTAAATCTTGACCTCTAGTATTTTCAATGGAAAACCCTTCCGCAGACATGAGTTTTGAAAATGGATTTTCAACTCCAAGATCTAAAATCGTAGAAGGCGAAGCAGCATGACTTTTTAAAAACTCCATGGTAATGTTGAAACGTTTCTCTGGGTAATGCTTTTCGTACATGGACAGTCTAGATTTCGTAGACTATAGCATTTATGTTCATACCTGCGCCAACACTGGCAAACATGATGGTATCTCCAGGCCTTAAGCCTTTGTGTTCAAAATCTCCTTTTAAAAACATGTCGTATAAAGTAGGTATGGTGGCTACGCTACTATTTCCCAGCTTATTGATGCTCATCGGCATAATGTCTATAGGCATTTCTTTGTCAAACAGCTTAAAGAATCTATGGACAATAGCTTCGTCCATTTTTTCATTGGCTTGGTGGATAAAGATTTTTTTCAAATCAGTAATGGATTTACCACTTTCCTCCAAACACGACTTCATCGCTTCAGGAACTTTAGATAATGCGAAATTATAGATTTTTCGACCGTACATTTTTATGTAGGCTCGATCATCTGCGCGTTTAGGTGAAAATGATTTATCAAAGTAAATATAATTAGCCTCTGTCTTAGCATAGGTTGCGGACTTGTGTGCTAAAATACCACCGGACGAATCTGTGTTTTCAAAAATAGTAGCGCCAGCACCATCAGAGTAAATCATACTATCTCTATCATTGGGATCCACTACTCTCGAAAGGGTTTCTGCGCCAATGACTAAGCAGCGCTTAGCCATTCCTGCTTTCATGAAGGCGAAGGAATGAATACAACCTTCTATCCAACCTGGGCAACCAAAGAGTAAATCGTAGGCTACACAGCTTGGATTCTCAATTTGTAACTTTTCTTTAACACGGGAAGCAATACTTGGGACCGTATCTGCTTGTTGTTTATCGTGACCTACATCCCCAAAATTATGGGCAACGATAATATAATCTAGAGTTTCTGGATCTATGTCTGAATCTTTTATAGCTTTTTCAGCGGCAAATGTTGCTATGTCCGACATCTTGAGTTCGTTACCAACATACCGTCGCTCCTCAATGCCAGTAATAGCTTTAAACTTTTTGATAATGACTTCAGGGGGAGCATCAAAAGCAGTCTCATCTTGATTGAAAAATTCACTTTTCAAAAAGTCTTCATTCTTTTTGATTATATCTGGAATATAGCTTCCAACACCAACAATTTTAATATTATTCATTTGTGAATACTTTTTATAGCAAGTTACCGTCAATGTAACTTAATTGTAAATATATAGACAAAATTAATCTATTTTATAGTCTATTTTTAATTTGATTTTCAACAACTTCAAATTCTAAACCTAATTTTTTGTTTAAAAAGTTCTTTTTATAGTCATTGAGAATTTCTGATCTGTCTTTGTATAGTCTGAAATAAATTAGGTAGAAGGTGATAAATGAAAGCATCGTAAAAAACGCTAAAATAGCCATAGATAAATCTTGGGTTTCAATTAGCTCATTGAAATTAGTAGCCAATAGTAAAGGCATGTAAGTAAATGAAAATAGAATTATTAGACACAAGAAGTTGATCTAAGTAATAGTAGTGGTCTCTTTTCTTTAGTGCTTTAGTTTCCTTATAAAGTTTGCGAAAATAGAAGATCAATCCTAATATAATTAATATGATGAAACCACCAGCAAGAACAAAGGGCATAAAGTCAAGTGATATTATTACAGAATATATAATCAAAAAACATGCGGTTGCTAAAAACCAAAATCTAGGTTTTGATACTTCATTTCTTACTACTTTCAAAATCACTTTTTTGTAAAAGTAGGTATTGATTTTCTTCATATAATTTTCAGAAACATCTGAGAATCCAACTACTCCATACTTCCTAAATGCATTTTGAAGCGCCTCTTCAAAAGAAAGTGTTTCATCCTCTTTCATTTGCTGTAAGATGTGGTTCTCCAAATCCCTAGCAATAAGTAATCTTACATCATTAAAGTCAACATAGTGATCTTTTGTAAACTCAATGAGTCTTAATTTTTCAGTTTGAGATAAGTCCATAGTTTTGGTTTAAACATATTATACCAAATTATATTTATAATGCCGTATGAATAAATTGAATTATTTTTTGATTGATTGATTGAAATCAAAAATAACTAGCATAGCCTTAGCTACGGTAATTATTTTTGATGAAAAGCAGGCTAAAAAGAAACGATTTATTGCGTCATTATAGGTCTAATTTGGTATTAAGTATAAAAAACCTCCTTAAGGAAAGTTCACTTAAGGAGGTTTTGAATCATCTTTCAATAATAATAAATTCTAGATATAAGCTTCTATTGGAGCACAGGTACAGGTGAGGTTCCTATCACCATATGCTTCATCAACTCGTCTGGTGGTTGGCCAAAATTTGTTTTCTGAAACAAAAGGTAATGGGAAAGCAGCTGTTTGTCGACTATAGTCGAAGTCCCAATGATCTGCTGTGAGCATCGCCATTGTATGGGGTGCATTTTTCAATACATTATTAGGATTATCAATCGTACAAGTTTCTACTTCCTTTTTAATAGAAATCATAGCCTCACAAAATCTATCTAATTCTGCTTTACTTTCACTTTCTGTAGGTTCTATCATCATAGTACCCGCTACTGGAAATGAAACTGTAGGGGAGTGGAATCCATAATCGATAAGGCGTTTGGCAATATCTTTTACTTCAATACCGTACTCCTTAAAATCTCTACAATCTATAATCATCTCGTGAGCAGCTCTTCCTTTTTCTCCAGAATACAAGGTTTTATAATGTCCTTTTAATCTATCTTGAATATAGTTAGCATTTAATATAGCGTATTCTGTAGATTCTCTAAGTCCTTTTTCTCCTAACATTCTAATGTAAGCGTATGAAATTAAGCATACAAATGCAGATCCAAAAGGAGTTGCGGAAATGGAAGAGATGGCATGAGTCCCTCCAGTTTCGATTAAAGGATTATTTGGTAAAAAGGGAGCGAGTTGTTTTGCAACGCATATAGGACCAACTCCTGGGCCACCACCTCCATGAGGAATAGCAAAGGTTTTGTGTAAATTTAAGTGACACACATCCGCACCAATTCTACCTGGACTTGTTAAACCGACTTGGGCATTCATATTAGCACCGTCCATATATACCTGTCCGCCATGTTCATGAATAAGCGTAGTTATTTTTCTGATATCCGATTCAAAAACACCGTGGGTAGAGGGGTAAGTTACCATCAAGGCCGCTAGGTTTTCGCTGTGTTCTTCAACTTTAGAGGTTAAATCATCAATATCGACATTACCTTTATCAGTTGCATTAACCACGACCACTTTCATTCCTGCCATAACAGCACTTGCTGGGTTGGTACCGTGTGCAGACGAGGGTACTAAACAGATGTTTCTATGTGAATCTCCCCTGGACTTGTGATAAGCACGAATCACCATTAAACCGGCATATTCTCCTTGTGCACCAGAATTTGGTTGCAGTGAGGTCGCTGAGAATCCTGTGATTTCCGTCAAGTAATCTTCTAAACTACTTAGAATTTCTTGGTAACCCAAAGCTTGTTCTTTAGGAACAAAGGGATGAATATTACCCCATTGTGGGTTGGACAAAGGAAGCATTTCCGATGCAGCATTCAGTTTCATAGTACAAGACCCTAATGGAATCATGGAGTGATTCAGAGCTAGATCTTTTCTTTCTAACCTTTTAATGTAACGCATTAATTCTGTCTCAGAATGGTAAAAGTTAAAGACATCGTGGGTTAAAAATTCCGTCCGTCGACTTAATACACTCAGATGGATAATACCTTCTTTTAAGTCTTCGAGTCTTAAATTTTCTTTTTCATTTGCTTCTCCAAAAATACCAAGAATATCGTTGAGGTCTTCAAAGGAGGTGGTTTCGTTTAAAGAAATGGAAACACTTTCAGAATCTGGATAATAAAAGTTGATCTCTTTTTTTTCAGCTAATTTTTTAATGTTATCAGCATCAGTTTTTATAAGAATAGTATCAAAGTAAAGTTTATTCACTTGGTAGTATCCCAATTTCTCAAGAGCGTCTGATAGACTTACTGCTTTTCTGTGAATCTGGGTTGCAATATGTTTAAGACCTTCTGGTCCGTGATACACTGCATACATCCCAGCCATAATGGCAAGTAAAACTTGAGCGGTGCAAATATTAGAAGTTGCTTTATCTCTTTTGATGTGCTGTTCCCTAGTTTGTAGAGCCATTCTTAAAGAGGTATCTCCATTAAGATCTTTTGTGACTCCTATGATTCTCCCTGGGATGCTTCGCTTATAATCTTGTTTAGTTGCAAAGTAAGCTGCGTGTGGTCCTCCATAACCAAGTGGTATTCCAAAACGCTGTGTGGTTCCAACGACTACATCAACTCCCCAATTTCCTGGAGCTTCTAATAAAACAAGGCTAAGTAAATCGGCAGCGACAGCTACTTTAATGTCATTCTCTTTTGCCTTTTTGGTGAAATTTTCAAAATCATTAATTTCTCCACACTTACCAGAGTATTGTACTAGCGAACCAAAGAAACTAGAATCAAAATCAAATTCATCATATTTACCTACGACCAATTCTATGGCTAGAGGTTCAGATCTGGTTTGTAATAAAGCTAAGGTTTGGGGCAACACGTTTTCACCGACAAAAAATTTGATTGCTTTGTTTTTCTTTTGCCCTTTTGTTCTTACAGAATATAACAAATTCATGGCTTCTGCTGCAGAAGTAGCTTCGTCGAGCAAAGAAGCGTTAGCCAATTCCATACCTGTTAGGTCAGATACCATGGTTTGGAAGTTGAGCAAAGCTTCAAGCCTGCCTTGAGCAATTTCAGCTTGATAGGGAGTATAGGCGGTATACCATCCTGGATTTTCAAAAACGTTCCTTTGAATTACAGCAGGAAAAATAGCTTCATGGTAACCCAGTCCTATATAGGATCTAAACGTCTTGTTTTTTTTAGCGATAGAATTAATATGCTTAGAAAACTCATATTCGGTAAGTGGAGCGGGCAGGTTTAGCTTTTGTTCCAACTTTATGTCATTAGGAATAGTTTCGTAAATTAACTGTCCTGTTGACTCCGCTCCAACGGTTTTAAGCATTTCTTTAATACTCTTTCCGCGAGGACCGATGTGTCTTGATGCAAATGACTCTATATTCATTTAAGATTTTTTAGAAATTTGATAACAAATCTACATTATTTAATATGAAATGATTGTTAAAGATGAATAGACTATCGTAAAGTTTTAAAGAAAATTATCTTGAATAAACTTTACTTTTGTGAGTATGAATTTTTTTCAGCAAGCTTTCAAGTTTTACATTAATTCAAGCCTCCATGTAGCGCTTGGCGTAGTCTCATTTACACTGGCGACTTTTTGGAATTTTAACTTGATAGCAGATAAAGATATAGTGGTATTCGTTTTTTTTTCGACAGTAATAGCCTACAACTTCGTTAAGTACTTTCCTGTATTAAAACCCAAGAGAGGAACCATGACTATTGAACTAAAGAGAATAGCAGCATTGTCCTTTTTATCTCTACTACCCTTAGGAATGACTTTGTTTTCTATGACGTTTAAAACCTTTCTTTTTATGGCCTGCTTAGGGATTATTACCTTATTATATGCTTTGCCATTTTTGCCAAAGACAAAAAACCTGAGAGATGTGAGTGGTTTAAAGATATTCGTTATCGCTTTTGTGTGGACCGGGGCAACTGTGGGTTTACCTCTTTTGGAAGCTGGTCAAGGTTATAAATACTTAACTACAGAGATAACATATTATGCTCTAAGTAGATTTTTTCTGATTATAGCACTAACTATTCCCTTTGAAATTAGGGACTCTAAACTTGATAGGCCCTATCTTAAAACACTTCCACAGTGGGTAGGAGTTAGATATACTAAAATGATAGGAGTATTATTGAGTTTATCATCTTTGACGTTCTTAGTTTTAAGTGGAAAGGACTTAGCGAGTTTTTCCTTAATTCTTTATGTTGCGATAATTGGATTCATTTTCTTTTCAAATCAAGATAATTCTCTTTATTATTCTTCATTTTGGGTAGAGAGCATTCCTCTTCTTTGGTTAGTGTTTTTTTTCTTTTAGGCTAATCATACTAATTTTCAGCTGATTACCTTAATGAATATTTTTTTTACAAAGAAATTGTTTTATTGATTAGGATAGAAGGGAAAAAAGGTTGTAGTTTTGCACTCCGCTAAACGAGGTATGAGGGGTAATTAAGAGTTTAAGTTTAGAGATTAGGGTATAGGT